>Ga0209157_1000200_pt1 | contig 53012 bp, 50 predicted proteins | sample GraSoiAngelo_135_FD_185892 | JGI IMG/M metagenome (GOLD analysis project Ga0209157, IMG submission 185892) | Grasslands soil microbial communities from the Angelo Coastal Reserve, California, USA - 14_0929_05_40cm (SPAdes) (version 2) | ecosystem: Environmental > Terrestrial > Soil > Grasslands ... | reverse complement strand
CGTGGTGGAGCGGGCCGCGGGCGTGATCCTGGTCGTCGTGGGCGTGCTTGTCTTCACCAACTACTACGTCGTCCTCAACGCCTGGGCGATCTCGCTGACCCCCGACTGGCTCCTCAAGCGGCTTTAGTGCGGCTCCAAGGAACGTCGCCTCGCTTCGTTCTCGGTCGTCGCCGATCCTCACGTACAACCGCGGGAGCGTGGGGAGGCTCCTCCCTCGGGCCTCGCGATGCTTGTCCCTTGGAGCCGCACGGGAACCGACAGCTTCGTCCAATCGCCGCAAGCAGCTCTAGTGTCCCGTCCCTGAAATCATGTTAAGAAACGTCGCCGCGCGGGCTCGGAGCCGACGGGTACGTGCGATAGGGGTCGCGGGGACCCTGTACGATGCCAACGTCCGAGCGTGGCGACTTGCCGAGAGCGCCCGTGAGACCCAGCGTCATGAAGCGCCTGGAACGGAACTGCGCCTCGGCAAGCCCGCCACAGTGCCCATCCGGTGGGGAATCGCGCGACGAGCGCCAGTACAGGGTGCGATGCGGCGCTGTGGCTCGGCGGCTCGGAGAAAGGGAGGATGATGAGCGCACTGGTCTACCGCTTCCACGTCGGAATCGACTGGGCGACTGAGAAGCATCGCGTTGTGGTGTTGGATGCCGAGCGCCGGGTCGTGCGGGAGCGCGAGGTGTGCCATGAAGGAGCGGCGCTTGAGAGCTTTGCCGACTGGCTGACGCACTTGGCCGCCAGCGCCGTCGAGACCGTGGCTGTCGCGCGGGAGGTGCCGCGCGGGGCGGTTGTCGATGTCCTCCTCGCCCGGGGCTTCCACGTCTTTGCCCTCAATCCCAAGCAACTCGACCGCTTCCGCGATCGCTTCACGGTCGCCGGCGCCAAAGACGATCGGCGCGACGCTCAGGTCTTGGCGTCCGCCCTTGCCACCGACCAACCGGCCTTCCGGCGGCTTGAACCCGAGCCTCCCCTCCTCCTGGAGTTGCGGGAGCTCTCCCGCCTCGAAGACGACCTGCAGGAGGAACTCGGCCGCCTCACCAATCGGCTGCGCGAGCAACTGCACCGCTACTACCCACAGCTCCTCCACCTCGTGCCGGCGGCCGACGAGCCCTGGCTCTGGACCCTGCTCGAGCGTGCTCCGACCCCTAGCGTCGCGCAGCACCTGCCCCGCGCCACGGTCCGCACGATCCTCAGCCGTCATCGCATCCGGCGTGTCGACACCGACGCGGTCCTCGCCACGCTGCGCGCGCCCGCGCTGCCGGTCGCACCGGGGACGGTCCAGGCCGCGCAGCGTCACTTGGCGGTGCTCCTGCCGCGCCTGCGGTTGATCCATCAGCAGCGGGCGGAGTGCGCCACGCAGATCGAGGGACTGCTGGAACGCCTGGGGGAGAGTCAGGAGCATCGTGACGTGCCGATCCTCCGGTCCGTGGTGGGCGTCGGGAGAGTCGTCGCCGCCACGATGCTCGCCGAAGCCTCGCGGCTGTTGGCGGCCCGAGATTACCACGGGCTGCGTGCGCAGACCGGCGTGGCACCCATCACTCGTCAGAGCGGGCGTCGCACCCTGGTCTGCATGCGCTACGCATGCAATCCGCGGCTGCGCCAGGCGGCGTACCATTGGGGCCAGTCCGCCGCCCGCCATGATCCGGTCAGTCGCGCGCACTACGAACGTCTGCGCGCCCGCGGGCATAGTCATGCTCGCGCCGTACGTGGCGTCGTGGACCGCTTGCTCCACGTCCTCATCGCCATGCTGACCGCCGGCACGTTGTACGACCCAGCCCGGCGCCGCCTCCCAGTCGGCGAAGCGGTGGCTTGACATGACGTGGGGAATCCGTTCCCGCCACGTCGAATGCGGACGTTAAGGCGCCGCGATGGAGCCCAGCCGCGACGGGCCATGCGCACGCGAGCCGCGTGGTCGAGCCACCCCCCGTCCCCGGGGGCTGATCCCGACCCCGGCAGGCGCGCGCGAGCCGCGGGAACTACGCGCCAGGCGATTCCGGCGCGGTGCTGTCGGCGGGATCGAAGTCCAGGCGCTCCAGGGCCGCGTCGCTCAGGCGCCATCCGCTCAGGATCCGCGCCAGTTCGGCCGCGTCTCGGATGGGGCCGTGCTCGGCGCGGAACTTGACGATGGCCATCGCCTGCTGGGGGCTGATACCGGGGAGCTCCAGAAGTTCCATGGGATTGGCGAGGTTGATTCGGACCCTGCTCGTCATCAACGCACCCCCCCGTGCGACGCTGGTCCGGAGCCATAGTCGCCCTCGGCGCGGAGTTGTCAAGGGTTAGCGCGTCGTGACGGGCGGAAGCGCGCTGACGACGGCCGCGTAAGCACGCCCGGCCAGGTCGCCCGCGGCCTGCCGCGGCTCGAGGCTCGGATCGGGGTGGATCGATGGGTGGTACGTGATCGTGATCCGCCTGGGACGGGGCAGGAGGCGTCCCGGTGGCCAGGCGTCGTGGCCACCGGCGATCGTCACGGGCAGGACCGGCGTGGCGAGCGACGCCGCGAGGCGGAACGCGCCCGGCTTGAAGGGCTGGACGCGACCGTCAGGGCTCCGCTCGCCCTCGGGAAAGATCATCACCACCTGCCCCGCCTGCAGCAGCCGGACCGCCTCGCGCGCGGCCCGCGGGTCCGACGACTCGATCTGGACGGGGAATGCGTGGAGCAACCGGATGAACCGCCCGAACAGGGGGATCTGGAAGAGACGGCTCCACGCCATGTAGTAGACACGCCGACGGACGGGGATCGTGACGAGCGGCGGGTCGGCGTAGGTCTGGTGGTTCGGCGTGACGATCAGGGGTCCCGTCGCCGGGATGTGCTCGACGCCGACCAGCTCGAGACCGAAGTAGGCGCGGCAGAGCGCGTGGAACCCGGGACGGAAGAGGTCCAGGACGGGTGTGTGCACGCCTTAGCCTATACACACAAAAGAAAACGGGGCCGGGAAGCTTCCCGGCCCCGTGGATCTTTCGACTCTGCCCGTTACTCGTCGTCGAACGCGGGCTCCGTCTCCTCCGGCTCGTACTGGCGACCGAGGCGCTCGAGCCTGTCCTGGCAGCGGACGCAGGTCTGTACCTCGGGCATGGCGCGCAGCCGAGCGGGAGAAATCTCCTCGCTGCACTCGACGCACGTGCCGTACTCCCCCTCGCTCAGCCGGTCGAGCGCCGCCGACAGCCGATTGACGCGCGCCACCAGGAGCTCGCGGGTGGCGAAGCCGATCTCACGGCTCTCGTTGGCCTGGATCTCGTCCACCTCGTCGGCAAAGGGGGAATTGTCCCCGATCGCCCCGGGCAATTCGTCGACGGCCACGGCCCCACCAATCTGCCGGAGTCGTGACACCGCCACTTTCAGATCCTGTTCGAGCCGCTTCTGGATGTTCGTGTCCATGGTGGACCTCCCCGTATTTCTCGCTCCGGTAGCTGCAACCACCGTGCCGAGGATTTGACTGTCCACCTGGTTCCTTAATTCATTGAAAAGAATGATCTATGGGGACGCCAGGTTCAGGCCGACCCGGCGGAATTCCGGCAGGCTGACACTTGTCTCGGCGCCGGATGGCAACTTCCAGCCAGCCGTGCCGCCACGAGAGGTGCCCTAGAGCGTCCTAGCGGGTGACGAAGCGCGGCAGCGGATCGCGACCTTTAGCTGCTATAATCCGACGGCGTTCGCCCGGACGGCCATGAATCGGCCTGAGCGGATTTCCTTAACGTGCCGAGTCCGAGATGACATCCCGAATGTGGTCGGCCCGTGGCCTGTTTTCTCTCGGGCAGGTGTCTGGCCACACCACGGGTATCCCATGATCGAGCGTCTGAGGGGCTGGTGATGGACAAGGAGCGAATCGCCAGGGAGCTGATCGGAATCGTCGGCTCAGACGGTGTCGCCACCGATCCCGGCGAGCTCCGAGTCTACGAGACGGACGGCCTGACCATCTTCAAGGCCATGCCGGACATCGTCGTCCTGCCCCGCTCGGCAGAGCAGGTGGCGGGGGTCGTGAAGGTCTGCCACCGAGAGCGGATCCCCTTTGTGGCGAGGGGAGCAGGAACAGGGCTCTCGGGAGGGGCCCTTCCAGTCGATGGGGGGATTCTCATCGGGCTCAACCGGATGAATCGGGTCCTCGACATCGACTACGAGAACCAGCGGGCTGTGGTGGAGCCCGGTCTGGTGAACGTCTGGCTTACGAACGCCCTCGCCCCGCGAGGCTATTATTACTCGCCTGATCCCGCCAGCCAGACGGCGTGCAGCATCGGGGGAAACGTCGCTGAGAACTCCGGCGGCCCCCGCACACCCAAGTACGGGGTGACGACGAACCATGTCCTCGGATTGGAGGTCGTCCTTCCCGACGGCGACATCGTCAACTTCGGTGGGAGGACGCTGGATCCGCTCGGCTACGATCTGACCGGGATCTTCGTCGGCTCGGAGGGGACCTTTGGGATCGCCACCAAGGTCATCGTCAGAATCATGCGGACGCCTGAGGCAGTCAAGACCTTGATGGGCGTCTTTGAGACCATTGAGGATGCGTCGAACACCGTCTCGGAGATCGTGGGACAAGGGATCGTCCCGGCCGCGATCGAAATGATGGACAACAACAGCATCCAGGCGGTCGAGAAAGGAGTGGCGGCCGGGTATCCCCTGGACGCCGTGGCCGTTCTCCTCGTCGAGGTGGACGGGCCCAAAGAGGAAGTGGAGGCTTTGGTCGGCCCGATCATCGAGGTCTGCAAAGCGAACCATGTCCGGGAGGTCCGGGTGGCGAAGGACGAAAACGAGCGGCTCCTGCTCTGGAAGGGACGGAAGGCCGCCTTCGCCGCCATGGGGCAGATCAGCCCCGAATACTACGTGCAGGACTCGGTGATCCCGCGGACAAAGCTTCCTCCGGTCATGAAACTCATCGGCGAGCTTTCCCAGAAATACGGCCTTCGGGTGGCCAACGTCTTTCACGCCGGCGATGGCAACCTCCACCCCCTCATCCTCTACAACTCGGCGAACGAGGGGGAGCTGCGCAAAGCAGAAGAAATGGGCGCGGAGATCGTCAAGGCCTGCGTCGAGATGGGCGGCAGCCTGACCGGGGAACACGGGATCGGCCTGGAGAAGCGGGACTTCATGCCGCTCATGTTCAACGATGACGACCTCGAAGCGATGCGGAAGATAAAGAAGGTCTTCGACCCCGATGGCCTCCTGAACCCGGGGAAGATCTTTCCCGCGGCCATGCGAGGCGGAGAGGTCGGTCCCGCGGGGCAGCGCGAAGCGTTGGATAAGGTGCTGCGGCGCGCGTAGGAGGAGACCGTACTCTCTGAAGGGGCCCTGATCCAACGCTTGAGCGACCTGGTCGGTGCGGACCACATCGTGGCCGGCCCCGGAGCCGCACGGTACGTCGTCGACAGTAAGCTCGCCCGGGCCGTCGTGTTTCCAGGGTCGGTGGAGGAGGTCTCGACCACCATGGCCTTCGCCTCCGCCGAGGGGTTAAAGGTCGTCCCTCGGGGGAGCGGGACGAAGATGGCGTTAGGCGGTATCCCCGACCGCGTCGACCTCGTGGTCGTCCTCTCTCGGCTGAACGGGGTGGTGGACTACGAGCCGGCGGACATGACCGCAACCTTCCGGGCTGGAAGCCTGCTCAAAGAGGCCCAGGCGGTCTTGGGTCGAAACGGGCAATTCATCGGGCTGGATCCTCCTTACGCAGACCTGGCGACGCTCGGTGGCATCCTGGCGACGAACTCGAGCGGTCCGCGGCGGCTCCGCTATGGGGCCTCGAGGGATCTCGTCATTGCCATCCGGGTCGTCCACGCCGACGGGAAGGTTACGAAAGGCGGGGCGAAAGTCGTCAAGAACGTGACCGGGTACGACATGAACAAGCTGTACATCGGCTCCCTCGGAACTCTAGGGATCATCGTCGAAGCGACCTTCCGGCTTCACCCCATGCCCGCGGTCGAAAGAACCTGCCTCGCCTCGCTCGATTCGGTCGATGCCGCGCGGGACGTTGTCGCGAGGATCCTCGACTCGCCGTTGGTTCCGTTCGCAGTGGAGCTTTTGAACCCGGAGGCGTCGCGTCGAGTCGCGGAGCAGGCCGGGCTCCCTTGGCCGAAGGCGCGTTGTGGCCTGGCCGTCGCGATCGGCAGCATTCGCCCCGAGGCGGTCGATGCCCAACTCGAAACGGTGAGACGCCTCTGCCGTGAGGCGGGCGCCGCCGAGGGACATGTCCTGGAGGGCCAGGTCCACGACGCCTTCTGGCGCGCGACCCGGGACTTTGCCTTGGGCGATGGGCTTCAGGTGGTCCTCAAGGCGAGCGTGCTGCTGACCAAAGTGGCCGACGCCGTGAGGGTGGGAGAGGAGGTGGCGGCGAAACAGGGTTTGCGTCTCGGAGTCGTCTCCGAAGCGGGGTCGGGGATCATCCGGTACCACCTCGCGGGCGAGGCCGCCTCAGATGAGCGGTTCCGGCAAGGCGTGGCCGAAGCGGTGAACCGGCTTCGCGCCTTTGCCCAGGAGGCCGAAGGGAACGTCGTCGTCCTCGACGCGCCGCCCGAGGTGAAGAGCCGGGTGGACGTCTGGGGATTGGCGGAGAAGGCCCTTCCGTTCATGCGACGACCGAAGGCAGAGTTCGATCCTCAGAAGATCTTGAACCCGGGACGGTTCGTGGGAGGGATCTGAGATGGCCGTCCAACCGACGGGGAAGATCACCGCCAGCGCCTTCGATCAGATCGATCCGCCCGATGCAGAGCTCCAGCTTGACTGCGTCCACTGCGGCTTTTGTCTTCCCACGTGTCCTACCTACCTCGTCCTCGGCAACGAGATGGACAGCCCACGCGGCCGGATCTATCTCATACGGGCGGCTTCAGAGGGGAAGATCGGCATCTCCGACAACTTCGTCAGGCACATGAACCTCTGCCTGCTCTGCCGGGCCTGCGAGACAGCCTGCCCGTCGGGCGTCAAATTCGGCTTCCTGATGGAGAGCGCCAGGGGCCAGATCGAGCGGCACTATCAGTATTCCGCGGCCGATCGACGTTTCAAGCATCTCATCCTCCGTACGTTCACCGACCCCAGGCGCTTACGCGCCGTGACCGGACTTCTGAGCTTTTATCAGCGCTCGGGCCTCCAGAAGCTGGTCCGTGCCTCAGGGACCCTGAGCTTGTTCGGTCGGCTGGGAAAGATGGAGGCTCTGCTCCCCGCCATCCCCGACAAGCGCCGGCGCAAAGAGCTGCCCGAGGTCGTGCCGGCCAAGGGCGAAAAGCGAGGGCGGGTGGGGCTGCTCGTGGGCTGTGTCCAGCGCTTCTTCTTCGCCGACGTGAACAGCGCGACGGCCCGGGTCTTGAGCGAGAACGGGTATGACGTGGTGGTGCCCCGCGATCAAGGCTGCTGCGGATCGCTCCTCGTCCACGAAGGAGAGCGCGAACAGGCCAAGGCGCTGGCGAGGAGGACCATCGACGTCTTCGAGCGGGCTCACGTGGATCTCGTCGTCGTCAACGCGGCGGGGTGCGGCTCGGTCATGAAGGAGTACTGGGAGTTGCTCCATACCGAGCCGGCCTACGCGCAGCGGGCGGAGACCTTCAGCAAGAAGGTGCGCGACGTCTCCCAGCTCCTCGCCCAGGCTCCACTGAACGGCCGGCTCCGAGCGCTGAAGCGCGTCGTCACGTACCACGACGCCTGCCACCTCGCGCATGGTCAGAGGGTTCGGCAGGAACCCAGGACGATCCTGAAGGCGATCCCTGGACTCCAGTTCGTCGAGCTGAGAGAATCAGATTACTGTTGCGGAAGCGCTGGAATCTACAATCTCCTCTATCCGGAGCTGGCCCGGCAGTTTCTCGATCGGAAGATCGAGCGGATCAAAGAGACGGGGGCCGAGGTGGTGGTGAGCGGGAATCCCGGCTGCTCCCTCCAGATCGAGAAGGGCCTGAAGGAAAGAGGACTGAACGTCCGCGTGGTGCACCCTGTAGAGCTCCTGGACTGGTCGTATCAGGGGACGGAGGGCTAGGCTGTTCAAGGAGATCGACCTCTCGGAGGCGGTGCCCCCGAACACGGTCGCTATCACCTTTCGGTATCAGATCGCGAGTCGGGCCGACGAAGTCCCGCCGCTCGCTGAGCTGGCGGACAACGCCGAGGGCGAAGACTCCGTCGTTCTGGCCGGGGATTCGGGGAACGTGACCGTTCGCCTACGGACGCCTCAAAAGCTCTACTACAGCCTCAGGGACCGGCAACTCCACCTGAACCTGTGGATTGTCGGGTATCAGGCGCTCAACAAGTATTCGTGTTGACGCGGGCCCGGCCACCCCGAGACGAAGGACGTCCGGGGGGCCCGAGACCCCCCGAGCGTCCATCAAACCCGGCAGAACTATCGGCGGCGGCTCACGCGCGAGCCGCGCGAGTCGCCTCGATCGCCCCCTCCTCCCAGATGCTGTGCTTGCGCGTCTCCGGCATCAGGAAGACCGCGATCAGGAACATGATCGCGGGAAGCGCGATGGGATAGACCAGAGCCCAGAAGAGGGGGTCGCTGGAGCCGTTCTCCACTGCCTTGGCGTAGGCCGCCGTGGTGATGAAAGGCACGAGACCGCCGCCCCAGCCGTTGCCGATGTGATAGGGCACTGACACCGACGTATAGCGGATACGCGAGGGAAAGAACTCGGCCAGGAACGCCCCGATCGGTCCATACGTCATGCCGACGTAGTTGACCAGGATCACGACGATGATCACCGCCATCGTGGGGTTGAGGGTCTTGGGATCGGCGTAGCCGCCGAGCGCCGTGTAGAGGGGGTAGTACGTGAGGGAGGCAAGGGCCATGCCGCCGAGGATGATCGGCTTCCGGCCGATCTTGTCCGAGAGCCAGCCCCAGAAGATGAGCGTCGGGGTCGCGATCAGCAGCGCGGCCGCGATGATATAGCTGGAGGTCAGCACGTCGAGCTTCTTGACCGATTGGAGGTAAAACAGCGCCCAGAACTGGCCGCTGTACCAGACGCAACCCTGCCCCAGCACGACCACGCTGGCGATGACCACATACTTGAAGTTGCTGCTCATGAAGGCCTCGCGCCACGGATTGGTCGCGGTCTGGCCCTTCCTCTTGATCTCCTGGAAGATCGGCGTTTCGCCGAGCGAGAGCCGGATCCAGATAGCGATTGCGACGAGGAGGAGCGAGATGATGAACGGCACGCGCCAGCCCCAGTCCTGGAAGGCGTCGAAGCCAAGATAGCTGCGGATTCCGATGATAACCCCAAGCGACAGGACGATGCCGAGCGTCGGCGACGTCTGCAGCCACCCGGTGTAGTACCCACGCTTCTCGTCGGAGATGTGCTCGGCGACGTAGGTGATGGCGCCGCCGTACTCTCCGCCGAGGCAGAGGCCCTGGATCAGGCGCAGCCCGAAGAGGATGAAGGCCGCGGCGAGCCCGATTGACGCGTAGCTGGGAACGAAGCCGATGAGGGCCGTCCCCACGCCCATGCCGGTCAGCGTGACGATGAACGTGTACTTCCGGCCCACCTTGTCGCCGAGCCAGCCGAAGAGGAACGCCCCCAGTGGGCGGATCAGGAAGCCGACCGAGAAGATCGCCACCGTGCTGAGGAAGGCCGCCACCGGGTGGCCCTTCTCGAAGAACTTGACCGCGAGGATCGAGGCCAGGCTGCCGAAGATGTAGAAGTCGTACCACTCGATGATGTTCCCGACGGACGCGGCGATGACGACGCGGCGGAGCTCTTTGAGTGGAACTTTAGACGCCGGCATAAGCCTCCTCTGTTGTTTTACTGCGCTTCATCCAGCCGCTCACCGAGCCGCGGCGGCTCTTTGCAGCCCCGATGCCAAGCGAGAGACCAGCGCAAGCCTTTGATTCTGTGTCCCTCGTCCGACCGGCCGGGGGACGGGCCATGGTACTGGAACCAATCGGGTCGGGTGTGGAGACCATACGGAGACGGCGGGCTCGCTACGACTCCTCGGCCTCGTACTTCTCCTTGAGCGTCGCGACGACGTTCGGGTCGGCGAGCGTCGTCGTGTCGCCGAGCGCCCGGCCCTCGGCGATGTCACGCAGGAGGCGCCGCATGATCTTCCCGCTCCGCGTCTTCGGCAGCTCGGCGGAGAAGATCAGATCGTCGGGCCGCGCGAGCGAGCCGATCTTCTTGGCGACGTGCTGCTTGAGCTCGTCCTGGAGCGCGGGCGTCCCGTCGATGCCCTGCTTGAGCGTGACGAAGGCGGCGATCGCCTGCCCCTTGATTTCGTGTGGCTTGCCGATGACCGCGGCCTCGGCGACCGCCTTGTGATCGACGAGCGCGGACTCGACCTCCATCGTCGAGACGCGGTGGCCCGAGACGTTCATGACGTCGTCGACGCGGCCGAGCAGCCAGAAATAGCCGTCCTCGTCGCGCTTGGCGCCGTCGCCGGTGAAGTAGATATTGTCGTACTTCGACCAGTACTGCTTGACGTAGCGGTCGGGATCGCCCCAGATGCCGCGGAGCATAGCCGGCCAGGGTTTCTTGAGCACGAGATAGCCCGACGTCGTCGGGTTGCCCTTCTCGTCGAGCACGTCCGCCTCCACGCCAGGGAAGGGCCTCGTCGCCGACCCGGGCTTGAGCACGGTGACGCCCGGCAGCGGCGTGATGAGGATCTGGCCCGTCTCGGTTTGCCACCAGGTGTCGACGACCGGGCACCGCCCTCCGCCGATCACCTTCCAGTACCACACCCACGCCTCGGGGTTGATCGGCTCGCCGACCGTCCCGAGCAGCCTGAGGCTCGAGAGGTCGCAGCGCTTCGGGTACGCGTCTCCCCATTTCATAAAGGTTCGGATCGCGGTCGGCGCCGTGTAGATGATCGTGATCCCGTACTTCTCGACGATGCGCCAGAAGCGGTCCTTGTCGGGGTAGTCCGGCGTGCCCTCGTACATGACCGTGGTCGCGCCATTGGCGAGCGGCGCATACACGATGTACGAGTGGCCGGTGACCCAGCCGATGTCGGCGGTGCACCAGTAGACGTCCTCCTCGTGGAGGTCGAAGATCCACTTGTGCGTGGCGGTCACGCCCGTGAGATAGCCGCCCGTCGTGTGGATGATGCCTTTGGGCTTGCCCGTGGACCCGGACGTGTAGAGGAGGTAGAGGAGGTCCTCCGAGTCCATCGGCTCGGCCGGGCAGCGAGCGGGCGCGCCCTTGACGAACTCGTCCCACCAGACGTCGCGGCCGCTCTGCATCGCCACGGCCTGGCCGGTGCGCTTGAGGACGATGACCGTCTTGACGCCGGGCGCGCCGCGGAGCGCCTCGTCCACGTTCTTCTTGAGGGGGACGATGGAGCCGCGCCGGAAGCCGCCGTCGGCGGTGATCACGAGACTCGAGTCGGCGTCGTGGATGCGCTCGCGCACGGCCTCCGGCGAGAAGCCGCCGAAGATCACGCTGTGCGGCGCGCCGATCCGGGCGCACGCCAGCATGGCGATCGGCAGCTCGGGCACCATCGGCATGTAGATCGTGACCCGGTCGCCCTTCTTGACGCCATGCCGCTTGAGCGCCGCGGCGAACCGGTTGACCTCACGGTAGAGGTCCCAGTAGGTCAGGACGCGGCTGTCCCCGGGCTCGCCTTCCCAGATGATCGCGGCCTTCGTACGGCGCGGGCCGGAGACGTGGCGGTCGAGACAGTTGTCCGCGACGTTCAGCTTGCCGCCGACGAACCACTTGGCGTACGGTGGCTTCCAGTCGAGCGCCTTCCTCCACGGCCTGAACCAGTGGAGGTCACGGGCGCGCTGTTCCCAGAACCGCACGTAATTCTTTTGCGCCTGGGCGTAGATCGAAGGCTTGTTGATGAGCGCGTTGCTCCCGAACGCCTTCGGCGGCGGAAACTTCCGGTTCTCGCGAAGCAACGCCTGGATCGGAACGTCCGCCTTCGGTTTCGCTTGGGCCATAGCTCCCCTCGTTGACTGCTGGATTGGCCTCGTCCGCCGACGATTCTACCTCAGTCGCCCAGCCCCCCGGCGGGCCGACGGAGGCCGTAGCGCGTCAGCTTCTCGTAGAAGTTCTTCGGGTCCATGTCGGCGTGCTTGGCGGCGGCGGTGAGCTTTCCGCCCTCGGCCTCGAGGACGCCGACGATGTAGGCGCGCTCGAACTCCTCGATGACCCGCGCCTTCGCGTCGCGAAACGGCAGCCCGAGGTCCACGCGCGGCCGCTCCGCCTCGCCCGTGAGGAACCGCTCGACGTCGGCGATCGTGTCACCCTTGGCGACGATCACCGCGCGCTCGATCACGTTCTCCAGCTCACGCACGTTGCCGGGCCATGCGTAGCGGCAGAGCGCCTGCATCACCGCGGGCGAGATCGCTCGCACCGTCTTCTTCGAGCGCCGGGCGCTGGCTTCGAGAAAGTGCTGCGCCAGCAACGGGATGTCACCGGCGCGCTCGCGCAGGGGCGGCACCAGCACCGGCATCACCGACAGCCGGTAGTAGAGGTCGCGTCGGAAGGCGCCGCGCTCGACCTCGGCCTGGAGGTCCTTGTTCGTCGTGACGATGAAGCGCACGTCGATCTCGATCGCGCGGTCGGAGCCGATCGATGTCACGCGCTTCTCCTCGATGACCCGCAGGAGCTTCGACTGCAGCCCGAGCGGCATCTCGCCGATCTCGTCGAGGAGGAGCGTCCCGCCGTTGGCCGCCTGGAGCAGGCCGCGGCGCGTCTCGCTGGCGCTCGTGAAGGCGCCCTTCCTGAAGCCGAACAGCTCCGACTCGAACAGCTCTTCCGGGATCGCCGCGCAGTTCACCGCGACGAACGGCTTGTCGCGCCGAGCGCCCGAGAAGTGGAGCGAGCGCGCGAGCAGCTCCTTGCCAACGCCCGTCTCGCCGTGGATCAGCACGGTCGTGTCGAGCCCGGCAACCGTGTTGAGCAGCTCGAAGACGTCCTGCATCACCTGGCTCTGCGCGAGGATGTTCTTGAGCGTGAACCGCTCCTGGTTGCGCCGCAGGGTCGCGCGGCTTGCGGCCTTGAGCTCGTGGAACTCGATCGCGCGCCGGAGCACCATGAGCATCTCGGCGGCCTCGAACGGCTTCACGAGGTAGTCCTCGGCGCCGAGGCGCATCGCCTCGACCGCCGAACCGATCGTCCCGTACGCCGTCATCACCACGACCGCCAGGTCGGGATGGTCGCTCTTGATCCGTCGGACGAGCTCGACCCCGTCGACCCCGGGCAGCCGTTTGTCGGTGAGCACCAGGTCCACGTCGTCGCTTTTGAGGAGCTCCATCGCCTCCTCTCCACTCCCCACGACGAGCACGTCGTATCCTTCGACCTCCAGGGTGCGCTGGAGCGGGCGCAGGAAGATCTCGTCGTCCTCGACGATCAGGACCCGGTGTCGCATCGTCCCCTCCTCTACGCCACTTCCGCGACGGCCGGCAGCGGCGACCGCAGAATGATCAGGCGGATCGTGGTCCCCCCGGACAGGAAGATTTTCTTCTTCTCGACGATCAGGACCCGGTGTCGCATCGTCCCCTCCTCTACGCCACTTCCGCGACGGCCGGCAGCGGCGACCGCGGAATGATCAGGCGGATCGTGGTCCCCCGCCCGGGCGCGCTGTCGATCTCGATCTCGCCGCCATGCAGGTCCATGATCTTCTTGACGATCGCCATGCCGAGCCCCGTGCCGGTCGGCTTGGTCGTGTAGAAGGGCAGAAAGATCTTCTCGCGGTGCTCGGGCTGGATGCCGACGCCGTTGTCCGCGATCTCGACCACCCCCGCGGTCTCGCGCTGGTGCAGCCGCACCTCCACTCGCCCGCTCCGCTGGCGCTCGGTCGCCTCGAGCGCGTTCTGCATGATGTTGGTGAACACCTGTCTGAGGCGCTGGCCGTCGACCGACGCGACCACCGCGTCCTCGAGCCCGTGCGCCACGACGCGCACGCCCCGCGCTCGGCCATCGGCGGCGCACGCCTCGACGACTGGCGCCAGAATGCGGCCGAGCGCGTACTCCTGGCAGTCCAGGCGGGTCTCGCGGGCGTAGTCGAGCAGGTCCGCGATGATCGCCTCGATCTCCGCGATTCCGGACGTGATGGACTGGGCCATCTCCTGCGAGATCCGCCGGTCGTTCATCGCGCTCGAGGACAGGAGGTTGGTCGCCATCTTGATGCCGCCGAGAGGGTTACGGATCTCGTGCGCGACGCCGGCCGCCATCTCGCCGAGGGAGGCGAGCTTCTCGCGCTGGATGAGGCGCTGCTGGGTCGCGACCTGCTCCGTGAGGTCGCGAAGCACTCCGACGGTTCCGAGCACCTGTCCCTTCTCGTCGAAAACGCAGGAGACGGCGAGGTGCGCCGGGAAGCGTCGACGGGCGCGGGTGAGCCCTTGCACGGCCCCGCGCCAGGGCCGGCCGTTCGCCACCGCGCGCTTGATGGCCGGGCCGACGCGACGCCGGTCGGCCTCGTCGAGCACGTCGAGGCGCGTCAATGGGCCGGCGGCCGCGTCGCGGCCGAGCAGCCGGCGGCCCGCCGGGTTGAGCGTGATGAGCCGCCCCTCGACGTCGGTCGTGAAAATGCAGTCCTCCACCGACTCCACCACGGAGGCGAGGAGCCGCTCGCTCTTCCCAAGCGAGCGCTGCATGGTCTGGAACGACTCGACGAGCTCCTGCGCCTCGCCCTTCGAGATCGTGAACCGGTCCTCGATGATGTAACGGGCTGCGGCGGCACCGAGCGAGGCCGCCAGCATGCGCTCGAGGCGGATACGCAGGTCGAGGAGGTCGGGCAGCGACAGCTCGCGCGGCGTCTTGCCGCCGAGCAGCTCGCCGAGGATCGCGTCGGCATCCTCGGCGGGGACGTACAGGTGCAGGAGGCGCTCGATCTCCGGCACCGACAGGATCGCGGGCGTCGGCGACGGCTCGGCCTTCTCGACGAGCCCGACGAACGCCGCGGCCTGGCTGCGCTCGTCGGCGTCCTGGGCGGTGAAGATGGATACCAGGAGGTAGGCGGCGACGTTGACGAAGAGCGACCAGAAGACGCCGTGGCTGATCGAGTCGAGCCCCTCGAGCGAGAAGAGCGCGGTCGGGCGGAGCCAGCCGATGCCGAGCGGGCCGGCCTCCAGCAGCGAGATCGGCACCGCGCCATCCTTCACGACGGCGGGGACGATCAGCGTGTAGAACCACAGGGCAAACCCCGCGGAGATGCCCGCCAAGGCGCCCTTGCGGTTGCCGCGGCGCCAGTACAAGCCGAAGAGCACGGCGGGAGCGCACTGCGTGACCGCGATGAACGACAGGAGCCCCATTTCGACGAGGAGGAACGGGCCCGCCTCGATACGCGCCCACAGAAAGCCGAGGGTCACCACCACGAGGATGCCGAGGCGCGTGGACGCGAGGCTCGCCGAGTACACTTCCTCGAGCCGCCGGCGGCGGAGGAGGAACGGTAGGACGATGTCGTTGGAGATCATCTTCGAGAGCGCGAGGGAGTCCACGACGATCATGGCCGTCGCGGCGGAGAAGCCGCCGAGGAACACGGTGACGGCGACGAGCCCCGCGTCCGCCCGGAGCGGGAGCGCCAGGATGAAGCTGTCGGCGGAGGCGACATCCCCGAACGTGAGGAGGCCGCCGAAGGCGATGGGCAGCACGAAGACGTTGATCGCGAGGAGGTAGAGCGGGAAGGCCCACGCGGCCGTGTGCACGTCGCGCTCCCGCGGATTTTGCACGACGAGGACGTGGAACTGCCGCGGCAGGAGGATGACCGCCATCATCGAGATCAGGAGCATCGCGGCCCAGCGCGCATAGGAGGCGGCGGGCGGCGTGTCGAGCGTGAGGAGCCGGGACCACGGGCTCGCGGCGATCGCCGTGAAGATGTCACCGAAGCCCCCGAAGAGCCCCCACGTCACCCAGCCGCCGACGAGCAGGAACGCCACGAGCTTGACGATGGACTCCACGGCAACAGCGGTCATGAGGCCCGTCTGCTGTCGTGTGAAGTCGAGGTTCCGGGCGCCGAACAGGATGCCGAAGAGCGCGAGCGTGCCGGCGACGAGCAGCGTCGGGTCGAAGCCGGAGAGTAGCGAGTCCCCCGGGATCATCATCCGGAACGAGACCGATACCGCCTTCAACTGGAGCGCGATGTACGGGATCATCCCGACCACGACGAGCACCGCGACGAGCGTGCCGAGGGCGGCCGACTTGCCGTACCGGCTCCCGATGAAGTCGGAGATCGTCGTGATCCGCTGCTCCTTGGCGACCCGTACGAGCTTGCGCAGCATCGTCGGCCACGTGAGCGCGATCAGCGCGGGTCCGAGGTAGATCGTCAGGAACTCGAGGCCGCGGTTTGCGGCGAGCCCGACGCTGCCGTAGAAGGTCCACGCGGTGCAGTAGACCGAGACGGCCATGACGTACGTCAGCGTGCGCAGCCGCGAGACGAGGCGCCGCCGTCCAAAGCGCTCGGCGACGGCGGCGACGACGAAGAGGAAGCAGAGGTAGGCGAGGAGGATGCCGACGGTCACGGGCCGTCCTCATCCCCCGACCGGCGGGCCGCCCACGCGAGCACGGCCACGACCACCGCCCAGACGCCGAACAGGTAGAGGACCAGCGCGGGCACGCCCGCCACGAGCACGGCGCGATTCGGGATCGAGAGGAGGGGCCAGACGAGAAGCGCGCCGAACAGGACGAAGCACGCCGCGAGCAGCTCCTTGGCCTTCACGGCTTACCGCGACGCCTTGGAGGCGACGACCGGCGCGCGCCGCTGCCGGCGCGCGACCTCCGTGCGGATCGCGGCGTCCGCGACCGCCGCGGCGACGGCCGGCACCACGCGACTGTCGAACATCGAGGGCGTGATGTACTCCTCGGAGAGCTCCTCCTTGGACACGATGGCCGCCAGCGCATGCGCCGCCCCGAGCTTCATCGCGTCGTTCACGCGTCGCGCCCGGACGTCGAGCATCCCGCGGAAGAAGCCCGGAAAGCAGCACGAGTTGTTGATCTGGTTCGGGTAGTCCGAGCGTCCCGTGGCCATGACCCGAACGTAGGGCCCGGCCTCCTCGGGTTGGATCTCCGGGATCGGGTTCGCCATCGCGAAGACGATCGGGTCGCGGTTCATGGCCTTGATGTCCTTGAGCGCGACGACGCCCGGGCCCGAGAGGCCGATGAAGACGTCGGCACCCTTGAGCGCGTCGCTCGCCGAGCCGCGGATCTTCTTCGCGTTGGTGTGCTTCGCGAACCACGCCTTGATCGGGTTCATGTTGTCGACGCGGCCGTCGTAGAGCGTCCCCGCGCGGTCGCAGGCGGTGATGTGCTTGGCGCCGGCCTGCATAAGGAGCTTCGCCGTCGCGATGCCGGACGCGCCGGCCCCGGTGAACACGATCCGCACGTCGGCGAGCCGCTTCTTCACGATCTGGAGCGCGTTGAGCAGCGCCGCGAGGACCACGACCGCCGTGCCGTGCTGGTCGTCGTGGAACACTGGGATCTCGAGATCGCGCTGGAGCCGCTCCTCGATCTCGAAGCAGCGTGGCGCCGAGATGTCCTCGAGGTTGATCCCGCCGAACACGGGCGCGATCGCCTTCACGATCGCCACGATCTCGTCCACGTCCTTGGTCGCCAGGCACAGCGGGAAGGCGTCGACCCCGGCGAACTCCTTGAAGATGAGCGCTTTGCCCTCCATCACCGGCTGGGCGGCGCTCGGGCCGATGTCGCCGAGACCGAGCACCGCGGTGCCGTCCGTCACGACCGCGACGGCGTTCTGCTTGATCGTCAGCGCGTACGCTTTCTCGGGGTCGTGGTGGATGGCCATGCAGACGCGCGCGACGCCCGGCGTGTAGGCCATGGAGAGGTCGTCGCGGGTCTTGACGCTCATCTTCCCGCGCACCTCGATCTTCCCGCCCAGGTGCATGAGGAACGTGCGGTCCGAGACGTTGACGACCTTCACGCCCTGGACCGCGCGGATCCCGTCCACGACCTGCTGGCCGTGCGGCTCGTCGCGCGCCTTGAACGTGATGTCGCGCGTGATCGTCGTCTTGCCGACGACGACCAGGTCGATGGCGCCGATGTCGCCGCCGGCCTTGCCGATCGCCGAGGTGACCCGACCGAGCATGCCGGGCTTGTTCAGGATCTCGAGCCGGACCGTGAGGCTGTAGCTCGCGCTTGGAGCCTGCATTCTGGACCTCCCCTACCGAGGTGCACGCGCCCGTTCCCCGTCTTGACGCGGCGGGCAACGCCCGCCGCGAGTGCGCGGTATTCTACATTGTTGTCGCGGGCTCCGCGAGGTAGTACGCTTCAGCGAGAAGTCCGCGATGCGGAGCCACACGCGCCTCGCGGCGCCCGCGACAAAGGAGACCCCATGATCGACGTCAAAACCGCCGACCGGGAGCTGCAGTTCTACATCCGGCCCCAGACGTTCCCCGTGGCGATCCGGATGCTCAAGCCCGGCGAGGAGATTCCCGAAAAGGCCAAGCGGCCGGCCCGCGACTTCAAGAAGCTCAGCATGAACTGCCAGGTCATCGACATGGCCCGGCGATACGGCTGGATGATCGCGCTCACCCGGGAGGACCACATCTGCTCCCTCGGCATCGCGGCGCTCGGCTTCGAGAAACCGACGCACCTGCACAACTCCGGGACGCTGTGCGAGGGCATGTACACCGCGACAAAGGATGCCGGTGCGCGGTCCGAAGCCGCCGTGGACAAGTTCGCGCCCGGCGAGTACTCCTGCCTCCTGGTGGCGCCGCTCGACCGCGCGCCGTTCGAGCCGCACGTCGTCTGCATTTACGCCAACCCGGCCCAGGTCATGCGCCTCACCCAGGCGGCACTCTGGAAGCGCGGCGGGAAGCTCACCTCCGCCTTCGGGGGCCGCATCGATTGCTCGGAGATCATCGTGACGACGATGCGCACCGACCAGCCACAGCTCATCCTCCCCTGCTCGGGCGACCGGATCTTCGGGCAGACCCAGGACCACGAGATGGCGTTCACGATCCCGTGGGCCCAGATGGAGGACATCATCGAGGGCCTCAAGGGCACGCACGCGGGCGGCATCCGCTATCCGATCACGCAGTTCATGGAGTACGAGGCCAAGCTCCCGCCCCGGTACATGGAGGCCAACCGCATCTGGGACGTGGAGCACGGCCGCGCCCAGTACACGCCTCGTGACCGCGTCGTCGCCGCCTACAAGCGCTCGTTCGTCGACCGTGTGCCGGTCTACCCGATCGTCGCCTCGTTCGCCGGCACCCTCGACGGCCTGTCGATCGAGGAGTACTGCACGAACGTGCCCAGGGCGACCACGGCGATGCTGAACTACTACGAGCGCTACCAGCCCGACGTCGTCCTCGCCTACAACGACCTGGCGAAGGAGGCCGAGGCGTTCGGCTGCCACGTGAAGTACTCGGACTACGTCGTGCCGTCGATCGACCGGCACGTCCTCCAGGACGACAAGGCCCGGCTCGCGCAGCTCGCGCCGCCGGATCCGCACCGGACGGCACGCCTCCCCGGCTTCCTCGAGCAGTGCGAGGCGCTGGTGAAAGCGAAGCTTCCGACCGCGATCGGCGCCGTGGCCGTGGGCCCGTGGACGATCGCGATGCTGCTCCGGAACCCCGAGACGATGCTCCTGGACACCTTCGAGGACCCGAAGTTCATCCATGACCTGATGCGGATCACGACCGACTTCTGCAAGAACTGGGGAGACGCGATCGTGGCCACGGGCATCGGGCTCAGCTTCTCGGAGCCCACCGCCTCGATCAGCCTGATCTCGCCCGACAATTACCGGGAGTTCATCGCGCCCTACCACAAGGAGCTCGTGGATTACTTCAAGGCGAAGAAGGTCGGTGTGACGACACACATCTGCGGAACGACCTACCCGATCTACGAGGACCTCATTCGGTGCGGCTTCACGACGATCTCGTTCGACCTCGACCAGCAGGCGGATCCGAAGCTCTACGTGGACCAGCTCAAGCGGTTCACGGAGGTGTCCCGCGGCCGCGTCGTCGCGATCGGCAACGTGGACGCGACGAAGTTCGAGAAGACGAGCCAGGAGGCGATGGCCGCCGACGTCCGGCGCTGCATCGACACGGCCGCGAGGACCTCGGCGTTCATCCTGTCCACCTCGTGCGAGATCCCGCCGCGCTCGGATCCGGACGCCGTGAAGTGGTTCATGGACGCGGCCCGCGAGTACGGCCGCTACGACCGGATCTTTAGCTCGGAGGGGGCCTGAGGGCCCCCTCCGAAACCTCGGACGGCGGGGCCCCAGCCCCGCGAATTCCAGAAGTCCGCACTACCACTTCACGGGCTTCGAGGGCCGGTGGGCGTAGCCGCTGTCGCGCCCGCCCCCCGGACCGCGTCCCCCGCCAGGGCCACGCCCGCCGCCGCTCGGCCGATTGCCGCCGGGCCGCGGGCCGCCGGTGCGCTGGCCCTGCGGGTTCGAGACCTCGACCGTGATCTTCCGGCCGTCGAGCTCCCGCCCGTTGAGCTGAGCGATCGCGTTCTGCGCCTCTTCCGCCGTCGCCATCTCGACGAAGCCGAAGCCGCGTGACTGCCCGGAGAACCGATCGGTAATCACCGTCGCCGACAGGACGCTGCCGGACTGGCTGAAGAACTCGCGAAGCCCGTCGCTCGTGGTCGAGTACGCGAGACCGCCGATATACAGTTTTGACGCCATGTGAACCCCCTCGGACTGTCTTCCGCTGGTCGTACACGCCCCGCGAACCGGAAGACACGTTGCATCGGAGGCGAGATCCGGCCCATCCGGCCGACAGGTCCAGTGTACACGCACGGCCGGAGCGCGCAAGCACGTTAAGGACTTAGCGCGCGACGCGCTCGGTCAGAACCTGAAGGTCACGCCGACGAACGGGCCGGACAGTTGCAGCCGCGCGAAACTGTGGTCCTCCTCGCCGCGCACCTCGAAGAACCGATACCCGGCGATCATGGTGAGGAACTTGACCAGGTGGACGCGCACCCCCGCCTCGGCGTCGATGACCCGTCCCCGGTCGCCCAGAGTCAGGGCGGAGCCCTCGGCGAACAGGTCGATCAGGGGGTGCAGGCTCAGGTCGAGCGCCAGGCCGGCGCTCGGGATCACGACGGCGACCCTCTCGGTCTCTCGCAGTCGCGGCGTGGTCGCTGGCGCGTCCAGCGTAGCGCTGGCCACGAAGGCCTTGGCCTCGACGACCGGACCCACTCTCAGTTTGTCCGGGATCACCGGGAGCTGCCAGATCCACCCGAGTCGCGCATAGTGCAGGTCGAGGTCGGACACGACGCGGGTCGAGGCCGGGAAAACAGACCCGTTGAACTGGATTGTTCGATCGAGGATCGTGTCGCCCGCGTAGCTCGCGCGGGTATACGCCAGGCGCAGCCTGCTGTTCGGCCCGGTGAAGACGCTGAGGCGGAGATCGGCCAGCGGCTCGTCGTCGATTCCAAGATCCTGCTTGAAGTCGAAGGCCGTGCCTGGCAGGGCCCCGCCTTCGACCTTGGCCTCGGCGGCCATGACACTCGGAACCCAGGCCGACGCGTCCAGCGCGATGCGCTGAGCCGCTGCCACACTGGGCAGAGCGACGAACAGCCCGACGATCACCAGTAGCTGCTTTAGAATGTGCCGGCTCCTCGCGCTGGCCTCGGCCATTGCACCAGGTCAGCCTGGCGGGCGTCAACTTTTTGGGTGGGCAGGAGAGCCGATCACCCCGGGGGGTTCTCACCTGAACTCGTCGGGCGCGATCCCGTACGCGATGATCTTCCGGTAGAGCGTCTTCGGGTCGATGGCGAGCAGCGCCGCGGCCTTGCCCCGGTGGCCGCCGACCTGGCGTAGCGTCGTGACGATGTGCTGGCGCTCCATCGTTTCGAGGCTCGCCCCCGACGAAACGGCCGGCGCCGGCGGCGCGCCCAAGACCTCCGGCGGCAGGTCCTCCGGCTGGATCTCCTCGCCCTTCGAGAGGATCACCGCGCGCTCGATGGCGTGGAGCAGCTCGCGGACGTTGCCGGGCCATGCGTACCCCTCGAGCACGGCGAGGGCGCGGGGGCCGAGCCGCTTGGCGCCGTACGTGGCGTTGGCCACCACGAAGTGGTTGGCCAGGAGCGCGATGTCCTCCCGCCGCTCCCGGAGGGGCGGCAGCTTGATCATGATCGTGTTGATCCGGAAGAAGAGGTCCTGGCGGAACTCGCCCGTCTTCATCGCCTCGGCGAGGTCGCGGTTGGTCGCCGCCACGAGCCGCACGTCCACGCGCCGCGGCCGCGTGGCGCCGACGCGGAAGAAGGTGCCGGTCTCGAGGGCGCGCAGGAGCTTCACCTGGCTGTCCGGCTCCATCTCGCCGATCTCGTCGAGCAAGAGGGTGCCGCCGTCGGCCAGCTCGACGAGCCCGGGCTTGGCGCCCACCGCGCCTGTGAACGCGCCCTTCTCGTGGCCGAAGAGCTCCGACTCGAACACCTCACGCGGCAGGGCGCCGCAATGGATGGGGACGAAGGGCCGCCCGGCTCGCGCCGAGCGCTCGTGGATCGCGCGCGCCACCAGCTCCTTGCCGGTACCGCTCGCGCCCAGGACGAGCACCGAGGAGTCGGTGGGCGCAATCCGCTCGATGATCCGGAGGACCTCCTGCATCTGGGGACTCTTGGTGAGGATGCCACCGAACGGCTCGGCGCCCGGGGCGTACGCGCGCAGCGCCTCGTTGTCGCGGAGGAGCTGGGCCTTCTCCGCGGCCTTGCGGATGAGGACGTCGAGCTCCTCGATCTTCATGGGCTTGGTGAGGTAGTCGTAGGCGCCGAGCTTCATCGCCTCGACCGCCGTGGAGACCTCCTGAAAGCCCGTCATCACGATCACCTGCGGATGCTCGGGGAAGGACTGGAGCTCGCGCAGGACCTCGATACCCTCCTTCTTCGGCATCTTCATGTCGAGGACCACGACGTCGTACGGCGCCGCCACGAGCCGCTCGAGCGCCGCGGCGCCGTCGCCGACGCCGTCCACGTCGTGCCCCTTGCGCGCGAGCTCGCGCATGATGAGCTCGCGCAGGTTGCGCTCGTCGTCGGCGACCAGGACGCGGACCTTGCAACTCACGCGGGCAGCACCACCCGGAAGAGGCTCCCCTTGCCGGGCCGCGAGGTGACCTCGATCCGGCCCCCGTGGTCCGTCACGATCCCCTGGGCGATGGCGAGTCCGAGGCCGGTCCCCTGCCCCGGCGGCTTGGTCGTGAAGAATGGGTCGAAGATACGCGGCAGGACCTCGTCCGGAACGCCCGGCCCCTCGTCCTCGAACTCCACCTCGACCTCGCCGCGATGCAGGCGCGAGCGCACCGTCAGCCGGCCGCGCCCCTCCATCGCCTCGAGCGCGTTCGAGGCGAGGGCGATGAAGACCTGGCGGATCTGGCCCTCGTTGACCGCGACCGCCGGGAGCGCCTGGTCGAGCTCGGTCACGAACCGGCCTTCGGCGAAGCGGGGCTGGTGGAAGAGGAGCTCGGTCGCCTTGAGGACGAGCGCGGTGAGGTCGGTCGGGGCGCGGCGGCTCCCGGGATCGCGGACGAGCTGGAGCAGGGTCCCGGTGATCTCTTTGCACCGGAACGCCTCCTCTTCGATCAGCCCGAGGTAGTGCGGGAAGTCGGCGAGCTCGAGCGTCTTCGCGCGCCCGCCTTCCGTGAGCCGCTCCCGGAGCGACTCCGCGCAGCCCGCGATCGTCGCCAGCGGGTTGTTCAGCTCGTGCGCGACGCCCGCGCCGAGCCGTCCCGCGGTCGTCAGCCGCTCGGTGAGCAGCATCTGACGCTCGAGCCGCTTGGCGCGCGTGATGTCCTCCACGAGGACGACCGCGTGGGTGATGCGCTCCTCCAGCGCCTCGAAGGGCGCGCTCGTCAGCCGGAAGATCTTCGTCTCCCCCGCGAGCGCGATCTCCGCCTCGATCGAGCCGCCCCGCCGCGTTTCGAACGCCTCGCGGAGGAACGCCTCGACCACCCGCGTCTTGCCGGGGCCGAAGAGCGCCGCGAGCGGCGCGCGCTTGCCCGGGTCGCAGCCAAGCGCCCGCGCGCCCTCGCGGTTCGCGCGGACGATGCACAGCTCCGCGTCGAGGACGAAGACGCCGAGCGGCAGCGTCTCCAGCACCACTTCGACGAAGCGCTTCTGGGCGTCGAGCTCCCGCGTGCGCTCCGCGACCATACCCTCGAGCTCCCCGTACAGGCGCGCGTGCTCGAGCGCGATCGCGGCCTGGTCGGCGAGCGCCAGGAGCAGCTCCTCTTCGCCCGCCGAGAACTCGTGGACGTCCCGTCGGAAGACGCTGATCACGCCGATGGCGCGATCGCCCACGCGGAGCGGTGCCACGAGCATCGAACGGAGGCCACTGGCCAGCGGCAGCTGGGCGTAGCGTACCCGCGGATCCTCCGCGAGGTCACGACTCTGGACCGGCCGCCGCTCACGCAGGGCGAGGCCCCCGATCCCCTCTCCCACCTTGATCCGGATGTCCTTCACCATCGGCGGTGGCAGGTCCAGGCTCGCCACCGTGACGAGCTCGTTCGTCTGCGGGTCGAGCGTCGAGAGTCCGCACGAATCGGCGCCGAGGACGCCGCGCGCCTCCTCGAGGATCACGCGGATCGTCCGGTCCACGTCGAGGCTCGCGGTCACCGCGCGGCCCGCCTCGAAGAGGGCGCGCGTCTCGCGGGCCCGCCGCACGCTCTCTTCGAAGAGCCGCGCGTTGTGGATCGCGATCCCGGCCTGCTCGCCGAATGCCTCGAGCACGCGCTGGTGGTGGCCGGTGAACGCGCCGGGGTGCGTCGAGAAAGCCGAGATGACGCCGATCACTCCGCCCGCCACTGTCAGGGGCACGCAGAGCATCGAGCGGATCCCCTCGCGCTCGTCCACGTCGCGGGGGGCCGAGCGCGGGTCGGTGGGGACGTCGTCGACGCGAATCGCCGTGCCGCTCTGGGCGGCACGGCCCATGATGCCCTCGCCGACCGCTATCGAGAGCGAGCGCCACTCCTGACTCCGGAAGCCGTGAGCCGCCACGTGGGCGATATGGGTTCGTTCCGCGTTGAGGAGGCCAATCCCGCACCCCGTGCTGCCGATCAGGTCGCTGACCGCTTGGCTGATCCGGTCGAGGACGGACGGAACGTCGAGCCTGGCGGTAATGAGCCGGCTCGTGGCGTAGAGCGCGGCGAGCTCGTCGGTCCGCCGCTGGCCCTCCTCGAGGAGCCGTCTCAGCTCGATCGCCGACGCCAGGGGCCGCGCAAGCTCGCCGACGATCTCGACGTCCTCGTCATCGAAGGCTCCCGGGCGTGCCGACGCGAGCGTCACGGCACCCAAGACTCCGCCCGCCGACGCGAGCGGCATCAGCGCCACGGCGCGATAGCCGCGCTCCGCGAAGACCCGCCGGCTCGCCTCGGGGACGTCTCCGTCCCGGACGTCGTCCACCCGGAGGGGCGCTCCGCGCGTCAGGAGCTCGGCGAGCAGAGTCCCGACGAGGGGCATCCGGGCGTCGCGCCGCACCCGGAGCGGCATGGAGCGCGCGACGATGTCCACGACCTCGAACTCGCCGCGCTCCGAGTCCAGCAGCGACACCGCGACCGAGTCGAACACCACGAGCCTCGCCACGCCCTCGGCGAACGCGCGGAACACGTCCTCGAGCGAGTGGGTCGAGACGAGGAGCCGCGTGAGCTCGTTTAGCGCCGACGTGCGGAGCCTGCGTCGATGGAGGCGCCAGACGTGGTCGAGGGCCTCGCCGAGCTCTTGCGGGAAGCCGGACGCCAGGGTGGAGCGCGTGAGCGCACGCCCCAGGAGCAGCAACGCGCCGACGCGCCGCCCCGGCGCCCCGAGCGGCGTCCTCAGCGCGACCGCGACTCCGCGCGGCCAGCCGGGCGGCGCGACGCGCGCGAGCCGCCACCCGCCGGCAGGTGTCTGCACCTCGGCCCGCAACCACGCGCCGAGCTCCGCGGGCAGGCGCCTGCCACCCGCCGTCACGACGATCGGCGCCTCGTGCGGCGGCGTGAAGACCAGCGCACCTGCCGCGGCGCCGGTCCGCTCCACGAGGCGGTCCAGGGTCTGGGCGAGCCCCTCCTCCACCGAGGCGGCGCTCGACAGCGGCGTCAGCAGATCCGGGAAGGCGCGCCCGATCGTCATGGGGGCGTCAGGAGTTTACCGGGAAGGCTCCCGGTGTGCGCGGCGTCCTTGATGACGATGCGCCCGTTCACGATGACGTGCTCGATCCCCACGGGATACTCGTGCGGCTCCTCGTACGTCGCCAGGTCGGCGACCCGCTTCGGGTCGAACACCACGAGATCGGCCTTGGCGCCCGCGCGGATCACGCCGCGATCGCGGAGCCCCAATCGCCTGGCCGGCAGCCCCGTCATCTTGTGCACGGCCTCGGGCAGCCCGAGGAGGCGCTGCTCGCGCGCGTACTCGCCGAGCACGCGCGGGAACGTGCCGTAGCTGCGCGGGTGCGGCTTGCCCATCCCGAGAGCGCCGTACGGCGCCAGGGACGAGCCGTCGGAGCCGATCATGACTGCTGGATGGGCGAGGGCGCGGCGCAGGTCCGTCTCGTCGAGCTGGAAGAGGATCATGTACCCCTTGCCCGCCTCGTCCACGATCAGCTCGAGCGCCGCCTCCAGCGGGTCCAGCCCGCGCGCGGCGCCGACCTCCGACAGGCGCTTGCCCTCGGCGTCCTTCCGTCGCGCGCAGTAGGCGATCATGATGTTCTCCCAGCCGACGCGGTCGAGGAGGCTCTGGCCCGTCACCGGCGCCTCGAGCTCGCGGCGGATCCGCTCGCGCACCTCCGGCTTGCCCAGCCGCTCGAGCATCGCCTCGACGCCATCCTCGAGAACCCAGTCGGGCAGGAGCGTGCGGAGCGTCGTGCTCGACGCCGTGTAGGGATAGACGTCGGCCATCACGTCGAGCCCCTCGCCCCGCGCTCCGTCGATCAGCGCGAGCGCGTCGGCCACCCTCCCCCAGTTCGGGCGGCCCGCGGCCTTGATGTGGCTCACCTGGACGGCCACCTCGCCCTCGCGTCCCACCCGGATCGCCTCGCGAACGGCGTCGAGGAGCGTCGCGCCTTCCCCGCGGATGTGGCTCGCGTAGAAGCCGCGGTGCCGGCCCGCGACACGCGCGAGGTCGACGATCTCCTCGGTCGCAGCGTACGAGCCTGGCGCGTAGATGAGGCCCGTGGAAAGGCCCCACGCGCCGTCCTCCATCGCGTCGGTCATGAGCCGCTGCATCCGGCCGAGCTCTTTCCGGTCGGGCGCGCGACGCGCGAAGCCCATCGCGGCGATGCGGAGGGTGCCGTGGCCGACGAGCTGCACGACGTTGACCGCCGTGCCCTCGGCGTCGAACGCTTTCAGGTACTCGCCGACCGACTGCCACTGGAAGTCCATGCCCTTGGGCACGTAGAGGGCGAAGCCGCGCAGCTCCTGGAGAAACTCCGGGGACGCGGGAGCAGGGGAGAAGCCGCAGTTACCGACGACCTCGGTCGTCACGCCCTGGCGGATCTTCGACTCGGCGCGCCGGTTCTCCCAGAGCCGCCAGTCCGAGTGCGAGTGCATGTCGATGAACCCCGGCGCCACGACCCGGCCCGCAGCCCGGAGCGTCGAGCCGGCCGTCTCGCTGGAGAGATCCCCGACCGCGACGATGACGTCGGCGCGGATGCCGACGTCGGCGCGGCTGCCCGGAGCGCCGGTGCCGTCGACGACCGAGGCGCCTTCGAGCTTGAGGTCGAGCATCGCTAGTGGCCGGGAGATCGGCTGAAACCGAGTTGGCGCTCGCACCAGGCCGCCACGCTCAGGAGTCGCGCCTCCGCGCCGGCGGCCTGAACGAGCTGGATCGCGAGGGGGAGCCCCGACGCTCCGAGCCCGCTCGGCAGCGAGACCGCGGGGACGCCGACGAAGCTCCAGGGGGCGCAGAGCGACGCGTCGCCCGTTGACGCGAGCCCCTCGGGGGCCGGTGCGGGCGCCGTGGGTGAGAGGAGCGCGTCGTGCGCCGCGAGAAGCTCCATGACCTCCTCGCTGAAGGCGAGCCGCGCGCGGTTGGCTCCGACGTAGGCGGAGGCGGAAATCGTGAGTCCTTTCTCGACGAGCTTCCGAATCTCGGGGCCGTAGTCGTCGGCGTGCTTGGCGAACCGCGGCTCGTGGTACGTCGCCGCCTCCGCCTCCAGAACCGTCTGGCCCGCCGCATGGATCCCGCCGAACGACGCCGGGAGCTTCACCTCGGCAATCGTGGCGCCCGCGCGGGCGAAGGCGTCGGCGGTCACCTGGACGTGGGCGGCGATCTCGGGCGAGGCGCGACGCAGGAGGTCGGGGGCGAGCGCCAGGCGCGGCGGACCGCCGGGCTCGGCGACGACGTTTCGGCGCGCCAGCACCGAGAACACCAGCGCCGCGTCGGCGACCCCGCGCGTGAAGACGCCGACGTGGTCGAGCGACCAGGCGAGCGGGATCACGCCCGCAGTGGACACGAGCCCGTGCGTCGGCTTGAAGCCCACCACGCCGCAGTAGGCCGCGGGGCGCAAGACCGAGCCGACGGTCTGCGAGCCGAGCGCCAGCGGGGCCATCCGCGCGGCCACCGCGGCCGCCGAGCCCGCGGAGGAGCCGCCCGGCGTGTGCGCGAGGTTCCACGGATTACGCGTGGGCGCCGGATCGCGGTAGGCGAACTGCGTCGTGTGGGTCTTGCCGAGGATGATCGCGCCCGCGGCCCGGAGCCGAGCGACCGAGGTCGCGTCTTCGCCGGGCCGGCTGTGGGCGAAGGGCCGGGCGCCGGCGGTCGTCGGCAGTCCGGCGACGTGAAAGATATCCTTCACGGCGACCGGAATACCGTGCACCGGCCCGCGGACGGTGGAGCGCTTCGCCTCCTCGGCGCGCTCGCGCGCGGCGGCCAAGGCACCCTTGTCATCGACGTGCACCCACGCCTGCACGCCGCCGTCGAGCGCGCGAATCCGCTCGAGGCACGCCTCGACGAGCGACACGGGGCTCACGGCGCCGCGTCGGATCTCGGCCGCCGCCTCGACCACGCCGAGCGCCGAGAGCTCAGGCGGAGCCACCCGGCTCCGCTCTCAGGCCACCCACGGTGTGAACTTGTCTCGCGCTCCGATTAACGGAGCCACCCGGCTCCTCTCTCGGGCCACCCACGGTGGGAACCTGTCTCGCGCTCCGATTAATGGAGGGCATCCAGCACCTCGGCGACGACCTCGAAGCGCCCGAACGAGGGCACGAGGTAGACGCCGGCGTAGCGGCCGCGGATCTCGCATACCAGGCGTTGGGCCATCTCGATGCCGATCTGCAGCGCCCCGTCGCCCGCGTCTCTGAGGCGCGCGCGGATCGGGTCGGGGATCGTGATGCCCGGCACCTCATTGTGGAGGAACTCGGCGTGGCGGTAGCTGTGGAGCGGGAGCACGCCGACGATGACCGGAACCGGGGAGCCGCCCGCCTGCTCGAGGAACCGGTCGAGCTCGGCCAGGTCGTACACCGGCTGCGTCTGGACCCACTGCGCCCCGGCGTGCACCTTGCGGTGGAAGCGGCCGATCTCCCCCTTGATGTTCTCGGCCCCCGGGTTCAGCGCCGCGCCGATGCAGAACGAGGTCGGCACGCCGATCGTGTTGCCGGTCGCATCCAGGCCCTGATTCATCCGCTTCAGGACCTCGATGAGGCCGATGGCGTTGACGTCGAAGACGGCCGTGGTGTTGACATAGTCGCCCGCGCGCGGCGGGTCGCCCCGGAGGGCGAGGATGTTACGGACGTCGAGGGCGTGGGCACCGAGCAGGTCGGCCTGGATGCCCATGAGGTTCCGGTCTCGACAGGTGAAGTGCATGTTGATGTCGAGCCCGGTCGCCTCGCGAACGAGGAGCGCCGTGGGGAGGACCGCCATCCGCACGCGCCCGAGCGAGCCGTCGTTGATATCGACGATCTCCACTCCGCGCTCTTTGAGGAGCTTGGCGCCCTGGACCAGCTTCTCGACGGTGTGGCCGCGCGGCGGGTCGAGCTCGACCGTGACGACGAGCTCCCGCGCCTCGAGCTTGCGCTGGAGCGTCGTCGCGGGGCGCCGGGTCACGAGCCCGGCCGACTCGCTGACAGCCGGCGCGCTCACAGTGATCGTGGGACGCACGCTCTCGCGCCGGATGGGGCTCTTGCGATCCAGCGCCTCACGCATCGCCGCGATGTGCTGAGGCGTCGTGCCGCAGCAGCCACCGACGATGCGAGCGCCCGCGTCCACCATCCGCGTCGCGTACTCCGCCATGTAGGCCGGCGACGACAGATAGATGAGCCGCTCACCGACGCGGCTCGGGAGCCCCGCGTTGGGCTGGATCGCGAGCGGCAGCCCCCCGGCCGCCGGCACCATCTGCTCGAGCACGCCATAGAGCGTGCTCGAGCCCACCGAGCAGTTCGCCCCCAGGGCCTGGACGCCCAACGCGCGAAGCGTGCGCGCAACCTCGGCGGGCGAGCGTCCCGTGAACGTCACGGCCTCGTCGGTGAAGGCCATCTGCGCGATGACGGGGAGGTCGGTGATCGAGCGGATCGCTTCGATCGCGTGCGCGATCTCCGCGAGGTCCGAGATCGTCTCGACGATGAACGCGTCGACGCCGCCCTCGAGGAGCCCCTCCGCCTGCTCGCGAAACGCGGCGCGCGCCTCCTCCGCCGTCACGCTCCCGAGCGGCGCCAGGTACTTGCCGAGCGGGCCGATGGACCCGAGGACGAGGACGTCGCGCCCCGTCGACTCGCGCGCGTCGCGGGCGACACGCACGCCCCGGCCGTTGATCTCCCGCACCTGGCCCGCGAGCCCGTGCAGCGCGAGCTTGAAGCGATTGGCGCCAAAGGTGTTGGTCTCGATCAGGTCGGCGCCCGCCGCGATGTAGTCGGCGTGGATCGCCTGGACGAGCCTCGGGTTGTTCAGGTTGAGGACGTCAAAGCAGGCGTCGAGCGACACCCCGCGCGCGTAGAGCATCGTGCCCATCGCGCCGTCGCAGAGGAGCGGCCCTGCGTCGAGACGGAGATTAAACGCGTGCGGCATGCGGTTCCCTGAGCGCGGCCAGCACGCGCGCCACGACCTGGTCAGGGCCGAGCCCGCCCGTGTCGACCACGATGTGCGCGCGCCGATAGTAGGGCTCGCGCGCGCGGTAGAGTGTTTCCAGCTCCTCGGCGGTCCGGCCCGCGAGCATCGGCCGGTCTGCCGACCGGCGCGCCCGCTCGTAAAGGTCGGCGAAGTCGCCGGCGAGCCACACGACGGTGCCGAGCGCCCGGAGGGCCTCCATGCGCCCCTCGCGGCACGGGAGACCGCCGCCCGTCGCGATCACGTCGCCCGACTTCAGCTTGAGGGCGTCCAGCGCGTCGGCTTCGAGCTCGCGGAACCGCTCCTCGCCCTCCACGCGGAAGATCTCGGGGATCGGGCGCCCCACGCGAGCGACGATCATGTCGTCGGTCTCCACGAAGCAGCGCCCGAGCCGCCGCGCCAACAGTCTGCCGACCGCCGACTTCCCGGCGCCCATGAAGCCGATGAGAATGACGTTATCCGCTCGCATCCTCCGCATCGTATCAGATCATGCCTGCGCGGGTGCTGAGCCCTCGCCGGCGCCCCCCAATGGGGGTGTTGGTACGGGGTCGTCGAGGCCCCCTCCGACTCTTCATCGGTGCACGGTACGCCGGGCGGGCGCGCGGCGATAGGCACAGTCGCGCATCCAGCAGCGGGCGCACTGGCTGAAGTAGTGATCGACGCGCGCCGCGACACCCGCGCCGGCGAGCAGCGAAACGGACTTCACCGGTGTCATGAAGCAGGATTCGTTGAGCCTGACGCCGATGGCGCTGCCGGGACACAGCGCGAACAGCTCCTTCTGCTGCGCCACGTCCCAGGCGCCGTAGCCGGGGCTGATCCGGTTGGTGACCTTCAAACCGCGTTGGATCCCCTCCTGGCAGAGCACGTCGTTGACGTACTCGGCCAGGCTCTCGACGGCGCCCGAGCCCACGCTGTCGAGCATGGCCGCCAGCGGCAGCTCGCGCGCCTCCCACAGCTCGGCGCCGCGGCGCTCGAGCGATTCGCCGATCGTGCAGACGGCGGTCGCGAGCTCCGCCACGGGGCCCCACGCGCGCTCGATTCCCGGGATCGTCAGCGCGACCCCGCCCGCCTCGAGCGTGTCGCCGTCGCGGCGGGTGACGGTCAGCCAGCGGACTACCGCGCGCGGCTCCATGAGGCGCCGCCCGAGTGCCTGCGCCTCGTCGAAGAGGGCCAGGGCCTCGCGACTCGGGACGGCGAGCCCCGGCTTGTACCCCTGGAAGCGCAGGACCTCGTCCGGATCGATCTCGAGAGCGATGTCGGCCAGAACACGGGGCGCGTCGGAGGGCGCCGTCACGTCCTGCGGCTTCGCACGACCTCGGCGATCAGACGGATGTGCTCGGGGTTGGAGCCGCAGCAGGCGCCGACGATGTTGCACCCGGCGTCGAGCAGCGCGGGGTACTCGCGCGCCATCGCCGCGGGCCCGAGCTCGTAGGTGACCGTGTCGCCCGTCGTGATCGGGAGCCCCGCGTTCGGGTACGCGACGAGCGGCGCGTCCGTGGCCTTGCGCATCTCACGGATGATGACGATCGCCCGGTCCGGTCCGCGCCCGCAGTTCATCCCGACGACGTCGGCGCCCGCGGCGAGGAGGCTCGTGGCGACCTCTGCCGGGCTCTCACCCCACATCGTGCGGTCGCGGTCGTGCATCTCCTCGTACTGGAAGAACATCGTCGCCATCACGGGAAGGTTCGCGACCTGCTTGCACGCGCGCACCGCCGCGGTCGCCTCCTGCGGGAACATCATGGTCTCGACCGCGAAGAGGTCCACCCCGCCCTCGGCGAGCGCCTCCGCCTGCTCGCGGAACGTCGCGACGTACTCCTCGTCGGTCACCCCTTCGTCGAGCGCGTAGTCCCGAGGCAGTCGGCTCGTGGGGCCGATCGAACCCGCGATGTACGTGCCCCGCGGCGCGACCGCCCGCGCCAGGCGCGCGCCCTTCTCGTTCAGCTCCCGTGTCCGCTCGCCGAGCTTGTACTCGTTGAGCTTGAGGCGGCTGCCGCCGAAGGTGTTGGTCTCGACGATCTGGCTGCCCGCGTCGACGTAGCCCTTGTGGATCCCTCGCACGACCTCGGCGTGGGTGTCGTTCCACAGCTCGGGACAGGCGCCGTTCGCGAGGCCCGCCGCGAACAGCATGGTGCCGTAGCCGCCGTCGAAGACGAGGATCTCGCCCGCGCGCACGCGCTCGCTGACCTCCCAGCCGCGCGCCGTCATGGCGACGCCACTCTGGCCTCGACCCCGACGAGCGTCTTGGCCCTGACGACCGCCAGGGTCGAGTCCCTCGCGTAGCCGTCCGCCCCGATCTCGTCGGCGAACGCCTGGCTCACCGGCGCGCCGCCCACCATCACCTTCACCCGCTCGCGGAGCCCCGCCCGGACCAGCGCGTCGATCGTCCGCTTCATCGCGGGCATGGTGGTCGTCATGAGGGCCGAGATCCCGACGATGGTCGCACCGTGCTCCTCGACCGCGCGCACGAAGACCTCCGGCGCCACGTCGCGGCCGAGGTTGACGACCTTGAACCCCGCGCCCTCGAGCATCATCGCGACCAGGTTCTTGCCGATGTCGTGGAGGTCGCCCTGGGCGGTGCCGATGACGACCACGCCGAAGTAGTCGTCGCCCCGGGCCGAGGCCGTGATGAGCGGCTTGAGCAGGTCGAGCCCGGCGTACATGGCGCGTGCGGACAGGAGAACCTGCGGCACGTAGTACTCGTTCCGGCGGAACTTCTCGCCGACGACGTCCATCCCCGGGATGAGACCCTTGAAGATGAGCACCTTCGGATCGAGGGCGAGGTCGAGCCCCTCTCGGGTCTTACGCGCGACGGTGTCCTTGTCGCCGAGGATCAGCGCGCGCGCCATCGTCGGATAGTCGAAGCTCTCGTCGGCCATGCGTCAATCTTACTATTTTTCTGTGCTAGTATTGCGCGCGATGAAGATCCGCGTGCTCGGCGCCTTCGGCGCCGAGGGGCTCGGGCACCGCCCGTCCGCGTTCCTCGTCAATGACCGGACGCTGATCGACGCGGGAACTGTGAGCAGCACGCTGACGGTCCCCGAGCAGCTCTCGATCGAGCACGCGCTGATCTCCCACTCGCACCTGGACCACGTCGCCGGCCTCGTGTACCTCAGCGAGACGCTCGGCTTCTGCGAGAACGGCGCCGCGGTGACCATCACCGGCATCGATCACGTCGTGAGCACGCTGCGCTGGGGCGTCTTCAACAACGTCCTCTGGCCCGACTTCTCCAAGATCCCGCACGCCGATGTCCCCGTCGTGAAGTACCGGACGCTCGTCGAGGACGTCGAGCAGCGCGTCGGCGATCTCTGGGTGACGCCGGTCCAGGTGAACCACAGCGTGCCGACGACAGGGTTCATCGTCCACGACGGCTCGTCGGGCGTCATCTATTCCGGCGACACGGGCCCGACCGAGGCGCTCTGGAATACCGCCCGTGGGCTCCAGGGTCTGCGCGCGGTGATCCTCGAGTGCGCGTTCCCGAACCGGCTGGGACCGCTTGCCGAGGTCGCCAAGCACCTCACGCCCGCCCTGATTCGTCGCGAGCTCGACAAGCTGCCGGGGAACCTTCCGGTCTTGATCTACCACGTGAAGCCCCAGTTCCACGAGGAGATCGCCGAGGAGCTGGAGCGCATCGGCGGCGGCCGCGTCTCGATCCTGGAGCAGGATCGCACGTACGCGGTCTGAAATTCGGAGGGGGCCTCGACGGCCCCGTACCAACACCCCCATTGGGGGGCGCGGGCGGAGCCCGCGCTCGAAGCGCGGCGAGTCCGACGTGCCGCTAGACATCCGGCACCAGCACGACCGTCTCGCTGGACACCTCGACGCGCACCCGATCACCGAGTCGGTAGATGCGCGTCTCGCCCGTCGACGGCACCTCGACGCGCACCGGCCGCGTTCCGCCGATCTCGATCTCGTAGAGGTGCCGCGCGCCCTCGAAGACGCGGATCGCGACCTTCCCGGGGATGCCCGGGCCGCGCGCCATCGCCGCCTCGGTGAGTGAGAGCGTCTCCGGGCGAAGCACGAGCAGCCCTCGGTCGCCCTTGCGGAACGCGCCGGTGCCGGCGACCGGCACCTGGTGGCCGCCCTCGGTCTCGACGACGACGCCGAGGTCGCGGACCTCCACGACGCTCACCTGCAGAAAGTTCGCCGGGCCGAGCGTCTCGGCCACGGCGCGGCTCGACGGGCGGTGATAGAGCTCGTCGGGATCACCGATCTGGAGCGCACGCCCCTCGCCCATCACGGCGAGGCGGTCGGAGAGGGCCAGCGCATCGGCGGCGTTACGCGTGGCGTGGATCGTCGTCACGGCGAGGTCACGGTGGAGCTTCGCCAGGTCGAGGCGGAGCGTCTTGCGCGCCGCGGGGTCGATGTTCGCGAGCGGCTCGTCGAGGAGGAGCACGCGCGGCTCGACGGCGAGCGCGCGCGCGATCGCGAGGCGGCGCCGCTGCTCGATGCCGAGCTCGGGCGGGCGGCGCGCCTCGAGCCCGGCAAGGCCGAGGCGGCCGACGACCGTCGCGACCTTGCGCGCGATTTCCGCGGCGGCGAGCCCCTGCTGCTCGAGGCCGAAGGCGATGTGCTGGGCGACCGTCAGGTGGGGCCACAAGGCACCTTCCTGGAACACGTAGCCGACGCCGCGCCCGCGCGGCGGCAGGAGGGAGATGTCCTGGCCGTCCACGAGGACGCGGCCGCTCGTCATCGGCAGGAAGCCCGCGATCGCCCTCAGCACGTCGGACTTGCCCGACTTGGGCGGGCCGAGAAAGGTGAAGAACTCGCCGTAGCGTACGTGGACGCCCACCTCGTGGGCGCCCGGCGGGCGGCCACCACGGGTGCTGAGCGTCTCGATGCGGACTTCCGCCAGCGGACGCGCGGAGCCCTGCGCCGTGCTCATGCGCCGGCCCGCCGCCTCAACGCGGGAGCACGCAGAACCCCCGGGCCGCGGTGTTGAACTTGCTGCGAGAGACCCGAGCCGATCATCGCCTCGGTATGTTAGCCCGTTACGGGTTGCACACCGAGGCGAAACGCTGCGCCGGACGCAACCCAGGCACAATCAGGAACTTCTCCTTGTCGCGCGCGGTTCACGGAGGTGCTGTCTCGAGCGCCCGCGCCACGTCGGGCTCGACACGCACCAGGTTCTCGCTTGACAGTCTCGGGCGGCCTGCGGAAACTGTCGCCGCGCAGACCGAGTCCCGGGGGTGCGCCCCCGGCGCCCGGCAGCGGTGGCGAGCGCAGCGCGCGGATGTCGCTCATCATCCTCGTCGGCGCAGCGGGCCTCGTGTGGGTCGGCACCGCGGGTGGCCAGGGCGCGGTCCAGGCGGAGGTGCTCGACGAGGCGAAGCGTCTGTACCTGGCGAACGGGTGCTACGCCTGCCATGGCCTCGAGGGCCGGGGCAACGTCGGGCCGGACCTGACCCGCACGACGAAATCTGACGAGGAGATCGTGGCCAGGATCGCCAACGGTCGCGCTGGTACCGCCATGGCGCCCTTCAGGGACAAGATCTCCGCGGAAGACATCCGGAAGATCGTGGTCTACCTCCGATCGCTCACCCGCCCTTAAGGCGCTGGCGAGGCGGAACGCGAGAGGGCGCCATTCGCGAAGGACAAAGGAGTCGAACCGTGGGCCTGCGGGTCAAGGGTGACGCGTAGCGCGCTAGCCGCCGCGCTACGCCGGCAGCTCCACCCGCGGCGGGCGCGGTGGCAGAAGCCCGGCGCCGTCGTGCGGGCGCTCGGGCTGCGTCGCGGGCAGGTGGTGGCCGAGATCGGGGCCGGCCCGGGATACTTCACGCCCCGACTGGCGCGGGCCGTCGGTCCATCAGGTCACGTCTACGCGGTGGACCCCGAAGCGGCGGTGCTCGCGGTGCTGCGCGGACGTCTTCGGCGCACTCGCCTGCGCAACGTCACGCCGGTGCTGGGCCGGGACGATGACGCGCTCTTGCCCCCAGGACGCTGCGACCTGGCCTTGCTCGTCAACGTCTACCACCACATGCGCGAGGGCGCCGCGTTCCTGCGCCGGCTGGTCCCGACGCTCACCCGCGATGCTCGCGTCGTCAACATCGACTGGAACGAACAATCGGAGTGGGGGCCGCCGCCCCGGCGCCGTGTCCCCCGCGTTCGGTTCCTGCGCGACGCCCGGCGCGCCGGCCTGCGCCTGATCGCCGAGCACCGCTTTCTGCCACACCAGTACTTCTTGGTGCTGCGCCGCGTGCGCTGAGCCGCGAGGTCGGCCACGCGATCCGCTACGCCACCTGCGTCGACTTGACGGGCGCCGTCGGCGCCACCATAGTTGGCACGTCTCGGGCCTGTCGTCTCACGCACGCCGACAAAGGAGGCCGCCCATGAGTCGCCGGAAGTCGATCCTCGTGATGCTCGGGGTGCTGCTGGTCGGGGCAACAGTCACCGCTGGCCAGCCATCCGCCGAAGCGCAGCAGGTGATAAAGATCGCGGCCGGCGTGCCGCTGACCGGGCCTCTGGCCAAACAGGGGCAGGAGGTCGCCAACGCCGTCAAGCTTGCCGCCGATGAGTGGAACAAAAAGGGCGGGGTGCTCGGCAAGAAGGTCGAGGTCCTGGAGGCCGACGATCAGGGCAACCCGCAGGTGGGCGTCGCCGCGGCCGAGAAGGTCGCCGCCGACCACGCCGTCGTCGGCGCGGTGTGGGGGATTACCAGCGTGACCTGCATTCCGGTCTCCGAGGTCCTGGAGCGAGTGAACCTCGTCCTGATCAGCCCCGGCTGCACCAACCCCAAGGTGACCGACCGAGGGCTCAAGAACACGAACCGCGTATGCGCGCGGGACGACGCCCAGGGCCCGGCCGGCGCCATGTTCGCCGTGCAGGACCTCAAGGCGAAGAAGCTCGCCATTTTCGACGACGGGACCACAGGGCCGAAGGGCGTGGCGGACGAGGTCGAAAAAAAGGCGAAGCAGCTCGGCGCCACGCCGCTCCGCTACGTCATCCGTTCGGGGGACAAGGATTTCCGCGCGATCCTGGCCACCGTCCCCAAGGACGTCAACGTGATCTACGCGAGTCTGTGGGCGCCCGACGCCGCACTGATCGCGAAGCAACTCCCCGACGTCGGCCTGAGCGTGCGCATGATCGGCCCCGACGGGCAGTTCGAGCCGGTCGACTACATCCAGGCCTCGGGCGGCGCAGCCGAGGGCAACTACGTGAGCTTCCTGGTGCCCGATTTAAAGAAGATCCCCCAGGCCGTAGGCTTCGTGAAGGCCTTCGAGGCCAAGTATGGCCCGGTGAGTTCCTACGGGCCGCTGGCCTACGAGGCGGCCAATATCATCCTTGAGGCGATCAAGAAAGTCGGAACGCCTGACCGCGCGGCCGTGCGAGACGCCGTTCGCGCCTTGCGGAACTACAGGGGGATTCTCGGCCTGCCGATCTCCTTCGACGACAAGGGCGACGTCGCCGGTGGGGTCATCTACTTCTACCAGGTGAAAGGAACTGGCTTCGAGCAGGTGAAATCCATCACGGTCAAGTAAAGGGCCAGAGGCCCGGATAGCCGTTCGGAGGGATGCCGCTCCTCGAAATCTCAGGGCTGACGAAGCACTTCGGGGGCCTGCGGGCGGTCCACGATCTCGTCCTCCACGTCGGCAACGACGAGATCGTGGGCCTCATCGGACCCAACGGGTCTGGCAAGACCACGGTCTTCAACCTCGTCACCGGGCTGTACCCGGCGACAGCCGGCCGCGTCGTGTTCGATCACGGTCGGCAGGAGTTGACCGGGCTGCCGCCGCACCGGATCACCGCGCTCGGAGTCGCGCGCACGTTCCAGACCCAGCGCCTCTTCAATCACATGACGGTGCTGGAGAACATCCTGGTCGGCACGCACTGCCGAACGCGGGCCGGGATCGCCGGAATCCTTCTCGGGATGCCCGGTCCCCGCGCCGAGCGTCGCCGCGTGGAGGATCGGGCGGCCGAGCTGCTGGGGCTCTTCGGGGATCGGCTCCTCTCTCGCGCCGGCCGGCCAGCCTGGACCCTCTCCTACGCCAACCGGCGTCGCCTCGAGATCGCCCGCGCCCTCGCTGCCGACCCGCGGCTGCTGCTGCTGGACGAGCCGGCGGCGGGAATGAACCCGACCGAGACCCATGAGCTCATGCGAGACATCGAGCGTATCCGCGCCCGAGGGATTACGGTGCTCTTGATCGAGCACGATATGACGGTCATCCGCGGGATCTGCGATCGGGTCGTGGCCCTCGATCACGGCACCAAGATCGCCGAGGGCCGGTTCGAAGAGGTCCGCGAGAGCGCCGCGGTTCTGGAGGCCTATCTCGGCCGGCGGGCGGGTCGTGCTTAGGCTCACCGACGTCGTCACTCACTACGGCCCCATCCGGGTGCTGAAGGCTGTGACTCTCGAGGTGCGCGCCGGAGAGATCGTATGCCTGCTCGGCGGCAACGCTTCGGGGAAGTCGACCACGATGAAGACGATCCTGGGCGTCGTTCGACCGACGGCTGGTCGCGTCGAGTTCGAGGACCGGCGAATCGACCGGCTGCCCACCGAGGCGATCGTCCGCCGCGGCGTCTCGCTCGTCCCCGAGTCGCGGCGGATCTTCGCCCGCATGACGGTGTGGGAGAACCTGGCCATGGGAGCCTTCACGCGCCAGAAGGCGCCCGCCGGCGAGCTGGCCGAGGACTTCGAGCGCGTCTACACGCTCTTCCCGCGGCTCTCCGAGCGCCAGCATCAGCTCGGGGGCACCCTCTCGGGCGGCGAGCAGCAGATGCTCGCCGTCGGCCGCGCGCTCATGGCCCGGCCGCGGCTCCTGCTGATGGACGAGCCCTCGATGGGGCTGGCCCCGGCGCTCGTGGACCAGGTCTTCGACATCATCCAGACCATCAATCGGCAGGGGACGACGATCCTCGTGGTCGAGCAGAACGCCGCGGTCGCGCTGAGCATCGCGAACCGTGGCTACGTGCTCCAGAACGGGCGCATCGTGGTCCACGACACAGCGCGGGCGCTCCTCGCCGCGGACCACATCCGCCGCGCCTATCTCGGCGAGGATTAGCCGCGTGGCCGACGTCCTCCAGATCCTCCCGCAGCAGCTCGTCTTCGGCCTCGCGCTGGGAACCGTGTACGGGCTGATCGCGCTCGGTTACACGATGGTCTATGGCGTGCTCCTCATGATCAACTTCGCCCACGGCGAAATCTTCATGATCGGCGCCTACGTCGGCTGGGGCGTGCTCACCGCGCTCCTCAACGCGCAGGTGGGCGGCCTTCACCCGGCCTGGGTGGTGCCGCTCCTGCTGCTCCACGCCATGCTGGTCGCGGGACTGCTCGGCGTCTGCCTCGAGCGCTTCGCCTACCGGCCGCTCTACCTGCGCGGCGCCACTCGGCTCGGTCCCCTGATCAGCGCTGTCGGGGCCTCGATTTTCCTCCAGAACGCGGTCATGGTGACTCAGGGCGCCCGCATGAAGGTCTACATGACGAGCCTCCTCTTTCCACGCGGCTGGCGGATTCAGGTCGCCGGGGCCAGCATCTCGGCGCTGGTCATCGTGATGATCATGGTGGCCGGCCTCATGATGTGGGGACTCCATGAGCTTGTCCAGCGCACCACGCTCGGACGCTCGATCCGCGCGGTGGCCGAGGACCGCGAGACGGCGGCGATCATGGGCGTCAACGTCCGTCGCGTGATCGCGGTCACGTTTTTCCTCGGCTCGGCGCTCGGCGGCGCTGCCGGCGTGCTGGTCGGGCTCTACTACACCCAGATCGACTTCTATATGGGCTACTCGGCAGGCCTGAAGGCGTTCACCGCCGCCGTGCTGGGTGGTATCGGGAACATCAAGGGCGCAATGCTGGGTGGGCTGGTCCTCGGCCTGGTCGAGAGCCTGGCCGTCACCTTCGGTAACCCCGCCTATAAGGACGTGGTGGCGTTCATCATCCTGATCCTGACGCTAGTCTTCCGGCCGACCGGGATCCTGGGCGAAAACGTCGCGGAACGGGAAAAGGTCTGACGTGGCGCCGCCTGGCTGGCTGCGGTGGGTCGCGTGGGCCCTCGGCCTGGCGGCCGTCGTCGGGCCGCTCCTGGCACCGAACGACTACTGGATCGGGGTGATGGCCCGCATCTGCCTGTACGCGACCCTGGCCCTCGGGCTCAACGTCGTGGTCGGCTTCGCAGGCCTCCTCGACCTCGGCTATGTGGCCTTCTTCGGCATCGGCTCGTACGTGTACGCTTTCCTGGCCTCGGGCCACTTCGGCCTGCACCTGCCGTTCTTCGTGGTCGTCCCGATCGTGGTCGTGGCGACTGCGGTCTCCGGGCTCCTCATCGGCGCCCCCACGTTGCGGCTCCGCGGAGACTACCTCGCTATCGTCACGCTCGGGTTCGGGGAGATCACCTACCTCCTGCTCATCAACCTGGACCGGCCCGTCAATATCACCGGGGGCCCGAGCGGCATCATCGGGATCGACCCGCCCGCCCTCGCCGGGTTCACGCTCTCCCGCAACACCGAATACTATTATCTGTTTCTCGCCGCCCTCGCTCTGGCCCTGATTGCTTCGGTCCGCCTGCGCCACTCGCGCGTCGGGTGGGCCTGGCAGGCGATCCGGGAGGACGAACTGGCCGCAAAGACCATGGGAATCAACACGACGGTCGCCAAGCTCCAGGCCTTCGCCATGGGCGCCTCGTTTGCTGGCGTCGGCGGGAGCTTCCTGGCCTCCTGGCAGCGGTCGGTGTTCCCGGAGAACTTTCTCTTCACAGAGTCGATCAACATCCTCGCCATGGTCATCCTGGGTGGAACGGGGAATCTGCTGGGCGTGGTGGTGGGCGCCACTCTGCTTGTCACGCTGCCAGAGGTGTTCCGGGACTTCCAGCGCTACCGGCTGCTCGTCTTCGGACTCATGCTGATGGTGCTGATGGTCGTCCGGCCTCAGGGGCTGCTTGTCACCGATGGCCGCCGCGAGGAGCAGGAGGACCAGGCCGTGTGAAGACGTGGTCGGCCGACAGCGAAGATGCTCAGCCGGAACGCGCCCCTGCTCTACGTCCAGCAGCAGGGCGGGTGGCGCAGCGACGGGTCGTTGAGGCGCCAGAGAATTTCGAGCGGTAAGTCCCCGAACTACTTCAGCACGCAGAACCCCTGCGCCTCGATGCCGAGTGCCGTGTTGAATTTGCTGCGGAAGTTCTCCAGCGCGACCGCGGCGGTCAGCTCGACGATCTGAGCCTCGCTGAAGTGCTTGCGCACTCGCGTGAACAGCGCGTCGTCCACCTTCCGCCCGGTGACCGTCATCGTCTCCGCGTACTCGATCGCGACCTTCTCAATCGCTGAGAAGAGATCGCTGGTGGCGGCATGTGCGACCTGAGCGATCTTCTCCTGCGAGGCGCCGGCCTGCATCCCCCGGGATGCGTTGATGTCAATTCAGAAGGGGCACCCGTTGATCAGCGCGACGCGCAGGTAGACGAGCGCGAGGAGGTCCTTCGGGAGGAGGCCGGATCGGTCGACGGCCGCGGAGAGCTGCTTGGCGGCCTTCATGATCCCGGGCGTGTGCGCCTGGATCTTCGTCGTGTTGAGCACGAAGCCGAACGTCTCGAGCTCTTTGGCGAAGGTCTCCTTGAGGGTCGGCTCGTCGCCGGGATCGTCGATCTCGCGCACGCGCGGCATAGTGGAATTATACCCGGACGCCCGTCACGGGCGGGTCCCGCCCGGTGGACGCGCGAGCCGTTCCTCGATCGCGGGCAGCGCCTCGAGGAGAACGCTGCCGACGATCTCGAGGCTCCGCGCGGAGACCTTGTCGAGCGTGTCCTCGGCGGTGTGCCAGGGCGGAAAGTCGAAGTCGATCAGAAGCGCCCCCGGCACGCCCGCGCGCAGGAAGGGCGCGTGGTCGTCCTCGACCGCCAGCACGTCGGGGAGAAAGTGCGCCCCGAAGCCCCGCCGCGCCGCGGCCGTCCAGACAATGTCCGTGAGCCAGTCGGTCGAGTACGCGTCGCGGCGGATGCCGAGGTCGCGGTCGCCGATCATGTCGGCGACGAGCACGGCGCGGGGGAGCTTCCCGTTGCGCGCGAGCTCCTGCGCCATCCGGCGGGAGCCGTAAAGGCTGTCGGTCGCGGTCCACGACTCGCGCGCCTCCTCGCCGTCGAACCACACGATCCAGTAGGCGAATTCGCGGGGCCGCGTCGCCAGCGCTCGCGCGAGCTCGATCAGGAGCGCCGTGCTCGAGCCGCCATCGTTGGCGCCGACGAACTGGATGTCACGGAACCACTTCGTGTCGTAGTGGCCGCCGATCAGGATCACGTCGGGCCGGCGCCCCGGCAGCACGGCGACGACGTTGGCCATCGTGAGACGCCCGTGTGGCGTGTCCGTCTCGAAGGGCTCGACCCGGGCGGTGATCGAGGCGGCGCGCAGCTCGGCCAGGATGTACGCGCGCGTCCGTGCGGACGCCGGCGAGCCGGCCGGGCGCGGGCCGAGCGCCACGACCCGCTCGACGTGGCGCAGGGCCGCGGCGCCGTCGAAGGGCGGCGCCGGCCGTGCGGGGCAGGTACCGAGCGCGAGGGCGCCGAGGGCGAGGACGCCGGCGACGGCGTGCCGGGCCCTCACGGCGTGACGCCCACCGCGCCGTAGTAGTTCATCGTCAGCACGAACGCGCCCCGGGCGACGAGCCCCGTGAAGCCGTCGAGCCAGCGCTGCGCCGTCGACGCGTCCACGATGCCGAACTTCACGGCGTGCTCGGCACGACGCTCGAGGAAGGTCTTGGTCCACGGCTCGAGCGTGGTGTCCTGGTAGACGTCGGTGAGGAGCCGCACGCGCTCGAGCCCCGCGTCACGGAGCAAGCCGGGCAGGCGCCGGCCGCTGTAGGGCTCCGCGTAGATGCGGGAGGCCACCTCCTTCAGGATCAGCTCGGTCAGCGCGCGATCCGGGTGGGTGACGGCGACGAGCCCGAAGTCCTGGTCCTGCAGCCCGACACCGCCGCCGCGCCGCACCACACGCGCCATCTCGCGCACGACGCGCAGCGGGTCGGCGACGTGCAGGATCACGGTGATCGCGAGCGCCACGTCGAAGCGGCCGTCAGCGAACGGCAGATGGGCGCCGTCGGCCTGACGTAGCGTGATCCTGCCGCCGCCGACGCTTCGGGAGAGCTTGCGCGCTTCGCCGAGGATCACGCGGCTCGGGTCGACCCCGACGACGCTCCCGCGCCGGCCCACCAGCGCGGCGAGGTCACGGGTGACAGCGCCCGTGCCGCAGCCCACCTCGAGGACCACGTCCCCGGGGCGGATGGGAACGAAGCGCAGGAACCGGCGCCGGAGACGCGCGTGGCTCGCGGTGCGCGCCCGCAGCTCGAGCGACGTGGCGAGCTGGACAGGGTCGGGCTGCGCGTCGACATCACGCCAGGGGTCGGGGTGGAGCGAGGGCGCGGTCAAGCGACGGAGATCAGCCGCTGGCGGCGCGGCGGGCGCACTCGGCGCTGCAGAAGTAGCGGACCTCGCCGCCGTCCACCCGGCTGAGCGCGCGCGATTTCACGACGTAGGTATTACAGACCGGGTCCTTCACGAGCTCGTCCGGGAGCGCGGCGCGCGCGCCGAGCGGCCGCTGCGTGAGCCGGCGGAGCACGGGGGCCAGGAGCGCGAGGACCGCCGCCAGCCAGAAGAGAATCAACACGACCCGCATCGGGGCTCAGCGGTCCGGCTTGATGGAGACGGCGCGGAGGAACTCCCTGTCCTGCGCCGTGAGCTCCGACGAGACCGTGCCGCGGCTCCCCTTGCCTGCGAAGAAGATGCCGGTGTCGGCGCCGCGACGGAGGATCTCCTGGACGGCGTCACGCGCGGCCTCCGCCGCGGCGAGCGAGGCCTCGACCGCCTCGAGGAGTTTCCGGAGGAGCGGGTCGGTGCGGCGTTCTCGCCCCATCGCGCCCCTTACGATACCATACCGACCCGATGGCCTCCGGCTGGACGCGCCTCGGCTCCGCTGCGCGCTATACGCGCGGCAAGCTCACGCTCCGCGAGGACGCCTGGCGCCTGCCCGACGGCCAGGAAGTCGTCTACCCCGTCCTCCACGCCGGTGTCGGCGTCGCCATCCTGCCGTTCATCGACGAATCCCGCGTTCTTCTCGTCGGTCAATACCGCCACCTCTTCGACACGATGTCGTGGGAGCTCCCGGGCGGGGGCGCGCTGCCCGGGGAGGATCCCGTCGCGGCTGCCCAGCGCGAACTCCGCGAGGAAGGCGGCTACCGGGCCGAGCGGTTCGAGCTCCTGACGCGCTTCTACCCCGCGAACGCGTACCTCGACGAGGAGGCGTACTGCTACGCGGCGTACGGCCTCACGGCGGACCCGCTGCCCGCCGACCACGACGAGTTCCTCGAACGCCGGATCGTGTCGTTCGCGGAGGCGCTCCGGATGGCACAGAACGGCGAGATCACCGAGTCGTATTCCAAGGTCACGTTGCTGCAGTACGCGAGCCGTCAGTACGTCGCGCGGCCGCCCGAGAGGTCGTAGACCGCGCCCGTCGAGAAGGAGCACTCGTCGGAGGCGAGCCAGGTCACGAGCGCGGCGACCTCCTCGGGCCGCCCGACGCGCCCCATGGGGACCTTCGCGAGCAGCATGTCCACGGTCTCCTGAGACATCTGGCGGACCATATCGGTGCCGATCATCGCGGGCGCGACGGCGTTCACGAGGATCCCGCGGGTGGCCACTTCTTTGGCGAGGCCCTTGGTGAATCCGATGACGCCGGCCTTGGCGGTCGAGTAGGGCACGAGCGTCGCGTTGCCTTCCTTGCCGGCGACCGACGCGATGTTGATGATCCTGCCGCTGCCCTGCCCGAGCATGACCCTCACCGCGGCGCGCGAGACGAGGAAGACGCTCGTGAGATCCACCGCGAGGACGCGCTGCCACTCCGCGTCGGTGACCTCCCACGTGAGCTTCGAGCCGCCCGTGATCCCGGCGTTGTTCACGACGACGTCGAGCCTCCCCCAGCGCGCGTGCACGGTCGTCACCGCGCGCTCGACGTCCGCCGTGGCCGTCACGTCGGCGACGAGCCCGAGCGCCCCCTCGCCGAGCCGCTTCGCCGCGCCCTCGACGCCCTTGTCGATGTCGACCAGGGCGACGCGCGCGCCCTCGGTGACGAAGCGGCTCGCGATCGCCAGCCCGATGCCGCGGGCGGCCCCCGTGACCAGCGCCGTGCGTCCGTGGAGCTTCATCGGCGTGCCCTCCCCTCACGCGAGCGCCTGATCGAGGTCCTCGATCAGGTCGTCGGCGTTCTCGAGTCCGATGCTGAGGCGCAGCAGGTTCTCGGGTGTGTGCGTCCCGGGCCCCTCGATCGAGGCGCGATGCTCGACGAGGCTCTCGGTTCCGCCGAAGCTCGTCGCCCGCGTGAAGACACGCCCTTTGGCCGCCACGGCCAGCGCGCGGTCGCGGTCGCCCTTCACCTGCACCGACACCATCCCACCGAACTGCGCCATCTGGCGGCGAGCGATGTCATGCCCCGGGTGAGAAGGCAACCCGGGGTAGTGAACGGCCTCCACGCGCGCGTGCCCCGCCAGGAAGGTCGCAACACGGAGCGCGTTCTCGGAGTGGGCGCGCATCCGGGAGGGCAGCGTGCGAATGCCGCGGAGCACGAGCCAGCAGTCGAAGGGCGACGGCACCGCGCCGCCCGAGGCCTGGATCGCGCGGACCTTCTCGAAGAAGGGATCGCGCGTCTTCGTGACCACGGCCCCGCCGATGACGTCGCCGTGGCCGCCCAGGAACTTTGTCGTGGCGTGCACGATCAGGTCGGCGCCGAGGCGGAACGGCGACTGGAGCACGGGCGTCGCCGTCGTGTTGTCGCAGACGTAGCGCACGCTCGCGGCGCGGGCGAGCGCGCCGATCGCCGCGATGTCGGTGACCTTCCACAGCGGGTTCGACGGCGTCTCCACCCAGACGAGCCGTGTGCTCGGCGTGATCGCCCGGCGCACGGCGGCGACGTCGGTCATGTCGACGAAGGTCGCCTCGAGCCCCCACCGGCTGAAGGTCTCGCGGAGGAGGCGGGAGGTGCCGTGGTAGGCATCGGTCGGCGCGACCACGTGGTCGCCGGGCTGGAGTGCGAGGAACACCGCCGACGTCGCGGCAGAGGCCGACGCGAACGCGGCGGCCGCCTCGCCTCCCTCGAGCGCGGCGAGACATTCCTCGAGCGCGTTTCGGTTCGGGTTCGCGTTGCGCGCGTAGAGGAAGCCCCGCGGGTAGGAGCCGTCGGGCTCGCGCTCGAACGTAGTCGACGGATGAATGGCGGGAGTCACGGCGCCCGTGGTCGGATCCACACGGCGCCCGGCATGAACGGCGAGTGTCTCGAGTCTCATCGGACCGTCACCTCGCGGATGTCGTAGTACGTCGCGTACACGCGGATCGCGTCGGCCGCGGCGCGCGGCGGCTCACGGCCGTCGGGACCGAAGCGGCGGACGTCCATCCGGCGAAGATCCATGGGCGGACGGCCGTCGAGGATCCACGCCGCCATCACCTTCCCCACCCCGCCGGCACCGGCGATCCCGTGGGCGCAGAACCCGGCGGCAACGAAGAAGCCGCCGACCTTCGGCGCCTCGCCCAGGATGAACTCACCGTCGGGAGTGTACGCCTCGGGGCCGTTGACGAGCCGGATCGCGGTGGCGCCCGCGAGCGCCGGGACCCGCGCGATCGCGCCCTCCATGAGCGGCGCGAAGCGCTCCCAGTCGGGCGGGAGCAGGCGGTGCGTGAAGTCGCCCGGGATCCCGTCGAGCCCCCACGCCTCGGGTCGGCGCTCGAAGCCGCCGACGACGAGGCCGCCCACCTCCTCGCGGAAATAGACGAGCCGGTCGGGATCGCGCATCACCGGGAAGTCGCGCCGGACGCCGTCGATCGGTGCGGTGACGAGGTACTGGTGCGCCATCGGGACCACCGGGATGCCGAGCCCCACCATGCGGCCCACCTCCGCGGCCCAGATGCCCGCGGCGTTCACGACCACCTCGCACGCGATCGGCCCACCCTCCGCGACGACCCCGGCGACCCGGCCGCCCTTGACCGTGATCGCCACGACGCGCGCGCCCGTCAGAAACTTCACGCCGCGTCCCTTTGCGCCGTCGGCCAGGGCGTTCGCGAGCCCGGCCGGATCGACGTGGCCGTCGCTCGGGAGCCAGAGCGCGCCCTCGAGCGACGCGTCGGTCATGAGCGGAAACCTCTCCCGCGCCTCGCGGGCGCCGACGAGCTCCAGATGGAGCCCGAAGCGGCGTGCCCAACGCTCGCGGTCCGCCATCTCGGCGAGCCGCGCGGGCGAGGACGCCACGCGCAGGCTGCCCACGCCCTTCCAGCCGGGATCGCGCCCCGTCTCCTCGAGGAGCCGTCGGTACAGCTCGACGCTCGCCATGTTGATCCGCGTGAGCTCGACCGAGGAGCGGAGCTGGCCGACGAGACCGGCCGCGTGGAACGTGGAGCCGCCCGTGAGCTCGCCGCGCTCGAGGACGACCACGTCGCGGCAGCCTGCCTGCGCCAGGTGGTAGGCGATGGAGACGCCGGCGACGCCACCGCCGACGATGACGACGCGGACGGCGCTAATCGGCGGAGCTTCCCGTCGCGGCGATCACGACGCAGTCGTCGGGCGCGAAGGCCAGCGTGACCGGCTTCCGGCGCTCGAGGAGAACGCCCGTGGCGTGGGGCACGTCCACCCACAGCGGTCGGCCGTGGACTGTCACCTCGAGCCGCACGAAGGGCCCGAGGAACGTGGCGACCTCGAGCACGCCGTGAAGTCGGTTACGCCCGTCGTCCGGCGCGCGCTCGGCGACGACGCCGAGCTTCTCGGGGCGGAGCGACAGGACGACCCGGTCGCCGTCAGCGCCGCCGTCCAGGGCGATCCGCAAGCGCTCGCCTTCCCAGTCCACGACGCCGGCCCGGGCCGAGACGATCGAACAGCTGAGGAGGTTCGAAATGCCGATGAAGTCGGCGACGAAGTCGGTGCGGGGCCGCGCGTAGACCTCGACCGGGCGCCCGACCTGCTCGATCCGGCCGTTCCGCATCACCGCGATGCGGTCGGCGATCGAGAGCGCCTCCTCCTGGTCGTGGGTGACGTAGACCGTCGTGATCCCGAGGTCCTGCTGGATCTTGCGGATCTCGCCGCGAAGTCGAAGGCGGATCTTCGCGTCGAGCGCCGACAGCGGCTCATCGAGCAGGAGGATTTCCGGCCGGCGGGCGAGCGCCCGCGCGAGCGCGACGCGCTGCTGCTGGCCGCCCGAGAGCTCGTTCGCGTACCGGCCCTCGAGGCCGCCGAGGCGCGTCAGCGCGACCATCTCGGCGACGCGCTCGTAGGTTCTGGCGGCCGGCCATCGGGCCACCCGCAGGCCGAAGGCGATGTTCTCGGCGACGGTCATGGTCGGGAAGAGCGCGTACGACTGGAAGACGATGCCGACGCCGCGCTTGCGTGGCGGCACGTCGTTGACGACGCGGCCGTCGAAGCGGATCTCGCCCGCGTCGGGTCGCTCGAAGCCGGCGATCACGCGGAGCGTCGTCGTCTTGCCGCAGCCCGAGCCGCCGACGAGGGAGACGAGCTCCCCCTGGCCGATCTCCAGGGAGAGCCCGTCCACGGCGGTCGACGCGCCGAAGCGCTTCGTCAGGCGGTCGAGGCTGATGCGCACGTCAGCGGGAGAACTTCTCGAGCCAGCGCTTCACGAGCCGGTCCTTGTAGGCCGGATCGCCCGCCTTCACGAAGTCGATGGCGATCAGGTTCATCTCGGAGATCTTCGGCCCGCTCACGGGGACGTCCGTCCGGGTGAGCGCCGCGCCGCGCCACGCGGCGTACGAGGTCATCGCCGCCTTGGACACCGCCCAGTCGAGGAAGCGCTTGGCGTTCTGCGGATTCTTGGCACCCTTCACCAGCGCGTTGCCCTCGAACGTCCACGCGATGCCGTCGGCCGGATAGATCACGTCGATCGGCGCCCCCTGCCTCTTGGCCACCTCGACCTCGTAGGCGAGCGCGACGCCGATCGGCGTCTCGCCCGACGCCGCCATGCGCCCCGGCGCGCCGCCGGACTTCGTGACCTGGGACAGGTTCCTGTCGAGCGCCTCGTAGTACTGCCACATCTTGTCCTCGCCGAGCCGCGCCGCGTGGCTCGCGAGCAGGAGGTACGCCGTGCCCGACGTGGACGGGTTGGACATGACGATGTGGCCCTTGTACTTCGGGTCGAGGAGGTCCGCCCACGACTGGGGTGGCGTCAGCCGGAGCTCGGTCATTTTCTTCTGGTTCACGGCGAACGCGACCGTCAGGAGTGTCACGCCCTGCCACATGTTCTCCGGGTGCTTGAAGCGCGCCGGGATCGCCTGCGACTCCTGCGCCGCATAGGGCTCGAGCAGCCCCTTCGTGGCCGCGCCCGTCAGGTAGTCGTTGAAGACCCCCCAGATCACGTCCGCCTGCGGGTTCGCCTTCTCGGCCTCGACGCGCGCCATGGTGGGCCCCGTGGAGCCGCGGATGTACGACGCCTTCCCGGCGAGGTCCGGCAGGTCCTTCTTGAACTGCTCCCAGAAGGTCTTCAGCTCGTTCTCCTCGTAGGCCGTGTAGACGACGAGCTTGTCCTCGGCCGCCGGCGCCGGCCAGGGCGTCGCGGGCACGAGCAGGACGAGGGCCAGCACCACCGGAAGCAAAGGGCGCATGGACGGGTCTCCTTTCGGCTAGAGCTTCAAGACGGCGACGCGGTCTCCTCCGACCAGGGCGCGGAGGAGCAGCACGGAGCCGATGACGATCGCGAGGATGAGCGTGCCGAGCGCGCACGCCACCCCCGGGTACCCGTTCTCGACCTGGTTGAGGATCGCCACGGACCCGAGGTTGAACCCCGGGTAGATGAGGAAGATCACGGCGCTGACGGTGACCATCCCGTTGACGAAGAAGTAGACGAAGATCGAGAACGCGCTCCCGGTCAGGAGCGGCATCACGACGCGTGCGAAGGTCCGGACGCTCCCGGCGCCCAGGCTCACCGCCGCCTCCTCGATGGCGGGGTCGATCTGCTTGAGCGCGTTGATGCCGGCGAGCACGGCGACCGGGAACTTCCAGAACACGACGCTCGTCACGAGGATCCAGACCGTCCCGGTCAGGAGGAGCGGCGGGACGTTGAACGCGAGGATGTAGCCGACGCCGATGACCGTGCCGGGCAGCGCGGCGGGCAGGAGGCTCAGCGCTTCGATCGCGCGCCGGCCCGGGGGGCGCTTGCGCTCCACGACATACGCGGCAGCGAGCGCCACGACCGTGCCGATGACGCCGGAGAGGGCCGCGAGCTTCACGCTGTTCCAGATCGGCGACGCGCCCTCCGCGCTCGACGCGAAGGCGTAGTGGCGGAGCGAGAGGGACCAGTCGCTGCCCCAGAGCCGCACGACGGAGCCGAGGGGGATCAGCGCGTAGATGAGCGCGATGAAGAGCGCGGCCCCGCCCGCCAGGACGAACAGCGGCCGGCGCAGGGCCGGGGGCGTCGGCCGGACCGCCGTCCGCGCCCCCGCGGAGACGGTGACGTACGACTTGGTCCCCACCCAGTAGGCGTTGACCAGATAGGCGACGAGGCACGGGACGATCAGCACGATCGACATCGTGGTACCCGCGGCGAAGTTCGACATCCCGATCACCTGCGCGTAGATCTCGGTCGCGAGCACGTTGTATCGGCCGCCGATGAGGATCGGGTTTCCGAAGTCCGTCATGCACAGGATGAAGACGATCAGCGCGGCCGACGCGAGCCCCGGCCGCGCGAGCGACAGCGTCACGCGCCGGAGCGTCGTGAGCGGCCCGGCGCCCAGGTTCTCGGCCGCCTCCTCGAGCGACACGTCGATGTTGCCGAGCACGTTGGCCAGGAGGATATAGGCCTGCGGCAGGAACGTGAACACCTGCGAGACGACGATACCGGTGAAGCCGTAGATCGACCAGTCGAGGTGGAGCGCCTGGGTGACCACACCGTTTCGGCCGAACAGGAGGATGAACGCGAGCGACACGAGGAACGGCGGCGAGATCAGCGGCAGGAGGCTCATGAGCGAGACGAAGCGCTTGCCCGGGATGTCGGTGCGGGTCACGGAATACGCCAGGACCAGCGCGACGGCGACCGTGATGACCGTCGAGACCGTGGACACCACGAGGCTGTTGACGAGGATCCGGAGGAGCCGCCACGAGCTGAAGAACTCCGCGTAGTTGGCGAGGGTGAGCCCCGCCGGCCCCGCGAGGCTCGTCGCCAGCACCCGGAGGACCGGCCAGAGGACGAAGGCGAGGAGCAGGAGCAGGATCGCGGCGACGGTCGCCGCCACCACGACCTCGGTTTTTTGTCGCGCCTGGAGTCGGGACTGGTGTCGGGAGGGCCGCGTGGCCGGGAGCGCGGTCGGTGGCCCGGGATCGGAGCGCACGGCGTCGGACGGTGTGGGCATCCCGGTGGTTTCGTCAGCCGGCCGTGAAGCCGCCGTCGACGATCAGCTCGGCGCCTGTCATGAACGAGGAGTCGTCGCTCGCCAGGAAGAGCGCCACCGACGCGATCTCGCGCGGCCGGGCGATCCGACCGAGCGGGATCCCGGTCTCGAACTCCTTGCGGAGCGCGTCGGTGAGGTACGGGGCCTGGAGCGGCGTGTCCACGATCCCCGGGTGAATGATGTTGCAGCGGATCCGGTCCTTCGCGAACTGGATCGCCAGCGACTTGGTCAGCGAGATGAGCGCGCCCTTCGCGGCGGTGTACGCGTCCTGGGCGCGCGAGAAGCCGACGAGCGCCGAGACCGAGCCCATCAGGATCACGGAGCCACCGCCGGCACGCTGGAGCTCGGGGATCCCGTACTTCGTCACCCAGAAGGCGGACTTGAGGTTGATGGCGATCACGCGGTCCCACCACTTCTCGTCCGTCTCCAGCACCGAGCGGTCGCGGTCCTTCCAGAGCACGCCCGCGTTGTTGTAGAGGACGTCGAGCCGGCCGAAGTGGCGGGCGCCGTCCTCGACCATGCGGCGGACGTCCGTCTCGATCGCGACGTCACCGGTCGTGGCGAGGGCGCGCCCGCCCCGCCGCTCGACGAGCGCGACCGTCTCCTTCGCGGCCTTCGCGTCGATGTCGGCGACGACGACGCCCGCGCCCTCCTCCGCGAAGAGCACCGCGGCTTCCCGCCCGATCCCCATACCGCTTCCGGTGATGAACGCAACCCGGCCCGCGAGCCGTCCGGCCATTTATCGCTCCACGACGGCGACGAGATCGGGGCGCCGGCGGGTACGCGCCGGGGGTCGACGGGACCCTGTACCATTCTTTTGGTCGAAGTCACTCATGTCCTCGGCTGCCTTGCTGGGAGCGCCGGCGGGACCCA
>Ga0209157_1000199_pt1 | contig 53248 bp, 47 predicted proteins | sample GraSoiAngelo_135_FD_185892 | JGI IMG/M metagenome (GOLD analysis project Ga0209157, IMG submission 185892) | Grasslands soil microbial communities from the Angelo Coastal Reserve, California, USA - 14_0929_05_40cm (SPAdes) (version 2) | ecosystem: Environmental > Terrestrial > Soil > Grasslands ... | reverse complement strand
CGAGCAGCACGGCGCCGAGTCGCTTGAGCATCGCCACCTCCGCGTGGAAGGGAACGCGCCGGATTGACCGCGTCCGGCCCGAAGGTAGCTTCTGCCGTCGACCGGAACCAGGAGGCGGCATGTCGCGTGGTACGATCCTCGGCATCGTCCTCGTCACGGCGGTGTCGACGGCACCGCTCGACGCCCAGCAGCAAAGGTTACCTATCATCTGAACAAGCCAGCCAACAAGTGGCGGCGTCGGGCCCCAAGGACAAGGCGTAGTGGACGGTCTGTCTCATCGCGTGCTCGCCTAGGACGCGAAGGACACCGACGTCCTGCCAGCGATCGCTGCTTTGAGCGTTCTTGGCGCCGCCGATTTTCTGCTCGCCGCGAGCCGAAATCGCCGCTGGCATGGCTAGGTCTCGGGGACGACGGGCTTGGAACAGATCCGGGGAGGACGTCTTCGCGAGCCAGGTCCTCCCTCACCTGGTGAAGATACGGAGAGACGCACAGCTTTCAGACGACACCCCAGCGTCTATGCGTTGGGCGAGCGTGGGTGACCTGTGGTCAACGGTCCAATCCTGCCGAGGAGGCCACGATGCCGATGCCTGTCCTCCACACGCGACATCGTGCGCTCGCAGTCGCCGCAGCCTCCGTAATCCTCACGACCACTGCGGCACCGGCCGTGGCACACCAGAGAGCCAGCGGAACCATTTCTGGAACAGTGACCCGCCGGGCCGACGGGAGCCGCCTTGGCGGCGTCTCGGTCCTCGTGAACGGGACGATGCTGAGCGCCGTGACCAGGACAGACGGTCGCTTCAGGCTCTCCCAAGTGCCGGAAGGCCGCAAGGTGCTCCTATTCCGGTCGCTTGGCTACCGGCCGGAAGAAGTGACCGTTGAAGTGACGGCCAGCGGGACCGACACTGTCGAGGTCGCGCTGGAGGTCCAACCTGTCACCCTCGGAGAGGTCGTGGTCGAGGCGCCCTCGCGGGTGCCAGAGCGGGTCGTCGAGGCTCCAGCCGCGGTGGCCGTGGTCAATCCAGCTCTCGCGCGTGCCCTCTCCGTGACCGGGCAGGTGCCCCTCGCACTGGTCGGGATGCCCGGCGTGGACGTGGTGCAAAGCGGCATGAACGACTTCAACGTCAACGCGCGGGGCTTCAACTCGTCGCTCAATCGCCGGGTGTTGGTACTCCAGGACGGGCGCGATCTGGCATTGCCGTTTCTCGGCTCCCAGGAATGGTATGGCTTCTCTCTCCCATTGGAGGACATGGGGCGGATTGAGATGGTGCGGGGCCCGGGCTCTGCGCTGTACGGCGCGAACGCGTTCAGCGGCGTCGTGGACATCACCACGCCCAGCGCGCGCGAGGTGATCGGGACCAAGCTGACGCTCGCGGGCGGCGAGCTGGCGACGCTCCGCGGCGACTTGCGCCACGCCGGCGTCCTGTCCAGCGGGCGGCTCGGGTACAAGGTGAACGTGGGCTACAATCGTAGCGACACCTGGAGCCGCTCGCGCACCCGCTTCGACGGCAGCGACTTCGCTGCCGAGTACGCCCCGGCGACCGACCAGCCAGCCAATCCGCCTCGCCCCGGATTTGAGCTGCGCCCTCTCAACGGACAGACGAAGGACCCCGTCACAGGCGCCGCGATCGGTGACCGGGATCCCTTGGTCAGCGTGTACGGGTCGGCGCGATTCGACTATTACGCCGACAACGGCGCCGCCGCCACCGCCGAGGGCGGAGTTGCACAAGCGCAGAATGAAGTAATCGTCATCGGGGGCGGACGCGTACAGATCACCGGGATCCGCCCGTGGGCCCGCCTCGCATGGGCGGCGCGGAACTACAATGTGATGGCCTACTACAGCGGAAGCACACTCGATCCGTCCTACTCCCTTGGCGCGGGCCGGCCTCAAGGGGGCAGATCGGCGATCCTCCACGTCGAAGGTCAGTACAACCGAGGATTGTGGAGTGACCGAGCGCGCATGGTGGTCGGCGCGTCGGCCCGGCAGTACAACGTGAACACGAGCGGGATGATCCTGGACCCCGCGAACGACGACCGTACTGACCAGTACTACTCAGCCTACGGGCAGTTCGAATACCGACTCAACCCCAAGCTCCGCGCGGTCGTGGCCGCCCGCTTCGACGACGGCGACCTCTTCGATGGCCAGTTCTCACCAAAGGCTGGCCTGGTCTTCAGTCCCAGCGAGCGACACTCCTTTCGGGTGACCGTCAACCGGGCGTTTCAGACACCCAATTACGCAGAGTTGTTCGTGCGGGTGCCGGTAGGTCCCCCGACCACGAGCCCGAGAACGCTGGAGCGAGATCTCGAGGGGTACTTCGCCACGATCCGTGCCAACTTTGGCGCCGATCCCAACCTCCCGGCGACTCCAACGGACCTTCCGTGGAACTTTGATTCGCTCACGCCGGGCCTCGGCCTGGGGAACGCAAGCTTGGGCGTGGAGAAGGTGACGGCTTGGGAGGCAGGCTATAAGGGGAACTTGTCACGCCGGGTCTACGTCAGCCTCGACCTGTTCACCAATCGGCTGACGGATTTCGTCACCGACTTCCTGCAGGCCGGCGTTGTGATGAACCCCGCATACTCGGCGTACGCGCTGACCGATGGGGGCACCAACATTCCCCAGACCCTCTCGGACGTCGATGCGTACCTGGCGTCACAGGGACTGCCCCCGACGGACCCGTTGCGGACCGCCATTCCGCAGCTCCAGGGCGGCTATGCTCAGCTGAACGCCGGGCTTGTCCAAACCGGGTTGCTGGCGACGCTTCCCAACGGCCACCGCGCCATCGTGCTGTCGATAACCAACGCGGGGCGGGTGAGAGAGCAGGGTGTGGAGCTCAACGTCGGGTACCAATTGACAGACGAGCTCCGCGCGGAGGGGTCGTACACGTTCTTCGACTTCGAACAGCCGGAGGGCATCCTCAGCGGTGACAAGGTGCTGCCCAACACCCCGAAACACAAAGGCACGTTCACCCTGGCCTATGCCGGAGCGCAGGGGCTGGACGTGAACTTCACGCTGCGGCGGCAGACGGCGTTCCAGTGGGCGGCCGGGGTCTACAGTGGCTTGGTGGACTGGAGCCAAACCGTCGACCTGAGCGCCGGTTACCGCGTCAACGACTACCTGCGGGTGCATGCGCTTGGCACCAACGTGCTGGACCAGAAGCGGTTTCAGATCTATGGCGGATCGGTCATCGGCCGGCGCGTGATCGCAGGGGTGACGACGACGTTCTAACACGACGCAACGGCGCTGAGAGCACGGCCATCACCCTGGGAACCTCATTCCCCTGATCAGCTCCCGAAACCGCGGATCGGACCGCAGCGGGTCCCATACCGGGAACACATTGAGGAGAACCATGTCCGCATCACGGGTCTCGTAGGCCGTCTGGAGCCAGCGCACGGCGCGATCCCGGTCACCCAGAGCCAGGTAGAGCCGGGCGAAGGTCAATGGGGCAATGTACTGACGGCTCGACTGGGCCCGCAACTCGTCCAGGATGCGCTGCGCCGCGGGTCGGTCGCCTGCCAGCGCGTGCGCCACTCCCAGGTCTGCCCGGCTGATCGCGCTCCCACCCCCGCCACCCGAAAGCGTGATTCCCCGTCGAAGAGCCGCAATGGCGTCGTCATATCGACCGGTCTGGATGTACACCCGCCCAAGATCGAAGTATGCCCTCGCGAAGTTGGGATTGGCGTCGATGGTCCTGAGGTACTGTGCTGTAGCCCCATCGTACTGCCGGGCGCAAAACAGCACCGCGCCTAAGTGCGCGCTGATCCGAGGGGAGAGCGGGTCCAGCTCTTGGGCCCGCCGGTCTTGCGCGATCGCTTCGTCAAACCGCCCCATCCACGCCAGGAACCAAGCGTAGAACATGTGCCCGAGCGCGTAATTCCGATTCAGCTCAAGTGCCCGCTTGAAGTGCCGCTCCGCGCTGAACCAGCCCCAGTCGTGAACAGCCGTAACCCAACCGAGCGCGGTGTGGGGTTCGGCGAGCTGCTCGTCAAGCTCGAGTGCCTTCGTGGCGGCTGCCTTGGCTTTGGGAAACGCTTCTCTCGGACTCACGGGCGCGTAGTAGGGCAGTACCATGTAGGCATCTGCTAGACCGGCGTACGCCAGCGCGTATGTGGGCGCTTTGTCGATGGCTTTCTCGAAGTACTCGACTGCCCTCCACAATCCCTCTGGGGTGAACTTGTTCCATTCAAACCGGCCCCGCACATAGAGGTCGTAGGCTTCCGGATCGATGGTGCGTTCGGCGGCCAGCCGCGCTTTCTCCTGCGGGCTCAACGTGACCGCGATCCTTTCCGCGATGGCCCGCGCGAGCTCGCTGTGTAGCGCCAGCACATCCCGGAGGTGCCGATGATACGTCCATGCGCCCAGATGCCGCTCTCGGGGAAGCGCCTGGATCAACTGGGCTTGGACCCGAACGCTGTCTCCCACCCTCAGCACCGACGCTTCTAGCGCGGCCTGCACGTCCAATTCCCGCGCGATCTCGGGCAGCGACTTATCGGTGTTCTTGTAGTGCATCGCCGAGGTCCGGGAGATCACCCGGAGTCCTGCCATCTGAGCCAGCTCGCCGATGATTGCGTCGTGCATCCCTTCGACGAAGTACACCTGCTGGGGGTCGCCGGAGAGATTGTCAAGCGGCAGCACCACCACGGAGTCGATGCGGCCTGGCGCTAAGCTGAGTCGACGGAGGACCCACCAACCCCCGCTGCAGAGGAGCACCGCCGCCAGCAGAGCCGGAGGGACTAGGCGACGCACGCTTGAGTGACGATGCGGAGCGACCCCCACAGCTGGTTCGCTGGCGGCCGCCTGCATCAACGCCTGGGCGAACTGGGTAGCGGTCGGATACCGATCCGCCGGCGCCTTCGCCAGAGCGCGCAGTATGGCTTCTTCCAGGGGCTCCGGCACCGTCGGGCGAACCACCCGGATCCGCGCCGGTGACGCCGCCAGATGCTGGCGCGCTATGCTCTCCGCCGTACGCCCGGTGAACGGCGGCTCCCCTGCCAGCATCTCGTACAGCACGCACCCCAGCGCATACACGTCGCTGCGCCCGTCGAGGACCGAGTCCCCAGCAGCCTGCTCGGGACTCATGTATGCCGGCGTCCCCACCGCCAGCCCCGTCGCGGTGAGCTGCTCTCCCCCCGCGGCCGTGATCGCCCGCGCGATCCCGAAATCCGCAACCACCGCGTGCCCCGCCTCGAGCAGGATGTTCTCAGGCTTGATGTCCCGGTGCACCACGTCGTGGCTGTGGGCGTGGCTCAAGGCGTCGGCTACTTCCCGCGCGATCTGGATGGCGTCGTCTAGCGGGAGCTGTTTCTCACGGTCGACCCGGTCGCGGAGGGATTCGCCCTCGACGTAGGGCATCACGTAGAAGAGGAAGCCGTCCGCTTCCCCCGAGTCGAGCAGTGGCAGGATGTTGGGGTGGGTGAGCCCGGCCGTGATGCGGATCTCGCGCAGAAACCGCTCAGCGCCGAGGGCGACGGCGAGCTCGGGGCGGAGCACTTTGATCGCGACGGTGCGGTGGTGCCTCAGGTCGCGGGCGAGAAAGACGAGCGCCATGCCCCCACGGCTGAGTTCCCGTTCGATCGTGTAGCGCCCGGCGAGGGCGGTGCGCAGCCGGTCCGGGAGATTCGCGAGGGGAACCGAAGCGGCGGCCGGACGGAGGCCGCACAAATCGTCGGCGACGCTGTCGAAACGGCCCCTCCCCTCGTGAGCCAGGAGCAGCGAGAGCACCTCGCGGCTCACCTCCTGATCCTCCACGGCCGCAGCCACGTAGGCCGCCCGTCGCTCCGGCGGCTGCTCCAACGCTTCGGCGAAGACCGCCTGGACCCGCTCCCAGTGCGTCGCGCTCACGGACGCTCCGAGCCGTCTGCTTCCGCCCGCTCACTGCGGTCCTGCCCCAGCTCGCGGTTCAGCCACGCCCGCGCGAAAGCCCAGTCCCGCTTCACGGTCGCCGGGGACGTGTCCAGCGCAGCCGCAGTCTCCTCTACCGACATCCCCGCGAAACACCGGCACTCGACCACCCGGCATTGGCGCTCGTTCCGCGCTTCGAGGCGGGCGAGCACCTCCTCGAGCGCTAACAGGTCATCGGGCTGCTGCACCAGGCCATCCAGCGTCTCTGACAGCGGGACCTGGACCGGGGCGCCGCCGCGCTTGTCGCGCCTTCTAGCACGGGCATAGTCGATCAGGACGCGGCGCATGACGCGCGCCGCCACGGCGAAGAAGTGCGCACGATCCCGCCACTCGACCTGCTCGATCTTGACCAGCCGGAGGTACGTCTCGTGGACCAACGCCGTGGTAGTGAGCGTGTGCCCGGATCGCTCGCCGTGGAGCTGGCCGTGGGCAATGCGTCGCAACTCATCGTACACGACCGGGATGAGGCGATCGAGGGCGCCGGGCTTGCCCTCGGAGAGCTCCCGCACGAGTTCGGAAACGTTCGATCCTTCGTCGACCATGACGCCCGCAGGGTCCGATGCCAGGTGACCCGACTAGCGGCGACCTACTGGTGTCAACCTACCGCACCTCGCGAGGGGGGGCAAACAAGGTTTGGTAGGCGTGTCCGTTGTAGGGGGCTGAGCCCGACCGAGCCCGAACGACGCCTAACCATAGAGCGACGTAGTTCCGGTGGCCACGCTCGGGCTTCGTCGCTGGGCGCCGGGATGACGTGAGTCAAAGGGCCCCGCAGCCGGTCGCCGCCAGTGAGCCCCAGGGCGCTCGCCGGGCACCGCCGGGGCAGTTCCGGCGGGGTTCCTGCTTCTCCGCTCTGGATTTCTCAAGGAGGTCGGTATGCGGTCCTTTCACCACTCGCTGTTCCGCACGGCTGCGGCGATCCTCGCCATCACGGGCGCGCGCCTCGACGGCCAGACTTCCTCGGCCCCCGTCGTGCCGCCCGACTTCCGGCCCGGCATCGACTCGAGCCCGGGAGAGCTGTCGCTCGAAGTGCGCAGCTACGTCACGCGCGGCGACGCGCTGATCACCATGCAGCGTTACGCCGCCGGTCAGCAGCAGTACCGTCAGGCAATCGCTACCACACGCCTGCAGGGACATCTTCCGAGCTTCACGTCCTGGCGCCTCGCGAGCGCCTACTACTACGAGGGCCGTCCCGAGCGGGCCGCTCGGGTGCTCGACGAACTGGCCGCGGAGGCAGGAGGCTTCGGCGATCTCGCAGTCCAGAGTCGCGCCCTATTCAACGCGGCGTGGCTCCACGGGGAAGCCGGGCAGAGCGCGGACGCGGAACTCCGGATCGCGCGGCTCAAGAAGTTGCTCGACTCCCCGTACATGCCTGTGGCCGTCCGTGACGATCTAGTGGGGCGGCTCGCCATGCCGACCGCGGTCACGTCACGCTAGGGACGTGCGGGAGGCTCGCAAAGCGAAGGGGGAAGGGCTTGCGCTACTGCTGACGCACCCTTCCCTCTCCCCAGCTGCTTAAGCCACCAGTCGCTGGGGGGCGGGAGAAAAGCGGGCGGCATCGCTGCTGATCCAGCGGGACGACGACCGCAACGTGCAGTTCAGCCAGACGGTCGATCTAGCGGCGGCGCTGCGGCCGCTGGGCGTCGAGGTGGAGCAGCTCGTGTTCCCCGACGAGGTGCACGATTTCCTGACGCACGCACACTGGCTCGCTGCCTATCACGCGGCCGCGGAGTTTCTGGAACGAAAGCTGGCGGCGGGACCCGCCGTGGGAGCGCGCTAAGGAAACGGTGGGCTAGTACCGGTCCAGATCGTGCCCCACCACGGCGTGGCCGGCGAACGACTTCCGTACGTTGGCGAGCAGCTCGTCGTCGGTCGCCCCGCGGCGGATGATGTGGGTGAGGACCAGTAGCTTGGGCTGGATACGGGCGGCGAGCTGCCCCAGCTCGACATCCGACGTGTGGAGCTCGTGCACATACTGCGGCCACGTCGGACTCTCCGTCGGGTTCGGCGCTGTGCGGTCGGCGGGGTACACCTCGTGGACGAGTACATCCACACCCGCCGCCGCCCGGACCAGGTTCTCGCTGGGCTTCGTGTCTCCGGAGATCACCACGCTGCGGCCGGGCGCGTCGAGGCGGTATCCGTACGCCTCGCGCCACGTCCCGTGCTCCACCTGGAAGGCCGTGACGCGTACGCCCCCACTGTCGTAGACGACACCAGGACGGATCTCGTGCACGTCGACCCGGTAGCCGCCCGGAGCGCGGTGCTCGAGGCCGTTCGTGCGCACGTCGATGTCCTCCGCCCACGCGGCGACGAGCTGATCGGTCATTCTACGCAGTCCGTGAGGCCCGTAGGCCGCGAGCGGCTGTTTCCGCCCCATCACCCACGACGTGAAGATGAGGTCCGGGTAGCCGAGCGTATGGTCCGAGTGGAGGTGCGTGATGAACAGCGCCGTCACACCGTCGGTCGGCAGGTGCGCGGCGGCGAGCCGGCGCTCGACACCGGGACCCGCATCAACCAGGAAGACGCGCGACCCCACCACGATCGCCGTTGCCGGTCCCGAGGCGTCCGGCTCAGGCCGCGGGTTACCTGTGCCGAGCAGCACGACCACCGTGCTGTCGTGCCCTGCGGGAGGGCCTTGCAATCCGCGCCCCGATTGCTGTGCGACGCTGCAGACCGTGCTGAACAGGAGGATCGCGCGTCGACTCACGTTTCCCGCTTCCCCTTTCCCGCTGCTGCCGTCAGCGCACCCCCCCCATCAGGTTTCGCACCGGCCGAAGCAGCAGGACCATCACCAGCGCGGCGCCCAATGTCACCGCCGCGGTGGCGCCGAACAATGTCGGGAGCGGCGTCGTGCTGATGAAGCCCGCCGACCAGCCAGCCAGTTTGTTGCCGAGGGCGTTCGAGAGGAAGAACACACCCATCATGAGACCGACGATCTGCGCCGGCGCGAGCTTCGTCACGACCGAGAGCCCCACAGGGTAGAGGCACACCTCGCCGAGCTCTTCGATGAAATACGCACCCACGAGCCACAACGGGCTGACCTTCAGCCCGCCTTGCGCGGCTGCCCCCGCCGGCATGAGCAGGACGAAGGCCAGGCCTACGAACATCAGCGCAAGCGCGAACTTCGCGGGCGACGACGGCTGGCGCGGGCCGAGTCTTACCCACGCCCACGCGAACACCGGCGACAGCAAAATCACGAACGCGGCCTGAACGGACACGAACCACGACGCGTACAGCTTGAGACCCAGGAGCTCGAGTCGCACGTAGCGGTCCGCGAACAGCGTGAGCGTGGACCCGGCCTGCTCGAACGCCCCCCAAAACAGGGACGCGAACAGGAAGAACACCACCACGGCGGCGATGCGCTTCCAGTCCTCGCGGGTGAAAGCGCTGCTTGCCTGCGGCGCGGCGGCCACCGCCGGTTTGGGGCGCGCGGCGAGGCGGTCCAGCGCTGGCTGGAGCCGCCTTCGCCCGGCGATGTACTGGATCAATCCCAAGCTCATGCCGACGCCGGCGCACGCGAAACCGAGGTGCCAATCGATCCCCTCCGCGATCTTACCGGCGACGATCGGCCCGAGCAGCGCTCCGACGTTGATGCCCATATAGAAGATCGAGAACCCGGCGTCCCGTCGCTCATCCTCCTGCTCGTACAGCCCCCCGACGAGGGTGGATGCATTGGGCTTCAATAACCCCGTCCCGACGACGATGAGCGACAGGCCGGCGTAGAAGAACGGCAACGGGTGGAAGGCGAGGGTGAAATGGCCGAGCGCGATGATGACCCCCCCGACGAACACGCTGCGATATTGGCCCAGCCAGCGGTCCGCGACGACGCCGCCCAGGATCGCCGCCAACCAGACGCTGCTGACGTAGTTGCCGTAGACCGCTCCGGCGTGCTGATCCGTGAAGCTGAGCGCCTTGACCATATAAAGGATCAAGAAGCCTCTCATCCCGTAGTAGCTGAACCGCTCCCACAGCTCAGTGAAGAAGAGCGTGGACAGCCCGCGGGGATGGCCGAACCAGCCGGTGTCGGACACGATGGGAACGGTGGCCGCGGCGGCCATCAGTCGAACAGCTCGTTTTGATCGACGGATTCCGGCGCCCGCGGTGTCTTCAGGATGTCTCCCAGCCGCTGCTCCCACAGCTCGACGTCGAAGCGGTGCTCCTGCTGCAGGGCGCGGCGCTGCGCGGGGGAGAAGTCGTGGAACGCGGCGAGCAGCTCGGTGATCGCCTCGCGCAGCGCCTGCACCTGAAAGCCGGCGTCGCTCGCGCCCATGTCCTCGAGGATGCTCTGCTCGGTGCGCGAGGCGATGATCGGCTCCGCGCGCCCCTCGACGAACACGTTAGTCCGGCGCTTGGGGCCACGATCTTCTTCGATGGGCATCAGCCCGAGGATCGTGTCCGAGCGCCAGTACTTGCCGTACCCGAGAAAGACCATGCGATCGCGCTTGATGTCCATGGTGCCTCCGGAACGTCGTCCGTCCTGCGTCGGCCGGTCCCCGTACCACTCCCGCAGCGTGTGGCGGACGGTGGCCCACAGACGACCGAACGCGCTCATCGCTTGCGCCGCGCGAGGACGTCCTGGAGGACGACCCGGTCGATCTTCCCGTCCATCCGCACCCGCACGTCGTAGTTCTCCCAGTACATGAAGTTGGCGAGCGCTTCGAGAAACCTCCGGTTCGCGACGCCCTGGGTCGCGTCGAGCCACTTGTCCTTCTGGTTGAGTGGCTCGCGCAACAGGATCGGCTCGAGCTGCTTCACGATGTCCGGGGTGATCGGGATCAAGTCCTCGGCGCGGCTCGTGAAGAAGTACAGTTTGTGCAGCCCGTACAGCCGCTCGAGCTCGCGAATCGGATTGGTGTCGTCGTACACGCGGATATCGATGTAGCGGTCGTTCCCACCCAGGTAGCCGGCGTTCTTGCGCACCACCAGCAGCGCCGCGGATTCCATCCCCCGCTTGTCCCCACCGCCCGCCTGCCCTGCCTTGAGCGCCCCCATCAACCGGTCCGCAAGCGCACCCGTGGAGCGCTCAAACGCCGCCGCCATGTTCTTGACCGTCTGGTCGGACACCATGATGTTCGCTTGCGCGGCGAACGTTCGCCCGCTGATCAGCTGCCCCTTCCCGCCCACCGCCTGCCCGCCCGCTCTCCCGCCCGCCCAGTCGAAGCACGAATCCCCGGTCCAGCTGGCGGCGTTACCGCGCCCATCGACCATGCCGACCTGGCGCTGGGCCGGCCGCGGATCGCCGCGCATCACAACGCGCAGCGCCTCTGGCGCCGTCGCGCCCAGCGCCATTAGCTCGAGGCCCTTCTCGCCGTAGTCGGTGTTACTGAGCGACTGAGTGGCCACCGCACCGATCCCCGCCTGCGCCCACGGCACCAGGCCGCCGACGTTCGGGAACTTCGACTGGACGGCGACCCCGAGATCGCCGGTCGCCGAGTCGTATGCGACGATGCTGTAGGTGTGGGCGCGCTTCGAGAGGTCCGGGGGACGAGCGGGCAGGTGCTGCAGCGCGAGACTCGCGAGCAGGAGGAGCACGCGTTAGTCCTTCTTCATTTTCTTCTTGAGCTCCCGGAGCTGCTGGTCGGCGGCGGCCTCCCGCGCCGTGCGGTCCAGGTCCGATTTGAGCAGCTCGTCCTGCAGGTCCGTCCCTCCTCCCGGCCGCACGCCGCCCGCCTCCTGCAGATCACGCCAAGCGCGCTCGGCCGAGCGCTCGGCTTCAGTGAGCGGCCGGTCACGCTCGACGCGCGCGAGCTGCGCTTGCATGTCGGCGAGCTCGCGCTCGTACAGCGCCAGCTCGTCGTTCAGGGCCGCGAGCTTGCGCTCGAGCACCCCCACGCGCTCGCGATGCTTCGCCGCGAACCGCCCGGCCACCGCGACCGTCTCCTGGTCCTGGATCTCGGCGGCAAGGCGGCCGCGCCGCTCGGCGTCGGCCAGCCGCTGGCGCTCCACGGCCAGCTCCCCGCCGGCGCGCGACACCGCCTCGCTGGTCTCCTGCACGGACACCTTCGCCTCGACCACCGCCTCGCGCATCTGACGCGCCAGGTCACGCAAATTCCCCGGCGGCGTCGCCGCGTCGAGGGCGGCGCGCAGGGCGTCCCGGAGGCGCTCGAACACGGGGCGCGCTAGCTTTTCCGAACCGTCTTCGCGAAGAACGCCGTGTACACCCGCTCCACCGCGCGCGACTTGCACTTGGGGCAAGCGGGCCGCTTACGGCCGTGCTCCTCGATCGCCTCTTGCTGGCTGAAGTGCTTGCGGCACTTCGTGCAGCGGTATTCGTAGATCGGCATGGCGGCATGAACGTATTCCGCGCTCAAACGGCGGTCAAGTTGACGGAATGTGCCGCGCTGTCAGTATTGATGGCGCTATGACCACGCGCACCCGCGCCGCCACCTTCGCCCTTGCGGCCGCCGTGGCCTGCAACCAAGGCCTGGAGCCCGCCCTGGCACCGACCAGCTGCCCGCAGGGGTTCGTCGGCGTGTGTGGGACCGTGAGCTTCGTCGGTCAGGTCCCGGAGAGCACGGCCAAGCTGTTCGTCGTGGCATTCGACACCTTCCCGAAGAGCCAAAACGACCTGTTCAAGTTCAAGCCGCAGCCTAGCCCGCCGAACCTCCCGCTCGGCGGCCCACCCTTCTTCTATACCCTGCTGCTCCCGCCCGGCCGCTACGAGTGGGTCCTCGCCGTCTGGCAGAAGCAGGGGACCCTCAGCCCGGCGAATGCGGACAGCCTGCTGCGTGAGACGGGGTTCTACAGCGACAAGGGCGACACCACGGGGCACGGCTCGGGGATTGTGATCGTCAACCCCGGGACAGGTACGGACTCGATCGACTTCGTGGTGGACTTCAACACCATGCACCGCGTGTGCTTCTACTTCCCGCCGTGCCCCTGAAGGCCAGTTCGATCGCAGCGGTCTTGGCCCTGCCCTGCGCGGCGGCGCTTGGTGCCCAGACGGCCGTCGTCTACGGCACCGTCAGAGACGAGCGGGGCTCGCCATTTCAGAATGCGAACGTCGTCATCCTGGGCACCCCGCTCGGGACCCTCACCAACCGTGAGGGTCACTATCGACTGTCCGGGGTACCTGCCGGCCGGATCATCTTGAGCGCGAGGTTCATCGGTCACGTTCGCGCCTTCGATACGCTGACCGTGGCAGCGGGCGACTCGGCGGAGGCAGACTTCACCCTGCGCCCGTCCACGCTCGACAATCCCCTCCCCTTCGTCGTGGTCGGGCCCGTGGTCGTCACCGCTGCGAAGCGCTCCCAGCTCCTCGACCAGGCCATCACGAGCGTCGCCGTCGTCAGCGACACTGAGCTCGCCCGCCGAGCGGTGAACACGGTGGACGAAGCCGTGGACAAAGCGCCGGGCGTGCAGTTCCTGTACGGGCAAGTCAACATCCGGGGGTCGACGGGCTACGTACAGGGCCTGGGAAGCCGGGTGCTGATGCTCGTGGATGGCGTCCCGGCGAATCAGGGCGACCGCGGCGGGATCAACTGGGACCTGGTGCCGCTCGAAGACGTGCAGCGCGTCGAAATCGTGAAGGGCGCGGGCTCCTCGCTGTACGGGTCGGCGGCGCTGGGCGGCGTCGTGAACGTGCTCACGCGCGACATCGCGCCTGGCTTCCACGCACGCGTGCGCGCCACCGGCGGCAGCTACGCGAACCCGCCGTATGACGTCTGGAAATTCCGCGACTACACGGGCGCCGAGGAGGGGCTCGATGCGACGGGCTCCTACGGGACCGAGCTGGTGCGCGCGAGCGTCACCGGCGGTGGCTGGCATTCGGACGGCTACCGCCAGCAGGACCGGCGCGACCACTGGCAGACGGCGGCGAAGCTCGACTGGCGGCCGTTGGCCGCGACGCGCCTCACCGCTTCGGGCTCCTGGGCGAGCGACCAGTACGAGACGCCGCTCATGTGGTGCACGCAGGGCGGCTGCAACGACCGGGGGCAGGCCTATCAGCCCTTCATGATCGACACCGCGGGGCGCGGCGCGTTCACGCGCTCCGATAAGGGCTACGTCAGCGCCACGCTCGAGCGCACGGCGTCGGCCCGCCTCGCCTGGCAGGCCCGCGGCTCGTGGCTGCGGACCGACTTCACCGATCTTCAGCAGGGGCAGGACGACTTCGGCGTCGCCAACCGCCTCGGTGCCGAACTGCGCGGCATCGCGCGCCCCGCCGACGGCCGGGTGGTCACGGTAGGCGCGGAGATTGCCCGGTCTGACGTGACCACGAACATTTTCACGGGCGACACGAGTACCACCAGTACCGTGGTCCGCACCCACACGCAGTCGGAATTCGCGGCCTACGGCGAGAGCGAGCAGATGGTCGGTCGTGCCCGTATCACCGCAGGCGCGCGGGTGGACTACATCGCCGTTGACGGCGGCGGTCTCTCGGCCGTCGTGAGCCCACGCGTCGGCGGCGTGTTTGCCACAGCCCACGGGGCGTGGCGGGCCTCTGTGGGCCGGGGATTCCGCGCGCCGTCCCTGGCCGAGCGGTTCGTCTCCACCACGATCCCGCCGTTCCACGTCATCCCGAACCCGAACCTGCGCCCCGAGACCGCCTGGTCGGCGGAGCTCGGCAAGGTGACCGAGGTCTCCTCGGCCCTCCGCGCCGACGCGGCCTTGTTCTGGACCGAAGCGCACGACCTAATCGAGCCGAACGTGAACCTGGGCACCGTTCAGATCCAGTTCCGGAACGTCGCGCGCGCGCGGCTCGCGGGGCTCGATGTCTCGCTCGCCGCCAGCCCGCTCACGCCGCGGCTCACGACTTCGCTGGCGTACACCTTCCTGTACGCCCGGGGGCTTGCCCATGACACCGTACCCGAGCGCCCGCTCGCGTTCCGCCCGACGCACCTGGTGACCCTGAGCGCCGACTACCAATGGCACACCGTGTCCGCCGGCGGCGACTTCCGCTACACCAGCCGCTTCGAGCGCGTCGAACTCTACCCGGGCGACGAGCGCGTGGCCGGGAAGGTGCTCGACCTGCGAGTGGGTGTCGAGCGGGGACCGCTGTCGCTCCGCGGCCGGCTCGCGAACGCGCTCAACTACATCTACAACCAGGTGCCCCGTACGCTGGCGCCGGTGCGGACGTTGTCGGTCACGCTGACCTGGACGTATTAGATTGTGGCGATGCTTCAGCTCTCCGCGCTCCTGACGGCGCTGCTGTGCGGCGCGCTGCAAGGCGCCCCCCCGCCCCCCCCGCCCCCCCCGCCCATCGACGGCACGTGGGAGCTGACACGCATCTTCCGCTCCGGCGCCGCGCGCACGTGGCGCGCCGTCCCGATCGATTCCAGCGTCTACCTGCGGCTGACTCTCAAGACCATGCCCGGCGAGTGGATCGATGGCCGGTTGTACCGGCGCTACCATAGTCGCGAAGAACGCGGGAAGATCGAGGCGGGACCCCTGCGCGGTACCGGCCGCTACATCATCGGCGCCGACCTCGAGTACCCTGTCTCGCAGAAGGCGCGCACGGCCGCCTGGCTCGTCGGCGACACGCTGCGGCTCGGCACGCCCTTCGTCCCGGACGCCGACAGCCTCGAGCTCCGGCGCGTGACGACGGACGCTCCGTATCCCACCACTGTCCTCGAAGTCGTGACAGGCCGATGACACGGTGCTCCGCGACGGTCTCTCGCGTGACGCCATTGCTCTTGACGTCTCTCGCGGTGGGGTGCGGGGGGGACCGCTCGCGCTCGCCGACCTGCGGCCTGGCGCTGCTCGTGGGACCCCGGCTCATCCAGCAGCAGCTCAGCGTCCTGCCGTACGTGCTCACCGACGCACCGCGCGGGCTGGCCGCGTCGCTCCCGGCCCTCGTCGCCGGCACCGCGCAGCAGGGTGAGGTTGCGGTAGCGTACGGCGGGCAGCGGCTCATCCTGACCTATCAGGGCCCGAACTTCCCGGCGTTCCCGACCGATTCGGCCGTGTACGCTGTGCTCGTGGTAGACGATTCGACGCAACGCGCCCAGGGCGTGCTCGTCTACGAGTCCGTGCGGCCGCCACCCACCTTCCCGCAGCTCGGCACCGTGAAGGGTGGGGGCGGCGACAAGACGATCCCGCTTTACGGCGTCCGCGTGGACTGGCCCAGCGTGAGCAACCCCCGCTGCCCGCTGCTCGGCGCGCCGGCCCAGGCGCCCCGATGAGCGGTGTCGTCCTCGTCACCGCCCCGCTGCGCACCGATGCGGGCCGCGAGCGGGTCGCCCTCAACACCGCGTACGTGCGCGCCCTCGCGCGCACCGGGCTCGTGCCCCTGGTGGTGCCGCCGATCCTCGACCCCGAGCGGGCCTGCGCCGCGCTCGATCGGGTCCACGGTGTCGTGCTCACCGGCGGCGAGGACGTGGACCCGGCACGCTACGGCGCCCCCCCGCACGCGAAGCTGGGTGAGATCGACGTCGCCCGGGACGCGGTGGAGCTCGCCCTGATCGCAGGCGCCCGCGCCCGCCGGCTCCCGATCCTGGCGATCTGCCGGGGCATCCAAATCCTCAACGTCGCGCTCGGCGGGACGCTGTACCAGGACCTGGCGAGCGAGCGGCCGGGCGAGATCGATCACGCCGACACGCAGTCACGCCACCCCCTGCGGGTGGCGGCTGGTTCCCTCCTGCATCGCACGATCGCCACCCTCGAGACCACCGTCAACAGCCGCCACCATCAGGCGATCCGCGACCTCGCGCCGTCGCTGCGCGCCACGGCCTGGGCGCCCGACGGTGTGATCGAGGGCGCCGAGCCACCGGACGGCGAGCCGTGGATGCTCGCCGTGCAGTGGCATCCGGAGGACGACGTCGAGGGTGCGCTGTTCCGGGGGTTCGCGGAGGCGGTGCGGCAGCCACAGGGAGTGGCCTGAGGTGACCATTCCCTTCCCTTCGCGTGAGTGGGTGAAGGCGTACGGGGCGGCCATCAACGCGAGCGAGAGCTACCGCGTCGCGTCCACCGAGTGGACCCACGGCGCCGTCGCCCTCGTGGTGAACCGCCAGCCGGAGATCGGGATCGCCGAGCCGGTGGGCATCTGGCTCGATCTGGACCGCGGTGCCTGCCGCGAAGCGAAGGTCGTCTCCCAGAGCGAAGCCGAGCAAGCGCCGTTCGTCATCACGGGGGACTACGGTCAGTGGAAGCGGGTGATTCGCCAGGAGCTTGGGCCGATCGCCGGAATCATGCAGCGCAAGCTTGCCCTCAAAGGATCCCTGCCGATCGTGGTGCGGTTCGTAAAGTCCGCCGAGGAGCTCGTTCAGGCCGCGACGCGTGTGCCGACGCGATTTCTGGATGAGTGATGCACGGCGTGGACAAACGGCGTAGGGGTGCAGCATGCTGCGCGCCTCTACCTGTTACAGATGGCGCAGCAGCTTCGCGGGCGTCGAGACGTGCGGGAACAACACCCGATCGCTGAGCCGGTTGAAGGCGACCCGGAGCGTGGGGAACCGCTGCGCCGCCGTGCGGTAGATTCCAGCGACGCCGAAGCGCTCCGCCAGGCGGTGCTCGGCGGCGAGCCGGTAGCCCTGGCGGCCGAGCTCGTCGTAGTACGGCAAGTCCGGTCCTCCCTGGCGATTGCGCCGGGCCTCGACGTAGTCGGGGAAAAGGCCGGCGAGCCAGAGGCTGTAGTTTCCGAGATGCACCCGCAGCAGGAAGCCGCGCTCCCCGGTGTCGTCCACCCCGGTCAGCTCGCCGATCATGTCGACCAGGTAGCCGTAGGTCTGGTCGTCGGCGCGGCGGATGCGGGTGTGCCGGTCGTGGTCGCCAAACTCGAGGATCAGGGCAGCGAGGTAGTCGGCGAGCTCGCGGTCGTCCACGCCCGCGGCGAGCAGCGTGTGCCGCACGGCCACGTACGTGAACAAGGCCGGCGACGGGACCGCGAGGGTACGCAGCGCGAGCAGCGCCTCGAGCAGACCCCGCTCGTCGAGCAGCCGGTCGGGACCCTGCTGCAACAGCAGGCGTTCGTAGCGGGCGCGACGCATCTCGTCTCCCCGAGCCAGGGCGAGTGCGACGAGCCGGAGGTCCGCCGCCCGCAGGCGACCGCGGACGTTCGCCAGGATCATGCCCAAACCTCCCTCTAGTTCTGCTACCCCGCGCCCGGTCGAGTTGCTGGCGCGGCTGACGACGCTCTCCCAGGAGCTCGCGGGCGCCTTCCGGCCGGCGACCGTCGTGGAGGTCGTCGCGCGGACTTTGGAGGAGCTTCTCAAACCGGACCGACTGTCCTTCGTCCTCCTGGACGCTCAGACGAACCAGCTCGCCGTGACCCACGACACCAGTGCGGTCCCCGTGCGCACGGACGACCCGCTGCTGCAGCTCGCGCTGCGGCGCGGCCCCCTCGCCTTCGGACGGAACGTGAAGGAGGAGGCCCGGCGCCGCGGCGCCGCCCTGACCGACGAGCCGCCGGGCTCCTGGATCGGCGTGCCGCTGGTGGCCGCCGGCCGCGCCGTGGGAGCGGTCTCGCTCGCGAGCGACCGCGCGGGCGTCCTCGGCAAGCCGGAGCTGACGCTCGTCACGGCAGTGCTCGCCCAAGCCGCCATCGCCCTCGAGAACGCCCGGCTGGTCGAGCTCCTCTCCTCGGCGAAGCGCGAGTGGGAGAAGACGGTGGACGCGATCACCCAGGCCATCTGCATTATCGACGCCCACGGGACGGTGCGGCGCGCCAACCGCGTCTTCGCCGAGCTCGTCCAAGTGCCCGTCACGGCGATCCCTGGGCGCCCCTGGCTCGGCCTGCTGCCACCCGCCTGGTCCGACCCGGTGGCCCGCGCACTCGCCGAGCCGGCCGCGACCCAGGCCGAGATCCGCGCCGGCGAGCGGACCCTGTCCTTCACCGCGATTGCCATGGCCGAGCCGGGCTCCGCCGTCCTCGTGATCGAGGACCAGACGGAGCGACGCCGGCTGCAGGAGCAGCTGATACAGTCTGAGAAGATGTCGGCGATCGGTCAATTGATCGCAGGGGTCGCGCACGACTTGAACAATCCCCTGGCCTCCGTGGTGGGGTTCTCGGACTTCCTCGCCGAAGTCGGAGACATCCCGCCCCAGTTTGCCGAGCCGCTGCAGGTAATCCGCCAGGAGGCTGAGCGGGCGGCGACGATCGTCAAGAACCTGCTGTCGTTCGCCCGCAGTCAGGAGGGCGAACGCAAGCTGCAGCCGATCGGGCCGATCATCGAGTCGACGCTGGCGCTGTTGCGCAACCAGCTGATGGCGAACAAGGTCGAGGCCACGCTCGAAGTGGACCATGGGCTCCCCGACGTCGAGGTGAACGGCAACCAGATCAAGCAGGTGTTCGTGAACCTCATCAACAACGCGAACCAGGCGATCGCGAGCGACGCCCCGAGCGGCCGGATCTGGGTCACGGCGAAACGGCTGCGCGAGGGAGTCGCCGTGAGCATCACGGACTCGGGACCGGGGATGACGGAGGAGCTCGCCGGGCACGTGTTCGAGCCGTTCTTCACGACCAAGGGCGAGGGGGAGGGCACCGGCCTGGGACTGTCGATCTGCCAGGGGATAGTCAAGGAGCACGGCGGGCGGATCACCCTCGACACCAAGCCAGGCGGGGGCGCCACGTTCACGGTCGAGCTCCCCGGCGGCGCGCGGGCCCCGCTCGCCGAGCCCGCCCCCGCGCCGGTCGCCGCGGGGAAGCGGCTACGCATCTTGGTGGTGGACGACGAGCCGCACATCCTCTACTACATGCGCGCCACGCTCGAAAGCTGGGGGCATGCGGTGGAAGTGGCGAGCGACGGAGCATACGCGCTGGAGCGCGCCATCGCGGGCGACTTCGACGTCATCATCTGCGATCTTCGCATGCCGCACCTCTCGGGACGCGAGATGTACCAGAAACTCGCGCGCCACGACCCGCGCGCGGCAGAGCGCATCATCTTCGCCACGGGCGACACCGTGCGGGGCGACACCCTGCAGTTCCTCGAGACCCTCGGGCGTCCCTACCTCCACAAGCCATTCACGCTCGCCGAGCTGCGTGCCGCCCTCGGCCACGCCGCCAACCAGCCCGTCTGAGTATGCTGCGCGTCCTGCACGTCGATTCGGGACGCGTGTACCGGGGAGGGCAGAATCAGGTCCGGCTGCTGACGCGCGAGCTGGCGGCGGAGCCCGACGTGGAGCAACGCCTGGTGACGCGGCGGGGCAGCGAGCTGGCGCGGCGCGTCGCGGCCGCCGGGGTTCCGGTGCACGAGGTCCCCTGGACCATGGGGCTCGACCCCCGGGCATGGTGGCGGCTGTTGCTCCACGCCAAGGCGTTCCAGCCAGCCATCATCCACGCGCACGACGGCCACGCGCTCGGGATCGCAGCATGGGCCGGGACTTGGCTCAAGCACGACGCTGCCGCGCCCCGCCTCATCGCGACGCGCCGCGTGGTATTCGCCGTGCGCCGGGCGAGTCCCCTGTTCCGAGCAGATTACATCGTGGCGATCTCGGAGGCCGTGAAGGCCGCTCTCGTCGCCGCCGGGGTGCCGCCGGCCGAGATCGGCGTCGTTTGTTCGGGGATCGACCCCGACGAGGTGCGCGCGGCGGCCGCGGTCCCGTTCGACCTCCGCACGCGTCTCGGCCTTCCCCGGGGCACCCCGATCGCGGTCAACGTCGCGGCGCTCGAGCCGGCAAAGGACCAGGCGACTTTGGTCCGCGCGGCACAGACGGCGCGCCCCCTCCGGCCGGATCTGCACTGGGTGATCGCCGGCACGGGTGACGAGCGGCGGCGGCTCACCGCACAGATCGGCGCGCTCGGCCTGGTCGACCGCGTGCACCTGCTGGACCAGGTCGCGCAGGCGGACGCCTTGATACAGGAGAGCGATGTGCTGGTCATGTCCTCCCGCGCAGAGGGGCTCGGGAGCGTCGTGCTCCACGCCGTGGCGCTCGGCAAGCCCGTCGTCGCCACCGACGCCGGGGGCCTCCCCGAAATCGTGCCCGGCGAATGGCTGGTTCCGGTCGGGGATGCCGAGGCACTTGCCCGGAAGGTCGTCCGCGCCCTGGATCACCCTTCCCCCTTCTCCTTGCCCCTGCGATTCACCGCCCGTGCCATGGCCCGCGGCGTCGTGGCCGTGTATCGCTCGCTCGTCTAGATTGCAGGGCCATGATCTACGTCTGCGTCCCGGCCCACAACGAGGCCCGTACGGTCGGGCTCGTGCTGTGGAAGGTGCGGCAGGTGTTCACCGCCTTCCCGCGCGAGTATCAGCTGCTCGTGGCCGACGACGGGTCGAGTGACGACACCGGCGTGGTGCTGGCGTCCTACGCAAAGGTGCTGCCCCTCACTGTCGTGACGCACCGGGAGCGGCAGGGCTATGCGAAGAGCCTGGAGGAGCTGCTGCGTCTCGCCCTGCAGCGCACCGACCGCCCCAAGCGCGACTGCGCCATCACGCTGCACGCCGATTTCGTGCACTCGCCCGAGAGCATGGAGGAGATGGTGAAGCGGATCGAGTCGGGAGCGGACTTGATCGTGGCGGAGCAGCGGGACGAGCGCGGTCGGTCTTCGCCGGCCGTGCGGCTCGCGCGCCGCTGGACGCCGCGGCTGCTCCCCGTGCCGGGCGTCAGGGACACGGTGTCGGGCTTCTGCGCGCTACGGCTCATCGTGCTGCGTCAGGCGCTGGGGGTGGGCGGCGGGCGCGACGCGAGCCCGCTGCTCTCGACCGACGGCTGGTGCGCCAGCGCCGAGCTGCTCGCCCGGCTCGCCCCGCACGCCCGCCGTGTGGACGCGATTCCAGCGGAGGCGCGCTACGATCTCGTGCAGCGCCCCTCGCGGGTGAAGCCGTGGCGGCAACTGCTCGAGGCGTGGCGGGCGCGGGACGTCATCCGCGCCGCCCGCACGAGTCTCGCCGCGCTGCTCGTTTGTGCCGGCGGGCTGGACGCCCAGTCGGACAGCGCGCGGGCGGACTCGGGCCGGCGCGACGCCGCGTTCCCGATCGGCGCCGTCGTCCCCGCCGTGCCGTTCCCCGTCGGGGAGCGCCTGGTTTATCAGGCGAAGTTCGGGTTGTTCAACGTCGGCACCGCCACCATGGAGGTAGCCGGGATCGACAGTGTCCGGGGCGCCGAAGCAGTGCACCTGGTGTTCCGCATTAGCGGCGGCGCGCTCTGGTATCACATCGAGCAGAAGCTCGAGTCCTGGGTGGGCCGAAGCGACTTTCGTTCCCGCCGGTTCTGGAATCAGACGGAGGAGAAAGGCAAGGCGTGGGAGCGGAAGTTCGACATCTACCCGGACTCCGGGTTCTACCGCGAAGCCGGCCGCGACACCACGCTCCCCACCGTGCCCGAGCCACTCGACGACGCGGCATTCCTCTACTGGATCCGCACCGTTCCGCTCGAGATCGGCAAGCGCTACGAGTACGACCGGTACTTCCGCCCGGAACGCAACCCCGTAATCGTCGAGGTGCTGGGACGCGAGCGGGTGAGCGTCGCGGGCAAGAAATGGCGCGCGATCGTCATCCGCCCGCGGATCCCCAACGGCGGCGGCATCTTCGCGGAGCGGGCCGACGCGCGCATGTGGCTGTCCGACGACGACCGCCACATGATGCTCGCGCTGCAGTCGAATTTCTCCTTCGGCCAAGTCACGATGAAGCTCAAGGAGTACTCCCACCCCCCCCTCCCGCGGGGCACCCATGACCGAGTACCGTGAGGCGGATTTTTCGCGCCTCAAGACCGTCTCCATCGCCCGGCGCCCCAACAAAGTCGACCCCTCCCTCCTCGGCCACCCGCCCGGCCGCGACAAGAGCTTCGCCGCCTTTTGGCGCTCGCTCCCCGACATCCTCGCCGCGCAAGACCTGCGCTACGTCGCCGACCAAATTGCGCGCGCGGCGGGACGCAGAGCCGTCGTCGTGCTGCTCGGGGGTCACGTCATCAAGGTCGGCCTCGGCCCGCTGCTGCGGGAGCTGGTGCGGCGCGGCGTGATCACGCATCTCGCGATGAACGGCAGTGCCGCGATCCACGACTTCGAGCTCGCCGCGTTCGGCGGCACGAGCGAGGACGTCGCCCGTGGCCTGGCGGACGGCTCGTTCGGCATGGTGGAGGAAACCGGGCGCGAGATGAATGCCGCCGTCGCCGAGGGAGCGCGGGCCGGGCGCGGCATGGGGGAGGCGCTGACGGAGTACCTGAAAGGCCGGGCGAGCCTCGCCGCCCCCGAAGTCTCCGTGCTGCTCGCCGCGGCCGCGGCGGGCGTCCCCGTGACCGTTCACGCCACCGTGGGAGCGGACATCACGCACCAGCACCCCACGGCCGACGGGGCTGCGCTGGGCGCGACGAGTCACCGCGATCTCAAGCGCCTCGCGGCCGCCCTCCCGGCGCTCCACGACGGTGGAGTCGTGCTCAACCTGGGAAGCGCGGTCGTGATGCCCGAGGTGTTTCTCAAGGCTCTGACGGTCGCGCGCAATCTGAATGGGGGAAAGCCGACTGGGTTCACCGCCTGCGACTGCGACATGCAGCGGCACTATCGGCCACGGGTGAACGTGGTCGAGCGTCCGACGCTCGCGGGGGGCCGGGGCATCCAGCTCACCGGCCACCACGAGATCCTCATCCCGCTGTTGTGCTGGGCGGTGCTGGAACAGCTCGATGCGCGCGAGCGACCGCCGGCGGACTAGGCGTCCGCCGGGCGGCCCTTGATCATGTCGCGGATCTTGTCCGCCGTGCTGGGGCTCACGAGCCGCAGCACGAAATAGAGAATGAAGCCGATGGCGGCGAGCTTCAGGATCCACAAGGCGAGGCCGAAGAGGCCGCCGAGCAGACCGAAGAAGATGTTGAGCGCCACGAACGCCAATGCGGCGAAGATGGCGAAGCCGAGTATACTCCTGAACATGGCCAGTTGCCTCCGTGATGCCCGACGCTCGGGCCGTACGTCAGAATGTAGCAGCGGGTTTCAGGGGGGCGCCAGCGCGTGAAAACCGTCGACGTCGCGGTGGTCGGCGGCGGGGCGGTGGGGGCGGCGTGTGCCCGGGCCGCGGCGGCCCGCGGCCTGCAAGTCGCCATCTTCGAGCCCGGGCCCGACCCGGCCGCAGCCTCCCCGGCGTCTGCTGGGATGCTGGCCGCACAGATCGAGCCGACCGAGGACGCGCTCGTCGGCCTCTCGGTCCGGGCGCGCGACCTGTACGAGCCCCTCGCGCCGGCGCTGGGGGAAACGACGGGCATCGACATCGGCTTCTGGCGGGCGGGCATCGCGGCGGTCGCTTTCGACGACGCCGCGGCCGATCGACTCAAGGAGGATGTGGCCCGCCAGCGCCAGGCGGGGTTGCGCTGCGACTGGCTCGAGGGCGACGAGGTGCGCGAACGCTGGCCGGGAGCGGCTCCGGACTGCCGCGGCGCCCTGTTCGCGCCCGAGGACGCTGCGGTCGACCCGCAGGCGCTGACCCGCGCTTGCCTCGCCGACGCCCGCCGGATGGGCGCGGCGCTGCACGCGGAACAGGTCACCATGGTCGACACCGCGACCGGCCGGACGCGGGGCGTGACGACGCGAGCCGGAACGACGGCCGCGGGCCACGTCGTCCTCGCGGCCGGCGTCTGGGCACCGCAGATCGCTGGACTGCCGCGGCCGCTCCCGGTGGAGCCGGTGCGCGGGCAGATGGCCGCTACCGGCTGGCCCGCTGGTACCCCGGCGGCGATCCTCTATCACGATCGCGGCTACGTGCTCGCCCGCGGCGGTGACGCCTTGCTGGGCACCACGATGGAGCACGCAGGCTTCGACTGCCGCGTCACCAACGAGGGCCTCGCCCAGATCTTTCGGGGAGCCGTCCGCCTCCTGCCGGCGTTGCTCAATCACGCCGTGCAGCGCATGTGGGCAGGCCTCCGGCCCATGACTGGCGATGGCCGTCCCATCGTCGGCCCCGACCCGGACGTCGAGCGACTATGGTACGCCGCAGGGCACGGGCGGAACGGCATTCTGCTAGCCGCCCTCACCGGCGAGATTATCGCGGATCTGGTGACGAAAGGTGAAACGGACGTGGATATCAGCGCATTGAGCGTTAACAGGCTCAAGCCGCAAGCCGGAAGTTGACTCTTACGGCTTACGGCCTATGACTGGTGACTGATGTATCGCACCTGCGCGTTCTGCAACGGCAAGCTCGACGGCGACGGCGGACCCTCGGGGCTCGGCGTCGGGAGGCGTCTCGCGTTCGACGAGTGGAAGGGCCGGCTCTGGGTCATCTGTCCCAAATGCACCCGCTGGAACCTCGCACCGCTGGACGAGCGTCTCGAGCATGTCGAGGCGCTAGCCCGCGCCGCAGGGGAGGGGCGCGTCGCAGCTGCGACCGAGCAGGTGGCGCTGATCCGATGGCGGGGGTACGACCTGGTCCGGGTCGGCCGGCCGCCGCGGCTCGAGTTTGCAACGTGGCGCTACGGCGAACGGCTCAAGGCGCGCCAGCGCGAGCAGCTCAAGTTCGTGGTGCCGCTCACGGTGGCGACGGTGGGGCTCGCGGTGGCGGTGAACGTCGCGGCCGGTGGATCCGTCGGCGTGTTCGTGTGGAACATGCCGAACATCGCGCGGGCGATGTACACGGGAATCATCGGTCGCCGGACGGTGGGCCTAATCGAGCCACCGATCTGCGAGCGCTGCGGCAGCCTGATGCGTCTCCGCGCGAAGCACATGGCGCACGCCCGCATCGTCCCCGACAGCACGGCCGGTCTGGGGCTGGTCTTGAGCTGCCCCACCTGTCGCTCCGAGGGCGCGCTGCTGGTCGGGGCTGACGCGCAGGCCGCGTTGCGCCAGGGACTGACGTATCTGGCGCTGGCCCGCCGTGGCCGGGAGCGGGCCGAGGATGCGGCACGGCTGGTCGAGGGCGCCGGCGGGCCCGAGCGCCTCATCCGCGACGTGGCCCGGCGGGAGCTGACGCTTCGCAGCATCGCCCCGGAGCGGCGGCTCGCCCTCGAGATCGCGGTGGACGAGCAGGCGGAGATCGAAGCGCTGGAGCGGCAGTGGAAGGACGCCGAGGAGATCGCCGAGATCGCGGACGGCCTGCTCTCCACCACCGCGGAGCTGGAGGAAGAGCTGCGTCGGTTGAAGAACCGCAAGCCAGCGGGCGATCAACCACCTAGTTGAAATTTGGCCTTTTGTCCCTTTCCGCGCGTCACTATCTTCCCCAAGCCTCATGGCCACCGCGTTTACCCAGATCACGGCTCGGAAACCCGCCTGGCTGAAGGTCCCCGCCCCGGGGGGCCCGAACTATCTCGCGGTGAAGCACCTCATGCGCGAGCTCGCGCTCCACACCGTGTGCGAGGAGGCGCATTGCCCCAACGTCGGGGAATGTTGGGAGCACAAGGCCGCCACCTTCATGATCCTGGGGGATGTGTGCACTCGGAACTGCGCGTACTGCGCGGTCCCGCACGGCACTCCCACTCCCCTCGACACGGGCGAGCCGGCCCGTCTCGCCGAGGCGGTGCGGCAGATGGAGCTGAAGCATGTGGTCATCACGAGCGTGGACCGGGACGACCTGCCGCACGGCGGCGCCGAGATGTTTGCGGCGTGCATCGCCGAGATCCGCCAGCGGACGCCGGAGACGTCGGTCGAGGTGCTCATCCCCGACTTCAAGGGCAACGAGCGGGCGCTCCGGATCGTGGTCGACGCGAAGCCCGACATTCTGAATCACAACCTCGAGACCATCGAGCGACTGTATCGGCTGGCGCGGCCGGGCGGCCGGTATCCGCGCGCCCTCGAGCTGCTGCGTCGGGTGAAGTACCTGGATCCCGCCATGCTCACCAAGTCGGGCATCATCTGCGGGCTGGGCGAGGACTGGGACGAACTGCTCGGCGCGATGCACGACCTGCGCGCCCAGGGCGTCGACATCCTCACCCTCGGCCAGTATCTGCGCCCCTCGAGCCAGCACCTCCCGATCGCCCGCTATTACACGCCCCCCGAGTTCGCCGAGCTGCGGCGCCTCGGCATGCAGATGGGATATCGCCACGTGGAAGCCGGGCCGCTGGTGCGCTCGAGCTATCATGCGTGGGAGCAGGTCGAGCGCGCGAGCGCCGCCTCGTAACCCCAACGCGCCATGACCACCGCGACCGCCCACGCCCAGAAGGACCAAGCCCAAGCCGAGCTCGAGCGCCGGATGCTGCGACAGATGCTGCTGATCCGTCACTTCGAGGAGAAGGCGGCGGAGGCCTACGCGCTGGGCAAGATCGGCGGGTTCTGCCATCTCTATATCGGCCAGGAAGCGGTGGCGGTCGGCTCGCTTGCGGCGTTGCGCGACGACGATTACGTGATCAGCTCCTACCGTGAGCACGGCCAGGCGTTGGTCCGCGGCATCTCGGCGGGCGCCGTGATGGCCGAGCTGTTCGGGAAGGCGACCGGCTGCTCGAAGGGCAAGGGCGGCTCGATGCACCTGTTCGACGCCGAGAAGCGGTTCATGGGGGGGCACGGGATCGTCGGCGGGCATGTCCCGCTCGGAGCGGGCATCGGCTTTGCGATCAAGTACAAGGGCGGCGACCAGGTCTGCATCTGTTACTTCGGGGAGGCGGCCGTCAACATCGGCGCCTTCCACGAGACCCTCAACATGGCCTCCGTCTACCACCTGCCCGTGATCTTTTGCTGCGAGAACAACCGGTACGGCATGGGGACCGCGTTCGAGCGCGTCGCCGCGGTGACGGACGTCGCAGAGCACGCCTGCAGCTACGACATGGCGGCGGAGCTCGTGAACGGCATGGACGCGCTCGCCGTGTACGCCGCCACCCAACGGGCCGTCGAGCGCGCGCGCAAGGGTGGCCACCCGACGCTGTTGGAGGTGCGCACGTACCGCTACATGGGACACTCGATGTCCGACCCGCTGCACGGAGTGTATCGCACCAAGGACGAGGTCGAGGAACAGAAGAAGCGGGATCCCATCTCCCAGCTGGCGCTCAAGCTCAAGGAAGAGGGTGCGCTGGATCAGGCGGGGCTCGACGCGCTCGATGCGGAGGTGCGCGCGGAGGTGGAGGAGGCGGTGAAGTTTGCCGACGCCAGCCCCGATCCGGATTCCGCCGAGCTCACCACCCATGTCGTCGCCGACTGAGCGATGCCGACCCTGACGTATCGCGACGCGCTGAACCAGGCGCTGCGGGAGGAGATGCAGCGCGACGCCAACGTCTTCCTCATGGGGGAGGAAGTCGGAGTGTACCAGGGCGCCTACAAGGTGAGCCGTGGGCTGCTCGAGGAGTTCGGGCCGATGCGGGTGGTGGACACGCCCATCGCCGAGCTTGGGTTCGCCGGCATCGGGGTGGGGGCAGCGATGGCCGGGCTCCGCCCCGTGATCGAGTTCATGACGTGGAACTTCGCGGTGCTCGCCCTCGACCAGATCGTCAACTCGGCGGCGAAGCTGCTGTACGAGTCGGGCGGCCAGTTCCCCATTCCGATCGTGTTCCGGGGGCCGAATGGCGCGGCCCTCCAGCTCGGCGCGCAGCACTCGCAGGCGTGGGAAGGCTGGCTGAGTCACATCCCTGGCCTCAAGGTGGTAGCGCCGGCGACGCCGGCGGACGCCAAGGGTCTGCTCAAGTCCGCGATCCGCGACAACAACCCCGTCATCGTGCTCGAGGGCGAGATGCTCTACAACACCAAGGGGGAGGTGCCCGAGGGCGAATACGTCGTGCCGATCGGCAGGGCCGACGTGAAACGGGCGGGGCGGGACGTCACCCTCATCTGCCACTCGAAGACCGTCGCGGTCGCCCTCAACGCCGCCGAGCAGCTCGCGGAGCAGGAAAGGGTGTCGGCGGAGGTGGTCGACCTGCGCTCGCTGCGACCGCTCGACGACGCCGCCATCACCGCGTCAGTCGCGAAGACGAACCGCGCCGTCGTCATCGAGGAAGGGTGGCCGCACTGCGGCATCGGCGCGCAGGTCGTGGACGTGATCCAACGCGAGGCCTTCGACCACCTCGATGCCCCAGTGCTGCGCGTGACGCAGGCCGACGTGCCGATGCCCTACAACAAGCAGCTCGAGCGGCTCGCCAAACCAAGCCCTGACAAGGTCGTCGCCGCTGCGCGGCGCGTCCTCTACCTCGACTGACCGTGGCCACCAAGGTGTTCATGGAAGCGCTCTCCCCCACGATGGAGGAGGGACGCCTGGTGAAGTGGCACAAGCAGGAAGGCGACGCCGTGAAGGCGGGCGAGACGCTGGCCGAGGTCGAGACGGACAAGGCGGTGATGGACCTGATCGCCCGCGCCGACGGCGTGCTCCAGCAGGTGGCGGTGACCGAGGGGCAGACCGTGCCGGTGGGGAACGTCGTGGCCGTCATCGCCGCGCCCGGCGAGACGGTCGGCGCATCCGTTGCCTCGGCCCCCCCGCCGACGCCCGCGCCGTCGGGAGGCGGGATGCGGGATGCGCGTGGCGGGATGCGTGATGCGGGAAGCGGGATGCGAGATGCGGGCGGCGTGGGGCCCGCTCCGGGCGACGTAACTCGCGTGAAGGCGTCGCCGCTGGCCAAGCGAATGGCGCGGGAGGCAGGCGTCGACCTGAAGGTCGTCACGGGCTCCGGACCCGGTGGCCGGGTCGTTAAACGAGACCTGGAAGCGTCCGCGTCTCGGGCGTTGGCGCCCGCGGCCGCTCCAGCGGTCGTCGAGTCGCATCCCGCATCCCCCATCCCGCATCCCGCGCCGAGCGGCGCTCCCTACGAAGACGTGCCCCTCACCCAGATCCGCAAGACGATTGCCAAGCGCCTGGTGACGTCGCTCGGTCCGATCCCCCACTTCTTCCTGACCAGCGAAGTGGACATGGAGCGGGCCGCCGAAGCGCGCGACGCCCTCAACCGGCGGCTCGGCGACCGGGGCAAGGTTTCCTTCAACGACATCATCGTCAAGGCGACCGCGCTCGCCCTCACGAAGCACCGCGCCTGCAACGCCTGGTTCCAGGAGGACCACATCCGCTACTGGAACGAAGTGCACCTCGGGATGGCAGTGGCGGTGGAGGACGGGCTCATCACGCCCGTGATCCGTAACGCCGACCTGAAGCCGTTACTCGAGATCGGGCACGAAGCGAAGCAGCTCGCCGACAAGGCCCGCAGCCGCCGGCTCCAGCCGAGCGAATACACCGGGTCGACGTTCTCCGTGTCAAACCTCGGGATGTTCGACATCGACCAGTTCACGGCGGTGATCAATCCGCCGGAAGCGGGCATTCTGGCCGTGGGCACGATCACCCCGAAGCCCGTGGTCGTGGACGGCCAGGTCGTGCCCCGCCGCCGCCTGCGCCTCACGATGAGCTGCGACCACCGGGTGATCGATGGGGCAACAGGGGCGGCGTTTCTGAGCACCCTGAAGGGGATGCTGGAGAATCCACTGGCGATGCTCTTGTGAACGCGGAAGGCGGAACGCGGAACAGGCGCACGAGCCTCGGCCCGCCTGTTCCGCGTTCCGCGTTCCGACTTGCGCGTTAGGGGAGGGGTCCGTTGGCCAACCAATTTGACGTCATCATTCTCGGGGGCGGCCCGGCCGGCTACGTCGCCGCGATCCGCTCGGCGCAGCTCGGCATGAGCACGGCGGTGATCGAGAAGGACAAGCTTGGCGGCGTGTGCGTCAACATTGGCTGCATCCCCACCAAGGCTCTGCTCCACTCGGCCTACATCGCCAGCTTGCTGCGAGACGCCAAGGAATTCGGTGTCGAGGCCGGCGCCGTGAAGACCGACTACGGCGTCGCCATGCAGCGCTCGCGCCGCGTGAGCGACCAGAACTCGAAGGGCGTCGAGTTCCTGATGAAAAAGAACAAGATCACGGTGGTGAAGGGCAGCGGAGTACTCCAGCCCGGACGTAAGGTGAAGGTCGGGAGCGACAGCTACGAAGCGAAAAGGGCGGTAATCATCGCGACCGGATCGCGCGTGAAGGGCCTGCCGCAGATCGGGTTGGAGATCAACAAGACGACCGTCATCTCCTCAGACGAGGCGCTGTTTCTCGAGAAGGCGCCCGCCACCCTGGCGATCATCGGCGCCGGCGCCGTGGGCATGGAGTTCGCCAACATTTTCAGCGCCTTCGGCACCACCGTGACGCTGATTGAAGCGCTGCCGCGGATTCTGCCATTCGAGGACGCCGAGGCGTCGGACGCCCTGGCGAAGAGCTACAAGAAGCGCGGCATCGAGGTGATCGCCGGCGCCAAGGTGAAGAAGGGGACGCCCGCCAAGGACAAGGTGACTCTCGAGGTCGAGGCCAACGGCGCGACGCGGAAGATCGAGGTCGCCGCGGTGCTGATGGCGGCGGGTCGCGCGGTGAATACGGAGAACATCGGCCTGGCGGAGTGCGGCGTTCAAGTGAGCGAGCGGGGCTTCATCAAGGTCGACCCGGGCCTGCAGACGACCGCACCGGGCTACTACGCCATCGGCGATGTGGCCGGGCCGCCGATGCTCGCCCACAAAGGCATGCGGGAGGGCGTGAATGTCACCGAGCTCGTCGCGGGCAAGAAGCCCCACGCGATCAGGTACGATAACGTCCCCAGCGTGACGTACTGCCACCCCGAGGTGGCCAGCATCGGACTCACCGAGGAGCAGTGCAAGGAGCAGAAGCTCGAATACGTGGCCGGCCGGTTCCCGTTCTCGGCGAACGGCCGGGCGCGTGGAACGGGCGAGACCGAAGGGTTTGTGAAGATCCTGCGCGACAAGAAGTACGGCGAGATCCTCGGCGCCCACATCGTGGGCGGCCACGCGTCCGAGATCATCCATGAGTTGGCGGTGGCGCGGGAGAATGAATACACCGTCGAAGAGGTCGAGCTTGCCATTCACGCGCACCCGACGATGTCCGAGGCTGTGGCCCAAGCGGCGCTCGATTCGCTGGGCCGGGTGGTGGACATGTGAAAGACCCGCTCGCGATCGGCCTCGGCGCACTGGCGTGCGGCGCTGGGCTCGGAGGGGGAACCATCGTGGTGGCGCTCGTCATCGTGCGAACCCTGGAGCACCACGTGACCGCATCGAATTACCAGGAGAGCGCGGCAGACCCGGTCCTCGCGGGCACGCTCGCAGGCCTCGCGGTCGGCGCGACGTTCGGCTGGCGCCGCAGCCGGCGGCTGGACAACGTGTGGCAGCGCGGAGTGATCGGAGCGCTATCGACCGTCGGGGCGTTACTGCTCGGCTTCATCGCCTGGCCGATCGACCATCTGCTTGGCGTTGCCGGTCTCGCACTGTGGGGAATCGCAAGCTTCGTGCTCGGTGGCGCAGCCAGCGCGTGGGCCGTCCGAGGAAGTCGAGACGATGCGTTGAGGGATCCGGAGTGACGGGACTGGCCGTACACGTGATCGAGGCCGGCCTGGTGCCTTACGCCGAGGCGCTCGCGTGGCAGCGCTCGCTCGCCGAGGCGCGGATCGGGGGGCGGCTGCCGCACGACGTGCTGCTGCTGCTCGAGCACCCTCCGGTCGTGACGCTGGGGCGCAACTCGCGAGCGGGCCACGTACTCGAGCCGCCAGGCGTGCCCGTTGTCGCCGTAGAGCGGGGCGGCGACGTCACCTTCCACGGCCCGGGGCAGCTCGTCGGTTATCCCATCCTCGACCTGTCCGGTTACCGCCAGGACCTGCACTGGTACCTCCGCACCCTCGAGCAGGCCTTGATCGCCGCCCTCGCGGAGCTGGGTGTCCTGGCCGAGCGACGCGCGGGCTACACCGGCGTGTGGACGCGCCGGGGGGAGCGCAAGATCGCGAGCATCGGCGTCCACGTGAAGCAGTGGGTCACCTGGCACGGATTTGCACTGAATGTGACGACCGACCTGTCGCACTTCGGGCGCATCGTGCCGTGCGGGATTCCGGGGGTCGCCATGACGTCGGTGCAACGGGAGCAGGGAGAAGGGAGAGGGGCGAAGGAGCTCTGGGGCGACACGGTCGCGGCGGTGAAGCGCGGCTTCGCCAAGGCCTTCGACGTCACGGCGACGACGGACGACGTCGAGCAACTGCGTCTCGCGACAGCGTCGCGCAGAACCGTCTAACGGAGCCGTGCCAGCCCTGAACGGCCGCCTTCCCCCAGGCCAGGTCGTGACGACGAAATGGCCTGTCCTGCACTACGGTGACGTCCCTCGGGTGGACCTGAAGACCTGGACGTTCGACGTGTCGGGACGCGTGGATCGGCCGTTCACCCTGACCTATGACGAACTGCTCGCGTTGCCCCGCAAGACAGTGCGCTGCGACATCCATTGCGTCACCCGCTGGAGCCGGCTCGACAACGGGTTCGAGGGGGTGCCGGTGCAGCGGCTACTCGAGCGCGCGGGGGTGCAGCCGGACGCGCGGTATTGTCTCGTGACGGCCGAGCAGGGGTTCACGACGAACCTGCCGCTCTCGGACCTCGACCGGCCGGATAACCTCATCGCCCTCAAGTGGGGCGGCGAGTGGCTCGCTCCCGAGCACGGCTGGCCGGCGCGGCTGCTGGTGCCGCATCTCTACTTATGGAAGAGCGCGAAGTGGGTCCGCGGCTTCGAGCTGCTCGACCAGGATATGCCGGGCTTCTGGGAGCAGAACGGCTACCATATGCGGGGGGATCCGTGGCTCGAAGAGAGATACGGTGGGCGCGCCCTCACGCAGCACGAGATCAACAGACTGCGAAATCGTAGCAAAAAAGGCGTCTAGACGCCTTTCGTCCCCAGAAGCTCGTAGAAGCGGCGAAAGACCCGAATTCCGTCCCACAACTGCTGCAAGTCGAGCTTTTCGTTCGGCGCGTGCAGCCGGTCATCGGGCAGCCCGATTCCGGTGAGGATGACCGGGGCGCCGCTCTTGCCGAGCACGGGGACGACCGGGATCGACCCGCCCGCCCGGGCAGGCACCGTCCCCCGGCCCACCACCTCACGGAACGCCTGATCGACCAGCCGGAATGCCGGGTGCGTGACCTTCACGGTCGCGGGGTCCGCGCCGTGGAGGAACTTGACGCTCGCCTGCACATACTTCGGCGCCAACCGTTGGACGGCCGCCGCGAGCTGCCGCTCCACCGTCTTGAGCTTCTGCGCGGGGACGAGCCGCAGGCTCACCTTCGCGGTGGCCTCGGCGGGGATCACGGTCTTCGCGCCGTCGGCCGTGAAGCCGCCCATGATGCCGTGGATCTCGAAGGTCGGGAGCGCCCAGAGGCGCTCGAGCACCGAGTACGCCTTGAGCCCAGTGAGGGCCTTCGCCTGCACGCGGTGCTTCAGGAACTCCCGCTCCTTGAAGGGCAGGCTCTTCCACGTCGCAAGCTCCGCCCTGGTGGGACGCCGCACTGCGGCATAGAGGCCCGCCACGTTGATCTTGCCGTCGGGTGACTTGAGCCTGGCCAGCAGGCGGACGAGCTCTTCGTGCGCATTGGGCGCGGCCCCGCCGAACTCGCCGGAGTGCAGGTCCGACTTGGCCGTGCGCACCGTGATCTCAGCGTAGCACAGGCCGCGCAGCGTCGTGTAGACCGCCGGCCACTGCGGGGCGACGTAGGACATGTCGGCGATAAGGACGACGTCCGCCCGGGTGCGCTCGGGCTCGCGCTGTAACAGCTCGAACAAGACGCGACTGCCATACTCCTCCTCGCCCTCGATCAAGAACCGGACGTTGACCGGCGGTCGACCCGTCGCCGCGATCGCCTTGAGGAGGCAAAACACCTGCCCCTTGTCGTCCGCCGCGCCGCGAGCGAAGAGCTTGCCGTCACGCACGGTCGGCTCGAAGGGCGGCGTGGTCCACTCGGCGAGCGGATCGGGCGGCTGGACATCATAGTGGCCGTACAGCAGCAGCGTGGGCGCCCCGCGCACCTCGGGACCGACGGCCCACACGACCGGATGCGTGTCGCTCGCGAGAAACTGCACGTCGCGGCAGCCGAGCTGTCGCAGCTCGCCCGCGACCCACTCTGCCGCCGCGCGGCAGTCGGCGTTGTGAGCAGGCAACGTCGATACCGAAGGGATGCGGAGGAAATCCGTCAGCTCGCGGAGCAGTCGATCCGTGTCCATGCGCGGCAGAATTTAGAAGCGTGACACCGTGGAGGAAAGACGTGGAGGAAGAACGTTGAGGAAATGCGTTGAGCACTGACGTCGTCCCTCCAAGTCGTCCCTCCACGTCATTCCTCAACGTCGACCCTCAACGTCGCTACACGACGTCGTCCGTCGAGCCTCCTAGCCGTCGGCCGCGCCGCGGCTATATTCGCGGCCATGCGAACGACCGCGTCGTACGAGTTGTTCCCCGACGCGCCGAGCGAGCGGGCGATGGCGCGCGCCCGCTACCTGGCCCGGGAGGGACGGATCGCAGACGCGGAGAAGGCGTATCGCGAGGTGCTGGCCGCGCACCCTGATCTCAAGCCCTGCTGGGCCGAGTGCTTCGAGCTGCTGCGCAGCCACGGCCGCCGCGAGGACGCGCTCCACCTGGCCGAAGGCGCGCGCGCCCAGTTCGGCGATTCGGCATTCCCGCTGACCCTGAAGGGCGCGGCCCTAATCGAGCTCGAACGCTACCGCGAGGCCATCGGCATATTGGAGCAGGCGGTGGAGTCCGATCCCGACCTTGCGCTCGTGTGGCACGAGCTGGGGTACGCCGCGTTTCGCTTGGGCGACCGCAACCGGGCGTTGCTCGCGCTCGATCGCGCCTTCGCGCTCGAGCCACACACGGAGACGCTGCGGCTGCGCGGCCGTATTCTGCGCGACGCCGGCCGCTACCAGGCGGCGGAGGTGGCCTACGAGGGCGCGGCCCAGGCGGCGGAGCATGCCGAGCAGCGCGAAGCGGCCGAGCGCGAAATCTCGATCACGCAGCGCTACGCCTTCTACGCTCCGCGCCGGCCGGAGCACCTCTCGCCGGCCGAGCGCTGGTTCGCAGAGACGGGCACGGTGGTGCTGGCCGCTGATACCGGCTCAGAGGTCCCCGACGACGCAGCGCTGGTGGCCGCCTTCGTGGACCTCGCGCGCGATTCCCGCTGGCAGTTCGGCCAGGTGGTGACGCTGGGACCGGCGCTCCCCGCTTGGCGGACCCTGGCGGACGGGCTGAGGGCGCCGCTCGTCGCCCGCACGGCCTTCGACGCCGCGGCGCTGCCACTCGTCGTGGCGCAGCGTCCCCTTCCAGGCGATGCGGGCTGGAGCGAGCTCCCCCCTGCCGTCGCCCGGGGCGGCGGGCTCGTGTTCGTGCTCGAGCACGGCGCCGACGCTCCTGCCGTGAGCGGGGCGGACGTCATCGGCGTGCTCTCGGACGCCGGCCGGCGCTGGGCGCGCCGTATCAACGTCGCCCACGCGCTGTCGGAAGCGCAGCACCCAGCGGCTCGCGTCGCCGGCCGCCGCCTCAAGCCCTGACCAGCTCGGAGGTGCCGTGACTGCTCCCGCCACTCCCCGCAGCGCGATGTCGGGGAAGGCCATCGTTGCGAGCCAGTTCGACCGCGCCGCCGATCTCATCAGTCTGGAAGGCTACATGCGCCGCATCCTCATGTCCCCCTTCCGCGAGGTGCAGGTCGAGGTTCCCGTGCGGATGGATGACGGCCGTATCGAGGTGTTCACGGGCTATCGCATCCAGCACAACGGGGCGCGCGGTCCCTGCAAAGGGGGGATCCGCTACCATCCCGATGCGGACCACGACGAAGTGCTGGGCCTCGCGGCGATCATGACGTGGAAGACGGCGCTGATGGACATCCCCTTCGGCGGCGCCAAGGGCGGCGTGACGGTGGACCCGAAGAAACTCTCCAAGCTCGAGCTCGAGCGCCTCACCCGGCGCTTCACCCAGCGCATCTCCATTATGCTCGGCCCCTACCGCGATATCCCGGCGCCCGACGTGAACACCAACGCACAGGTGATGGCGTGGATCCTGGACGAGTACTCGAGCCGCCACGGCTACACCCCGGCGGCCGTGACCGGGAAGCCGGTGTCGCTCGGTGGGTCGCTCGGGCGCGAGGAGGCGACCGGCCGGGGCGTGATGTACGTGATGATGGAGTACTCCCGGGACTTCGGGATCCCGCTCAAGGGCAGCCGCGTCGTGATTCAGGGGTTTGGGAACGTCGGCGGCCACCTCGCGCGGCTGCTCGCTGCCGAGGCGGGGGCGAAGGTCGTGGCGGTGTCGGACGTGAACGGCGGCATCGTCAACGAGCACGGGCTCGACGTCGCGGCGCTGTTGGCCCACACCGCCGTCCGCAAGCCCGTCTCCGAGTTCGCGGACGGCCAGGCTATCAGCAACGACACGCTGTGGACCATCCCGTGCGACTGGCTCGTCCCCGCCGCGCTGGGCGGCGTGATCGCGAAAGAGACCAACGCGCGGACCATCGACTGCAAGGTCGTGGTCGAAGGCGCCAACGAGCCCACCACGCCGACGGCCGATCGGATCCTCGAGCAGCGCGGCATCGCGGTGATCCCGGACTTCCTGGCGAACGCGGGCGGCGTGACCGTCAGCTATTACGAATGGTCGCAGAACCTCCAGCAGTACCGCTGGACCCACGAACAGGTGAACCGCGAGCTCCAGGCCACGATCACCAAAGCGTACGTGGGGGTGCGGGACCTGGCGAAGCAGAAAGGCGTGACGTTTCGCACGGCGGCCTATGCGATCGCGCTGCAACGCGTCGCCGAGGCGGAACGGCTCAGAGGAAACTAGTCGTCAGCAGGTAGCCCGGGCCTTGAATACAGCGCCTTGTACGGGTCCGTCCCCGGTTGCGTGAACACGCGCAGTTGAATCGCGCGGATGGTCTCGGTCAGATTCGCCCCCGAGTGCACGTAGATCTCCTCGAACAGGTTCAGGTTCATCCGGTACAGCCGTTGGGCGATCACCACCGCGTTGTTGAGCGGGGCCCGGGCGAACCAGCGCCAGTCGTACGTCTCGAGCGACTGCCCCACGGGGCCGGTGAGTTGCGCCCGGGCCCACGCGAACAGGGTCGCCCGGGCGCGCTCAAGTTCGGACGCCGACAGCGCCTGCGCGTACGCGGAGTCGAGCCGCCGGGCGAGCTCGGCCCAGAGCACGTCCAGCGTGCGCTCGTCACGCCAGCGCGCCGCGGCGCGCTTCGCGTCGACCGCGTTCCGCCGCGACCGGAAAAACGCTTCCGCCCCACGGTAGCCGACGAAGCTGGCGAAGCTCTCGTTGAACGGGGTCTGGCTCTTCACGTACAGCGTGTTGTGCGCCAGCTCGTGGATCACGCTCGCCACCAATTCCATCGTGTCGCGCTCCACGATCGTGGACAGGAGGGGGTCGCTGAAATAGCCCAGCGTCGAGAATGCCCCCGCCGGTCGCAGATAGGTGTCGTAGCCCTGGCGCTCGAGGTCGGCCGCGCTGCGGCGCGCCTGGTCGAAGTTGAAGAACCCCTTGTACGGCACCGTGCCGACGATCGGGTACTGCCACGTGTACTCGCGCAACCGGTCCCGCCGGCTGGCGGAGAGCACGAGCAGGAGCGTGTCCCGCCCCACGTCGACGTACGTCGTGTAAGTGTCACCTACAAGCAACTTGAGGGAGTCCGCCGCGTAGGCGCGCGCCGCGAGCACGAGCGTGAGACGCTGGCGCAGCTCAGCCGTGGTCTGCGGGTCGGCGACGAGCTGGGCGATGGAGCGACGCTTCAGGAGGATGCGTGCCTCTTCGACTCCCGCCCGCGCGAGATAGCGGGCGTCGTCGCTCAGCAGCAGCGCGAGCACGAGCAGCGCCGGCACGCCGATCAGCACCCAGCGCAGCAGGCGGCGCGCCACGCGGCCCCACCGCGGCCGCGCGCGCTCCGTCAGGGGGTCCATCGCAACCCAAAACGGTGCGTGCCACCCCCCCCACCCCCCCCCCCCCTCCCAACCCCCCCGCCCGCCGTGCTCTCGGAGGCGCGGTAGGCGTAGTCGAGGTGCAGCCGGCCGAGCTCCACACCGGCACCGTAGGAGAACGGGGCGGCATCTGTGGAGACGGAGTGGCCAGCATAGCCGATCCGCGCGACGATCCCCGTGCCGTGTACCACCACGCCTCCCTCCACCCCCGCGATCAGGAACGCGGCGCCGCTTCCCCCCGAGGGCCACTGGCCCTCCAGCGTGGTGAGCAGCCGATACGCCCCTTGAGGATCGACGTAGTTCATCGTGAGACCGGCGCGACTGCGACGCGTGAGCCGCGCCCCGCCCCCCAGGTCCCCGCCGAGGTTCTGCACGCTCGCGCCGAACGCCATCAGGTCGAAGATAGCGATCGCGACGCCCACGTCACCCGCCCAGGCGTCAGCGGTCGTGGCGCCGAGCGTCTCACGCACGTACTTGACCGAGGTGCCCACGGCGATGAAGCTCGCACGGAACACGAGCGACGAGAGGCCGAGCAGATCCGTCGCGCGCACCAGCGCGCCGGAGGTGTCGAGCGCGGCCGCGCCGAATCCCCACGACAGACGCCCGGCCCGCAGGGCGAGGGCGCCCGACCCGACGGCCGTGCCCCCTGGCAAGCGCTGGTAGGCGGCTTCGAGCGCGAGGTGGCGAATGGTGGCGATGCCGGCGGGGTTCGAGAAGACGGCGCCCGCGTCGCCGACCAGCGCTGCGCCCGCCCCTCCGAGACCGGCGGCGCGAGTCGAGCCCGGTAGGACGGCGAGCGCGCTTCCCTCGGTTTGCGCAGCGAGAGGCGTCACGACAACGACGTTGCACAGAACCGTCACGCAGAGACGTATTTCGCGCGACGTCCGTGCGCGACGCTTCTGCGCGACGTCCCTGCTCGACGTCGTCACTGAATGCGCATGACGTTCAACCGCGGCACGATCGCCGTCCGCAGCGCTCGGCCCAACCCGTCACTGAACAGGACCGTAAATCCCGCCGTGCCCGCCGCCTGCTGGACTCGGAAATATGTTCCTGACCCCGCACGCAATATGCCGCTCAGGTTCACACCATTCCCCGCACCGACGCCCGGAACGAGCGGCAGGGTCGCGGGCAGCGCACCGGTGTTGAGCGGCGGGCTGGGGCAGCGTGTCTTGAGCGTGCCGTAGTCCGTCCGGAACCGCCACATCTTGTATTGTAGCTCGGCCGGAGTCGCGAAGCCCGGGAGATCGGAAACCCAGTTCGCCAGCGTCCAGCGTTCCAGCAGCAGCTGGAACGACTGCCCGGTCTGCGTCGCCACGTTCTCCGGACCGGTGAGGCTCGTGATGTCGAGCTTGCGGGTGAAGAGGCTGCGCTGCGCGAAGGACGTATCCCCCGAGTACTGGTCCAGGATGTAGCGCAGGAACAGCCAGTAGGCGCCGCGGCTCGCCAGCGCCCCGATGCCGCTCGTGTCCACCAGGAAGTAGCTCTGCGGCGCCTGGAAGTACTGGGCCGAGTTGTACACATCGCCGAACACGTAATTGCAGTACGTCGCGGTGTCCGCCGGGAGGAAGCTGCGACCGCCCAGCTCCTCCGCATAATGCGACAGCGACTCGTTGAGCCACAGGATCTCGGCCTCGCCGCGGCGCTCCAGCACATGATGGTTGTAGCTGATCATGTGCTGGAACTCGTGTATGAAGGTCACCGGCACCAGCCGCTTGACCCCGGCGACCGAGTGTGCGCAGCTCAGTGTCCCGTTGGGATCCGGTACGATCGAGTAGAAGATCTCGCCGTTGTTGTACTGGGTCGCGTAGAACGGATCGATGTCGGCGCCGAAGAAATACCCGGCCACGAAGCCGCCCGTCGGCGAAGTGCATTGCGCCGAAGTCACCAGCTGGTTCACCCGGTTCGTCATCAGCACGATCACCACGCCGTTGGCGTCGATATCCGACTCGCGCCCGAACGCGGTGGTGTCGATTTCGTACAGTCGCGTGTCGAAGACCGCTCGCAGGGTGTCGAGGTCGGTCTGTGACAGGCTTGGCTGGGGCGCCGCACTGTCCTGGTAGAGGGCGATGTGCTGTCCCAGCTTCATGAGCGTCGCTCGCACCGTGCGCAGGGAATCGGAACCGCACGTCAGATTGCCGCACACCTTGAACGTTCGGTTCTTCCCCGAGTCACTGGGCAGGATGGGCCCTTGCAGCGACGCCTGGATCGCCGCCCGGGGTTGCCGCGGCGGCACCGGATAGGCGCGACTCCGCTCGGCCTGCCGCAGGAACAGATGGAACTGGTCGGCGGGCGACAGCTCGGCGGGCGACGCCGCCGGGGCCGCGAACCGCGGCGCGATTGCGGACGGCGCGAGGGCGCTCCCTTGCAGCTTGAAGCTCTGCGTGTCATTGGGGATGCCGCTCGCCGCCTGGGAGACCAGCAGATACTCGGTGGGCGACGCCGACGCCGGGAACACCGTGCAGCCTGAGTTCAGCGTGGGGTCTATTGCCTGATACGCCCCGACCGCGAGGCTGAGCGCGGTTCCGCCGGTGCAGGGAGGGAGAGTCGTACCGGTGCCGTCACCCCGCTGACACGCCGCCAGCAGCGACGACACTCCGACCAGCCACAGCCGCTTCGCCACCATGAGTTCCCCCCAGGACTTCCCCGGCCCGAACCAGCGCCTGGCGGAAGCAGATAGGTCCCGCCACCTCGTGAACCCCAATCATTGCCACGACCAGGGCCTCGAGCGAGACCCCCCACTCAGGAAACGCCCGCCGCGCGAGCTGGGCGAGCCCCAAGGCCACGCCCCCCTGCGATATAAGGCCCAGCCAGCCGTTCCGGGCAAGGGCCGGCGTCACATCGGGGTGGCGGCCGGCCCATAGCAGACCGTACCGCAAGCTCACCAGCCGCAATCCGATGAGCAGCAGCGCCCAGGGCCACAGCTCCGCCAGCACGCCCAGCTGCAGCCCCGCTCCCCCCAGGGCGAAGAAGATCACGTACACCGCCGGCGCACCCCGGTTCAACTCGCGCCGCAGCTGCTCGCTCTCGGCGCGCGCGAAGTTCTCCAGGTAGAACCCCGTCGCCAGCGCGATGAGCACCGTCTCGAGCTGCAGCAGCCGTGCGGTCTCAGCCGCCAGCAGCGCCGCCGCGCCCAGGAAGACCGCCGCAGAGCGCCGGGCCAGCCGCAGGTAACGGGAGAGCACAAGAGCGAGCGCGAACCCTACGGCCAGCGAGCCCACGAGATGAAGCGCGGCACGGCCGGCGACGGTCAGGTTGAGCGCCCCCGCGCTCGCCAGCGCCTTGGAGACCACGAGCACGAGCGGGAACAGGATCGCGACGCCCAGGTCTTGTGCAATTGTCACGCCAAGCAGGGAGCGGGGGAACGGCCCGCGCGCCTCCAGCTCGCCCATCATCGCGACAGTGATGGCGGGTGAGCCGGCGGCGGCGAATGTACCGAGCACGAGCGCGACGGTGAGCCGGTCGGGCCACGGCTGATGCGCCGCGATCGGTAGCCACGGGCTCACCGACCATGCGACGAGCGTCACTGCCACGAAGGGGAAGGTGATCGCACCGGTCGCGAGCCGCCCGAGCGCCGTGCGGCCCGTGCGCAGCATCTCGAGCGTCAGCTCCGACCCAGCGGCGAGCGCGAGCAGGCCGACGGCGACATCCCCGATGAACTGGAGTGCCGCCACCTCGTCCACGCGAACGAGGCCGAGCCAAGCGGGCCCCGCCGCGAACCCGATCAACAGATAGCCGGTCACGCGCGGCAGGCGCACGCGCCTCGCGAGGTCTCCACCCACGAGGGCTACGAGCAGCAGGAACCCGAGCGCCAGCGTCGCCCGCGCTTCCAGCGGCCCGCCCGCGGTGATGCGATGAAACAGCGCCATCATCAGAACCAGCGCGAACAGGCTCGCGACCCAGCGCATGGGCCGCAAAGATATTCGCGCCGCCGGGATTTTGACAATGCGTGTGAGCGCCGGTATTTTCAGCGGGTGCCCTCCCCCCCCAAAAATTGGATTGAGGCTGTGCGCTTCGGGGACGATGGACTGGTACCCGTCGTGGCTCAGAGCGCGCTTGCCGGCGAGGTGCTGATGGTGGCCTACGCCGACCGTGAGGCCCTCGAGAAGACGCGCGACACCGGTCAGGCCCACTACCGCAGCCGCTCGCGCGGCGAGCTGTGGCAGAAAGGCGCGACGTCGGGACACACGCAGACGGTGCAGGAGGTGCGCGTGGACTGCGATGGGGACGCGGTGCTCTACCTCGTGCGCCAGCAGGGTCCGGCGTGCCACACCGGGGCGCCTACCTGCTTCGGCGAGGCGACCGGCGGCACGCTCACCCGGCTGGCCCGCACCGTCGCCGAGCGCGCCCGGGACAAGCCCGCCGGCTCGTACACGACGCGGTTGCTCGACGAGGGAGTCGCGAAGATCGCCCAGAAGGTCGGCGAGGAAGCGGTCGAGACGGTGGTCGCAGCCACGAGCGAAGACCGGGCGCGGCTCGCCAGCGAGGCAGCGGACCTCATCTATCATCTATTAGTGCTGCTCGAAGCCAGGCAACTCCCCCTCGACCGCGTGCTCGAGGAGCTGGACGCCCGAGCCCGCTAGGGGGGGTCATGCCGTTCGTCCACCTCCACACCCACAGCGAGTACTCCCTCCTCGACGGGGCCAACCGGATCGCCGACCTGCTCGACCGGGTCCGGGCCCTGGGTATGGATTCGCTCGCCGTCACCGACCACGGCAACCTGCACGGGGCGTGGCAGTTCTACACCGAGGCGAAATCGCGCGGCCTCCGGCCGATCCTCGGTTTCGAAGCGTACCTCGCCTTCGGCAGCCGCCATAAGCGCGAGAAGCCCGTCGACGCCCCGGCTGGCTACTCCCACCTCGTGTTGCTCGCAAAGAACCGCAGTGGCTACTCGAACCTGATCAAGCTCTCCTCAATCGGGTTCCTCGAGGGCTTCTACCGGCGGCCCCGGATCGACCGGGAAGCGTTGGAGCAGCACAGGGACGGCCTGATCGGGCTCGCCGCCTGTCTCTCCGGTGAGATCGCGCTCTACCTGCGGCAGGGAAACTACGAGGCGGCCAAGGCCAGCGCGAGCTATTTCGCCCAGCTGTTCGGCAACGACGGCTTCTGGCTCGAGGTCCAGGATCACGGCCTGGCGGACGAGAAGGTGGTGGCGGCGGGGATGTACCGGCTGGCGCAGGAGCTGGGCCTGCCGGTCGTGGCGACGAACGACGCGCACTACCTGAGGAAAGACGACGCCGAGGCGCACGACGTGCTGCTGGCCATCGGCACCGGCAAGGACTTGGACGATCCCAACCGGTTCCGCTTCTTCGGCCAGGAGAGCTACGTCAAATCGGAAGCGGAGATGCGGCCGCTGTTCACGGAGCATCCAGACGTCCTGGTCGAGACCGCGCGCGTCGCCGAGCTGTGCGAGTTCGACTTCGAGAAGCGCTACTTCCTGCCCCAGTTTCCCAGAGCGCCCGAGTTCGCCTCCGACAACGACCTGCTCGTCCACCTCGCGCGCGCGGGGGCGCGGGGGCGCTACGGCGATCCCCTGCCGCCGCCGGTGGCGGAGCGGCTCGCCTACGAGCTGGGGGTCATCTCGCACACGGGCTACGCCGGCTATTTCCTGATCGTCTCCGACATCACGACGGCAGCGAAGGCCCGCGGCATCCCGGTGGGCCCCGGGCGCGGCTCGGCCGCGGGGTCGCTCGTCGCCTACGCGCTGGGCATCACCGATATCGACCCGCTCAAGTTCGACCTGCTGTTCGAGCGGTTCCTGAACCCCGAGCGCGTGACGATGCCGGACATCGACCTGGACTTCTGTTTCGAGCGCCGCGGCGAAGTGATCGAGTACATGCGCTCGCGCTACGGGCGGGAGTCGGTGGGCCAGATCATCAGCTTCGGGACGATGAAGGCGCGGGCGGCGTTCCGCGACGTGGCGCGCACGCTGCGCCTCGAGATGGGAGACGTGGACCGGTTGAGCAAAATGATCCCCTCCGGCCCCGGCTATGCCCTCACGCTCGCCGAAGCCGCCGAGAAGGTGCCGGACCTGCGCGCGGCCGCGGGCCAGGACGAGCGGGTGCGCAAGATCCTCGAGCTCGGCACCCGGATCGAGGGCCTGGCGCGCCACGCGTCGGTGCATGCGGCAGGCGTCGTGATCGCTCCGGGCCCGCTCACCGACTACGTCCCCGTCTGCCTCGCGCCGCAGGAAGCGGACGCGATCATCACACAGTTCGACATGGTCGGGCTGGAGCAGGTGGGGATGCTGAAGATCGACATCCTGGGGCTCAAGACCCTCACCGTGATTCACGACGTCGTCGAGATGGTGCGCAAGCGGCACGACGTAACGCTCGACATGCAGGGACTCGACCTCGAGGAACCCGACGTGTACCGGCTGCTGCGCTCCGGCCGCACCGCGGGGGTGTTCCAGTTCGAGTCCCCGCTCGCCACCGACTGTCTACGCAACATGCAGTGCGACCGGTTCGACGACCTGGTGGCGGCGAACGCGCTGCTCCGGCCCGGCCCGCTCGACACCGGGATGCACCTCGTGTTCATCAACCGCAAGCTGGGCCGCGAGCCGGTACGCTACCCGCACCCTGCGCTCGCAGAGATCCTCAAGCCGACCTACGGGGTCATCACCTACCAGGAGCAGGTGATGCGGATCGCCAACGTGCTCGCCGGGTTCTCGCTGGCGGAAGCGGACGTGCTGCGCAAAGCGGTGGGCAAGAAGGATAAGGAGCTGATCCAGCAGGAGCTGGGCCGCTTCGTCACGCGCGCGGTCGAGCGCGGGCACCAGCTGCGGGTGATCGAGGACATCGCCGCCCAGATCGAGACGTTCGGCCGGTACGGCTTCAACAAGTCCCACGCCGTCGCCTACTCGGTGCTGTCGTACCAGACCGCGTGGCTCAAGACGCACTACGCGCCCGAGTTCATGTCGGCGCTGCTGTCGTCGGAGATAGGCAACACCGACAAGGTCGTGCAGTACATCGCCGAAGCGCGGGAGCTCGGCCTCGAAGTGCTGCCGCCCGACGTGAACGAGTCGGGGTTCAAGTTCACCGTGGTCGGCGACGCCCGAGTCCGGTTCGGGCTGGGCGCGATCAAGAATGTCGGGGGAAGCGCGATCGAGTCGATCATCGCAGGGCGGACCGCGGCAGGGCCGTACCGCTCGCTCGTCGACCTGTGCGACCGCATCGACCTGCGGCTCTGCAACAAGCGGGTGATCGAGGCATTGATCGACGCGGGCGCCTGCGACTCGCTCGGCGGCCACCGCGCCCAGCTCATCGCCGCGCTCGACGTCGCGTTTGCCGAGGCGCAGGCGCGCCAGCAGGAGCGGGAGTCTGGTCAGCATGCGCTGTTCGGAGGCGGGGGGGACACCCCGGCCCCCGGACCCAGAGCCCCGCTCCCCGATGTCTTCCCCTGGACCGAGCATGACCGCCTCGCGCGCGAGAAGGCCGTGCTCGGCTTCTTCATCTCCGGACACCCCCTCGCCAAGTACCGCGCCGAGGTGGAGCTTTTCGGTACCCGGACCACCGCCACGCTCGGCCGGTGGAGCGACCAGAAGGTGCGGGTCGCCGCGGTGGTCACGGTCGTGAAGCGTCAGATCTCGAAGAAGTCCGGCGCAGAGTACGCACGCCTCGTGTTCGAGGACTTCCACGGCACGGCCGAAGCCCTGGTGTTCCCGGAGGCGTGGGCCAAGCTCAACGACGTGATCCGGCCCGACCAGGCGCTGCTCCTCAGCGGAGGCCACAGCGCGCGGGACCGGGACGAGGAGCAGGCGCCCTTCATCGTGGATGGGGCGCAGCCCCTGGACGAGCTCCGGGCGAAGGGCGCGATCGGCGTGGCGCTGGTATGGACGCGAACCGCTCCCCCGCCGCCCGACGCCGCCCGGGCCGTGGCCGCCCTGTGCGCCGCGCACCCGGGACCATGCCCGGTGCTGGTGGAATGGGCGGAAGCGGACGAGAACGGCGCTAGCCCCGGGCGTGAGCCCGGGGCTGACCCCGGGCGTCAGCCCGGAGGAGGGCCGCAGCCGTCGGTCGCCCGGCTGCGCAGCCGCTCGCTGCGCGTCGAAGCCGCCGACGACCTGCTGGCAGCGCTGCGCGGGCTGCTGGGCCCCGACCACGTGCACCTCGTGAGGACGACCTGACCGATGGCGACCCATACGCTGGACTTCGAGCGTCCGCTGCTGGAGCTCGAGCGCCAGATCGAGGAGATGAAGCGCGTCACCGGCGACTCGGCGGTGGACGTGTCGAAGGAGCTCGCGGCGCTGGAGCGGAAGCTGGCGGAGCTGCGCGGCGACATCTACAAGAACCTGACGCCGATGCAGCGCGTCCAGGTCGCGCGCCACCCGAAGCGTCCCTACACCCTCGACTACGTCAATACCGTCTTCACGGACTTCGTCGAGCTGCACGGCGACCGGTTGTTCCGCGACGACCCGGCGATCGTGGGCGGGTGGGCGCGGCTCGACGGCATGAGCGTGATGGTGATCGGGCACCAGAAGGGCCGCGACACGAAGGAGAACCTGCACCGCAACTTCGGCATGGCCCACCCCGAAGGCTACCGCAAGGCGCTGCGGCTGATGGCACTCGCGGAGAAGTTCGGGGCCCCGGTGATCACGCTGGTGGACACGCCGGGTGCCTACCCCGGACTCGGCGCGGAAGAGCGCGGGCAGGCCGAGGCGATCGCCCGCAACCTGGTGGAGATGGCGACGCTGCGCACGCCCATCGTCACCGCCGTCATTGGCGAAGGGGGCTCCGGCGGCGCGCTCGCGGTGGGGCTCGCCGACCGGGTGCTGATGTTCGAGAACTCGGTGTACTCGGTGATCTCGCCCGAGGGCTGCGCGGCGATTCTGTGGAAGGACGCGACCCAGCGGGAGCGGGCGGCCGAGGCCCTGAAGATCACCGCCGACGACCTGCTGGAGCTCGGCGTGATCGACGAGATCATCCCGGAGCCGGCCGGGGGCGCCCACGCCGACCCCGAGTCGGCTGCAGAAGCCCTCGGCGACGCGCTGCGCCGCCACGCGCGCCTGCTCCGGAAGACCAAGATCGAGAAGCTGCTCAAACGTCGAGAGGAGAAGTACCTTTCGATGGGTGCCCTGAGCGAGAAGTGAGTTGACTCCAGTCGTGGAAGTCCGGTTCAAGGGGAACCGGAAGGAATACTTCATCTGGCCGTCCGAGGAGCCGCTCGCGCTGCACGATCCCGTGATCGTGGAAGTCGAGCGGGGCCATGATCTCGGACGCGTGTCTGCCCTCGGCCCCGTCGCTCTCCGCAAGTGCGGCGGGGGGTGCACGGGATGCAGCCTCGCCGAGGCCGCTGCGGCCCCACCCACGCCCGAGCGGCGCATCGTGCGCCGCGCCAGCCCCGACGACGCGGCACTCGCCGACCGGCTGCACCAGGACGAAGCGGAGGTGCGTCGCAAGGTGATGGAGCGGGTGAAGCAGCACACCCTCCCGATGAAGGTGTCCGACGCCGAGTGGCAGTGGGACAAGAAGAAGCTGACGGTGTACTTCACGGCCGAGCAGCGCGTGGACTTCCGCGCGCTGGTGCGCGACCTCGCCAGCCTGTTTCACACGCGGATCGAGCTGCGCCAGATCGGCGCGCGCGACGAAGCGAAGCGGCTGGACGGCGTGGGCCGGTGCGGGCGGCAGTTCTGCTGCTCGAGCTGGCTCCCCGAGCTCCGGCCGGTGAGCCTGTCGCTCGCGAAAGACCAGCATTTATCCCTCAACCCGTCGCAGATCTCGGGCGGCTGCGGGAGGCTGCTGTGCTGCCTCCGCTACGAGCACGACTTCTACGTGCAGACCCGCAAGCGCTTCCCCAAAGAGGGGAAAGTGTTGCGCACGGCCGTGGGGTCCGAGCGGGTGCTCGCGGTGGACATCTTTCGCGAGACCGTGACGCTGCGCGCAGAGGATGCGGGCGACACGCGCGTGGTGTCGCTCGAGAAGCTGAAGGAGGAAGTCGCGCGCGATGGCTAAGTTCTACCTCACGACGGCGATCGACTACTCGAACGGCGAGCCGCACCTGGGCCACGCGCTGGAGAAGATCGGCGCGGACTGCATCGCGCGGTATCGGCGGCTCGCGGGCGACGACGTCCACTTCCTGATGGGGATGGACGAGCACAGCCAGTCGGTCATCCAGGCAGCGGCGCGCGGCGGCGTGACGCCCCGGGAATGGGTCGACCGGATGGCGGAGACGTTCGCCGACTACTGGGCGCGGCTGCACTGCAGCCACGACGACTGGATCAGGACGACGGAGCCGCGGCACGTGCGCGGCGTGACCGCCCTGCTGGAGCGAATCCGGCAATGCCGCCCAGACGACCTGTTCGAAGCGGACTATGAGGGCCTCTACTGCACCGGCTGCGAGGAGTTCAAGCAGGGCGCGCAGATCGTGAACGGCCGCTGCATCGAGCATCCCACCCTCGAGCTGGTGCCCACGAAGGAGCGCAACCACTTCTTTCGGCTGAGCGCGTACGGTCCGCGCCTGCTCGAGCTGATCGGATCCGGCGCTTTGCGCGTCGAGCCAGCGATCCGGCGCAACGAGGTGGTGCGGCTCGTCGAGGCCGGGCTCCAGGACGTGTCGATCTCCCGCCAGCGCTTGCCGTGGGGGATTCCCTTCCCCGGCGACTCCGACCAGACGGTGTACGTCTGGTTCGACGCGCTGATCAATTATCTCTCTGCGACGGGTTTCCCGGATGCCGGGTACGAGCGCCTCTGGCCTGCCGACCTGCACGTGATCGGCAAGGGGATCACGCGGTTCCATTGCGTCGTCTGGCCGGCCATGCTGCTCGCGGCCGGCCTCGAGCTACCGCGGCTCGTCTGGGCGCACGGGTACGTCCAGTGGGAGGGCGCCAAGATGAGCAAGACCGCGGGCACGGCCGTGAGCCTCGACGCCGCGATCGAGCGGTACGGCGCCGACGCGCTGCGCTACTTCCTGCTGCGCGAGGTCGGGTTCACGAACGACGGCGACTTCACCTGGGAGCGGTTCGATGCGCGCTACGAGTCGGATCTCGCCAACACGCTCGGCAACCTGGTGAAGCGCTCGCTCGACATGATCCACAGCTACCGTGGCGGCATTGTGCCCCGCGGGGCATGGGCGGCGCCGCTCGAGGACGCCGCTCACACGGCTGTCGCGGCGTACCGGCGCGCGATGGACGCGTACCGGCTCGAAGAGGGGGCGGCGCAGTGGATGGATCTCGCCGCGCGCGCCAATCGCTACATCCAGGAGACGCTGCCCTGGGAACTCAAGAAGGCGGGCCGGGACGCTGAGCTCGACAACGTGCTCGCGAGCCTCGCCCGCATCGTCGTCCGGCTGGCGGTGCTGGCCGAGCCGTTCGTGCCCGCGACGGCAGAAACGGTGTTGCGGCTGTTCGGGCCTGCCACGCCGCCGGGCCCGATACGCCTCGCGGCCGCGACGGACCCCGATGTCGCCGGCCGCCCGATCGCCAAGCCACCAATCCTTTTTCCCAAGCTCCGCCTGGCACCGGCGTGATGCCCAAAAGCCCCAAAAGGCCGTGATTTGGCTCACTTCTTGCAAATAATTCCTGGTTGACGCTTCTCGAGGCGACCCGTAGTTTTGTAGTCCCACCGGGAACCCGGCCCAACGCCCTGTCCGGATTCTCCCTTCGGTCGTACATGCAGTACCGGCGCCCCCGGCGCCGGGCCACACGCGTTGACGCGAGGTCGCTGAGGGAGATGAGCAAGAAGGCGGAGCGACGCTGGACTGTCATGGTCGTGCCTCACGGCTCGGGAGCTTCCCGCGCCGTCGAGGTGTCACAGACCGTCGTAAAGGCCCTGGTCGGGATCGGCAGCGTGGTCTCGCTGGCGTTCCTGGTGCTGGGCGCGGCCGCCATCTCGCGCGGCGTGAACATCACCCGCAGCCGCGCGCTCGAGAATGAAAACCGCGTGCTCGCGGACGAGGTCCAGCGGATGCGCGAGCGGCTCGTCGGTCTCACCGACACCCTCAACAAGTTCAGCGAGCGGGAGCAGGAGCTACGGCTGCTCGCCGGCCTGACGCCGACGGATACCGGCGTGCAGCGGGCGGGAATCGGCGGCCCGGCCGGGGCTTGGTCGGAGCGTGACAGCCTCGCGGCGATCGGCCCGAAGGGCCAGGAAGCGATCGCGGCGCGGGTCGACGTGGACGCGCTCAGCCGGCGCGCCGACATCCTGGTGCGCTCGCTGAACGAAGCGTACGGCTCGCTCGCCAAGCAGCGCGAGCGCCTGGCGGCGACGCCGTCCATCATGCCGACGGCGGGGTGGATTTCGAGCGCCTTCGCTCGCGAGCGTATCCATCCGATCCTCCACCTGGCGCGGCCACACGAGGGCATCGACGTGACCGCGAAGATGGGCGCCGCGATCGAGGCGCCGGCTGCCGGCGTCGTCACCGACGTCAAGTGGGAAGAGGGCTACGGCAACATGCTGACCATCGACCACGGCGGTGGTCTCGTGACGCGCTACGCCCACTGCTCGCAGATCCTGGTCTCGCGCGGGAAGCGCGTGAAGCGCGGAGACGTGATTGCGAAGGTCGGCTCGACCGGCCTCTCCACCGGGCCGCACCTGCATTATGAAGTGTGGGTGAACGGCCACGCTGTGGACCCGGTCAAGTACGTGCTGCCGGATGCGATCGTGGACTGAGCTAAACGGCTAGACGGGTCGGCGGGTAGACAATGACGGGGGCGCAAGCGTTCTGCGCCCCCCGTTTCTTTTTTCCACCCGTCTATCCGTCCAGCCTCATGGCGTCGTATCCGGCGGCCGCTTGTCGACGAGGATGACCGCGCTCGGCGTCGTGAACGCCGCGGGCGCCTTGCTGCCGGCCACCGACCGAGGCACGAAGACCGCGGACATGACGGAGCCCGCAACCGTGGCGCCCGCGATCGGGTTCGTCGTGGGCGTGCCCGCCGTTCCGGCCGGCAGCGCCACATTCGCCACAATCGGCGTCGTCGTACCCGTTGCAGTGAACACCGCGCGCAACGTCTGAGTCTGCGTGTCGGCCGGCACCGCAATGTAGGTTCCGACGGCTCCGTAAGCGACGTTGGTGGCGCGGGGCGCCGAAAGTGCAAGGGTATCCGCTTGGTGCCGGATTAAGAACACGTCCATGTTCCCCAGCCCGGCGCCGGCGTGGATCACCCGAAAGCCGATGTTGCCGGCCCCGGGATCCGCAGCGTTGTCGGACACGATCCATACCGCGCGCGACGGAGTAGAGCCCGTGCGCGCGAACCCGGCCTCGATGAAGGTGTAGCTCTGGTCCTGCACGTAGGTGTACGGCGTATCCGAGAACACGGTCTGGGCGATCACGACATCAGTCGTGTCATAGAACACGCGGATGCGCCGGGTGCCGGCGTCGATGGCCACGTAGAACTTGGTGATGTCGCGGAACTGAGCGCCGAACAAGCCAGCCTGCGAGACGATGTCCACCACGCGGAAGTCCATCCGCGCCGTGTCGGGCACGGCATGGACGAAGTGGATCGATGCCAGCGCAGGGTTGGGGGAGTTCGTGACCGCGTCCCCATGACACGCACCCACGGCGGCAACCAGGACACACACCAGAGAAGACCGAAATGGAGTCATCGCACGCTCGAACGCTAAGGGGTGGTTACCAGGTTTCATTGGTTGTTGCCGCCGTCGCCGCCTCCCGAACCCCCCAAGATCGGCCCGCCAGTCGTCATACGCCAGCGAGTCGGTCAGGTTGACGAGTCCTGTGCCGTCGGCGTTCATCACGAACACGTCGTACTGCAAGCCTGTGCGAACCACGGTCACTCACGAAAGCGATCCGGCCGGCAATCGGGGGCAGAGCCGGGGCTTCGCTGTTGTGACAAGCGGCAGCATACAGTGCGGCGACCGAACCCGTGCACAGTAGCAGAGACTTCATTGACGGGCTCCCTGGTGTCGAGATCGGACCAAACTACGTGCAGCGGGAGCGAGTTTCCATTCGAGCTCTTGACGCGCGCTACGCGCCGCACGACTATAGGGGAGAGGCCGCATGCCGGCGCGCTCGCTGCTCCGACTCGTGCACCGCGCCCTGCCCCTGGCCGGGCCGCTGGCCTACGTCGGCTGCGCTGGGGCCGGCCCCGGCAACGTAGCTGCACCTCCGCCCCGCCCCGGCTCGCTCATCACGCAGGAAGCGATCGCCGCATCCGGTGCCAAGACCGCGTGGGACGCGCTCAAGCGCACGGTCCCCTACGTCCATCTGCGCGAGAGCCGGGGCAGACCGGCGCGCATAACGCGCCGCGGCCCCGCCAGCATCTACTTGGACGACCAGGTCCGCCTGATGGTAGACAACGTCCGGGTGTACGACGTCCAGCTGCTCGACCAGATCCCGGCGAGCGACATTGTGACGATCGAGCTGCTGAGCGGACTCGAAGCCACCACCCGCTATGGCGCGACCTCCACAGCCGGCCTGATCATCATCCGCACTAAGACCGGCTCCCAGTAAAGAGAACGGGGGCGCCGGTCCGTTGGCGCCCCCGTGTACTCAGCAGCCTCTCAGGGTCACGGGTTCTGGTCCGTGCATTGCACGAACTGGGGGTTGTTCTGCTCGTCCCGCGAGATCGGCAGGCTGACCGCGCTGCCGTACAGGCCGCCTTTTACATACAGCCCCGTGGGGTACACGCTCTCGACCGGCCGCCCGTATTGCCGCACGAGGCGCCGCAGGTCGCCGAGGCGATGGCCAGTGCTGAACATCCAGAACGCGCGCTCGCTGAACAACAGGCTCACGCGCGCGGTATCGAGCACCGGATCGGCGAGCGGCGCGAGCGTCGTGCCGGCGACAGGCCGGTAGCTCGTGTCGATTGGCGTCGGCAGGAGCTTGGCGTCGGCCCGCAGTTGGTTGAGCTTCGCAAGCCAGGTCGCCGCGTCGCTTGCCTTGAGCGTCGCCTCGGCTTCGATCAACCGGGCCTCGACCCC
>Ga0209157_1000197_pt1 | contig 53441 bp, 55 predicted proteins | sample GraSoiAngelo_135_FD_185892 | JGI IMG/M metagenome (GOLD analysis project Ga0209157, IMG submission 185892) | Grasslands soil microbial communities from the Angelo Coastal Reserve, California, USA - 14_0929_05_40cm (SPAdes) (version 2) | ecosystem: Environmental > Terrestrial > Soil > Grasslands ... | reverse complement strand
GGCCGACTGCTGGCAGCCGGCCACGGCTGCGGCGGCGCCCGACGTCGTGACGATCTTGAAGAAGTCGCGTCGTTTCATTTAAACGGAGCTCCAGCACGGCTCGAGTCGTGGGTGAGAGTGATCGGTACGCGCGGCTGCGCTCGTCGGAAATGGCGAGCAAAGTACGCGGGGCTTCGCCCGCAGAACGCAGCGAGCGATGGGTAGGCGCGGCTGCGCTCGTCGGAAATGGCGAGCAAAGTACACGGGGCTTCGCCCGCAGAACGCAGCGAGCGATGGGTAGGCGCGGCTGCGCTCGTCGGAAATGGCGAGCAAAGTACGCGGGGCTTCGCCCGCAGAACGCAGCGAGCGATGGGTAGCGGCTGCGCTCGTCGGAAATGGCGAGCAACGTACACGGGGCTTCGCCCGCAGAATGCAGCGAGCGATGGGTAGGCGCGGCTGCGCTCGTCGGAAACGACGAACGATACGTGCGCGGGGCGGGGTTCGTCTGGGTTCAGCACGAATGATCCCGTGTCAATGGTGGCACGTGATGCAGTCGAGCGGGGCATGCGTCCCGCGCGACGCGTTCTCCCGTCGGTGGCACTCCACACACCAGCCCATGGTGAGTGGAGGCGGCGCCGGGCGCAGGCCGACCAGGTTCAGGAGGTCGTTGCCGAGCTGCTGACCGGTTCGCGCCCCCACCGTCGTCATGGTCTCCACCGGGCCATGACACGTCTGGCAGCGGAGCCCGGCACGGATGTGCGCCTTGTGGGGAAAATGCGTGAACTCCGGCAGCTTGTAGACACGCACCCACGGCACCGGCTCGCCCTTCCCCGCGTACTCGGCGAGCTTCTTGATCTCGGGCTTGTCGGCCGCGGTGATCTTGTGACAGCCCATGCAGCGCGTGACGGAGGGCAGGCCCGCGTACTCGGAGCGGCGCGCGTCAGCGTGACAGTACTGGCAGTCGATCTTGTATTGCTGGACGTGCGTGCTGTGCGGGAAGTTGATCGGCTGCGCGGACGGCGTGGCGATGGCGGGCTGACGACTCCACGACGACACTCCCAGGAAGACCAGAACGGCGAGGAACGCGGCTCCGAGCGCTCCAACACCCGCCCTCGCACTCATCGACAGTCGAATTCCCTCCGAGCGTTTGAACGAAGCGTGTGCAACGTATCACCAGCTTCGAACAGAAGTCAACGTTAGCGCGCGGCGGCTATCGACTGTGCCGCGGCCTCGGCGGCGGCCACGATGTCGGCATCGCGATGGGCGAGCGAGACGAACGCGGCCTCGAACTGCGAGGGCGCCAGGAAGACGCCCCGGGCGAGCATGGCGTGGAAGAAGCGGCCGTATCGCGCGGCGTCCGACCGCTTCGCGGTGGCGTAATCGGTCACCGGCTTGTCGGTGAAGAAGCCCGTCAGCATCGACCCGACGCGGTTGACGGTGAACGGGACGCCAGCCTTGCCCGCCGCGGCGACGAGCCCACGCTCGAGCTCGGCGCCCAGGCTGTCGAGCCGCCGATAGACGTCCCCTTCCCGGAGTGCGCGGAGCGTCGCGAGCCCGGCGGCGACGGCCAGCGGGTTCCCCGAGAGCGTGCCGGCCTGGTAGACGGGGCCGAGTGGCGAGACTCGGCTCATGAGGTCGCGGCTCCCCCCGTACGCGCCGACGGGCAGGCCGCCGCCGATGATCTTGCCGAGACACGTGAGATCCGGACGTATGCCGTACTTCATCTGAGCGCCGCCGAACGCGAGGCGGAAGCCGGTGATGACCTCGTCGAAAATCAGCACCGCGCCGTGGCGCGTGCAGAGATCGCGCAACGCCTCCAGGAAGCCGGGCGCCGGCGGCACGACGCCCATGTTCCCGGCCACCGGCTCCACGATGACGGCGGCGATCTCGCGGCCGCGCGCCTCGAAGATCGCCCGGACGCCGGCGATGTCGTTGAACGACGCGGTCACGGTCAGGCGCGCCAGGCTCTCGGGAACGCCCGCGCTGTCGGGGATGCCGAACGTCGCGCCGCCCGATCCCGCCTTCACCAGCAGGCTGTCGGCATGGCCGTGATAGCAGCCATCGAACTTGAGGAGAACGTCGCGGCCCGTCGCGCCCCGCGCCACGCGGATGGCGCTCATCGTCGCCTCGGTGCCGGAGCTGACGAGGCGCACCATCTCCATCGACGGATACGCGGCCGTGATCATCTCGGCCAGGTCCACCTCGCCCGGCGTGGGCGCGCCGTAGCTGGTGCCGCGGGACACCGCCGCCGTCACCGCCTCCACGACGGGCCGCGCGGCGTGACCGAGGATCAGCGGCCCCCACGAGCCGACGAAGTCGAGATAGCTCCGGCCGTCGACGTCGGTGAGGCGCGCGCCCTCCGCGCTGGCCACGAAGAACGGCTCGCCCCCGACCCCGCGGAATGCGCGGACGGGACTGTTGACGCCGCCGGGGATCACACGGCTCGCGGCCTTGAACAGGTTCGCCGAATCCATCAGGTCCGGGCCTCCTCGGGCTTGACGTCGATCGGTACGAAGTCTCTCGCGTCGGGGCTCCAGCGGAACGCACCCACCGCGGCCACGCGGCTCTCCACGACGGACACCACGACGTACGTCGTCTCGGGGTACATCGGCTCGTCGTTCATCAACGCTTGACGGCGGTCGGTCGGCGAGAAATACGCGCCCGCGTCGATGTGCGAGTGATAGATCACCGCCGGCGTGAATCCCTCGTCCTCGAGACGCACCATCTGCAACCGATCGGCGTCGGCGATGTGATAGGCCGTGCGCGCGTCACGGGGGTGACGCTGGGGATCGCGGGCGTGGAGCGCGTCCTGATCGTTCCGGCAGGGCAGCAGCCGGCGCTCGCCGGCCCGTTGCAGAATGACGCCGCAGCACTCCCGGGGATACTCCTGGACGGCCTGGCGCTCGATCGAGGCGAGCTCGGCGGGGGTGAGGATCACGTCCCGCCGCCGGCGAGCGCCGGGATGATCGTCACCTCGTCGCCGTCGCGGAGCGGGGTCTTCAAACCCTGGAGCGCGTCGATCCCTTCGCTGTTGACGAAGATGTTCACGTGGTGATGAACCTCGCCCTGCTCGTTGCGGACCAGCCCACGCAGCGCCGTGTAGGACTGCTCGAGCGAGTCGAGCAGGCCGCCCACATCATCGGCGGAGACGGCCACGCGGTCGCGGTTACCCGTCGCGCGCCGGAACGGAGTGGGAATGTACACAGTGACGGCCATGATTGAGTCTTTCCTCCGGCGCCTATCCTACGCTGAGGTAACGTTCGCCCGTATCGGGAAGCACCGTGGCCACGAGCTGGCCCGCCGGGAGCTCGGCCGCGACCGCGCAGGCCGCGAAGGCGGCGGCCCCCGCCGAGATTCCGACCAGGAGCCCCTCCTCGCGAGCCAGCCGTCGGGACCACGCCAGCGCGTCCTCGTCACGGACCTGGATGACCCGGTCGATGATCTTGCGGTTGAGCACGCCCGGAACGAACGACGCGCCGATGCCCTGGATGGCGTGGGGGCGCGCCTTGCCGCCGGACAGCACGGGCGAGCGCGCCGGCTCCACGGCGACCACCTGCACACCGGACATCTTCTCCTTGAGGACCTCACCCACACCGGTCAGCGTCCCGCCCGTGCCGACGCCGGCCACGAACGCGGCGAGGCGCTGATCGCCGAGCGCATCGAGGATCTCTACCACCGTCGTCCGGCGATGGACCTCAGGGTTGGCCGGATTTTGAAACTGTTGCGGCATGAAGAAATCGGGATGCTCGCGCAGCAGCTCCTCGGCCGCGAAGACGGCGCCGGTCATGCCCTCGATCGCGGGCGTGAGATGGATCTCGGCTCCGAGCCGCTGCAACAGGCGCTGGCGCTCGACGCTCATGTCGTCGGGCATCGTCAGGATCAGCCGGTAGCCTTTGACGGCGGCGGCGATGGCGAGCCCGATGCCCGTATTGCCGCTGGTCGGCTCGACGAGCGTGCCACCGGGCTTCAGTGCGCCACCACGCTCGGCCTCTTCCACCATGGCCACGGCGATGCGGTCCTTGACGCTGCCCCCGGGATTCAACGACTCGACTTTCGCGATCACGGTGGCGCCACCCGGCTGTGGCAGGCGATTGAGGCGCACCATGGGCGTGTGCCCGATGAGCTCGAGGACGTTGGCGGCGATCGGCGGTCGGCCCACGGCGGGAGCCTCCTCAGATGTGGTACATCGGACGGGCGGCGCTCTCGCGCTCGCGCACGCGTTCGGCCAGCTCGCTGAACGTGAGCCGGTCGATCACGCGCGACACGGCCTCGGAGATCTCGTCCCACAACTCCATCAGGTCCTGACCATCACGGCGGCCCCGGCCATCACCTCGGGCTTCGAACGGGCCACCGGTGCCCTCGACGGCACGAAGGACGGCGCCCACGGTGATCGCTTCCGCCGCACGAGTCAGATGGTAACCCCCGGTGGCCCCCCGTTTCGAGGTGAGCAGCCCCGCGCGCTTGAGCGCGAGCAGCACCTGTTCCAGGTAGCGCTGGGGGATGGCCTGCCGCGCCGCGATCTCCTGGATGGGGATGAGACCACGTCCGTAGTGCAAGGCCAGGTCGAGCACCGCCTTGATCGCGTACTCGCCCTTGGCCGAGATCCTCATGCCGCCAGCGGACGTCACACCTCGCGTCCGTCGGCAAGCAGGCGCGCGGCCTCCCGGGCAAAGTAGGTGATCACGATGTCGGCGCCCGCGCGCCGGATGGCGGTGAGCGCCTCCATCATCGCCCGGCGCTCGTCGAGCCAACCGAGCTGTCCGGCGGCCTTGATCATGGCGTACTCCCCCGACACCGAGTACGCCGCCAGCGGCACGCCGAACTCGCTCTTGGCCCGCGAGATGACGTCGAGGTACGGCAGGGCCGGCTTGACCATGACGATGTCCGCGCCCTCGTCGAGGTCGAGCGCGATCTCGCGCATGGCCTCGATCGCATTCGCCGGATCCATCTGGTACGAGCGCCGGTCCCCGAATTGCGGGGTCGAATCGGCGGCGTCCCGGAAGGGGCCGTAGAAGCTCGACGCGTACTTTGCCGAGTACGCCATGATCGGCACCTCGACCAGGCTCGACTCGTCGAGGGCCTCGCGAATCGCGCCGACACGTCCGTCCATCATGTCCGACGGCGCCACCATGTCCGCGCCCGCCTCGGCCTGGGAGACGGCGACGCGTGCGATCAATTCGAGCGACGGATCGTTCTTCACGGTCCCGTCCTCGACGACGCCGCAGTGACCGTGGCTGGTGTACTGGCAGAGGCACACGTCGGTGATGACGAGCAGATCCGGCACGGTGTCCTTCACGGCGCGGACCGCCTGCTGGACGATGCCGTCGTCGGCGTAGGCTTCCGACCCGCGGGCGTCCTTGTCGTCGGGCAGGCCGAACATCAGCACCGCGGGGATGCCGTGGCCCGCGACGTCCTTGGCCTCTCGCATCAGCTCGTCGATGGAGAGCCGGAACTGTCCCGGCATCGAGCCGATCGGCTCGCGCACGCCGCGACCGTGCACGGCGAACATGGGATACACGAGGTCGTTCACGCTGAGCGCGGTCTCACGGACGAGCCGGCGGAGCAGACCCTTCTCGCGCAGCCGGCGGGGACGGAACATCGCATGTGGCATCACTCGCTCCTTCTCGTCATCCGCGACTCGACCCGGCCCTGCCGCGCTCCCAGTCGGGCGAAGTGCTCGCTGAGTGCGCGCGCGAGGGCGGGAATGGTGTACTCGATGGGCATCACGTGCGTGGTGAGGCCGTATTCGGCGGCGGTCGCCGCCGTGATCGGGCCGATGGAGGCGACGACGACGTCGGCGAACCACGTTTGCCGCTCGTCCTCGGTGAACAGCTCCGCGAAATTCCGGGCCGTCGAGGAGCTGGTGAACGTCACCGCGTCCACGCCACCGGCCGCCAGCGCCTCGCGCAGTCGTTGGGCACTCGCCTCGACCCGCTTCGTGACGTACGCCGGAACCTCGCACACCTCGGCGCCCAGACGGATGAGCTCTTTGACCAGGACGTCGCGCGTCTGGGCGGCGCGAGGCAGGAGCACGCGCTCACCCCTGCGCAGCACGCCGCGCAGGTGCTCCACCAGCGCCTCGGCCCGGTACTCGCCGGGGACGATCTCGGGGCGCACGTCGTGCTCACCGAGGGCATCAGCGGTCGCCGGACCGATTGCCGCGACGCGCTTGCCGGCAATGCCGGCCCACTCGAGGCCGCGCTCGCGCAACCGGCGATCGACCATGGCCACGCCGTTCACGCTCGTGAACATGACCCACGTGAACGTGCTGAGCTCGTCGAGGGCGCGGTCGAGCGGGTCCCAGGAGATCGGGGGCTCGATGGCGATCGTCGGCGCCTCGAGCACGGACGCACCGGCGGCCTCGAGCAGGGTCACGAAGCGGGCGGCCTGCTCGGCGGCCCGAGTGACCACGATCGTCCGTCCGTTCAGCGGGCCGCCGTTCTTCACGAGGACCACCGCCCGGGGTCGAGCCCCGCGACCTCGGCGGCCCCCTGGGCCAGCAGCGATTCGGCGAGGCCGCGGCCGAGGGTCTCGGCGTCTTCCACAGGTCCAGCCGCCTCGGCGCGCAGAACCTTCCGGCCATCCTCGCTCGCCACGACCGCCGCCATCCGGAGCCGCGTGGCGCCGTCGAGCACGGCGTGAGCCGCCATCGGCGTCGTGCACGACGCTCCCAGGCGCCGCAGGTACGAGCGCTCGGCGAGCGCGCAGACGCGCGTGGCCCGATGGTCGAGACGCTCTACCGCCGCACGAGTGCGCCGATCGTCGCGCCGGATCTCGACGCCGATGATCGCCTGGCCCACAGCCGGCACGAACACGTCGGGCGACAGAAACGTGACGTTCGTCGGGCGAAGTCCGAGGCGAGCGAGCCCGGCCGCGGCCAGGAGAATCGCGTCCCAGTCGCCGCACTCGAGCTTGTGGAGGCGCGTATTCACGTTGCCCCGAACCGGCTCGACCCTCACGTCGGGCCGGGCAGCGAGCACCATGGCGCGGCGGCGCAGGCTGGCGCTTCCCACGAGCGCACCTGGCCTGAGCGCCTCCAGGCCTCCTCCCATCCGCGAGACGAGCACGTCGCGGGGATCGGCACGCTCGGGAAACGCGGCCAGCTCGAGGCCCTCGGGAAGCTCGGCGGGCAGGTCCTTCAGGCTGTGCACGGCGAGATCGATCGTCCCGGTCGCGAGCGCTTCCTCGATCTCGCGGACGAAGAGCCCTTTGCCGCCGCTGTCGGCCAGCCGGCCCAGCAGGCGATCACCTTCCGTCCTCATCGGCACCAGCTCGACGTCGGCGCCGGCGCGGTGAAGGTCATCGGCCACCGCCCGAGCCTGGGCGAGCGCGAGGGGGCTCGACCGCGTCCCGAGCCGCATCATCCCTGTCGCCCCAGCCCGAACAGCTCGTGGACCAGCTCGGTCCACGAGCGGCCGTGGCCCGCGCGTGACGACTCCCGCAGCTTGGTGATCGGCGTGTGAAGGATCTTGTTCACGATCGCGGAGGAGAGCGCGTCGATCGCGTCCTTCGTCTCCGGCGAGGCGTCCCCCAGACGAGCCATCGTCTTCTTCACCTCGCCGAGCCGGATCGACTCGAGGCGCTCGCGGAGGGACACGATGGTCGGGATCACGTCGGCGTCGGCCAGCCGGGCGAGGAACTTCCCGACCTCGCGCTCGACCAACGTCTCGGCGCGCTGGGCCTCGCGCCGCCGCTCGCGCAGGTTAGCGTCGACGACCTGCTTGAGGTCGTCGATGTCGTAACAGTAGACGTCCTCGAGCGTCTCCACGCTCTCCTCGACGTTGCGCGGGACCGCGATGTCGATGAAGAACAGCGGCCGGCCGCGGCGCCCGTGGAGGACCTCCGCCACCATGTCGCGCCGGATCACGGGCTCGTGCGCGCCCGTCGAGGTGATCACGATGTCGGCGGACGCGAGCGCCGTGGTCAATTCGTCGAAGGGCACGGCCGTGCCGGAGAGCGCGCGGGCCATCTCGAGCGCCCGGCTCCACGTCCGGTTGGCGACGTAGATCGGGAACGCGCCCTGCTCGACCAGGTGGCGCGCCGCGAGCTCACCCATCTTGCCCGCGCCGACCAGGAGCACGGTGCGACCCGACAAGCCGTCGAAGATCTTCTTGGCTAGCTCGACCGCGGCGAACGAGACCGACACGGCGTAGCGGCCGACGTCGGTCTCCGTGCGGACCTTCTTGGCGACCGCGAACGCGTGCGTGAACAGCGAGTGCAGCGCCGGCCCGACGGCCTCGCACGCTTGCGCCAGCGCGAAGGCGTCCTTCACCTGACCGAGGATCTGCGGCTCGCCGATCATCATCGAATCGAGACTGGCGGCCACGCGGAAGGTGTGGCTGACCGCATCCCGATCGACGTGCGTGTAGAGGCACGCGTCGACCGCGGCCGGATCCAGGCCGCGCTGGTGACACAGGTGCCGGAACACGGTGGCGCGCGCTTCGCCCGGCACCTCGGCGACGCCGTAGACCTCCACGCGATTGCAGGTCGAGACGATCACCGCTTCGGCCATCCCACCCTCGACCAGCACCTCGCGCAGGATTTCGCGGAGCTTGTCCTCTTCGAGGGCGAGCTGCTCGCGGACGGCAACCGCGGCCGTCCGATGGTTCATGCCGGCGACGAAGAGGCCCATCAGGAGCCGTGCCGTCCGGGGAGCAGGAACCCGGCGCCGAGCGTGAGCACGAGCGCCGCGAAGCCGATGATCGCGAAGTAGGCGGCGCGCCGTCCGTGCCAGCCCGCGGCCGCACGGCCGGCGAGGGTGGCCGCGTAGATCGCCCACGCGACGAACGAGAAGAGCGCCAGTGGATCGAAGGCGAAGATGCTCCCCCACACGCGCCGCGCCCACAACGCTCCAAGGAGAAGACCGGTGGTGAGGAACGGAAAGCCGAGCGCGAGTGTCCGATAGGTCAGGCGGTCGAGCGTCTCCAGCGACGGCAGGCGATAGTAGAACGTCCCCGGACGCTTCGCCTTCAGCGCCCGCTCCTGCAGCAGATACATGACCGCGCCGGCGAAGTTGAGGACGAAGGCCGCGATGCCGATCAAGGCCAGCCCGATGTGGACCCAGAGCCACGCGCCGGACAGCGCGCGGTCGATGTCGGGCCCCTCGAGCGGCCGCCCGACGGCCGACATGCTGAGCATGACGGCCACCGGGAGCACGAACGCTCCGAGCACCCTCACGCCGTAATGCCGCTCGGCCCACATCTCGAGGAGCACGACGACCCAGACGGCGACCGACACCGCTTCGGGCAGGCTGGCGAGAGGCGGACGCCCCATCTCGACTCCGCGTATGACGAGGGCCAGGGAGTGACAGACCCAGCCTCCGAGCGTTGCGACGGAGCCGAGACGGTGAATCAGGTCATGACGTTGAACGAGGTAGGCGAGCGCAAGACCGGTGGCACAGACGTAGCCAATAACCGCCAGAGTGAAGAATGTCGGGCTTATCACGTGAACGCCTCACGAAATTTTACCACATTCCCGATGGGTTACGGCCGGCGAAGCGCTATGAATTCCCCTTCTTACCGAGGTCGACGATGGTGGGCAGCGCCCGCCAGTAGCCGCTCCGCTGCGCGACCAGATCGAGATGCGGAGACCCCCAGTCTTCCACCAGGGCGGGGCCACCGTTCCACCTCACCCGGCGATCGAGTTCCTTCAAATATCCTCGGCACTTGATACACGCGGAGATGAAATACCCCTCGTCGCCGGATTCCGGCTCCAGACGACGAAGATCCTCGGTGTCGGTGTTTCCACAGAAGGAGCACCAGACCCGCGACGCGGTCCAACTGCCCCCACACACGTGGCAGGCGAGCCGGCGCCGGCCATCCTCGACGACGTCACTGAAACCGGGCGGTGCCCCGCAGAACGGGCACACCCCGAGCTGCCACACGCCGTCCGCCAGGTGTTCGCGGGCCACCAAAAAGTACTGCTCGAGGAGAGGCCGCAGCGTCGCGGCGCTGATGAACGCGACCAGCGCGGCATCGAGGCCGATGCGGTGATCGACGGTCCCCAGTCGCCCGCGCGCAGGGAACAGCGACGTCACGGTCAGGTGTCCGGCGTCCCACGCGTCGGCGAACGCGCGGAGTCCGTCGAACGCGTCGCCACGGAGGCCGCCGACGATGTCGAGGACCGGACCCAGCAGTGGCTCGACGGTCTCTGCGTCGAGTGGTGGCGTTGCTTCGGCCAGGATCGGCACGCCACGCTCCCACCGATGCGCGCACGCACCGGAGTCCCAGTCGAGCGGCGTGACCTCGACGGGAGTCGCCGCCCACAGCCGGACCAGCTCCTCGTAGACGGCGAGCGCCGGAGCGAACGTCGGGCGCCGGCGCAGCAGATCGCTCCAGGCCTCGATCAGATCGACGGCCGACATGACGCCCATGCTGGCGGCTCGGTGATCAAAACACAAGGGGCCGGTTGCCCGGCCCCTCGACAGGAGGCGTGCTCCGCGTTCAGGACTGGATCGACATGACGATCACGTAGCGGAGAATGAAGCCACCGACCAGGACGAGCACGGCGGCGAGCGCTCCGAGCGCCTTCCGGCCGTGGCCGACGAAGTCGAGCACCAGCGGAACGACCAGCCCGAGCGCGACCAGGCCGCCCCAGAACAGCGGCGCGAAGTGGCCGCTGACGATGGGCCTGGCGGCGGAGCCCAGGAGCGCGAGGAAGAGCGCCAGCACGACGAGCTCGATGATCATCGAGTAACGGTCCGCGTGTTTCACCTTGGCCAGGCCCGGGTTCGACCCACCGCCCGTCAGGGCAAGGATCAGCGAGACCGCGGCCATCCCGGTGGAAGCGCCGGAGGCCAGGAAGAGCGCACCCATCAGACGGCCCTCACTCCAGAACGGCTGGGCCGTCGCGCTGAGCAGCACGCCGGTGTAGCTGGCCAGGAAGAATCCGAAGAGCATGCCGATCAGGCCGATCCGACGTCGCAGCCCCGCCATGTGCTCGAACGGCCCGAAGCACATGACCGAGGACACGAACGAGAACAGCCCGAACACGCCGACGGCCCACGCGCCGAGCGACATCGGATCCCAGAACTTGAGCGTGCGCATCATGTTGAGGAATCGCGTCGGCACGCCGAGATCGGCGATCAGCAACAGGCCGCAGAGCGCCACCAGCGGCAGCGACAGCAGGTAGCCGACGAGCGCGACCCGGGAGGACCGCGGGCCACCGACGTTGTCGGCGATGGCGGCGGTGAAGTAGGCGCCGCCGGCGATGCCGCCGAAGAAGAAGTACAGGACGATCATCATGCCCCAGTCGGGCGTCTTAAGCATGACCGCCTCCGTCTCCTCGTCCGCGGTCACGGAACGCGAGGAGCGCGCCCAACCCGACGAGGACGGCCGAGCCGATCGAGAGGAGCGAGTCGACCACGACGTTGCGTTGCGGGACCTTCGGGTTCTCCGGAAGGTTGTACGTGGACGGTTTCGCCAGCAGCAGAAAGAACGCGTTCAAGCCGCCCAGGAAGCCCTTCTGATCGGCCCCGTAGAGCTGGGCGTCCTTGAAGCCCATCGCCTTCAGGGTCTCCACACGCTTGCCGGCCTTCGCGACGAGCTCGTCGCGGAACCCGAACTGGATGGACTCGGTAGGACAGGCCTTGGCGCACGCGGGGCCGAGGCCGTTGTGGATGCGGTCGTTGCAGAACGTGCACTTCCTGGCGGTCCCGGTGTGCTCGTTGAAGCTGACGACGCCGAACGGGCACGACGACACGCAGTAGCGACACCCGTTGCAGGTGTCCTGGTTGATGTTGACCGTGCCGAACTCCGTCCGGTAGATGGCGCCGGTGGGGCACGCGTCCAGACATCCCGCGTCAGCGCAGTGCTTGCAGACGTCGGACATCAGCAACCACGCGAGGTCACCACTCGGGCTGGCGCCCGGCGCTTCCATGAAGCGCACCAGCCGGAACGTGGAATCGGTGAAGTGGGCGTGGTTCTGGTAGCTGCCGGTCCACTCCGGCTGCTCCATGCCGAGCTCGTTCCACTGCTTGCACGCCACCTGGCACGCGCGGCAACCGATGCAGAGAGAGGTGTCCGTGAACATCGCGAGCGTGCGAGCCATGGCTACACCACCCCCTTCTTCACGTTGCAGACGAAGGCTTTCGTCTCCTGGATGTAGACGTTGGGGTCGCCGACCGTCGCGGACAGGTCGTTGGTGATGTCGCCCTTGGAAATGCCGTTGTAGCCCCAGTGCCAGGGCACGCCGATCTGGTGGATCGTCTTGCCGTCGATGATGAACGGCTTGAAGCGGTTGGTCACCATCGCCTTCACGTGGATCTTGCCGCGGGGCGACGAGACCGTGATCTTCTCTCCGTTCTGGATGCCGAGCTCGCCGGCCAGCTCGTGGCTGATCTCGGCGAAGTGCGACTCGAACAGCTCGGCCAGGTACGGCAGGTAGCGCGACATGACGCCGGACAGGTGATGCTCGGTCAGCCGGTACGTCGTGATCACGTACGGGTAGTCGGGAGAACCGACCGGCGCCAGCTCGTTTTTCTGATCGGGCACCTTCCAGATCTTCGCCACCGGGTTGTTCTGCGTCTTGGAGAGCAGGTTCTTCACCGGCGACTCGATCGGCTCGTAGTGCTCGGGGAACGGGCCGTCGTTGAGCGGACCGAAGAAGGCGCCGACGAGGTCGGCGCGCATGATGAACGGCTTGTCACCGTTCTTCGCGTCGGGTGCCAGGAACGGGTTGAAGTCGGGCACGTCCATGCCGACCCACTTCCCCTTCTCTTCGGGCTTCTGCCCGGGAGCCTCGGGGTCCCACCAGATCAGCTTCTTCTTCTCGCTCCACGGCCGGCCCTTGAGGTCGGCGGAGGCGCGATTGTAGAGGATGCGCCGGTTGGCCGGCCACGCGAACGCCCAGCCGTGGCCGAGGTAGTCCTTGGCGTCGGCGGGCTTGCGCGCATTGGCCTTGTTGATGACCTTGCCATCCGGCCCCTCGACGGTGACGCCCGTGTAGATCCAGCACCCCGATGTCGTCTTGCCGTCGTCGGTCAGGTGGCCGAACGTCGCGATCGGCTGGCCCTTCTTGTAGACGACCTTCCCGTCCTTGTCGGTGATGTCCTCGGTGGCGACGCCGTTGATCTCCTTCAGGACTTCCAGCATGTCCGGCTCTTTGGGATCGCTGCCGAACTGGAAGTTCGCGGCGAGGAAGCCCTTGTCGCGCGACTTGCTCGATCCGGCGTAGAGCTTCTGCAGGCGCTTGCCGAGATTGGTGACGAATTCCGCATCCGAGGTCACGTCGCCCGGCGGGGTCACCGCCTTCTCGTGCCACTGGATCAGCCGCATCGTGTTGGTGAGCGAGCCGTCCTTCTCGGCGGCCGGCGCGGCCGGCATGAAGAACACCTCGGTCTTCACGTCCTTCGGATTCGTGCCGGGCGCCTTCCAAACCTCGGCCGTCTCGGTGATGAAGATGTCCTTCACCACCAGCCAGTCCAGGCGCTTCATCGCGTCGCGGGCCAGCTTGGCGTTCGGGCCGCCGACGGCGGGATTCTGGCCGAGGGCCAGGAAGCCCTTGATGATCCCGTTGTACATGTCCACGAACATGTGCTGGTGGCTATAGGCGTCGGCCGACGCGCGCTTGGGCAGCCAGTCGTAGCCGAAGTCGTTGTCCTTGGTGGCCGCGTCCCCATAGAACGCCTTGAGCAGGCTCACCATGAACTTCGGCTTGTTGGTCCAGTACCCGCCCTTCGGCGTCTCTTTTTCGAGGTAGGTCTTGAGATCGGGATGCGCGTCACGCAGCGGCTGGGCCAGGTACCCGGGCAGCTCGTGGTAGAGCAGCTCGAGGTCGGTGGCGCCCTGCACGTTGGCATGGCCGCGGAGGGCCGTGACGCCGCCACCGGGCCGGCCGATGTTGCCGAGCAGGATCTGCAGCATGCAGAGCGACCGGATGTTCTCGACGCCGTTGGTGTGCTGGGTCAGGTTCAGCGCGTACGTGATGGTCCCGGTCTTCTCGGGCCCGGAGTTGCCGCAGTAGAGCTTGGCCACTTCCTCGAACTTCGCCTTGGGGATCCCGCACACCCGCTCCACCATCTCGACGGAGTAGCGGCTGTAGTGGCGCTTCATCAGCTGGAAGACGGTGTGGGGATTCCTGAGCGTCGGGTCGCGCTGGGGATTGCCCTCACCATCGACCTGGTATTTCCAGCTCGATTTGTCATAGGTCTTCTTGGCCGGATCGTAGCCGGTGAAGAGTCCATCGAGGTCGGTCGCCGTCTTGAACGCCGGGTCGATCAGGAACGAGGCGTTCGTGTAGTGGACGACGTAGTCCTTGAAGTACAGGTTGTGCTCGATGGCGTAGTTGATCAGGCCGCCGAAAAACACGATGTTGGTGCCGCTGCGGAGCGGGACGTGGATGTCGGCGGCGGCGCTGGTCCGCGTGAAGCGCGGGTCGACGTGGATGAACTTGGCGCCGCGCTCCTTGGCCTTCATCACCCACTGGAAGCCCACCGGGTGGTTTTCGGCCATGTTGGAGGTCGCCATGATGACATCCGAGTTCTGGATGTCGATCAGGTTCGTCGTCATCGCCCCCCGCCCGAATGTGGTCCCCAAAGCTGGGACCGTGGCGGAGTGTCAGACTCGGGCCTGGTGTTCGTGGTAGACGATCCCGAAGGTGCGGTTCAGCTTGGACAGCAGATAGCACTCCTCGTTGTCGGAGCACGCCGACCCCAAGGAGGCGATCGCCTCCAGCCGGTTGACCGTGACCTCCTGGTCCTCCTTCGTCTTCTCCTTCTCGATGAGGTACTTCTCACGCGTCTCGTAATAGCGCTTGGCGACTTGCTCGTACATCCATTCGAGCGGTTTCTCTTCCCACGAGTCCGATCCCGGCGCGCGATAGAGCGCCTTGGTCGGTCGCAGTGGGTTATTGGAGAGCTGGATCGTGGCCGCGCCCTTGGGGCAGAGCCGTCCCAACGTGTGCGGCGTGTCCGGGTCGCCTTCGATGTCGATGATCTTGCCGGCCTTCGCATAGATCAGCTGGCCGCACCCCACCGCGCAATAAGGACAGACGCCGCGCACGACCTTGGCTTCCTTGATCTTCAGGGACGTCGCCACCGCTTCGACCGGCGTGAGGTCGAGCCCGTTGGTGCCGACGGCGACTCCCGTCGCCGTCGCGGTTCCGAATTTGAGAAAGTCGCGCCGCGACAAACTCATGATGGCCCTCCGTGACGACGGCGGCGTCGTTCGCAGACGCTCGCCAGCATGACCTTCCGAGCGGAGTCGGTGATGATACGAAGACGGATTAGCATGGCGTCGAGGCGTTCACACGCTCGACACCTAGAGCTCCGGACTCGTCAGCTCATCCCAGACACGGCGGACGACGACGATCCGGTCAGGGCGCCCGGGTTGACGGTCGACGCGGATGATGTCACCGGGATGAAGAGCGTCGAGACCGGCCGGACCCTCGCCCGCGACCAGCAGCGAGTCACCGCACGCGAGGTCACTGCACGCGTCGCCATCGGCGCGGACCCGGACCGTTCCACGGCCCTTGTCCACACTGACGACGGTGAGGCGATTTTGTTGAAGCCAGTCGGTAAGGCCTTGCGTCATTGCGAACCCCCCTTCCAGCTTGCGGCCAACACAAATGCCACAGTTGCGAAATGCTACGTCTGGTCTGACCAGATTGTCAACATTGCACGGCCGTCAGCCCCTCCTTATATAGGGGCTGCTGCTCCCGGCACCCGGGTCCCGTCCGGCAGCCTGATTTGGGGCCTAATCTTCTGTCCCCGGAGCCTGGCTGTAGAGGGTCAGGCGCTCGTCCAGGATCTGGCTGGCTTCCGAAACCTCAGCGCGCTCGAGAAGCTCGAGCACTCGCCGGCGCGTCGCCAGATCGACGATCGGCGCGTTGATGTAGGGGTTGTAGAAGCGGCCGAGCTCCAGCAGGATTCGATCGACTCGGCGCAGGTCTCCGAGGTTGGCCTGGGCTTCACGGAAGAGCTCGACCGCGTAATCGTCGCGGCGCCTGAACTTCAGTCCCCGGCGCTGGCGCGCCTCTTCGCCGCCTTCGCCGTCCGCCTCAGCCATCGCCATCCGCCTCAGCCACGAGCCGTCGCCGGTTCGGTGAGCAACAGGCCCTCGCCCGTGTAGAGGTTCAAGCCGTCGGGACGCACGTAGCCACACACGGTCACGTTGAGCTGCTCGGCGAGCGCGACCGCCATCTCGGTCGGCGACGTGCGAGACGCAACGATCGGCACGCCCATCCGGGCGGCCTTGAGCAGCATCTCGGAGGAGATCCGCCCCGTCGACAGGAGAATGCGGTCCTCGGTTGGGATTCCGCGAAGCAGCGCCTCGCCCTTCACCTTGTCGACGGCATTGTGTCGTCCCACGTCCTCGGCGACGACGAGAAGACCGTCCGGCTCGGCGAGCGCGGCGCCGTGGATGCCACGCGAGGCCTTGTAGTGAACGGCCGCGGTGAACAGGTCCTTCATGCGTTCTGCCAGCGCCTCCGGGCGAACTCGCCGCCGCGAGCTGAGGCGCGGGAACAGGCGGTGATCGATGCGAAAGGTGATGCCACCGCCGCAGCCCGAGGTCAGGATCCTCTCGGTGGGCAGCGTGACCGGCCGCGTGAGCGTCACGTCAGCGCGGCCATCGACCGGGGAGACGTCGACCTGTTGGACGTCGGCGAGGCCCTCGATGACTTTTTCCATCCACAGGTAGCCGACAATGAGAGCCTCCAGCTTCATGGGTGAGCACAGCAGCGTGAGGAACCGCTGGCCGTTGATGTAGAGGGTCAGCGGCTGTTCGCGGACGACTTCGCCGGTGGCCTCTTCGGCGCGGTCACCACGCACCTTGAAGTACGTTCTCATCGGTAGCCCGATTCTAGCAGTGCTGACGGCCTCGGGAGGGCGGTCAGTACAGGACGCGCAGCAGCGTCAGGCCCTGGGCGGGCGCCGTCGGGCCGGCCGTGGTCCGATCCCGACTGGCGAGCACGTCGCCCATCCAGGCCGGGGAGCGCGTCCCGCGGCCGATGGCGACCGCGCTGCCCACGATGTTCCGCACCATGTGGTGCAGGTAGCGATCGGCGGACACGACGATGGCCAGGCGCGACCGGTGCTGGACGACGTGCAGCGCGCTCACGTGACACACCGGGCGCTGGCTCCTCCCGGGCGCGGCGCGAAAGGCGCTGAAGTCGTGAACGCCGCGCAGCCGGCCAAGCCCGGCCCGCATCGCGCTGACGTCGAGCGAAACCCGAACGTGCCAGGCGTAGCGCCGCAGAAGCGGGCTCGCCACCGCGCCGTTGTCGATGAGGTACGCGTAACGCTTCCGCCTCGCGTGGCGTCGGGCGTCGAACCCCGCGTCCGCGTCGTCGACGCGAAGCACGCGGATATCGGCAGGCAACATGGCATTCAGTGCGCCCTGCACCGCCGTCGCCGAGAGCGCGCTCTCCGTCGCGACCGAGGCCACCTGCCCGAGCGCGTGGACCCCGGCGTCGGTCCGGCTGGCGCCCACGACGCGCGTCGCCGGTCCCAGCAGCCGTCGAGCCGCATTCGTGAGGTGCCCCTGCACCGTCGGGGCGTCGGGTTGGACCTGCCATCCCGCGTAGGCCGTGCCGTCGTACGCGAGGACGAGGCGCAGGACGCGGACCGTCGAGACGCCGGCGGCTATCGCCGGCGGCGGTCCGTGAGATTGAGCCAGAGTACGATGACGAGCACGAACAGGCCGACGTTGACCACCTGATCGATCGAGAACTGCGGCAGCCCGACCATGCGCCCCTTGGCGTCGAGCCAGCTCGCACGCGCCGTGTCCTTCGGCTCGTATCCCGTCGGGTCGTAGCCGCCGGCGGCGTGCAGGAAGCGGGTGACGTTCGGCACCACCAGGTAGGCTACGACAACGATGGTGACGATCACGGCGATGTGAAACCGCGTGTGGTAACCGAAGCGCCGGTGATAGAGCCGTCGGAGACCGATGGCTTACCCTCGGACCAGCAACTCCGCGATCTGGACCGCGTTCGTCGCCGCGCCCTTGCGAAGCTGATCTCCCACGACCCAGAAGTTGAGCGCGCGCGGATGCGACAGGTCCTCGCGGATCCGCCCGACGTAGCAGTCGTCCTGGCCTTCCACCACGATCGGCATGGGATAGCGGTTCTCCGCCGGCTCGTCCCACAGGGTGAGCCCGGGAAAGGCCGCGAACAGCTCACGCGCCCGCGCCACCGAGATCTTCTGGTCCGTCTCGGCATTGACCGCGATCGAGTGACACGTGAAGACGGGCACCCGCACCGTGGTCGGCGCCACCGGCAGGTCCGGGATCTCGAGGATCTTCCGCGTCTCGTTGACGAGCTTCATCTCCTCGCCGGTGTAGCCGTCGCTCCCGAACTTGTCGATGTGCGGAATCAGGTTGAAGGCGAGCTGATGCTGGAAGTGGTGCGGCACCATGGCCTCGCCACGCGCCCACGCCAGCGACTGCTGGCGGAGGTCGTCGAGGCCGTTGACACCCGCCCCGGAGGCGGCCTGGAAGCTCGTCGCCACCACGCGGCGAAGCCGCCCGGCGTCGTGCAACGGCTTGAGCGGCATCACCGTGACGATGGTGGTGCAGTTCGGACAGGCCACGATGCCCTGGTGCCCACGCGCCGCGTGGGCATTGATCTCGGGCACCACCAGCGGCACGTTCGGATCCATCCGGAACGCGTTGGACTTGTCGACGACGATCGCGCCGGCGCGGACGATCATCGGCGCGTATTCCTTGGCCTGCGCCGAGCCCGCCGAGCAGAACGCGATCTCGACGCCCCGGAACGCCTCGGGCTCGACCTTCCGCACGGGCACCGCCTCGTCCAGGAACGTCACGGTCTTTCCGACCGAGCGTTCGGAGGCGAAGCAGCGCAGCTCGCGCACGGGGAACTTGCGCTCCTCGAGAATGCGGAGGGTCGTCTGGCCGGCGGCGCCGGTGGCGCCGACGACGGCCACGCAGAGCCCGGTCGCCATCAGTACTGGCTCTCCACGGCACGCACGATGAGGTCCCCCATCTCCTTCGTTCCGATCACCTTCTCGCCGCGCGCGGCGATGTCGCCGGTCCGGTGTCCTTGCTCGAGCACGCGCAGGACGGCTTGCTCGATACGATCGGCATCCGTTCCCCGGTCCAGCGAGTACCGCAGCAGCATCGCCGCCGACAGGATCGCGGCGATCGGATTCGCCACGCCCTTGCCGGCAATGTCGGGCGCCGTTCCGTGAACCGGCTCGTAGAGGCCGACGGCGCCCCGGCCCGCTCCGGCCGGACCCAGCGACGCCGACGGCAACATCCCCATCGATCCGGCCAGGATCGCCGCCTCGTCAGACAAAATATCACCGAAGGTGTTCTCGGTCACAATCGTGTCGAACTGCGTGGGCTTGTGGACGAGCGCCATGGCGCAGTTGTCGACGAGCACGTGGTCGAGCGTCACGTCGGGATAGTCCTTGGCGACGCGCGTGACCACCTCGCGCCAGAGGGTCGAGACGACGAGCACGTTGGCCTTGTCCACCGAGGTCAGGTGTTTCCGCCGCTTGCGGGCGACGTCGAAGCCGACCCTGGCCACGCGCTCGATCTCCCGCGTCGTGTACACCATCGTGTTGACGGCCCGGGCCCCGTCGGCCGTTCGCTCGACTCCCCGCGGCTCTCCGAAATAGAGCCCACCGGTCAGCTCGCGAATCACCATGATGTCAGTACCGTCGACGACCGAGCGCTTCAGCGGTGAAGCGTCGACCAGCATGGGGAAACAGCGGGCCGGTCGGAGGTTCGCAAAGAGGTCGAGCTCCTTGCGAAGGGCGAGCAGCCCGCGCTCGGCGCGCTGCTCCTGCGGGAGGTGGTCCCACTTCGGGCCACCCACGGCGCCGAACAGGATCGCCTGAGCCTTACGGACGAGGTCGAGCGTGGCCGCCGGCAGCGGCGTGCCGGCCGCGTCGATCGCGCTGCCCCCGATCAACCCCTGCTCGAACTCGAAGCCGAGGCCGGTGGCCTTCGCCACCGAGTGCAGCACCCGGACGGCTTCGACCGTGACCTCTTGTCCGATGCCATCGCCCGGCAGGACCGCGATCCGAACCGTCGTCATCGCCGGCTGTCCTATGGACCGACTTCTTTGGTTGGACCGACTTCTTTGGTCCGCTGCGCAGTGTGCACCATCCGGTTGAGGGCACTGAGGTAGGCGCGCGCACTCGCCTCGATGACGTCGGTCGACGCGCCCTTGCCCGACACGATCGTGCCGTCGAAATCGACCTTGACCGAAACCTCGCCGATCGCGTCCTTGCCCGAGGTGGCCGCGCGGATCGCATAATCGCGGAGCTGGCCCTTCATCCCCGTGATGGCGTCGACGGCGTTGAGCACGGCATCGACCGGACCGTCGCCCACCCCCGAGTCCTGGAAGAGCTCGCCGTCCTTCCGCAGCCGGATGGTGGCCGAGGGCACCACGCCGGTGCCGCTGATGACGTGCAAGTAGTCGAGCTCGTACGCGACGGGAATCTTCGTCGCCTCGTCGGTGACGATGGCGAGCAGATCCTCGTCATAGACCTCTTTCTTGCGGTCGGCGAGGTCCTTGAACGTGCGGAAGGCGCGGTCGAGGTCCGGACCGGCCAGGTCGAATCCGAGATCTTTCAGGCGCGCTGACAGCGCCGCCCGTCCGGAGTGCTTGCCGAGGACCAGCTTGTTGGCGGGCCGGCCGATGTCCTCGGGCCGCATGATCTCGTAGGTGAGCTTCTCCTTCAGCACGCCGTCCTGATGGATCCCCGCCTCGTGGGCGAAGGCGTTCTCACCCACCACGGCCTTGTTGGGCTGGACGTGGACGCCGGTGATGTGCGACAGCAGGCGCGAGCTCCTGAAGATCTCCTCCGAGCGCACGCGCGTGTCGAGCCCGAAGAAGTCCTTGCGGGTGCGCAGGGCCATGACCAACTCTTCCAACGACGCATTGCCGGCACGCTCGCCGATCCCGTTGATCGTGCACTCGACCTGCCGGGCGCCGTTCATGAGCGCAGTGAGCGAGTTGGCCACGGCCTGGCCGAGATCGTTGTGGCAGTGCACGGACAGGACGACCTTGTCGATGCCCTGGACCTTTTCCCGGATGCGCGCGATGCGCTCACCCCACTCGCGGGGAATCGCATAGCCGACCGTGTCGGGGATGTTGATCGTGCGGGCGCCGGCGTCGATGACCGCCGACAGCACGTCACACATGTAATCGAAGTCCGTGCGCGACGCGTCCTCGGGTGAGAACTCCACGTCCTGACAGTATCCCCGGGCGTGGCGGACCGCATCGACGGCGGCCTTCATGATCTCGGCCCGCGACTTGCGCAGCTTGTACATCAGGTGGATGTCGGAGGTGGCCACGAACGTGTGGATGCGCGGCGTGCGGGCGTACTTCACCGCCTCCCAGCAGCGGTCGATATCGGCCAGCCCCACGCGGCTCAGGCCGCAGATCGACGGGGCACCGTCGAGCGTGCCGACCTGGCGGGCCACCGCCCGCGTCGCCTCGAAGTCTTCCTCGGACGAGATGGGAAACCCCGCCTCGATGACATCCACGTTGAGGCGCGCCAGCTGCCGCGCCATCTCCAGCTTCTCCATCGTGTTCATGGAGAACCCGGGCGCCTGCTCGCCGTCGCGAAGCGTCGTGTCGAAGATGATGACCCGATCCATGACTCCCCCCTGACTCAGTGCATATCTCCCGGTCGCGCTTCGGCGGGCCCCGGCACCGCCGCGCGGCCGATGATGAGCCGCCGCAGCGGCCCGGACAAGGCATAGCCGGTGAACAGCACGAACAGGAACAGCTCGTGGTGCGTCGCAACGATCATGATCGCCAGCACGACCACGAGCAGCGTTCGCACCGGCCGGCGCCGAGCGAAGTCGATCTCCTTGAAGCTCCAGTAGCGGAACGTCGAGACCATCATCAGCGCCACGATGTAGCTGCCGACGGCGACGGCGACTTCCAGTTCCCGCGTCACCTCGCGGCCGTTCAGGATGAGGACCGTGGAGGCGACGACACCGGCCGCGGCGGGGGTCGACAGGCCCACGAAGAACCGTCGGTCCACCGTGCCCGTCTGCACGTTGAAGCGGGCCAGCCGGAGGGCGCCACAGATGACGAAGAGGAACGCCCCGAACCAGGCCGGGCGCCCGAGGTCGCGCAGGGCGAACGAGTAGAGCAGAAAGCCCGGCGCCACGCAGAACGAGACGATGTCGGCCAGCGAGTCGTACTCCACCCCGAACTGGCTCGTCGCACGCATGAGCCGAGCCACGCGCCCGTCCAGCAGATCCATGACCATCGCCACGAAGATGGTCAGCGCGGCCTCGGCATAACGCTGGTCGAGCGTCAGGACCAGCGCGAAGAAGCCACAGAAGAGGTTGCCGGTGGTGAGCAGGCTGGGCAGGAGGAAGATGCCGCGCCGGCGCTTGTCCCTCAGCTCGTGCCAGCGGCGCTGACGCAAGCCCCGGCCCTGTCGGCGCGGGATCATGGCAGCACCCCCACCACCGTCTCGCCTCCTCGGACGCGATCCCCGACGCGCACGCGAACGTCGGTCTCCCGCGGCATCACGCAGTCGGTCCGCGACCCGAACTTGATCATGCCGAACCGCTCGCCCGCCTCCAGCTTGTCGCCCCGGCCCACCCGGCACACGATCCGGCGGGCGAGGACGCCGGCGATCTGGATCACGGTGATGCGGGCCCGGTCTCCCTCGAGGTGGAGCGCGCAGCGCTCGTTGACGATTCCGGCGTCCGGCTCGAAGGCCGGCACGAAGCGTCCTGGTGTGCACACGCGCTCCATCACGCGGCCGGCGATCGGCGAGCGATTCACGTGCACGTCGAGCGGCGAGAGGAAGATGGACACCCGCACCGCCGGCCCCACCCACGCGTCGACGTCATCGACCACCCCGGTCACGCGCCCGTCGGCCGGCGACAGCACCGCCCCGGCCATGACCGGCACCCGACGCTCGGGGTCGCGGAAGAAGCCGAGCGACGCCAGCGTCGCCGCGGCAAACGGCAGGGCGAGGCGACGCCGGCGGGAGACGAACAGGCCGGCCGCCAGCGCCGCCGGAACGGCGACGAACGGCCAGCCTTCGCGTGCGAGCGGAATCCTCTTCATCGTCACATCCGCGGCGGCTTGATCCAGGACATCATGGCCCGCAGTCGCTGGCCGACTTCTTCGATCTTGTGGTCGGCGTCACGCTTGCGCATGGCCAGGAATTGCGCGCGGTTGGCCTGGTTCTCCAGCACCCACTCGCGGGCGAACTGGCCCGACTGGATCTCGCTCAGAATCTTCTTCATCTCGACCTTGGTCTCCTCGCTCACGACCCGGGGGCCCCGGGTGTAGTCCCCGTATTCCGCGGTGTCCGAGACCGAGTACCGCATGTAGGCAAGACCTCCCTGGTAGAACAGGTCGACGATCAGCTTCATCTCGTGCATGCACTCGAAGTAGGCGATCTCCGGCTGATACCCCGCCTCGACCAGCGTCTCGAAGGCGGCCTTGATCAGGTGCGAGACGCCGCCACAGAGCGTCGTCTGCTCGCCGAAGAGGTCGGTTTCTGTTTCTTCCTTGAACGTGGTTTCGATGACCCCCGCTCTCGTACACCCGACGCCCTTGCCGTAGGCGAGCGCCATGTCGCGCGCCTTGCCGGAGACGTCCTGGTACACCGCGACCAGCGCGGGGACTCCGGGGCCCTGGGTGAAGAGGTCGCGCATGACGTGCCCGGGCGCCTTGGGCGCGATCATCGTCACGTCGACGTCGGGCGGCGGCACGACCTGGTTGAAGTGGATGTTGAAGCCGTGGGCGAACATCAACATCTTGCCTCGGCCGAGGCCGCCCTTGATCGACTCCTCGAAGACCTGACGCTGAGTCTGATCGGGCAGCAGGATCATGACGACGTCACCGAGCTTGGCGGCGTCGGCCACGGGGGCGACCTTCAGGCCATCCTTCTCGGCCTTGGCCCAGCTCTTCGAGCCCTTGTAGAGCCCGACGACGACGTCCTGGCCGGAGTCGTGAAGGTTCAGCGCGTGGGCGTGGCCCTGGCTACCGTAGCCGATGATGGCGATCTTGCGTCCCTTGAGGAGACCGAGATCAGCGTCCTGGTCGTAGAAGATTTTCGCGGGCATTCCTGCGTGTCCTTTCTGACGTTAGTCGGCGAATCCGACCACGCGCGGATCCTCGACGCGGCCGCGCTTGGCCGCCGGCGCCGGCTCGACGCGTCGTCGTGTCTTGGGACCGCGCGCGATGGCCACCTTGCCGGTGCGCACGATTTCCTGGATTCCCATCGGCCGCAGCAGCTCGACCAGCGCTTCCAGCTTGCCTTCCTCGCCGGTCGCCTCGATCGTGAACGACTGCGGCGTCACGTCGACGATCTTGGCCCGGAAGATGTCGGCCGTCCGCATGATCTCGGCCCGGTGCTGCGGCTCGGCGTTGACGCGAATCAGCATCAGCTCGCGCTCGACGTGGTCGTCCTCGGTGAGGTCGCTGACCTTGATGACGTCGATGAGCTTGTGGAGTTGCTTCGTGACCTGCTCGATGACGAACTCGTCGCCCTGGACGACGATGGTCATCCGCGACACCGTGGGATCGAGCGTCTCGCCGACGGACAGGCTCTCGATGTTGTAGCCGCGGGCCGAGAAGAGCCCGGCCACGCGCGAGAGGACGCCGAACTTGTTCTCGACCAGGACGGCGATCGTGTGCTTGCCGGGCTCGCCACCGTTCTGCATCAGAAGCCCGTCTGCGACCGGGAGGCCTTCTCCCGCGCCGCCGTCGTCGGATTCTCGAGGATCATGTCGGTGTTGGCGCCGCCGGCCGGCACCATGGGGAACACGTACTCCCACTTGTCGACGCACATGTCGACCACCACCGGGCCGGGCGTCGAGAACGCCTTCTCCAGCGTCGGGACCACCTCGGACGGGCGGGTCGCCCGCAGGCCGACGCACCCGTACGCCTCGGCCAGCTTCACGAAGTCGGGGCTCCGCTCGAGGTCGACGGAGCAGAAGCGGCCCTTGTAGATGATGGCCTGCCACTGGCGCACCATGCCGTGGCCACCGTTGTTGATGATGATCGTCTTCACCGGCAGGTTGTTCTCGTAGCAGGTGGCCAGCTCCTGGCTGTTCATCGCGAAGGAGCCGTCGCCGTCGATGTTGATGACGAGCTCTCCGGGATGCGCCGCCGCCACGCCCATCGCGGTGGGCAGCCCGTAGCCCATCGTGCCGAGGCCGCCCGACGTGCACCAGCGGCGCGGGTACTTGAACCGGTAGTACTGCGCGGCCCACATCTGGTGCTGGCCGACGCCGGTGATGACATAGGCCTCACCCCGCGTGAGATTCGAGACCTCCTGGATCACGTGTTGCGGCTTGATCAGCTGATCGTCCCAGTCGAACCCGAGCGGATGGCGGGCCCGCCACTCGGCGATCTGGGCCAGCCACTGCTTGCGCGCCTCGTGGGCCAGCGCCGGCACGTCGTTCTTCGATTCCTCGCGCACCGCCTCGAGGAGGCCGCGGAGGACGCGGCGGCAGTCGCCCACGATCGGCACGTGCACCTTGATGTTCTTCGAGATCGAGGACGGGTCGATGTCGATGTGGACGATCTCGGCGTCGGGCGCGAAGGCCTCCACCTTGCCGGTGACCCGGTCGTCGAAGCGCGCGCCCACCGCGACGAGCACGTCCGACTTGTGGACGGCCATGTTGGCGTAGTAGGCCCCGTGCATGCCGAGCATGTCGAGCGACAGCGGATGCTCGGAGGGAAACGCGCCCAGGCCCATCAGCGTGGTCGTGACCGGGATCTGGGTCAGCTCGGCGAGCTCGCGCAGCTCCTCGTTGGCGTCGGCCGAGATCACCCCGCCGCCGACGTACAGCACCGGCCGGCGCGCGTGCATCATGAGCCGCGCCGCCTTCTTGATCTGGCCGGCGTGGCCCTCGTAGTTCGGGTTGTAGGAGCGGAGGTGGACCTTTTCCGGCCACACCAGCTCGGCCTCCTTGACGAGGATGTCCTTGGGAAGGTCCACGTGGACCGGCCCCGGCCGCCCGGTGGCCGCGATGTGGAACGCTTCGCGGATGATCGGGCCGAGGTCCTTGCCGTCCTTGACCAGGAAGTTGTGCTTGGTGCACGGCCGCGTGATTCCACAGTTGTCGGCTTCCTGGAACGCGTCGTTGCCGATCAGGTGCGTCGGGACCTGGCCCGTGAAGGCGACGATCGGGATGGAGTCCATGTACGCGTCCTGGAGCGCCGTGACCAGGTTGGTCGCGGCCGGGCCCGACGTCACCAGGCACACGCCGACCTTGCCGGTCGTCCGCGCATAGCCCTCGGCCGCGTGGCCGGCGGCGGCTTCCTGACGGACCAGGACGTGACGAAGGCCCTCGAAGTCGTAGAGGGCGTCGTAGATGGGAAGGACGGCGCCCCCGGGCAGGCCGAAGACGGTGTCCACTCCCTCACGCTTGAGGCACTCCAGCACGATGCGAGCTCCCGACGTTTTCACAGCGCTCCTCCTAGAGCAGGCCGGCGGTGGCCAGGACTTCCTTGATGTCCTCGATGGCGTCGGCATCCGGCGTCGGCAATGGCGGCCGGCAGGGCCCGCCGTACAAGCCCTGCAGATCGAGCGCGGCCTTGAGGCCGCCGATGCCGTAGCGTCCGGCGACGCCGCGATCGGCCGACATCATGCGGGCCGCGATCTCCCGCGCTTCGTCCCAGCGTCCGGCCTTGGCCAGGTCGTACACGTCGCACCACTCCCGCGCCGAGATGGTGCCGAGCGCGACGATCGCGCCCGCCGCCCCGATCGTGAGCGCGGGCAGCAGGGCCGACGCCGAGCCGACGTGGACGTGGAAGGTCTTGGGTGTCTGGTGAATGATCTGCGCACACTGCGGAATGTTGCCCGACGAATCCTTGATCCCGCAGACGTTCGGATGCTGGGCGATGCGCGCCACGGTCTCGGCCTCGAGGTTGACCCCGGTGTTGAGCGGGAAGTTGTACAGCATGACCGGGATCGGCGAGGCATCGGCGACGGCCAGGTAGTGGCGGACCTGGGCCTCCGGCCGTGCGAACGCCTTCGTGAAGTAGTACGGCGTGATCACGATGGCCGCGTCGGCGCCGATCTCGGCCGCCCGCTTCGTCTGCTGGATCGTGTGCAGTGTGGCGTGGCTCCCGGTGCCGGCGATGAAGAGCTTGCTCGTCGGGATCGCCTGGCGCGCCGCCACCAGCACGCGGTCGCGCTCGGCCTCCGACAGCATCGGGAACTCACCGGTCGAGCCCAGCACGACGTAACCGGCGAGCGAGGTCTCGTTGTAGCGGCGCAGGTTGGCGGCCAGCCGATCGGTCGCCACGTCGTCACCGCGGAACGGCGTGGTGACCGGGATGAAGACGCCCTCGAAGCTACGCATACGTGGTGGTCCCCGACGCCGCGCGCTCTCGCAGCCGCGCCTGGGCAGCGGCCAGCCGGGCGATGGGAATCATGAAGGGCGAGCACGACACGTACGTCATCCGCACCTGATGACAGAACTCCACCGACGACGGCTCGCCACCGTGCTCGCCGCAGATGCCCACCTTCAGGTCCGGCCGCGTGCGCCGCCCGCGCTCGATGCCGACGCGGATCAGCTCACCCACGCCGTCCTGGTCGAGCACCGAGAACGGATCGTGAGGCAGGATGCCTTTCTGAAGGTAGTCGGGCAGGAACTTGGCGACGTCGTCGCGGCTGTAGCCGTAGGTGAGCTGCGTGAGATCGTTCGTGCCGAACGAGAAGAACTCCGCGTGCTCGGCGATCTTGTCGGCGATCAGCGCGGCCCGCGGCACCTCGATCATCGTCCCGATCGCGTACTTCACGGGGACGCCCATCTCGGCGAGGACACCGTCCGCGACCTTCTTGGTGTTGTCGTAGGTCAGCTTCATCTCGCCGACCGTGCCGGTCAGCGGGATCATGATCTCGGGCTCGACCTTGACGCCTTGCTCGGCGACGGTGCAGGCCGCCTCCATGATGGCGCGCACCTGCATCCCGTAGATTTCCGGCGACGTGATGCCGAGCCGGCAGCCGCGGTGGCCAAGCATGGGGTTGGCCTCGCGGAGCGAATCGACCTTGGCGATCTTCTGCTCGAGCACGGCTTGCCGCTCGGCGTTCATGCCCAGCGCGTCGAGCCGGGCCCGCTCCTCGATCATCTCGCGGAACTCGCGGGGGTTGGCGAGGAACTCGTGGAGCGGCGGGTCGAGGAGCCGGATCGTCACCGGCAGGCCGTCCATCGCGCGGAAGATGCCGATGAAGTCGTCGCGCTGGAACGGCAGGAGCTTGGCGACAGACGACCGCCGTGAGGCCGGGTCGCCGGCCATGATCATCTCGCGGACGATCGGGATGCGATCGGCGTGGAAGAACATGTGCTCGGTGCGGACGAGGCCGATGCCTTCGGCGCCGAACTCCCTCGCCTTGCGCGCGTCCTCCGGCGTGTCGGCGTTGGCCCGCACGCCGAGGCCGCCCGGCATCCGATAGCGGTCGGCCCACGCCAGATACGTGCGCACCTCCTCGGGCAGCTCACCGCCGATCGTGGGCACGTCGTCGAGGATGACCTCACCGGTGGCGCCGTCCACCGAGACCACCTCGCCCTCGCGAATGATGCGGCCGCGCGCCTCGAAGGCCCGCCGCTCCTCGTCGACCACGACGTCGCTGGCCCCAACGACACAGGGCTTGCCCATGCCGACGGCGACGACCGCCGCGTGAGAGGTGCGCCCGCCCCGCGCGGTGACGATGCCCTGCGCGGCGTACATGCCCGCCACGTCCTCCGGTGAGGTCTCGGGTCGGACGAGGATCACGTGCTGGCCCGACTTGGCCCATTCGACGGCCCGGTCGGCGTCGAACACGACCTGCCCGACCGCCGCACCGGGCGCCGCCGGCAAACCCGTAGCGAGCAGACGTCCGGCGGCGAGCGCCGCCGCCTTCTCCCGCTCGTCGAACACCGGGTGCAGCAGCTCGCTGAGCGTCTGGGGCGGCACGCGCATGAGCGCGGTGTGGATGTCGAGCACGTGCTCCTTCACCAGATCGACGGCCACGCGCACGGCCGCGCGCGCCGAGCGCTTGCCCGAGCGCGTCTGCAGCAGGTAGAGCTTGGCCTCCTGCACCGTGAACTCGATGTCCTGCATGTCCTTGTAGTGGCGCTCGAGGCGATCGGCGATGGCCAGGAGCTCGGCGTAGATGTCGGGCATCCGGTCGCGCAGGGCCTCGATGCGCTCCGGCGTCCGGATGCCGGCGACGACGTCCTCGCCCTGAGCATTGACGAGGAACTCGGCGTAGAAACGGTGCTCACCGGTGCGTGGATCGCGCGTGAACCCCACGCCGGTGCCCGACGTCTCACCGAGGTTGCCGAAGACCATGGCCATCACGGTGACGGCGGTGCCCCAGTCGGCCGGGATGTTGTGGATGCGCCGGTACTCCACCGCCTTCTTGGCGAACCACGAGTCGAAGACGGCGTTGATGGCGAGCCGGAGCTGCTCCCTCGGATCCTGCGGGAACGGCGCGCCCGTGCGCGCCAGCACGAGCTCCTTGTAGGCGGCGGTCAGCTTGCGGAGCTCGTCGGCCGGGACCTCGGGATCGGTGCGGGCGCCCAGTCGGCGCTTGATCGCGTCCAGGTGCTCGTCGAAGACCTCTCGTCGGATGCCCAGGACGACGTTGCCGAACATCGTGATGGAGCGGCGGTAACAGTCCCAGGCGAATCGGTCGTTCAGCGTCCGGGCCGCCAGGCCCTCCACCGTCTTGTCGTTCAGCCCGAGGTTGAGCACGGTCTCCATCATTCCCGGCATCGACACGCGGGCGCCCGAGCGGACGGAGACGAGCAGTGGTCGTTGCGGATCGCCGAACGTGAGCCCCGAGTCGCCCTCGAGCTTCGTGAGCGCCTCGATGACCTGATCCCAGAGCCCGTCGGGCCAGCGACGATCGCCGCGGCTGTACTGGGCCCACGCCTGCGTGGTGATCGTCAATCCGGGCGGGACGGGAATGCCGAGGTTCGTCATCTCCGCGAGCTCGCAACCCTTGCCGCCGAGCAGGTTGCGCATGAGCGAGGAGCCTTCCGCCCTGCCATGCCCGAACGAGTACACGTACTTGTCCATGGGAAGCCCCGTCCTCGGTACCGAATGAGCGAAAAGTTCTTTAAACACTACAGGATGCGAAGCATTGCTGTCAATTAAGAGGGCATGGGCACCCGAGCCGGCGCCACGCCTGTGGGCCGGCGGAACCACACGACGCGATCGCTCGCTCGCGCGATCCGAGTCGTGATTGTGCGTGATCACGTTCCTCCTCCTGTGCTCCAAAAACGAAAGGGCCACGGGTCGTGACCCGTGGCCCTTTTCGTCGGTCAGCCACGGGCTCGCCTGCCCGTGGCATCCAGCGTCGTACTACACCGCGGATGCTCCGGGCAGGCCCGGCAGCGCCAGGAGAATCAGTCCCAGCGACAGCACCAGCGGCGTGGTCATCGTCATAGGCGCCGAGTATAGGCGGCGCAGCGCTCATCGTCAAGCGATGATGAAGCGTTCTTCATCACGGCCGCTTCCGCAACGCGTCGGCGCCGACGACGAGCACCTCGACGGCGCTCACGTGATCGCGCATCGCCTGCTCGGCGGCGTGTTCGTCCCGTTGGCGGATCGCCTCGAGCACGCGTCGATGATCCTGGTGTGATCGCATGGGGCGGCCCGGCGCGTTCAGCGATTCCTCACGGCTCTGACCGAGCAAATCCATGATGCCGTGCACGAGACGCGTGATGGCCTGGTTGTGCGCGGCCGACGCGATGGCCGCGTGGAACTCGGCGTCCTGGGACAGACCGGTGCGTCCCGCCGCGATCTCCTTCGCCTGCTGGTCGAGGATGCGCTCCATCTCCTTCACTTCCTCGGGAGTGGCGCGGCGGGCGGCCAGCGCGGCGATGGCGGGCTCGAGCAGGCGGCGGGCCTCGAACAACTCGCCGATGGCCTCGCGCTGGGAGAACATCAGTAGGGCCAGCGGCTCGATCAGGGCCTCGACCGACATCTCACGCACGAACGTGCCCTCGCCGGGACGGATCTCCACCAGGCCCAGACTCTCGAGCGCGCGCAACGCTTCCCGGACCGACGTGCGACTGACCACGAACTTCTCGGCCAGGTCGCGCTCGGGCGGGAGCTGATCACCGCTCTTGAGCCGCCCCTCCGAGATCATCGTCTTGATCTGCCGGACGATCTCCTCGTAGATGCGCGTCGACTTGATGGGCTCGATGCCCATCTCGCGGCCACTCCGTCCGGTGCGGCGAGATTCCGGCGCCGCCATGTCAGACCTCCTCGGGCACGTGGGGCGGCCGCTCCCGGCTCTGCCACCAGCCGGTCGCCGTGACGACCAGGCCGATGGCGATCGGGACAGACCGGTGGAGCATCGGGGCGGCGTCGCCGAGCGTGCGTTTGACGAGTGGGTCCTCCAGGATCATCTCGCCCGCAACATAGCCGAGGAGGCCCCCGCCCAGCCAGACGATCCACGTGTAGCGGTTCATGAGACGGGCGAGCAGCCCGGCGCCCCAGACGACGATCGGCAGCGACAGCCCGATACCGAACATGACGAGCGTGACGTCGCCGCGGGCGGCGGCGGCGATGGCCAGCACGTTGTCGAGGCTCATCGTCACGTCGGCCACGATGATGATCCAGATCGCTTCCCAGAGCGAGGCGCCGTGCTTGGTGTCACCGCCGGCGACGTCTTCGGGGTGGACCAGCTTCACCGCGATCCAGACGAGGAGGGCGCCGCCCACGAACTGCACGAACGGCACGCGCAGCAGGAGGCTCACGATGCCGACGAAGAGGAGACGGAGGACGACGGCGCCGCCGGCACCCCAGATCTGGCCGAGGATCCGCTCGCGCCTGGGCAGGGCCCGCACGGCCAGCGCGATGACCAGCGCGTTGTCGCCAGACAGGAGCAGGTTGAGGACACAGATGCCGAACAGTCGTGCCCAGAACTCCGGATCGGTGAGCATGGCCATGGCGCTCAGGTCTCCCGCGGCGCCGGCGCGGCCGCCGGCACGCCCCGCAGTCGCCGCCACCACGGCGTGATGACCGGCAGCGCGAAGAAGAAGATCGCCACCAGCGTGATGGCGCCCGCGATCGGCCGCGTGAAGAAAATCGCCAGCGAGCCCTGCGACATGATGAGGCTCTGGCGGAGCGCGTTCTCGGCCAGGTCGCCGAGCACGAGGGCCAGCACGAGCGGAGCCAGCGGGTAGTCCAGCTTCTTGAACACGTACCCGACGACGCCGAAGATCAGCATGTACCAGATGTCGATCATGCTGCTGTGCACGGCGTAGGCTCCGATCGCGCACACGACGACGATCAGCGGCGTGAGGATCGCGAAGGGAATGCGCAGGATCGCGGCGAAGAACGGGACGCCGGCCAGCACCATGATCACGCCGAGGATGTTGCCCGTGTACATGCTGGCGATGAGGCCCCAGACGAAGTCGGGCTTGTCCACGAACAGCATGGGGCCGGGCTGCAGGCCCCAGATGATGAGACCGCCCAGCATGACGGCCGCCGTCGGCGATCCGGGAATGCCCAGCGTGAGCATCGGGAGCATGGCGGCGACGCCAGCCGCGTGGGCGGCCGTCTCGGGCGCGATCACGCCCTCGATCTCGCCCTTGCCGAAGCGCTCGGGATGCTTCGAGAACCGCTTGGCGAAGGCGTAGCTCATGAACGAGGCCGGGGTGGCCCCGCCGGGCTTGAAGCCCATCCAGAAGCCGATGAAGGAGCCCCGCACGAAGGTCCGGTAGTATCGCGGCAGGACCTTCCACGTGTCGAGGACCACGCGGAGATTCATCCCCGTCCGCGTGCCCTTGAACGTCAGGCCCTCCTCCACGGACAGCAAGATCTCGCCGATGCCGAACAGCCCGATGACGGCCACGATGAAGTCGAAGCCCTTCATGAGATCCGTGAAGCCGAACGTCATGCGGAGCTGGCCCGTCACGATGTCGAGCCCGATCGCGGCGAGGATGAAGCCGATCAGGATCGACACCAGCGACTTGAGCGGGTTGCCCCCGCCCAGTCCCACGAAGCTCGAGAAGGTCAGGAGCTGGATGGCGAAGAACTCGGGCGGCCCGAACTTCAGCGCGACCTCGGCGAGGATCGGCGCGAAGAACGTGATCAGCACGATCGAGAAGAAGGCGCCGACGAACGACGAGGTGAACGCCGCGGTCAGGGCCTGGCCGCTCCGTCCCTGGCGGGCCATCGGGTAGCCGTCGAACGTCGTCGCCACCGACCACGGCTCGCCCGGAATGTTGAAGAGGATCGAGGTGATGGCGCCCCCGAAGAGCGCCCCCCAGTACAGGGACGTCAGCAGGATGATCGCGGAAGTCGGGGGCATCGTGAAGGTCAGCGGCAGCAGGATGGCGACGCCGTTGGCGCCGCCCAGCCCGGGCAGCACCCCGATGACTGTGCCGAGCAAGATCCCGACCACGGCCATGAACACGTTGAACGGCGTGATGGCGAGGTGGAAGCCGTGGGCGAGATTCTCGAGGCCCACTCGCTCAGTACCCCAGCCAGGTCTCGAGGGGGCCCTTGGGCATGGGCACCAGGAACCATTGCTCGAAGACGATGAACGTCACCACGGGAATCGCCACCGCCAGCCCGATGACGGTCACCCAGCGGTGGCGGCCCACCCACCGTATGTAGAACCCCATGTACACGGCGGAGGCGACGTAGAGTCCCACGAACTGCATGAGGACGACGGCGGCGGTCGCCGGCCAGAGCACCTTCAGCACCGGTCCCAGCCGCTCCCGGGTGAGGAAGAGCTCGGTAGGGGTCCGGCGCAGCGCCTGGAGCATGATGGCGACGCAGGCGACGATCATGATGACGGCGAGCCAGAAGGGAAAGAATCCGCTCCTCGGGCCGTCGCTGCCCCAGCCGATGCCGAGGCGCACAGAGTCGTAGACCACGAGCCCGCCGCCCAGCGCCAGGATGACGGCCGTGAGGAGATCGGCGATCCGCATGCTAGTTCTTCAGCAGCCCTCCCTTGGCCATCAGCTCACGATGGAGCTTCTCGTTCTCCTCGACCCACTTCACGTACTCGGCACCGATCGCGAACGCCGGCTTCAGCGCCCCCTGCTTCAGGTAGTCCTGGAAGTCCGGAGTGTCGTAGACCTTCTTGAGAAAGCCGACATACCAGTCCACGGCCTCCTTGGGCATGTCGGGCGTGCCGAAGAAGCCCCGGAGCATGAGGTAGTGAAGGTCAACGCCCAGGGCTTCTTTGACCGTAGGGATCTCCTTCCACTCCGCCTCGGGGATCCTGGCGGTGTCGAAGACGGCCAGCGGGCGGACACGACCGGCCTTCCAGTGGCTCACGCACTCGATGGGGTTGTTGACGGTGGTATCGATGTGCTTGCCCACCAGGTTGACGCACACCTCGCCGCCGCCCTTGAACGGAACATAGTTGAACTTCACGCCGGGGATGGCTTGTTCCACCTGAATCGTGATGATTTGATCTTCCTGGGCGGCCCCCGTGCCCCCCATCTTCATGCGGAGTTCGGGTTTCTTGTCCCGTTCCGCCTGATCTGCGCGCTCCTTCACCGCCGCGATCGCTTCTTTGGCGGTCTTGTACGGCGTCTCCGCGTTCACCCACAGGATGAACTGGTCGAGCGCCATGCGCGCGATGGGCGTGAGGTCCTTCCAGTTGAAGGGCACCCCGGTGTGCAGCGGGGTCGTGAAGAGGTTCGAGAGCGTGATGATGATCGTATACGCGTCGCCCTTCTTGCCCTTCACGTGCAGGAACCCCTCGGCGCCCGCGCCGCCCGACTTGTTCACGGCGATGACGGGCTGCGGCGAGAGCTTGTGCTTCGCGGCAATGCCGGCGATGAGGCGCGCCATCTGGTCGGCGCCGCCCCCGGTGCCGGCGGGGATCACGAGCTCGATGGGTTTGGTCGGCTCCCAGGCCGCGGCGACCGGCGCGGCGGGTACCGCCACCAACACCACCAGACCTAGCCAGGCAGAGAGACGCGAGAGCTGTCGCTTCATCGGAACAGCCTCCTTGGACCAGCCTCTTCAAACAAAGCGGGACCGGACGCCTCTTCGCGTCCGGCCCCGTCGCCCGTGACGGACGTCAGGATCGCGAGCGCTTACTTCACGTCCACGGCAGCCTTGCTCGCGTCCAGGCGGCGGAACGGAATCACGGCCGGGATCTCCCACTTCTGCCACATGTCGTCGACCTTGGACTGGAAGTAGGCCAGGTCCTCCTCGGTGAAGTGGGCGAAGCGGCCCTGCTTCAGGAGGTACTCGCGCACGGGCTTGCGGGCCCGGCCGTCCACGAGCGACTTCGTCTTGCCGTAGTACTTCACCACGCCGTCCTCGACCTCGTAGAGCGGGAAGATGCCGGTCTCGATGGCCAGCTCGCCCAGCTCGTGCGACAGCATCGGATCGTAGTCCCAGCCCTTTGGACAGGGATCGAGCGAGTGGATGAACGTCGGCCCCCCGATCGTCAGAGCACGCCGGACCTTGTTCATCATCTCGACGGCGAAGGAGCCGCAGACGGTGGCGACGTAGCGGCACTCCGGGTGACCGGCCGCCATCATGCCCGCCATGTTCTTCTTCCAGCGGGTGTGGATGATCCGCTTCACGCTGCCGGGCGGGCTGAAGGTGGTGTTCGCGCCGTAGGGCGTCATCCCCGAAAGCTGGATGTCGGTGTTCGCGTACGACTCGTTGTCGTACAGCAAGATGAGGGAGTTGTATTCCTTGTGCGTCAGCGTCGCCGAGATGGCGCCCAGCCCCATGTCGGCGCCGCCACCGTCGCCGCAGAACGCGATGACGTTGATCGGCTCCGTCTTCATCTTGCCCTTGCGCATGAGCGCCTTGAGACCGGCCGCCGTGCCGAGCGCGGCCGAACCGGAGGAACCGAGCTGCGTGTGCATCCACGGCACCACCCACGGCGTCGTGTAGTACGTCGTGTTGGCGACGTACATGCAGCCCGTGGAGCCGAGCACGATCGTGCGCGGGCCGGCCGCCTTCACCATCAGCTTCATGATCAGCGCCGACTCGCAGCCCTGGCACGTGCGATGGCCCGACGAGAAATATTCCTCGATGGTGACCTTCTTGATCCCCCGGAACGGCTCGAGGACCTGGGTCGCGTTGGCGAACGTGTCAGCCATGGCGTGGTCTCCCCTATTCGCGCACGCCGAGCCAGTGCGTCTTGGCGTCGGCCTTCCCGGAATTCGCGGCAGTGAAACAGAGGTCGGTCGCCTTGTAGACGTCCTCCAGGGTCACCTCACGGCCGCCCAGGCCGGAGATGAAGCTGAGGAGCGGCGGCCGCTTCTCGGCGTTGTACATGGCCGCCCGAATCTCGTTGGCCACCACACCGGAGTAGAACGGCGAGCCGAAAGAATAGTCGCGGTCGATCACCCCGATGGCCTTGGCCCTGGACAGCGCAGCCACCAGCTGATCGGTCGGGAAGGGCCGGAACCAGCGCAGTCGCACCAGCCCGACCTTCTTCCCCTTCGCCCGCATGTTGCGAATGCCGACCTTGATCGGCAGTGAGATCGTACCCATGCCGACGAGGATCACGTCCGCGTCTTCGGTCATGTATTCCTCGAACCACGGGTTCTCGGGGCCGCGGCCGAAGACCCGCCGGAAATCCGCGTAGGCTTCCTCGATCACCGTGGAGGCGCGCTTCATGGCCTCGTCGTTCTGCCGGCGGATTTCGATGACCCAGTCCTCGTTGGCTTGCGGCGCCACCGTAATCGGATTGTCGGGATGCAGTTGCAGATCACCGCGGTCGTAGCGGGGCAGGAATTTCTCGACCTTCGACTTCGGCGGCACCATCGTGAGCGCCTGAGAGTGCGTGAGGAAGGCGCCGTCAGCGGAGATGGCCAGCGGCAGCAGGATCCGGCGGTCCTCGGCGACCCGGTAGCCGATCAGCGTGGTGTCGAGCGCCTCTTGAGAGGTGTCGATCCAGCAGAGCATCCAGCCCAGGTCGCGCACGAACAGCGCGTCGTTGTGCTCAACACCGAAGGCGCCGGGATCGTCGAGCGCGCGGTTACCGACGAGGGCCAGCATCGGCACGCGGAGCGGCGGCGTGACGACGAGGCACTCCATCGCGTAGGCCCAGCCCACGCCCGACGACCCGCAGAAGACGCGGGCGTTCACCATCGAGGCGTGCTTCACGATCTCGAACTGGCTGTGCTCGCCTTCGGCCACGATGTACTCGGCGACCAGTTGCCCGTTGGCGATCTTCTTGGCGATCGCCTGCATGACCGTGTCGTACGGCCGGATCGGATAGGCGGTGACGACGTCGATGTCGGCAAGGACGAGCGCCTCGGCGACCGCCTCGCTCCCCGAGATGAGGAGCTCTTTGTCTTCTCCTACGGCCGGAGCCGTCTGTGTTGCGGTCGGTGTCATGTCTCGGTTGCCTCCCCGGCCTCAGATGGTCTTGTGTTCGGCGTTCTCGCCCGGGATACCCGCGGTGATCTCGACGCCGCCGACGTCGAGGTCGGCCTTCAGCTCCTGCTCGTACTGCCCGCGGAAACGGAAGCCGTGCGAGCGGACCGTCGCCTTCTTGTTCCCGATCTTGGCGCCGAGCCACGTCTTGTACGCGGCCTTGTCCTTCCGCCACATCTCCCACTGGCTCGCGTTGTCCTCGAACTCGGCCTCGTTCACCATGGTGATGCAGTGTTCGACCGGGCACACCGCTTCGCACACGCCGCAGCCGCAGCACGCCTCCATGTTGGCGTCGAACGTGCCGTCGGGCATCACGTCGAAGACCGAGTCCGGACAGGCGATCCAGCAGAGGTTGCACTTCACGCAGGTCTCGAAGTCGACCACCGGGCGCATCGTGCGGGTGGTGAACTTCTTGAAGTACGGGTTGCGCTCGGGCACGTAGCCCTGCCCGCCCTCCTTGGGCTTGCCGATGGGGATGGCCGGGATCGAGACGCCCTCCCGCATCTCCCACCACTTGGGCATCTCGAACGAGTACGGGACCTCGGGATTCCCTTCGGTGATCTTGATCTCCCGCGTTTCGAGCCGCTCGTAGGCCTTGCGGGCGGAGGCGACCTTGAGATCGGATCCCCACTCGCTCTCCTTGATCGCCTGGCACACGGCGTCCAGCGTCAGGAAGGCCGGCGCGATCTTGGCGAGGGCCCCGAGGATCCGCACTTCGGTGTGGTCCTCCTTGTAGACCCAGAGCCCCGAGAAGGACGCCTTGGCGCGAATGAGGGCCATCGTGTACGGGCTTTCCTTCTTATGGATGTCGCGGAGGATGCCCTCGACGGGCTGGATCGACGTCACCAGCAAGGTGCCGCCGGGGACGATCAGGCGATTGAGGGGTTGTAGACCGTACCAGGCCCAGGACTCGACGCCCTTGGCCAGCGTGTCGTCCACACAGATGGTGACGTCCACGTGCTTTGGCTCGTACCGGGCCATGTTCTGCTCGAGCTCTTCCTTCGTATCGGCGACGATGGCGAAGTCCTTGGCCGGAATACCGTTTCGCTGGGGGCTGTCGCCGTAACGGCCGAAGGCGATGCCCCAGCGACCGGCTTTTCGAGAGCTGAGCACGATGCCGCGCGTGATCCGTGCGGCCAGGTTCTTCTGGAAGATTCCACGATATACGACCTCACAGATCAGGGCTGACATGCGCTTTCCCCTCCTGCCAATCGACGGCGGTCGGCTGGTCTGACCATATACGATGCCAGGAAACGGCTGTCAATGCCATTGGCCCAACGGGCTACGGGCTTCGGTGGGCCGGGGGGCCCGGCGCCGGCACGTGGGCGGTGCCGCCGCCGTTCGGGCTCAACGTCCACTCGAGAGCGTCGGCCGCGCGGCCATCGAGCGCCCGGCCGCGCTCGCGTAACTCCCTGATAATCCGCCGGCGCGCCTCGGCCGGACGGTTCTGGCCGAGCTTGAACTTCGCCCGGCGCGTCGTGATCTCGAGTCTCACGGCGGCGAGTTGCGCGAGCGCACCGCGGTAGAGCGGATCGTCGGGGCTGAGCGCCCGGAATCCACCCTCTGGCTGATAGCGGGCAAGCAGCCTGACCTGCTGAGCGGCAACGGCGCGCGGATCCCTCGTCACCGCGGCCACGCATTCGAAGATCACGGTCCGGTGATAGGCCGTGGCCGAGCCGCCATACTCGGGATGCACCCAGTACGACGGGATGACTGCCAGCGCTTCGTCGACCTCGAAGACACAGCGCGGCCGCGCGTCGAGGTCGGCGATCTGCTCGTCGGCCTGGACCAGATGCAGGTCGACGGCGCCGCCGTCCCGGACGAACGGATAGAGCCCGACGTGCGGCGTTCCGTCCGCGCCCACCGTGATGAGCCGGCCGAGCTCCTGGCTGTCCACGAACCGATCGAGCTCGGCGTCGGGAACGTCACTGTAGTAGCCGTGGAAAATCATCGCGACGCTTCGACCATCCGGCAGAAGTAGCCGTGCACCGCGGTGTCCTCGGTCAGCTCGGGATGAAACGTGCCGACCAGGACGGTCCCCTGACGGACGAGGACGGCATCGTTCCCATGGCGGGCGAGCGTCTCCACACCCGGTCCAACGCGGGTGATGCGGGGCGCCCTGATGAAGACCATCTCCATCGCCGTCCGCTCACCGTCGAGCGTCGCCACGCCCGGCGCCTCGAACGATTCGCGCTGGCGCCCGTACGCGTTGCGCTGGACGGTGACGTCGATGAGCCCGAGCGAGAACTGGCGCGGGCGCTCGACTTCGCGTGCGAGGACGATGCACCCGGCGCACGTTCCGTAGAGCGGCCGCCCGCCCTCATGGAACTTCTCGAGCGCCGGGAAGAACTCCCACTCCTGCATGAGATGAAGCAGCGTGGTGCTCTCGCCGCCGGGGATGATCAGCCCCCCGACGGCGTCGAGCTCGGCCGGCTTGCGCACCTCGACCGCCCCGACGCCCAGGCGCGCGAGCGCCCGGGCGTGGAGCGCAAAATCCCCCTGGAGGGCGAGGACGCCGATCTTCATCGCGTCGCGAGCGGCTACCAGCCGCGCGTCTGCAACAAGTCCTTCTCGGCGAGCTTGGACGTCTCCAGGCCGACCATGGCCTCGCCCAGATCCTCGCTGACGCGCACCAGGACGTCGGCGTCCTTGAAGTGTGTGGTCGCCTGCACGATCGCCTTCGCCCGCTTGGCAGGATCGGCCGACTTGAAGATGCCCGATCCCACGAAGACCGCCTCGGCGCCGAGCTGCATCATCAGCGCGGCGTCGGCCGGCGTCGCGATGCCGCCCGCCGAGAAGTTCGGCACCGGCAGCTTCCCCGCGCGGGCGACCCACCGCACCAGCTCGTACGGCGCACCCAGGTTCTTGGCCTCGGTCATCAGCTCTTCGGGGCCGAGCGTGGTCAGGCGCTTGATCCCGGACACGAGCGCACGCATGTGACGCACGGCCTCGACGATGTTCCCGGAGCCGGCCTCACCCTTCGTCCGGATCATGGCCGCGCCCTCACCGATGCGCCGCAGCGCCTCGCCGAGGTCGCGACAACCACACACGAACGGAATGCGGAAGGCGAATTTGTCGATGTGGAAGTGTTCGTCGGCCGGGGTCAGCACTTCCGACTCGTCGATGTAGTCGACGGCGAGGGCCTCCAGGATCTGGGCTTCCACGAAGTGGCCGATCCGGGCCTTGGCCATCACGGGGATGGTGACCGCCTTCTGGATCTCCTGGATTTTCTTCACCGGCGACATCCGGGCCACGCCGCCGTCGCGCCGGATGTCCGAGGGCACACGCTCGAGAGCCATCACCGACGCGGCGCCCGCGTCTTCCGCGATCTTCGCCTGCTCGGCGTTCGTCACGTCCATGATGACGCCGCCCTTCAGCATCTCGGCCAGTCCGATGTGTTTGCGATCCGCGATCCTCAGTCCGTCGAGTTCCGCCATGTCCCGTCTCCTTTTATCAGGGTGCGGGCACCCGCACCCCGCCGCGATTCCCCGCGATGGTTCATCACTCACCCGACCAGCACCGTGACTCTACGGGACGCTGTCCCGCATCGTTGTTCGCTACACCAGTGGAACCGTGGCCCGCTCGGCGTTGCGCACCCGCGGTTGCCGCCGCACGTCCTTGATCGCCTCGGCCAGGCGCCGCACGCCTTCGTCGATCCGCGCGCTCGGCACCGACGAGAACGAGAGCCGCAGCGTCCGCTCGCCGGCCTCGTCCAGGAAGAACGCGGTGCCGGGCGTGAACGCCACGCCGCGCTGGAGCGCTCTCGGCAGTAGCGCGTTCGCGCTCATGCCCGCCGGCAGCGTCAGTAGCAGCGAGAACCCTCCCTGAGGCACCGTCCAGGTCACGTCGTCGCTCAGGCGATGACCGAGCGCGTCGAGCAACAGCGTGCGCCGTCGCGCGTACTCGCGCGCGACGCGCGTGGCGTGACGCTCGAGCAGTCGCCGCTCGCAGAACCGATGGACGGCCGCCTGGAGGAGCGCGCTCGTGTGCAGGTCCGCGAGCTGCTTGGCGGCGGCGAGCCGCTCCATCACGGGCGGCGGCGCCAGCAGCCAGCCCAGCCGGAGCCCGGGGAACAGGATCTTCGAGAAGGTGCCGATGTAGACGACGACGCCCTCGCGATCGCGGGCCTTCAGCGGACCGGGCGGGCGCGTTCCGTAATAGAGGCTCGCGTCGAACCCGTCCTCGACGACCGGGACTTGGTGTCGCGCGGCGATGGCCAGGAGCCGCTCGGCGGTCTCGCCGCTCATCGTCAGCCCCGTGGGATTGTGACAGGTCGGCTGGCAGTAGAGCAGCTTGGGCGCGCGCCGCGCCAGCAACCGCTCGAGCGCCTCGACGTCCGGCCCCGCCGGCGTCCACGGGGTGCCCAGCAGCTGCGCCCCGAAGGCGCGGAAGACCTGCATCGCGCGCGGATACGTCGGCTGCTCGATCGCCACGGCATCCCCGGGATCGAGGAACGTCCGGGCGATGAGGTCGAAGCCCTGCTGCGAGCCGTTGACGATCAGGATGTCGTCGGGCCGCGCTTCGAGCCCGAAGCGCAGGAGGTACGTGGCCAGATAGCGCCGCAGGGGCGGATATCCGGCGACCGGATAGTACTGGAGCAGCGTCTCGCCCTCGTCGCGCACGACGTCGTTGAGCACGCGACGGAACGCGTCGGTGGGAAAGAGGCCGCTGTCGGGCATGCCCCCGGCGAACGAGATGAGACCGCTCTCCGCCGGCATCGGCGGCGTGAGCGCGCGCCGTCGCTCGGCCTCGCTTTCGACGATCCGCGCGCTCCGTGAAAAGAAGGCCGACCAGTTGAGCGGCGCGCGCGTCGGGCCGTGGCCGTCACCGTTTCTGGGCGCGACCGCGGGCGCGGCGGCGACCGCAACGCGCGGCCGCACCGACTCGAGCACGAACGTCCCCTGGCCCACGTGCGAGCGGGCCCAGCCGGCGGCCACGAGCTCCTCGTAGGCGAGCACCACCGTGGCGCGGTTGACGCCGAGCGTGCGCGCGAGATCTCGGCTGGCCGGGAGCTTGAGGCCCGGCGCCAGCACACCCTCGCGGATGAGCCGCTCCAGCTGGGCCTGGATCTGCCGGGCCAGCGGCACCGGGCTCTTACGGTCGATCGGGATCTGCATGGCCGACCCAACCATTTTGGCCAAAGAAAGACCGTCGTCAATGGCCAATTGGCCTGGTCGGTGCCGTCCAATCGCGAGCCGTATAATGCCGGGGCAACCCACTTCCGCCCCAGGGAGGACACGACCGATGGGTCAGATGAAAGAGTTCGCCGGAGTCTACTATCGTGAGGGGGCCCTCGACCCCAAGACGATGCAGCTGGTCGCGCTGGCCGCCATGGCCGCGGCTGGCTGCACGTCCTGAGTGCCCGGCCGCTTCGCGGCTGCGAAGCAAGCCGGGGCCACCGAAGACGAGATCAGCGAGACCCTGATGTACGCCATGCGCGGCCGCGCGCGAGCGGCCTGGAGCACCATCAAGTACATCCCGGGCGTGGAAGACCTGAACAAGGAGTGGAAGACGGCCTTCGAGCGCGAATCGGGCCACGAGTGACCGACGGCGAGGCGGGCCGGGGGTCGACGGCCCGGCCGTTCCCCGGCTCCGCCTCGATGCGCCGACGTGTCTGAGGAGAACGGTGATGGTGGGAGAAGCGCCGATCAAGCAGGCCGTGAAGTGGATCGACGATCAGCTCAGCGACAACCCTCGGGCCGATCGCTTGAAGCTCGTGGACCAGGCGGCGCGCCGCTTCGATCTCTCGCCACTCGACGAGGAATTCCTGATCCGTCACCTGGCCCAGCGCGGCCAGGGCGCCGGCTGACCCGTCACGCGCGCTCGACGCTGGCGATGGCGATGCGATAGCCGAGGTCGAGCTCGCCCTCGTTCAGGATGTGCCCGTAGCGTCGCTCCCAGGTGCCGTCCTCGATGTCCTTCCGCAGACGGACCAGGCCAGGCTCGCTGTCTCGAAGCTTCGTGAACGTCGAGATGGCGCTCCGAACGCCCGCGTCGAGATACGCCCGGGGCCGGCGCCAGTACGCTCCGAGAAATCCGTCCGAGCAGTCGTGGGGAATCGGCAGTCGTTGAACCTCCACGCGGCCGAGTGTCTGTCGAAGCTCCTCCATCGTCGGGAAGATCCGTCGGTCGATCGCCACGATCTCCGGGAAATACTCGTCGGTGAGCCAGAACGCGACGCTCGATGGATCCCAGGTCACGACGACAACGCGATCGTGCGCCACGCGCGCGAGCTCGGTGAGGCTCTGGGCACGCTCGGGCCAGTGGTGCACGGTCAACACCGCCAGCGCCGCCGCGAAGGTGCCGTCCCTGAATGGGAGTTGGCGCGCCGACGCCTGCACGACGGGCGCGCTGCCCTCCGGCCGCTGGCGGATCATCGTGAGCGACGGCTCGACCGCCACCACCGAGCGATCACGCGGTTCGTACGCACCGGCGCCGGCGCCGACGTTCACCGCAGTCCGGGCATCGCCGAGGGCTCGGGTGATCGCACCGGCGATTCGCGCATCGGGCCGGCGATACTCTCGATACGTCCCTCCGATCGCGTCATAGAGGTGCGTCACTCCCCCGTCCTCCGTTCATCGCGCGTCAGCCTCACGACCGTCGCGCCCCAGCCCCCGCGCTCGGGCGGCGCATCGGTGAAGTCGACCACGCGAGGATGGCGCGACAACACCCCACGGACGATCTGACGCTGGGTGCCGGTGCCCCGGCCGTGGATCAGCCGGACCTCGCGAAGCCCACGCGCCACCGCGGCATCCAGGTACTCCGCGACGACGGAGGCCACGTCACGCGGAGCGAAGGTGTGCAGATCGAGAGCGTCCTCGATCGGGATGGGAACGGGCGCGTCGTCCTCGCTCACGCGAGACGCGCATCGGTCAGAAGCGGACGCCGCTCGTCACGTGCTGCTGCCAATGCTGGAAGCTCGAGAGATCCTCTCCCGACTGTTTGCACTGTCAGAAGGTGGCCGCGCGCTCGAAGAATCGGACGTCGACGGTGACGACGTTCTCGGCCCGCGCGGTCTCCACGACCTTCTGGGTCACCATCTGCCGCACGAACGGGATGGGAATGCGGCTGAGCCGGTGCAACACTTCCTCCGTGCACCGGATGCGCGTTCCCGGCAGCACCGGGCCCGGCGTCGCCGTGTCGTCGGGCGCGTGCTCGCACGTCTCGGGCACGAGCTGCTGCAGGCGCAGCGACACGTACTCGGTCACCCACTGCTGGATGCCGGCCCTGGCGCCCTCCATGTCGACGGCGGAGCGCTCGAGCAACGTCTCCATGCGGGCCAGGCGCGACTCGAGCGCAGCCAGGCGCTGATCCAGGGACTTCTCCTCCATCCTCGTCCTCCGTCGTGGCTCAGGCGAGCGGCGGTCGCCGCCGATGCCAGTCCGTTGCGCGCTGATAGGCGTCGGCGACGCGCAGCACGGTCGCCTCGTCGAACGGGCGACCCACGAGCTGCATCCCGATGGGCAGCCCGTCTCCGCTGACACCGCACGGCAGCGAGCAGGCCGGATGGCCAGAAAAGTTGAAGGGACGCGTCAGGCGGATGAGCGCCGAGCGCACGTCCGTCTTCGCGTCGCCGATGCGCGTCTCCGTTTGACCGAGCACGGGCGCCGGCAACGGCGTCGTCGGCGCCAGCAGCACGTCGCGGCGAGCGAGCGCCTCGTCCACCTCGGCCCGGACACGGGCGCGCACCTGCTGGGCCCGGACGTACTGGACCCCGGTGACGAACGCCCCCATCTTCAGGCGCTCGCGCACGTCGGGCTGGTAGTCGGCTGACCGCGTGCGCATCCACTCGGCGTGATAGGCGAGCGCCTCGCTGGCGACGATGGCGAACGATGCGGCCGCCACCGGCCACACGCTCTCCAGCCGAACTTCGTCCACGACCGCGCCGAGACCTTCGAGTGCGCGCGCGGCGCTCTGGACGGCCGCCGTGACCTCGGGCGCCGAGCCATCCATGAAGAAGGGCCTGAGCAGACCGACCCGCAGGCCCTTGATCTCGCCGGTGAGCGCGGCACCGTAGTCGGGCACGGGCAGCACGCTGGTCGTCGGATCAGCCGGGTCGTAACCCGCCATCGCTCGGAGCACGATCGCGCAGTCGGCCGCGGATCGCGCCATCGGGCCGACGTGGTCCATCGACCACGCGAGCGGCAAGACGCCCGCGCGGCTCGCCCGTCCGTAGGTGGGCTTGATGCCGGTGATCCCGCACAGCGCGGCGGGAATGCGGATGGAGCCGCCGGTGTCGGAGCCGAGCGCGACCGGAACGAGCGCCGCCGCGACGGCGGCGCCCGATCCCGACGACGAGCCGCCGGTGACGCGCGTCTGCTGTGCGTCCCAGGGATTTCGCGCGTGGCCGTAGTGCTCGTTCAGCCCTTCCGGCCCGTAGGCGAACTCGTGCATGTTGAGCTTGCCGAGGACGATCGCGCCGGCCGCGCGGAGGCGGCGCACGACGGTGGCGTCGGCCGTCGGCACGGAATCAGCCAGGATCTTCGAGCCGCCGGTCGTCCGCACACCCGCCGTGTTGAACAGATCCTTGAGCCCGAGGGGAACGCCGAGGAGCGGGCCCTGCACCCGTCCGGCCACGAGGTCGGCCTCCGCCGCGCGCGCAGCATCGAGCGCGCTGTCGCCGGTCACGGTGATGAAGCTCTTCAGCGTCCCGTCGAGCGCGGCGACGCGCTCGAGAAAGGCCCGCGTCACCTCGACCGGCGAGACCTCCTTGGTCGCGATCATCCGCGCGAGATCGACGACCGACGTCCAGACGAGATCGCCCATCAGAAAATCCGGTACTGCGTCGTCGGTTCGGTGTCGCCGAGGGGGAGCCGCTCGAGCTCGTCGAGGCTCGCGAGCGCACGCTCGAGCCCGGGCCGCAACGCGTCGAGCTCGGCGTCGGACCACGCAAACCCGGCGAGCCGCATCGCGGACCGCATCGCATCGAGCGTCACGACGGTTGGTGTCATGCCGGCGAGGATACTACAATCGACGTCCGTGGCGGTCGCGCTCACCATCCTCGCGGATCCCCGCGATCACTCGATCACGCGCACGCTCTCCGCGCCCACCGGCACCACCCTGCTGAAGGCCGCGCACGACGGTGGGATCGACGTCACCGCCACGTGTGGCGGCCGCGGCCGATGCACGTCGTGTCGGATCAAGTTCGTCGCCGGCACCATCCCACCGCCGACGCTCGCCGATGAGGTGCAACTCGGCGACGATCTCGTCCGCGAGGGCTATCGGCTGGCCTGTCAGTGTCGTCTCGAGGAGCCGCTCACCGTCCAGCTCGCACCCCCGCTCGACGAGCAGGCCTTTCAGATCCTCGGCGCCGGCCCGAGCGTGGCGCGCACGGCCGGCGTCGTGATGGACTCCGGCGTGGCCAAGCAGGTCGTCAAGGTGACGGTGCCGCACGACGAGCACCATCAGACGTCCGACCTCGAGCAGCTCCTCGCCGCCATCGGCCGCGAGCCCGCCGACGTCGGGCCGAGCGTCCTGCTCGGGCTGCCCACCGCCCTCCGCGACGACGGTGGCCTGGTCACGGTCACGACCTTCGGCCGGCGCATTCTCGCCGTCGAGCGCGGCGACACCGCGCTGATGAAATTCGGCCTCGCCGTCGACGTCGGGACCACCAGCGTCGTCACCACGCTCCTCGAGCTCGAGTCGGGAGAGCAGCTCGCCTCGGTGTCGAGTCTCAATCCCCAGGCGGTGTTCGGCGGCGACCTGATGTCGCGGATCGCCTTTGCCCAGTTCAATCCCGTGAACCTGCGCAAGCTCACGACGCGAATCCTCGGCCTGCTCAACCAGCACATCGAGCAGGTCTGCCGCGAGGCCGGCGTCCTGCCCAAGTGGGTCTATAAAGTGGTCGTCGTCGGCAACACCTGCATGCACCACCTCGTCCTCGGGATCGATCCCTCGCACGTGGGCCTGGCCCCCTACGCGCCCGTGATGCGCCACGCGCTCGTGACGACGGCGCGCGAGCTCCATCTGAAGACCGCACCCGAGGCCCAGGTCTGCTTCCTGCCGATCGTGGCGGGATTCGTCGGCGCCGACGCCGTGGCCGTCGCGCTCGCCACGCGGATGGACGCGGGCGATCGCCTGCGCTGCGCGGTCGACATCGGCACCAACGGCGAGGTCGTCCTGGGATCGCGCGCGCGCCTGCTCGCGTGCTCGGCGCCCGCCGGGCCGGCGCTGGAGGGCGCGCAGATCCGTCACGGGATGCGCGGCGCGCTGGGCGCGATCGACCGCGTCACGGTGGACGACGACGTTCACGTCCACACGATCGGTGAGGCCGCCGCGCTCGGCATCTGCGGCTCGGGGCTCATCGACCTGCTGGCTGGGCTCCTCGACGCCGGCGTCATCGACCCGACCGGACTGATTCAGGTCGATCAGCGCGACGCGCTGCCAGGGAAGCTGCGCGATCGCGTGGTCATGCGCGGCGAAGAGCGCCAGGTCATCGTGCTGCGGCCGGGTGACCATGGCGCCGGGCGCGAGATCGTGCTCACCCAGGACGACGTCCGCCAGGTCCAGCTCGCCAAGGGCGCGATCGCCTCCGGTGTCATCATGCTGCTGCACGTGGCCGGTCTCGCGCCCGACGATCTCGACGAGCTGATGCTGGCCGGCGGCTTCGGCAATTACATCTCGATCGCGAGCGCCTTGAGGATCGGGTTGATCCCACCCGTGTCGCCGGCGAAGGTCCGCTACGTGGGCAACGCGGCCTCGCTCGGTGCCCAGCTCTGTCTCGTCTCCGAAGCCGAGCGCGCTCACGCCGCGGAGGTGGCCCGGGCCATCGAGCACGTGTCGCTGGCCGCCCATCCCGACTTCGAGCAGATCTTCGTGGACGCCATGAATTTCCCGGCCCGATGACGACCGAGACGCTCGGCCCCACGCTGTCGGCCTCGATCGTCGGCGCGAGCGCCGGGCCGCTCACGCAGACGATCGACGCGCGCTGGGTGATGGCGTACAACGCCGCGCTCGGCGACGCGCTCCCGCGTCCTGTCGCTCATCCGCTGTTCGCCGTGTGCTACGAGTGGCCGGTGGCGGTGGCGCTTCGCGAGCAGGCGATCAGCGCGGCCATCGCGCCGCTCAGCGTTCACGCCACGCACGAGCTCGTCATCCACCGGCCGCCCCGCGCCGGCGACCGACTCACGACCACGGCCACGGTGGCCGAGGTCGTGCAGCGCCCCTCGGGTGCCCTCGTGCTCACGAGGTTCGTGACCGTCGACACGGCCGGCCAGTCAGTCACGACGACGACGTACGGCAGTCTCTACCGCGGCGTGACCGTCACGGGCGGGCCGGGTCGGCCGGACGGTCGAGGCATCGTGCGGCCCGCCGGCGGCGACACGGCGACGTCCGAGAACGCCGCGTGGACGGAGACGGTCGCAGTCGCTGCCAACGCGGCGCACGTCTACACGGAGTGCGCGCGCATCTGGAATCCCATCCACACGGATGAAGGCGTCGCCCGGGCGGCCGGCCTGCCCGGAATCATCCTTCACGGGACGGCCACGCTCGCCCTCTGCATCGCCCGCGTGGTGAGCCGCGACCTGGGAGACGATCCCGCGCGCGTGCACGGCGTCAGCGCGCGGTTTACCGGCATGGTCACGTTACCGTCGACGTTCGTGCTCCGCGCGGCTCGACCGACGGCGCGGGGCATCGCGTTCGACGCCGTGGGCAGAGACGGCCGTCCGATCCTCGGTCAAGGAGCGCTCTCGACATGAAGACCATGAGCCGGCGCGAGCGCATGCTCGCCGCCATCAACCACGAGCCCGTGGACCGCGTCCCCTACGCCGTGTGGCGGCACTTTCCCCAGGTCGATCGGAATCCGGCTGGCCTGGCCCAGGCCACCCTGCGCTTCCACGAGCGATATGGGTCGGACTTCCTCAAGATCACGCCCACCGGCGGGTATGCGGTCGAGGAGTGGGGCTGCGTCGAGGGCGACGACGTGCGGCCCGACGGTCATCGCGCCTGCGTGAGCTGCGCCGTGAAGGACGGCGACGACTGGAAGAAGATCCGCCCGCTCGACCCGTCGAGCGCGACGGGCTACGCCCAGCAGCTCGAGATCATCATCAGAATGGGATTCGACAAGCGCATCGGCGACGCCCCGGTGGTGCCGACGCTGTTCTCGCCTCTGTCACTCGCGCGAAAGCTGTCGGGCAGCCGCCTGAACGCGGACCTGCGCGAGCGGCCCGGTGCCGTGCGCAGCGCGCTCGATGCGATCACCGAAACGCTGGTGAGGTTTGCCGACCGGGCCCTCACCGAGGGCGTCTCCGGCATCTTCTACTCGATCCAGGCGGCCAGCCGGACTCATCACTCCGAGGAGGAATACGCCGAGTTCGGCGAGCCGCACGATCGCCGGTTCCTCGAATCGATCCGCGACCGGTCCAAGCTCACGATCATCCACTGTCACGGCGATCAGCTCATGTTCGAGCGCCTGGCGCGGCTGCCCGGCCATGCCTGGAACTGGGACGATCGCGCGACGCCGCCCTCGCTCCGCGACGGCCAGGCACGGGTGCCCGGCGCCGTCATCGGCGGCCTGAATCAGTGGAAGACGCTGCGGGACGGAACGCCGGAGCAATCCGTCGCCGAGGTGGACGACGCGATCGCCCAGACCGGGGGTCGCGGGTTGATCATCGGCCCCGGCTGCGTGCTGCCGTCGAACACGCCCGACCCGAACGTGGCCGCGGCGGTGAAGCACCTGGGAGGGCCGCTCAAGCGGGTGCCAGGCGCCACGGTGTGACGACCTTACTTCCCCACGTTGAACCTGAAGTGGCAGATCTCGCCGTCGCGGACGACGTACTCCTTGCCCTCGAGCCTGAGCTGGCCCTTGGCGCGGATGTCGGGGAACGAACCCTCGACGGCAACCAGCTCGTCGTAGCCCACCACCTCGGCGCGGATGAAGCCGCGCGCGATGTCCGAGTGCACGGCCCCGGCGGCGTCCTGCGCGCGCGTCTGCTGGGGAATAGACCACGCCCGTACTTCGTCCTCGCCGACGGTGAAGAACGAGATGAGGCCGAGGAGCGCGTAGCAGTCTCTGAGCACGCGCCGGATCGCCGGCTCCTTCAGTCCTAGATCGGCCAGGAACGCGGCCTGCTCGTCACCGGCGAGCTCGGCGACCTCCATCTCGATGACGGCCGACACCCAGCCGATCCGCGTGTGGGGCCGGGCGGCGATCGCCTCCAGTCCATAGGTGGCCGCGACGCGGTCGCCCTCGGTGACGGCCTTCTCGTCGACGTTGACGCAGTGGAGGATCGGCTTCTGGGACAGGAACGTGAAGCCGCGGATCGCCTTGACGTCGTCCTCCGGGAGCGTCAGCGCGCGGAGCGGCGTCTCGCTCTCCAGCGCCGTCTTCAGGCGCGCCAGGACCTCCTGCTCACGCGCCTCGACGTCGGTGCGCCGCTTCTTCAGCGACGCGTCGAGCCGCTCGAGGCGTCGCTCCACCACCTCGAGGTCGGCCAGGATCAGCTCGGTCTCGAGGTCTTCGATGTCGCGCCGTGGCGCCGGCGCGTCCAGCGCCGGGTCCGCGAACGCACGCACTACGTGGAGCAAGGCATCGGCGTTCCGGAATTCTTTGGTGTCGAGGCCGGCTCGCTCGCCCTTGGCGATGCCGGCCAGGTCGACCACGTCGAAGGTCGCGAAGGTCGTCTTCTTCGGCTTGAACAGCGCGCTGAGACGATCGACCCGCGCGTCCGGGACACGAGCCACCCCCGTGTTGAGCTCGACGCGGCCGGTGTCGTAGCGCGACGTGGCGACACGGGCACCGGTGAGCAAGTTGAACAGCGTGGTCTTGCCGCTTCGAGGCAGGCCGATCAGGCCGATCTTCATGAAAGCATTATGCCGCGTGCTAGATTGAGGCGCGTCGAAATGCCCGCCTCCGACTCCCCCACGCCTTACCGAGCGATCGATCTGCGCGGCGCCGCCGGCGCCCTGCTCGCCTCGCTCTTCTGGGGCGTCAACCCAGTGGCGATCAAGGCCGGCCTCGTGGACGCGCCTCCGTTCCGGCTCGCCGCGCTGCGCTTCATCCTGGGCGGCACCGTGATCCTGGTGTGGGCGGCGGGCACGGGTCGGTTGCGCGGGTTCCGCATCGCCCCCGACGAGTGGCGGCCCCTCGGCGTGCTCGGCCTGCTCCTCGCGGTGCAGATGGGGACGATGAACGTGGCCACGACGATGACGACGGCCGCCCACGTCGCCATCATCCTCAACCTCTACGCCGTGCAGACGGTCGTGCTGGCCCACTTCATGATCCCCGGCGACCGCCTCAGCCTTCGTCGCCTCGCCGGAGTCCTGGTGGCGTTCGGCGGCATCGTGATCCTCTTCGGCCGCGGGTTCTCGCTCGGTGGTCCCACGCTGGTCGGAGACGCCATCATGTTCGTCAGCGCGCTGATCCTGGCCGAGCGGACCATCTACCTGGCCAGGGCCGTGCAGCGCCAGGACCCGGTGAAGCTCCTGCTGGCTCAGGCGGTGGTCGGTATCGTGGTGTTCTTGCTCTTGTCGGCGATCTTCGAGCCCGCCGCCACGCGGTGGACCGGCCGGCTGGCCGGCGCCATCGCCTTCCAGGGCTTCGTCGTCACCGGCTTCAACTTCATCGTCAACCTGTGGCTGCTCAAGCACTACCGCCCGAGCGCGCTCTCCGCGCTCTTCCTCACCCAGCCGATCTTCGGCGTGGTCGCGGCGGCGATCGTGTGGGGCGAGCCGCTCACGGGCGACGTGGTGGTGGCAACGCTGGCCGTCATCGTCGGGATCGCGTTGACGCAGCGGTGACGGCGTGGGCCCGGCAGTGACGGCTCTATAATCGGTTCATGCCGACGCGTCCGTCGCGGTCACTCGAGGTCGTGTCCAACCCGCATCCCGACCGCGACTACGAGGTGGCGATGACGGCGCCCGAGTTCACCTGCGTGTGCCCGATGACCGGCCAGCCCGACTTCGCGACGATCCGCATCCGCTACGTGCCGGACCAGCACCTCGTCGAGCTGAAGTCGCTGAAGCTCTACCTGTGGTCGTATCGCGACGAGGGCGCCTTCCACGAGGATGTGACGAACCGGATCCTGAACGATTTCGTCACGGCGGCCCGGCCGCGCTTCGTCGAGGTCGTCGGCGACTTCAGCGTGCGCGGCGGGATCAAGACCGAGGTCCGGGCCACGTACGGCAAGCGCCCGGAGATCTAGTCCCTCACTTCGCCAGGACGAGCAGCGCCATCCCCACCAGCATGACAACGGCGCCGACCGCCGATTCGCGCACCCGCTGGGCTTCGCCGAACAGGATCACGCCGATGGCCATGGCGAAGATGATCTCGACCTGCTTGACGGCCTCGACGTACGAGGACAGCGTCATCGTGTAGGCCGCGCCCTGCGTGATCGTGGTGAGCGCGGCGAACAGGCCGAGCGCAACGAACTCCTTCCAGTGCCCGGGAACCGCCGTGAAGTGCTTCCCCGAGGTGGCCAGCGCCACCGGCGTCATGATCAGGCTGGCGGCCGCGTAGCCGCCGAGCGTGCCGGTCGCCGGATCGGAGGTCACGATGGCCTGCTTCATGGTGATCACGGAGGGCGCGTAGAAAAACGCCGCCACCAGCGTCCAGCGCTGGCCGGGGTCCGTGAAGAGCACGGCCAGCGGCGCCCACGGTGAGATCCTCGCCCGCCGGACGTTGAGCAGATACACGCCGCTCGCACTCAGCAGCACGCCGGCCACACCGAGCGCGCTGGGTCGCTCGCCGATCGACACGTACGCCATGCCGAGCAGGATGATCAGGCTCACCTTCCACAATGCCGTGACCAGCGAGATCTCCGAGGCCTTCAGCGCCTTGGAGAGCGCCAGCGTGGAGATGGTCTGCGACACGCCGAAGACGGCACACCACGTGAAGAACCCCGGCCGGATCGCGGGCCAGCCGCGCACCAGGCAGGTCCCGAGCGCGAACGGCAGGAGAAACGTGAACCGCCCCCACACGTTGATGTACTCGTCCAGCGCGTGCCCCAGCCGCTTCATCGCGGTGTTGCGGAGGACCTGGAAGAGCGCGGCGGCGAGCGCCAGGAGGAGCCACATGGAATCATGCTGGACGGGATCGAGGCGTCGCTTCTTCCGCGACCCGGACGACCGCGAAGAAGCCTTCGGCCGCCGCGGCGTCGGATTTGTCGAAGCGGTAGACCTCAGGACCGAGGTCCTCGCCTGCGGGCGTTCTCAGGAGCCAGGCGAGCCGCCGGTGGAGCCAGAGGCGCCGG
>Ga0209157_1000196_pt1 | contig 53556 bp, 61 predicted proteins | sample GraSoiAngelo_135_FD_185892 | JGI IMG/M metagenome (GOLD analysis project Ga0209157, IMG submission 185892) | Grasslands soil microbial communities from the Angelo Coastal Reserve, California, USA - 14_0929_05_40cm (SPAdes) (version 2) | ecosystem: Environmental > Terrestrial > Soil > Grasslands ... | reverse complement strand
TTCCTGATCGCGGTCCCCGTGCTGGCCCTGCTCGCGAGCCTCGGGCTGGCGGCCCTCGCCGAGCTTCCGGCGGTCTGGCGTTCCGGCAGGCTCCGACTAGTTCTGCCGTGCGTCCTGCTCGTGGCGGCACTCGGCCAGCCGCTGTACGCGTCGCGCGCCGTCCTCTTCGAGCTCGCGCCGGTCCAGGTGTCGCGAGCGATCTACGGACGAAATCCGTTTCCAGAGTCGGTGGAGATCGCGCGCTACATCCGCGCCCATAGCGAGCCCGCCGACCGGATTGCCGTCGTCGGGTCGGAGCCGCAAATCTATTTCTACTCGTCCCGTCGATCGGCGACCGGCTTCATCTATACCTATCCGCTCATGGAGCTCCAGCCGTACGCGTCCGCGATGCAGCGGGACATGATCCGGGAGATCGAGACCGCCGCGCCGCGGTTCCTGCTCTTCGTCAGCGCGACCCGATCGTGGAATGCTCAGCCGGGCTCCGATCAGACGATCTTTCGCTGGTTCGAGGCCTATCAGCGCGGCTTCGCCCGGGTCGGTGTGGCCGATATCGTCTCGCCGCATGAGACCGTGTACCGCTGGGGTGACGCCGCCAGCGGGTACGCGCCGCGCTCGGACGTCTGGCTCATGGTCTTCGAGCGGGCACGCTCACGATGAGCGAGTCGGATCGGACGATCTCCGCTGGCTCGACCAGTGCCAGAAACGATTCGACCGCGTCGGCGTCGTCGACATGCGCTCGCCCGGCCAGACGCGCTATCTTTGGGGCGAAGCGGCGACGGCCTGCACGCCTGTCGCGGACCGCTGGATCGCCGTCCACGAGCGACGCCGGGGCGGCCGCCGACAACGAAAGGACCCGGCCATGAGAAGCCACGGCTTGACCTTCGAGCAGCACGAAGTCGGCGCCACCTTCCGCACGCTCAGCCGGACCGTGTCGGAGACCGACATCGTGACCTTCGTCAACTTGTGCGGGTTCACCGAGCCGCTTTTCATGGACATGGAGTACGTCGCGCGCGAGTCGGTATTCAAGCGGCGCGCGGCGCCGGGTGCCTTGACGTTCGCCCTCTCCGAGGGGCTCATCATGCAGACCGGGCTCATTCACGGCACGGGGATGGCGTACCTGGGCGGCGAGATGCGCCTGACGGCGCCGGTGCTTGAGGGCGACACGCTGACCGTCGCAATCAAGGTCATCGACAAGCGAGAGACCAAGAAGACCGACCGCGGGATCGTCACCTACCTCCACCGCGTGCTCAATCAGCGCGACGAGCAGGTGCTGGAGGCTCGCGTGCAGCGGATGATCCGCCGCGACAGCCGCTGAGCCTGTCGCTCGCGTACAATCGCTACGGAGCCAATCCTCGGATGGAGGTTCGGGAGTGAACGCCAGGATCGTCCAGATCAGCGTCTCGCGCGGCGGAGTACCCAAGACGGCGGTTCCCATGGCGCGGGTGACTACCGAGGGACTCGAGGGTGACGCGCAGCGTGACCGTGAGCATCACGGCGGGCGGGAGCGCGCCGTCTGTCTCTACTCGATCGAGGCGATCGAGCGTCTGCAGGCGGAGGGTCATTCGATCGCGCCCGGGAGTATCGGCGAGAACGTGACGGTGGAAGGGCTCGATTGGTCCGCCCTCGTGCCGGGTGACCATCTGCTTCTCGGTGACCACGTCCTCGTCCAGGTGACGCGTTACACGAGCCCCTGCGTGAACATCCAGGGCTCCTTCAAGGACGGCGAGTTCGGCCGCGTCTCCCAGAAGCGTCACCCCGGCTGGAGCCGCGTGTACGCTCGGGTGCTCGTCGAGGGGACGATTCGCCGCGCCGATCCGGTGCGTCGACTCGACGAGATCCGGGCCGCCGAGCTCACCGCCGCCGCCTCGAGGTGAGCCGCCGGGCCTCCGTCGTCATCATCGGCGGCGGTGTTACCGGCGCCTCGATCGCCTTTCACCTCACCATCGCGGGTGTACGCGACGTCATCCTGCTCGAGCGACGGACCCTGGCCTCCGGCGGCACCGGCCGATCCGTCGGGATCGTCCGTCAGCTCTACCCCACCGCCGAGACCAGCCAGATGGTCGTGCGGTCGCTCGGCGTCTTTCAGCGCTTCCGTGATGCTGTCGGCGGCGAATCGGGCTACGTCGCGTGCGGCGCGTTGATCGGTGTCTCGCCGGCCATGCGCGCGAAGCTCGAGGCGACGGTCAAGCTCCAGCGGTCGGTCGGCGTCCGCGCCGAGGTGCTGGAGCCCCGTGACCTCGCCCGCGTCGAGCCGCGGATCGATCCCGAGCACCTCGGCGCAGTCCTCTACGAGCCCGACTCGGGCTATGGGGACCCCACCGCCGTGACGAATGGCTACGCGGACGCGGCGCGCCGCAACGGCGCGCGCATCGAACAGGGCGTCGAAGTCGTGGCGATCGAGAGCTCCGCCGGCCGCGTCACCGGTGTCGAGACCGCGACGGGCGATTACATCGATGCGCCGATCGTGGTCAACGCGGCGGGCCTCTGGTCCCCGGCCGTCGCGCGCCTGGCCAACATCGAGCTGCCGATCCTGGTCGGCCGCCACCCCGTGTTCGTGGTCGAGCGCGACGCGTCGTTCGGGCGTCCGCACCTGGTCTATCTCGACCTCGCGGGCGGCAGCTACGCGCGGCCCGAGACCGGTGGGCTCACCCTCACCGGCTCGCTCACCGACGACGAGAGGCAGCATCCGATGGAGCCCGAGCTGCTCGGTGCCGATGTAGGGCTCGACGAAGCCGCGGAGGTTCTCGAGCGCACCGGCCGCGCGATCCCGCGCCTGGCCGAGGCGCGCTACCGCCGCGGCTGGGCCGGGGCCTTCGACATCACGCCGGACTGGATGCCGATCCTCGACGAGTCGCCGCTGCGGGGCTTCTGGATCGCGGCCGGCATGAGCGGGCACGGCTTCAAGCTCTCGCCCGCCGTCGGCGAGATGATGGCGGCGCTGATCACCGGAGCGACCGCCCCGGTCGATCCGGCGCCGTTCGCCTTCGGGCGCTTCGGCGCGAAGGGCTCGAGCGGGACGTTCGTCGCGTCCTACCTGGGTTGACGGGGCCGACGCGTCAGGCGCGGGCGACCGGCAGCTCGACCGTGAATGTCGTGCCCGTCCCGCCCACGCTCTCTACGCGAATCCTCCCGCCGACCGACTCCACGATCGTCCTGGTGATCGCGAGGCCGAGACCCGTGCCGGCGATGTCGCGAGTGGCCGTGCTCTTGACCCGGTAGAATTTGTCGAACACGTGAGGGAGGTCGCGGGCCGGGATCCCAAGGCCCGTGTCCGACACGCGGATCGTCACGGTCCCGGCGCCGTCACCACCCGCGGAGAACGCGGCAGAGACCGTCACCTTCCCGCCCGACGGCGTGTACTTGACGCCGTTGTCGATGAGGTTGACCAGCGCCTGCTTGAGGCGAATCGGCGCAGCCGTGACGATTGCCTCCGCGGGCAGATCTGCGCGGAGCTCGATCGTCTTACGCTGGGCGTTGGGCCGCACGATCCGCAGCGCCTCCTCGGCGACGGGTACAAGGTCCATCGGCTCGCGGGCGGCGTCGAGGCCGGCTTCGATCTTGCCGATGTCGAGGAGGTCAGTGACCAGGTCGGCCATGTGCTGAGCCGTATCGCGGATGTCCTGGCACTGCTTCTCGAACCCCGGGTTCGTCGGCCCCGCCATTCGCAGCAGGTCCGCAAGCCCCGCAATGACCGTGATCGGGCTCTTGAGATCGTGCGAGACGGTGTTGACGAAGTCGTTCTTCATCTGCTCGAGGTTCTTCAGCAGCGTGATGTCGCGAAGGACCACCGCCAGTCCCACCGGCTCGCCGAAGGGCGTGACGACCTGGACCATACTCGCCTGCGCGATCCGGCCGTCGGGCAGCGGTAGCTCGGAGATCCCGGGCGTGCCCTTCACGAACAGCTCACGCAGCGGGCCGTAGTCGACGACCTCGAGCAGCGGCCGGCCCTCGACGGTGTCGGGGGCCAGGCCCAGCATCTGGCGCACGGCTCCGTTCGCCAGCAGCACGAGGCCGCCCTGGTTCATCGCGATGACCGCATCGGCGGTGCTGCCGAGCACGCCGAGCATCGTCATGCGCTCGTCGGCGAGCGTCTGGTAGGCCTGCGAGGTCTCGAGCGCCGCCGAAAGCCCGGCCGCCAGTAGCGTGGCCACGTGGACGTCGTCGTCGCCGTACGTGATCGGCGGCCGGCCGGCGAACAGCAAGGCGCCGAGCACGTCGAGCCCTCGACGGATCGGCACCGCCAGGGTCGCGCGCAGGCCCGCCGCGCTGAGGACGCCCTCGAGATCGTGGACGCCGTCGCGCAGACGGGTCAGGTCTTCGACCCGTAGCGCCTGTCCCGTAGTGATCGCGCGGCCCGGCACGCCTTCGTAGAGCGAGAATCCCCGCCGGCTCACGGCGCCGGCGTCGAGACCGGCGAGCGTGTGCACGAGATAGCTGCCCTTCTCGGGATCCGAGAGGCACACCGCGAGGTAGTCGTGCGGCAGCACGCCGCCCGCGTGATCGCCGAGCGTCTGGAAGAAGTGCGTCGGAATCGGCGAGCGAAACAGCTCGATGAGGAGCTCGCTGAGCCGCGTCAGCCGCTCGGGCTGGCTCATGCCGGTACGGACGCCGCGCCGCAGCGCGCACGCGCCAGCTCGGCGAGCTCGGCGCCGCTCGGAACCGGGTCGATCGGACCGACCACCGTAACGTTCCGGATCACGCCCTGCTTGTCGATCAGGAACATGCCCTGCTCGTGCGCGGTCATCGCGTGGTGGTGGAGGCGTCGCACGAAGTTCCGGTTCATGACGTCGAAGAACGCTCCGCGCGTCTGGTTGACGCTGTCGCCGTGCGTGAACGCGTGGGCGAAGCTCACCACGGCGGTGCGCGTCGCCTCGAGCACGCCCCGGTCGCCCAGGCCGTACACCGCAAAGAGCCGCTTGTCGGGATCGCACACGAAGGGGAAGGGCAACGGCGACCGCCCGAAGTAGCGTCGGGCGCTCTCAAGAAGGTTCGGTGCCACCTGGATCACCTCGGCTTCGGCGCTCTGGAGCGCGTCGTAGTTGCTCCTGATTCCGTCCGTCTCCTGATTCCGTCCGTATAGATGCGACAGAAGGGGCACGTGAAGCCGCGCGAGAACCACACGACCACGTTGCGTTGGTCACGGTAGGAGGCCAGATCCACCATCGGCCCGCGGACCGACGGAAGCGAGAAGAGGGGCGCGCTCTCGCCGACAGAGGGCTGCTCGAATGTCTGCTCTCCAGTTCCCATGGTCTCCGCCGTCGCTGACCGCGTCGTCCCGAATACGGGGCAAGAGCCGTACCAATGGTAACTAGCTGTTCCATATGTATTTATTGGCCTATTCCGCGGTGGCGAACGGTAATTTCCGGTCGAACTGGCCAGGAATCGGCCAATCGTCGGTGGCCCTGCTCTCCGGGCGGCCGTTCGGTGGGCGGGCTCGCGACGAGCGTCGTGGACGAAGAGGGCTTCACGTGGGACCTCGGGGCCGCCTCGACATTGCGCCGGCACGACAGCTCCGGCGGTCTCGGTCGGCATTCGTCCGGGACAGTGAGTCCCGCCCTCCGAGTCACATGTGTCAGGGCACGGTGGCCCGACCGTCGCCCGGAGACCCGCGACCCGATCGGGGCCGGAATCGTGCCGTGATATCAATATCGTGTGCGCCACCTCGATGAGCCGGGGCTGGCTCGTCCCTTGCACCCTTAGGCGTCTCCGGCGGACTGCGCCAACACCAGTGCGATGAGTACCCAAGGGCTGAGGCTCGAGCATCCTGAGGTCGTCCAGGCGCCCGGCGCGCTGAGGCTCTCGCTGACTGAACGCGTGGCGCGGGCGGAGCGTCCGCTCGCCATGGTGCTGTTGCTACAGCTCGCCCTGTCGGCGGTGCTGGTCGTTCTCATGGCGGTGAGGAGCCCCGGGAACGCTCACCCCGACGAGGCTCTCCATTTCGCGGCCGCTGAGTACTTTCGGAAGCACTGGCTCCCACCATCGGTGGGCGCGCCCGGCACCGAGTCGTCGTATAGCGGATACGGCTTCTCCTATCTGAATGAAGCCGACATCGTCTACTTGGCCTTCGGCAAGGCCGCCGCAGTCGCTGGCGTCTTCGGGATTGCGCGCGGCCTCGCGATGCGATGGCTCCAGGTGATGCTCTACTTCGGACTGGTCGCCTGGATGATGTTTCGCGCCAGACGATTCACCCCGGCACTCGGCTTCCTACTGTTGACCCCGCAGGTCTGGTACGTCTTCTCGTACCTCAACGGGGACGCATTGCCCTTCGCGCTCCTCACGGTCCTGCTGGTGGAGCTCGGCTGGCCCGACTCCAGCGTCCGTCGCTTCGTGAAGGGCACCCGGGCGAGACCGACGCCAGGGGTTTTCGTCGTGGGCGCGCTGCTCGGCCTCCTCGCCCTCTCCAAGCTGAACTATCTGGTCAGCTTCGTGTTCCTCGGCTGGGCCATCCTGTGGCTCAGGAGCGAAGTTCGACACTGGGGGCGGATCGCGCTCCTTGCGGCGATCGCGGCCGTCATCGCGTTGCCGTGGGTCGCCTACCACGGCTGGGTGAACGACTGGGAGACTGGGACACGCGTGGCGGACTATTCGGAGCAGGTCGCGGCGCCGGAGATGAAGCCTTCAGCGCAGGCGAGCCCCGACTCGTTTCGGTTCCGAGCCCTGCGGACGAAGGGAGTATCGCTGTGGGATGTCCTCGTGACGCTGGACTGGGTGAGGCTGTCCTTCCGGAGCTTCTGCGGTCTCTACGGATGGATGACCGTCGCGGCGGATCCGTGGGTCTATCGCGCGTTCGGAGGCCTCTATGCCGTCTTGCTGGCGATCCTCGTCTTCCCGTCGCTCAGAGGAGGGTCGCCCGGCGCTCGGTCCCTGCTGGTCGGCTTCATGGTCTGCGCCACGCTCGTCTTCGCGCAATCAGCCTACCGGTCCTGGGTGTACGACTTCCAGGGACAGGGGCGGTACCTGTTTCCCATTCTGCCGATGCTGTTCTTCTACTGGCGGCAGTGCGAGGCAGCGCCTCTACGCCTTCCCGCGCTCGTCGTGACGGCGCTGCTCGGCACTTACGGGCTGCTCTCCTTCGCCCTGATCGGGCTCCGCACCCTCGCCTGAGGACTGGAACTATGCTGAACATGGCGAACGCCGGACGCTTCGTGTCGACTCCCCGGCCGGGGGCGCGGTCGTGAGCGCGCGCGCCTTTCGCGATCTCCGCGAGTTCAAGTCGTGGAACGACGCGATGGTCGAGAAGTACGACGTCGAGCAGTTCCACAATCATCCGAGCCCGCTGATCCGGTACATCGAGCGCAAGCGGGTCCGTCGCATCCTGGCCCTCCTCGCCGCGCACCCCGGGGATCGAGTGCTGGAGATCGGCTGTGGTGCCGGAAACATCCTGGCGCAGCTACCAAGTGCACGGCGGTGCGGGATCGATCTCGCCGAGTCGCTGCTCGCGAAGGCGGCGCGGCGGCTGGCGAAGCACGGCACGCTCGTGCAGGGCGACGCCGAGCACCTGCCCTTCCGGGATCGCGCGTGGGAGCGGGTGTACTGCTCGGAGGTTCTCGAGCACATCCCCTCGCCGGGCACGGCCCTCGCCGAGATGCGCCGGATCGTCGCGGACGGAGGCGTCGCCGTCGTCTCCGTGCCGAACGAGCGCCTGATCAACACGCTCAAGGCAATGCTGCGCGCGAGCGGTCTCTACCGCGTTCTGCTGGGCGCGCGCTCCGGCGACTATCAGATGCCGGAGCGCATGGACGACGAGTGGCACCTGCACGTCTTCGATCTCGCCGGGCTGCTGGCGATGATCCCGACAGGGCTGCGGGTCACGCGGATCGAGGGCATTCCGTTCCGGTGGCTCCCGCTGCGCTACGTTGTGCGCTGCGAATCCGATGGTCGGGACGGTGGACAGCGTGCTCGCGGCTGACGCCACTTCGGCGCGGGCGCGCGGCTGGAGCTGGCCAGCGGTGCAACTCCCCCCGGACGTCATCGCGATCGTGCTGCTGTCGCTCGAGAAGGTCTCGGTGGCCGGTCTGCCAGGGTGGGCGCATTTTCTCCGCCGCAAGCCTGAAACCGCGGTGACCCTGTGACGGCGGCAGCAGGCTCCGCTCCAATCTGCCATGAGGCGTGATGACTGACCCCGAAGGCATCTCGGTCGTCCTGCCGGTCCTCAATGAGCGCGACAACCTGGAGCCGCTCCACGCCCGCCTCACGGAGGCGCTCAAGCCGCTCGGTCGTGACTACGAGATCATCTACGTGGATGACGGCTCCAGCGACGGCTCGTGGGAGGTGCTGCGAGCGCTCGCCGCGGGGGAGTCCAGCGTCCGTCTGGTTCGGCTGCGGAAGAACTTCGGGCAGACGCCGGCGCTGTCGGCGGGCATCGCGCACTCGCGCTACCCGATCCTCGTCACGCTGGACGCGGATCTGCAGAACGATCCTCACGACATTCCGCGGCTGCTCGAGGCGCTCGGCGATTCCTACGACGTGGTCTCCGGGTGGCGCAGGCACCGCAACGATCTCTGGCTCTCGCGGCGCCTGCCCTCGAACGCGGCGAACTTCCTCATCCGCAAGGTCAGCGGCGTGCCACTCCACGACTTCGGGTGCACGCTCAAGGCCTACCGGCGCGAGGTCATCGAGGATGTGAGCCTCTACGGCGACATGCACCGCTTCCTGCCTGTGCTCGCCGCGTGGGTCGGCGGTCGCGTGACCGAGATGGAAGTGACGCACCACCCGCGGACTCACGGCGTGTCGAAGTACGGGCTGACTCGGATCTTCAAGGTGCTCGTCGATCTGCTCACCTTGAAGTTCATCGGCGATTTCTCGGCGCGCCCCAACTACATCTTCGGCGGCTTCGGGCTCCTGAACCTCACCTTCGGCGCCCTCGCGCTCGCCGTGGTCGCCTATCGCGTCCTGGTCCTACATCACCTGGAAGCGACGCCGCTGGTCTTCCTGATGGTGCTCTTCTCGATCACCGGCATTCTCTCGCTGTTCATCGGCTTCCTGGCCGACATCATCATCCGCGGCTTCTACGACCCCAGGCGCAAGCCCACCTACTACGTGCGCGAGTCGGTGGGAGTCGACCGGCCGGACTAGACGACGTGTGCGGCATCGTCGGTAACGTCCTCGCGCGCGGGGACCGGACGCCGGATCCGGCTGTCCTGAAGCGGATGAACGACCGGCTCGCCCACCGGGGCCCCGACGACGAGGGCTTCTTCGTCGAAGGCCAGGCCGCGCTGGCGATGCGCCGGCTCAAGATCATCGATCTCGCGACGGGGCACCAGCCGATGAGCGGCGAGGACCGCCGCGTCTGGGCGGTCTTCAACGGCGAGATCTACAACTACCGCGAGCTGACCGCCGAGCTCACCGGCCGCGGCCACACCTTCCTGACCCGCTCCGACACCGAGGCCATCGTGCACGGGTACGAGGAGCGCGGGCTCGCCGCGCTCAACGATCTCGAGGGGATGTTCGCGTTCGCGCTCTGGGACGCCCCGGCGCGCACGCTCGTCCTCGCGCGCGACCGGCTCGGGATCAAGCCGCTCTACTATGCGGTCCTGGCCGACCAGATCGTCTTCGCCTCCGAGCTCCGGGCCCTCGTCGAGCACCCGGCGATCGACCGCGCCCTCGACCTGACGGCGCTGTCGCGCTACCTCGCCCACGAGTACGTTCCGGCGCCGGCGTCGATCTTCCGCTCGATCCGGAAACTGCCGGCCGGCCACTGGCTGACGTACACCGAAGGGCGCGTCAAGATGGAGCCCTACTGGACGGTCCCGTTCCGCCCCGATCGCGCGATCGGCGCCGCGGAGGCGGTCGAGAGGCTCCGGAGCGTCCTCGACCTCGCCGTGCGCCAGCACCTGGTGAGCGACGTGCCGCTGGGCGTGTTTCTCTCCGGCGGGATCGATTCGAGCGCGGTCGCGGCCTTCGCCGCCCGGCACGTCGGCGGCCGTCTCAAGACCTTCTCGATCGGCTTCGAAGATCCATCGTTCGACGAATCGGCTCACTCCCGCCGTGTGGCGCAGGCGCTCGGCACGGACCACCACGAGGAGGTGCTGGACGCCCGTGGAGCGTGCGAGCTCGTCGAGCGACTGCCGGATCTCCTCGACGAGCCGCTCGGCGACGCGTCGCTGATCCCGACGTTCCTGCTCTCGCGCTTCGCGCGCCGCTCGGTGGCCGTGGCGCTCTCGGGCGACGGCGGCGACGAGCTGTTCGCCGGCTACTCGACGTACCAGGCTCATCGTCTCGCCCGCGGCGTCGAGGTGATCCCGCGATGGCTCCGGCGTGGGCTCATTCGCCCCGCCGTCGAGCGCCTCCCGGTCTCGCTCAGCAACCTGAGCCTCGACTTCAGGCTCAAGCGGTTCCTCGAAGGAATGGACTACGCCGACGTCGAGCGCCATGCCGTCTGGCTCGGCTCGTTCACGCCGGCCGAGCAGCGGGAACTGTTCACACACGAGACGCTCGGGCGCATGGAGGCGCCGCCGTCGTACGCCGCGTTCCACGAGATCCTCGCGTCTGCGCCGCCGGTGGAAGGCCTCGAGCGTATGCTCTACCTCGACCTGAAGGGCTACCTCGGCGAGGGGGTTCTGACGAAGACCGACCGTGCCAGCATGGCCTGTTCCCTGGAGGTCCGGGTGCCGCTCCTCGATCGTCGCGTCGTCGAGCTGGCGGTGCGACTTCCGATGGACCTGAAGCTTCGGGGACTCACCACGAAGTGGGTGCTCAAGCGCGCGCTCGCCGGTGCCCTCCCCCCCGAGACCCTCGCTCGGCCCAAAAAGGGCTTCGGCATCCCGCTCGGCCACTGGTTCCGCGACCCGCTCCGACCGCTGATGCGAGACGTATGCGGAAGTGATGCGATCCGTCGCGGCGGTCTCTTTCGGCCGGAGGCGGTCGAGCGGCTGATGTCCGAGCACGAGAGCCGGCGACGGGATCACCGAAAGAAGCTTTACACGCTGATCGCTTTCCAGCTCTGGGCTTCCCGCTACCGCCTCGAGTGAGCTAAGGCGTCTGGCGGCGGGCTATCCCCATCGAGGGGCCGCCCTCGGGCACTCGGTACCAGTGCAGGTGTGGCTCCGGGATGTTGTCCCAAGGCGTGTCAGTCGACGGTGAGGGCACCACGGCGTAGTGATTCGTGTCCAGGACGCTCTGAACCCAGGCCCGTTTGCGCTCCGTATCGGCGCGGAGAACCGGCCGATCGACGAACGAGAAAGGGTATCGGATGACGATCCACTCCGGTTCCGGCCACCCGGCGAGCGGTCGACCCGACTGGCCGCCACGAACCTCCAGCCCGGTGTAGAACACGACGATCAGGTCGCCATAGCTGATGAAGACTCGGTCGGTCGACGCCGCCGAGTGCACGAGCCCGTACAGCAGCAGCTCCATGGGGCCGGCGTAGGGACGCGTCATCTCGTGCAGGACATTTCCCAGTGGGAAGAAGACGTCGTAGACCTGAAAGGACCGGCGTTTGGCCAGCTCGCTCATCCTGAAGAACGGCTGGGGCAGCGGCAAGGCCACATGGAGCATCGCCGTCAGCATGAGGCACGCCGTGATCGGAGCGCCCACGAGACGGCTCCAGCGCAGCACGCTCGCACACATGAAGGCCAGCACGACGCTGGCGACGGGAAGCAGGCCCACCGTATAGCGGTAGAAGAACCACGGGGCCGCCGTCACCGCTGCAAGGTAGCCGCCCAGGAACACGACAAGCGCGAGAAATGGACGCCAGGCCCAGGACTCGACCAACGGACGGCGGCGCGCCCACCACGCGAGTGCCAGGAAGAGCGGGAGCGTGAGGAATGGGAACGTGTAGCGGTTCGTCAGCGCGAGGTAGACGCGGACGGTGTCCCAGACTCTATACAGCCGTGCCTCCGACGTCGCCGGGCTGAAGAGGTAGACGGACGGAACGTTGAGAAGGAGCACCACGGCCGCCGCGAGCGCGGCCCGCCGCAAGGCCGGCGCATCGAAGCGACTCACGAGCACGCACGGGACCAGGGCCACGATCGTCGCGGCGGCGTTCAGGATACTCGACTGAAACAGCAAGGTCGTCGCCGCCACGAATCCCGCGACCGCGAACCGGCGTCCGCGCGCCATCCCCGCGAAGAAGTACAAGACCCAGACCGTGCACAGGATGACCGGGCTGTAGTACCGGCACTGGCGGACGTGAAGAATGAACGGAACCGACAGCGCGAGAAACGCCATCGCGAGAACGCCGATCCAACGGTCACGGAAGAGCGCCAGCGCCAGCGGATACATCGAGATGACGCAGAGAAGACCGAGCAGCGCGAACGGAAAGCGCGCGGAGAACGTCGACTCTCCGAGCACCGCGAAGGCCGCGGCGGCGACGTACTTGTCGAGCCAAGGCGTCCACCGCCACACGTAGTCAGAGCCGTACTCTCGACCCACCTCCTGGGAGATGATGTTGCGTCCGTCGAAGGCGGTGGGCACACCGTGGTCGAGGATGCTGCGACCCAGAAGCGCGGTCTCGGCCTCGTCCATCCAGAGGATGCGGTGGTCGAGCGAGAAAAAGAGGAGCAGTGCGCTGACCAGGGCCACCGCCACCGCCGCCGCCGTCGCCGCATCGGCCGCCCTCGCCGCAGTCCGATCGGCCGGGAGGTCGGTCACTGATGGGCGACGCCTGGCTGATGCGATCAAGCGTGCCAGGAGCATATGGCAGGCAGCCGCCTATCTGAACGCGAACACGGTATCGAGGAGGAGAGGAGTGCCATCAAGGAACGCGGGCAGCGGAAACTCGGTATAGGGCCGCTCGTCGGTAACGTTCGGATACCAGGCCGACATCGCACGCAGCTTCGCGTCAGGGATGAGTCTCTCGGGCGCCAGGAGGCGTCCGTCCATCAACTGGTGCACATTCATGCGTTTGCGATCGACCATCCGTTGAGCGATGACCGACGGGTCGGTGCCGAATGGCGCGTTGGAGCCCATCAGGAGGAACCCGTGCAGGGCCGAGTGGGGTACGGCCCACGCCAGCGCATGCGGGAAGGTGTCGGTCATGTTCCTGGCGATCATCCAGAAATCGCTCTCGAACGAGGGAAGCGGTACCCACAGCGCGAAGATGCCGGTCGGCGTCAGGTGAGCCTTCGCCAGCTCCACGAATTCCCGCGTGAACAGGTTGACGGTGCCGGCACTGTAGATCGGAGGGCTGCCGTCGACCACAATCGCGTCGTATTTCGACGCGGACGTCAGGAGAAAGTTCCTCCCGTCGTTGACGATGATGCGAGCCTCCGCGCGTTCGGTGTACCTGCGGCTGTCGGGCCAGAGCTTCCCGAAGCTGGCGATCACCTGCGGCTCGAGCTCGACCAGGTCCACGGCGACGTTGTGCTCGAGGGCTGCGCGAAACGTGTTGCCAGCCCCGAGACAGATCACCAGAGCCCGCTCGGGCCGCGCCCGGAGGAGGAGCGGAATATCGGCCATGACCGACCCGAGCGCGCCGACCCCGGACACGAGGATCCCGTTGATGACCACGACGGTGTCGTGCCGGCCCGCGTACCAGGTGACCGTCGCCGAGGAGCCCTCCTGATGGAAGATCACCTTGCCGGGACTCCGCTGCATCAGCCGGGCCTGGATGATCTCGAAGAAGGGATCGGGACGCAGGAAGGGGAGCGCGATGACCGGAACGAAGGCGGCGAACGCCACCTTCTTGATCAGCACGGCGCGATCAAGATGGGCGGCCGCCAGCCCGACTGCGACGTGGACGAGACAGATGAGATAGAGGGTGTTGCGGGTGCCCAGCGCCGGAATGAGAACGAAGCCGCACGCGATCGATCCGAGCACGGAACCCACCGTATTGAACGCGTAGATGGTGCCCACGCTCGTGCCGGCCGCACGGGAATCGGCGATCCGAATCGCCAGGGGGAACATCATCCCGTACAGGAGCGTGACCGGGAGGATGATGCCCGCGCTGAGGCCGAAGAGCGCAAGGAAATCCGACGCGGACTGGATCGGAGAATACAGGTACGCTTCGTCCAGTCGGGCCATACCCTGGCTGAGATACAGCTCGAGGGTCGCGGCGGCCAGGAGGCCCGCGGCCACCTGGAGCGCGCAGAAGGTCGATCCGCGGAGCCTCTCGGGCACCATCCACCGTGCGGAGACGAGACTACCGAGCCCGATCCCGACGAGGAAGCTGGCCAGCATCGCAGAGAATGCGTAGACCGACGTGCCGAGCAGGAGGATCAGCATCCGGGTCCACAGCACCTCGAGGGCCAGTGCGCAAAATCCCGAGAGCGCGACCAGCCAGACGATCCGACGCGACAGGGGCGTGACGGCATCTGGTTCATCCAGGTCCGCGGGCGTTTCTTCCCCAGCCTGGGTCGGGCGAACGGCCGTCGCCGAGGCCCGACGGGCAAGCGCCAGCGCCATGATCCCCACGGTCGCGTTGATCGCCACGGCCATAGCGGCCGTTCCGGTCTCGCCGAGGGCCCCGATCGCAAGGAAGCCGGCGTAGATCACGCCGATGACCGCCCCCACCGTGTTCACGCCGTAGAGAAGAGCCGCGCGGTCCCATCCACGGTGCCGCGTCTGCGAGAATTGCTGGGCGAGCAAGGGCAGGCTCGCGCCCATGAGCACGGTGGGGACGATGAGGACGAGAAAGCAGATACTCGCGCGAACGACGATGACCAGGGCCGATGCGGCATCCTGCTCGGATAAGAGCGTCGCGACGAGGTTCGGCAGGTATCGGCATGCCCAGCTCGCCAGGCTCGCGGCCACCGCCAGGCCGAGCTCAATGATGGCGTAGGAGCGCAGCGGAACAGGAGTGCTCCTGGATCTGCGTCCACCGAACCAGGCACCGGCAGCGAGGCCGAACATGAACACGGCCAGGACGGTGCTGGTGGCGAAGAGGGTGCTCCCGAACGCCCTGACGAGCATCCGAAGCCAGACGACTTCGTAGACCAGCCCGGAGAATCCCGACAGGAAGAACAGAGTGAGGATCGCGGCAAAACTCACGGGAAACGTCGCGGGTAGAGTCGGGGACTCCTGATCGCCCGGCGCGCGCAGACGAATCATCACAAAATCGATTCTCTCTAGGTCACCGACCAATCAGGAAGTTTTCTCGCACGCGCCGGGGGCGCGCGGCGAAGATCGCCTGGCGCGATGCCAACGTGCTGTTTGATTTGATGAAACTGCGATCTCACTCGAGCCGGCGTGCCCGGGGATAGTGGATCCCGAGCGGCGGGCTCGGCCCGCCAGTACGTCCGAGCGATCCCGACGCGCGAGACTAGATCGGAGCGATACCCGAACGGGTCACGGCCCGGTGACCGTGAGCGTAGCGCTCCCGAAGAGGCTGAAGGAGTTGGTGCCGGTCTGCGGCCAGACCTGAGCCTGGACCGCGCCCGCCGACAGTCCCGGTAGATTCGGCGTGAGCGTTGTGGCCGTCGTCGGAAACGGCACGGTCAGCGTGGTGCCTGTGAGCGCGGTAGCCCGCGCCTGCGCGAGCAGTGTGGTGCCGCGCATGAAGTTCACGACCGGCAGCCCGAACCCGAGGTTCGTGAAGCCGTTGCCGGTGATCGTGAAGCTGGCGGGCGGCACTGCCAGGTTGATCAAGTCGGGGGTGATTGCCCTCACTCCCCGAGTGTCGGTCACCGTGAGCGCGGCGCTCCCGACGAAGCTGAAGGAGTTGGTGCCGGTCTGCTGCCAGACCTGGGCCTGGACGGTGCCCGCCGAGAGCCCGGACATGTTCGGCGTGAGCGACGTGGCCGGCGTCGGATACGGCACCGTCAACGTCGTGCTCCCGCTGAGCCCCGTGGCCCGCGCTTGTGCGATCAAGGTGCCGTTGCGCACGAAGTTCACGACCGGCAGGCCGAAGCCGAGATTCGCGAAGCCGCCGCCGGTAATCGTGAAGGTCGCCGGCGGGCTCGCGAGATCGATCGTGCCGGGCGTGATTCCGCTTACGCCCCGTATGTCGGTGACCGTGAGCGTGGCGCTTCCGATCAGACTGAAGCTCGGCGCGCTCGATGTCTGCTGCCAGACCTGGGCCTGGACGGTGCCCGCCGAGAGCCCGGGCATGTTCGGCGTGAGCGACGTGGCCGGCGTCGGATACGGCACCGTCAACGTCGTGCTCCCGCTGAGCCCCGTGGCCCGCGCTTGCGCGATCAAGACGCCGTTGCGCACGAAGTTCACGACCGGCAGGCCGAAGCCGAGATTCGCGAACCCGTTGCCCGTGATCGTGAAGCTCGTCGGCGGGCTCGCGAGGTCGATCGCGTTCGGGGCGATGGCGCTGACACCCGCGGCGATACCGGTGACGGCAACGGTGACGTCCCCGCCATTGGAGGTGAAGGTCACGTTGGCCGAGTAGACTCCGGTCACCGTCGGACTGAACCGCACCACCACCGACTGGGTCGAGTTGGGGCCGCGGTGAAAGGAGCTGCCCGAGACGATGCTGAATGGAGGATTCACGGAGGCGCTGCCGGTGAGAATCCCGCCTCCCGTGTTCTGGACGGTCAAGGTCCTGTCAGCCGAGTTCCCCGCGGGCACCGTGCCGAAATCCTGCGAGAGCGGAGTCACGGACAGGACCGGAGGAGTCTGGTTCTCGCCTAGCAGGACGCTCAGCGCGAGGTCGACCTGGATCCTGGGTTTGGTCGTGCCCCCTCCCGTCCGCGGGTCCGTGATCGGGAGCCCCGTGCTGGTGAGGGCCTGGAGAATGTCATCGACGCTTGCGGTCGGCGCGGCCTGCTTGAGGATGGCCCAGGCGCCCGCCACGTGGGGGGCCGCCATCGACGTGCCGCTCGCCACCGCGAAATTCCCGCCGGGGTAGGACGAGATGATCTCGTCGCCGGGAGCGAACAGCGACATGAAGGGCGCGACGTTCGAGTAATCGGCGACGCGGTCGTCCTTCGTCGTGGCGCCGACGCTGACCGCGCTGGACACGCACGCCGGAGCGCTGATCTGGCTGGTCGATCCGTCGTTGCCCGACGCGATGACGGTCGCGATGCCCACCGCGCGCAGGTTGTCGATGAAGGGCTTGTACGGCTCGTTGTCACACGCCGCGCTGAAGAGCCCGCCCCCGAGGCTCATGTTGACCGAGACGAAGTCGTGCGCGGTCCGCCGATCGTAGACGCGCTCGAGGGCGGCGAGGATGTCCGAGGTGAACGCGCCGAGGCACGGCGGCGCGCCGCCGCAGTCGAGGAAGCTGTTGATCCGCGAGAAGACCTGGATCGACATGATGCTGGCGCCGCGCCCGACGCCCCAGATGGGCAAGTCGAGCGACGTCCCGTCGCCGGCGACGATGCCGGCCACGTGCGTTCCGTGCCAGCAGCCCTCGAGGTCGAGCGGGCAGTACACGCCGGCGCCGGGCCCGATCTGCTCGTCCGCGCCGTTCGGGCAGAGCGTCGTGCTCTGGAACCCGGACGTGGTGGAATAGCACGCCTCCTCGATAACCTTACCCGCGAGGAATGGGTGCGCGGAGTCGACGCCGCTGTCGATCACCGCCACCGTTCGGCCTGAGCCATCGAAGCCGGCTGCCCAGGCCTGATCGGCGCCGATGAGCGGGACGCTGTCCATCAAGACCGGTTTGTGGATCCTGTCTTCCATCACGCGCTTGATCGGGAGATTCGACGCTTCGAGCTCTTTGAGCGCCGAGGGGCCGACGCTGAGCGCCAGCAGTGGCGACGTCAGGTAGCGACGCAGAACACGATACTGATGCTGCGACAGTTGGCTCAGGACACGCGAGCCGGTGTCGGCGATCTCCTGTCGAAACGCCGAGCGCGCCGGGGCCGCGAGCGCGCTCTCGGCGACGCGCCCGGAGGGAAGCGCGAACTCGACGAGCACGCGCACCTCGCCCTCGGCGCGCGCGCGGTCGTGAAGCGCGCTCGGCACCGCGCGCGGATTCTGAGCCGCCGGGGCCGCGAGCGCATGAGCGGGCAGGAGGACGCCGAGCAGCAGCAAATTTACGGAAATTGGCGAACGGCGCCAGGGCCACATGGCCGGTTTTAGTGCGCAACCCTTGTGCCATCCGCAACCCCCCAGTGCAGAAGGATTTCACGGCGGTAAACGCGTGACGCTTTGGCAGCGCGGGTGCCCGAAGGCGTCACCCGCGCAAGTCAGCGGCGAGAGGTCAGCGGCGCGGCGCGCCCTCTTCGTCGAGCGGAGTGATCCGATCCGCGCGAACCCGCGTGACGAGGTCGCGCATGGCCTCGAGGCGGGACAACGCCGGCGCGTCGATCTCGAGCGCCAGCAACGGAGCGCTCGAAAAGCGACGGGCCAGACGCGCGCCCGTGCCGGCCAGACGGCGCAGTGTCTCGTCCTGAGCGCTGCCGATCGCCGACGGATCGGTGGCGGCGACGCGAAGATCGACGAGGACCCGCGCCGTCCCGGCTCGGATGGCGGCGCGGACGTCGGGGTCGATCACCGGATCATCCGCACCGCTCGCGCTCCAGGCGCCGGCCGCCGCGACGCCGGCCAACGCGACCAGGAGCATGAGGACCGGCGACGCCCACGTCATCCCGACGCGGCCGCGCCGCCGCGCGGAACCCCTCTGGGCGGCGGCGAGGATGAGGCGGTGAGCCTCTTCATGGCCCCATCTTACTCGCGCCGCCGCGCGGCCTTCCGCGTGCCGGAGTCGCACGCCGACCGCCCCAAGGGCTAGTGCTCATCGTGCGCATCTCCCCTCGGGGTGCCACCGAAAACGATTGTTTGTCGCCCTCTCGCGCCCACGCTATTCCTGGTAGATGGGTTGTGCTCGGCCCTGGGTGCCGACGCTCGGCGCTCTCGGCCTCGTTACTCTTCTCGCCGGCTGCGGGATGTCGCGGGAGGCCGGCGCGGCGGTCGACGCGGGACGTCGAGCGACGAAGCAGGGCGAGCTTCTCGTGGCCCTCGAGCACTACCGCACCGCGACGAGACTCGCTCCGGACTCCGCCACGGCGCAGCTGGCTCTGGGAGAGGCCGCCGAAGCCCTCGGAGAATTCGACGAAGCGCTGGGCGCCTACCAGGCGGCGGCTCGGCGCTCTCCGCGCACGACGACCTGGCGCCGTCTTGGCGAAATGGCCGATCGGATGGGCCAGGTGGACGTTGCGATCCAGTCGCTCGAGCAGGCGTACGGGCCGTGGCGCGAACACGCCACGGTCGGTCTCGAGGTCGGTGCGGTCATGTTCGTGACGTGCGTGCCGAAGGTCTGGCCGCGCGTGTCCGACGTGTGGAGCCTGTGCCTGCCCTCGGCCTCTCGAATCGGCCGCGCGTCCTTCCGGTCTTCGCGCGAGATCGTTCCCCAGCACATCTTCCGCGTCCTGGTCGAGGCCGGCCGAAGCGAGCAGGCCCTCGCCCTCGCGCGCGCGCGCGGCTGGCTCCGCGACCCGGGCGACTACTGCCGGGCCGGCGATCTCCCGGTATCGGGCGAGACGGGCGGGCTGCTGGCCATGCTGCTCGAGCCCGACCGCGCCGACTGCCTCGCGCTGCTCGGCGAGCGACTCGCCGACGACGGGCTCGCGCGGCTCGGACGGCTGATGCTGCGCGACCGCGCGGAGCGCTCGCCGCGGCCCGAGGTCCGGGCGCAGGCCGAGTGGGTGCTGCGCCATAGGCTGCCCGATCACGAGGTTCCCAAGCTCGCCGAATCGCTGAACGTGACGGGCTGGCAGCTGCAGAACCGCAAGAACAAGCCGGCCGAGGCGCTCGCCGCCTACACGAAGTCCATCGCGGCCGATCCCGCGTTCTCGTGGCCCTACAACAACCTCGGACGGCTCTACCTGAGCCAGAACGACGACGCACAGGCGCTGGCCTGGTTCACCAAGGCGCTCGAGGTCAATCCGAATCACCTGCGCGCCCAGTTCAACCGGGGCTTCGCCGCCGCGCGGCTCGGCCGCTACGACGAGGCGCTGGCCGCGTACGAGCGCGTGCTGGCGATGAACCCGACGGACGCCCACGCGCACGCGAACGTCGGCTGGCTGCTCCTCAAGGCCGGCCGCCAGACCGAGGGCCTTCGCGAGCTTCAGGTCGCGGTACGGCTCGAGCCGGGTCTCGACGACGAGCGCCGATTCCTCGACGCGCACTACGGGCGCGACGCCCGACGCGGACCCACGCCGTTCAGCGTCCGATGACCGTCCGCACGGTCCGAGCCATCGCGTCGGCGGTCGCGCTGACGCTCTGCACCGCGTCGGCCGACGCCGCGCCGGAGCGCCCGGCGCCCGCGGGAAGCGATCTCGACCGGGCGCAGGTGGCGTTCGGGGCCGGCCGCTATACGGAGGCGCTCAGCCTGGCGCGGCGCGCGGCGAACGCGGCGCCCACGTCGGTCCGCGCACAGACCGTTCGGGCCGGCATGGCCGAGTTCATGGGCGAGTTCGACGAGGCGCGCACCTTCTACGACCGCGCGGTCGCACTCGCGCCCGACGACACCGAGCTGACCTACCGCACGGCGTCGTTCGCGGTCCGCGTGGGCGAGTACGATCGGGCCCTCGCCCAGCTCGACCGGCTCCTCGCCCTTCACCCCGCCCACGTGCGCTGGCTCTTCCAGCGGGCGCCGACCTCCATGCAGCCGGCGCTCCTGCGCGATCATCCGTCGCTCGAGCACATCGTGCAGATCAAGCTCGACATCCTCACCGAGAAGGGCGATCTCGCGCAGGCCCGCCAGCTGGCCCGCTCGTACGCGATCGTGAAGCCGGGCGAGAACTACTGCGGCGAGGCGCAGGCCAAGTCCCGCGCGGGCGCGGAGCGGGAGGAGACCTTCAACGCGTTTCGGCTCGCCACCCTGGGCCAGCCCGAGGCGGCCGACTGCATCTGGTGGTACGGCCAGTGGCTCTCGGACGAGGGGTACGTGCGACTGGGCCGTCTCATGGTCATGGAAGGCACGCGCGTGACGGCGTCGGCCGCGAACAGGGAGTCCGGGGCTCGCTATCTCAAGATCCGCCTCGGCGGCAACCGCGAGGTTCCCAAGCGCGCCGAGCAGCTCTTTCTCATCGCGCGCCAGCGCTACTTGCGGGACGGCGACGTCGACGGGGCGACGCGGCTCTTCGACGAGACGATCCGTCTGGCGCCGACGTTCGCGCGCCCCTACAGCTATCGCGCGGCGATCGCGGCGGAGCTCGGCGATCGTGAGGCCGCGCTCGCGTGGCTGAGGCGGGGGCTGCAGGCTGATCCCGACTCGTGGCGCACCCACCGAAACCTCGGCAAGCTCCTCTCGGATCTCGAGCGCTATCCCGAGGCCGAGATGCACCTGCGAAAGACCGTGCAGCTCTTCGGGGACGACGCGGGAGGCCGCCTGGCCCTCGCGCGCGTGCTCTACGCGCAGGGTAAGTACGACGATTTCGCCAAGGAAGCGCGTGCCGCCCTCGCGTTCCTCGCAACCGGGAAGGTGCCCATGCCCGAGGTGCAAGACTTCCTCGCGAAGTTCGATCGCTGGGGGCCGGGTCCCGTCCTGCCCCCGGCTCCCGATCCGCGGACGATCCTCGGATGGAACTATGACTGACCGGATCGCACGCGTTCTGACGATGATCGCCGCGCTCGCCCTGCTGCCCGCCACCAGCGCCGCGGAGACGTACCGCTGGATCGACGACCAGGGCAACGTCACCTACTCCGACCGCCCGCCGCAGTCGCGGGAGGTCGGCGCGCCGGAGACCAAGCCCGAGCCTGGGCCGAAGGCACCCGAAGCCAAGACGGCCGACCCGATCGCGCAGGAGTCGAAGAGCCCGGAGGCGAAGGCGCTCGAGCCTCCACCGAGGACACGCGACGCGAGGGCGCCCGTTCCGCCGGCTCCGATTCATCGGTCCGGGCCGACGAAAGTCGACGAGCTCCTCGAGCTGTCAGGCGTTCGCGTTCAGCTCGCCGGCCTCCTGAACCGGGTAGCCGTGGACCTTCGGCCGCCGCCGGGTCAGATGAGCGCCGCGGAAATGGCCGCCATCGACCGGATCCTGGCCCAATCGCTACGCCCCGAGATGGTCTATGGAGCGATGCGGGACGCATTCCGCCCTCAGGTGGACCGGCCGAACCTGGAAGCGACCGCCGCGTGGCTGCGAACTCCCGTGGCCCGCAAGATCGTCGCGCTGGAGATCGCGTCCTCGGAGCCGAGCGCCGATCAAAAAGTGGCCGACTACGCCGCGCGCGTCAAGGTGAACCCGCCGGCGGCACGGCGTCTCGAGCTTCTCCAGCGCCTGGACTGGGTCACGGGCGCGAACGAGACCTCGGCGGACCTCGTGGCGGCGATCGCGCGAGGGCTGTCGAACGCCGTGTCGGCGGCGGGGCCGGCAGAAGCCCGGCTGAGGCCCGGGCAGATCGAAGACCGAGCGGCCCAGGTGCGAGCTCGGGCATCCGAATCTCTGCGTGAGGTGCGCACGATGTCGATGCTCTACACGTATCAGACACTCGAAGACGACGAGCTCTCGGAATACGTGCGGTTCTCGAGCTCCGACGCGGGCCGCTGGTACAACACGGCGACGCGGAAGGCGCTGGTCGCCTCGATCGGCAAGGTCGTCGAGCAGACCGCGACTGAGCTCGTCCGCGCCGTGCCGCTCGAGCGATGGGCGCGGGCCGCGATGCCGGCGCCGCAACCGGTGAAGTGATGGCGACCGCGTGTCCTCGCTGCGGCGCCCCGGCGGTGGAGCGTGACAAGTGTGCGCAGTGCGGTGTCGTCGCTTCCGTCTACACGGCGGCGCTCGAGAAGATGCGGCGTGCCCCGACGCCGCCCCCGATGCCCTCGACGGTCCGCGCGAGCACGCCGGCAGCCCCGCCCGCCCCTGCGCGCCTGGGGGCGCCTCAACCGGCGCGACCCGTCCCCAGCGGGCCGGCGGCGTTGGCCACCGCGGTCATGACGGCCGCGCCGGCGCCGGCGTCCGCGGTCGGAGCCAGCGCGTCGCGTCGGCTCACGTTCCACGGCTCGGGCGGCACGCTCTTCGGGATCTACGTCGTGAACATCCTGCTGACGATCGTGACCTTCGGCTTCTATCGGTTCTGGGGCAAGGTGAGGGTTCGCCGCTTCCTGCTGAGCCAGGCGGCGTTCGAGGACGATCGCTTCGCCTACCACGGCACCGGCAAGGAGCTGCTGCTCGGATTCGTCAAGGCGCTGCTGTTCGTCGGTCTGCCGATCACGGCGTTGAACACGGCGGCACGGCTCTCGGGCGACCTGAAGATCGCCATCGCGAGTCAGGTGGTCACGTACCTCCTCGTCTTCACGTTCATCCCGATCGCCATGGTCGGGGCCCGCCGCTATCGCCTGAGTCGCATCTCGTGGCGCGGGATCCGCTTCTCGTTTCGTGGGCGAGCGTGGGCATTCGTCAGGATCTTCATGCTGGCCTCGCTCCTGAACGTGGTGACGCTCACCCTGTACTACCCCTTCTTCCAGGCGCGACAGCAGAGGTTCATGGTCTCCAATTCGCATTTCGGCCGCCGGCCGTTCCGCTTCGATGGGCGCGGACGCGACCTCTTCGGCCCGTACCTCGCCGCCCTGCTCCTGCTCGTGCCCACGCTCGGGCTCTATCTCTTCTGGTTCAACGCGAGGATGACGCGCTATCTCTGGGACCACACCTCTTTCGAGACGGCGCGCTTCCGCTCCACGATGACCGGCGGCGCACTGCTGGCCCAGACGCTCGTCAACGTGAGCATGCTGATCCTCACGCTCGGCCTGGCGTGGCCCTGGGTGCTGATCCGGCGCACGCGGTTCGAGTTCTCCTGCCTCGGCGTCGAAGGCCCGCTCGACCTCGCGGGAATCGTTCAGGAGCCTCAGCTCGCCACCGCGACCGGCGACGCGCTCTCGAGCCTCCTCGGCGCTGACGTCGGCTTCGTGTAGCCCAGATGCCCGGCGCGTTCACCGGCTACTACCTCGACGGCCGCAGCGCCGCGCGCCGTGAGGCGTCGGTCCGACTGGCGGCGAGCGGGCTCGAGATCGCGCTCGGGGACGGGACGCGCCTGTGGTGGCCGCTGCGGGAGGTCCGCCAGACGCAGGGTTTCTACGCCGGCGAGCAGACCCGCCTCGAGCGCGGCGCGCCCTTCCCCGAGATTCTCCTGATCGACGACTCCGCCTTCCTGGGGGCGCTTCACGCAACGGCCCCGGGGTTCGGCCGCCGCTTCCACAATCCCGGATGGCGACGGTCGAGGGTGCTGCTCACGGTCGGCGCGGCGCTGGCATCCGTGGCGATTGGGGCGGTCCTCTACGTGTGGGGCATCCCCGCGGCCGCCGGCATGCTCGCCGCGCGGGTGCCGGTGTCGTGGGAGGAGCGGCTCGGCCAGGCCGCCGTGGAGCAGATCACGGCGTCGAAGCGCCGGTGCGTCGACCCGGAGCGCGAAGCGGCGATCGGGGCGATCGTGAAGCGCCTTCTCGAGCCCCAGCCGCGCACCCCGTACACGTTTCGCGTGACCGTCGTGGACGACATGACGGTCAACGCCTTCGCCGTCCCCGGCGGCCAGGTGGTGCTCCTCCGCGGACTCGTCGAGCGCGCGCGGACACCCGAGGAGCTGGCGGGAGTGCTCGCGCACGAGCTCCAGCACGTGCTCCAGCGCCACGCGACGCGGCTTCTGCTGCAGCACGCCTCCACGGGGCTCTTGCTTGTCGCCATCTCGGGAGACATCACGGGAGCGATGGCGTACGGGATCGAGAGCGCCCGCGTGCTCGGGACCCTGCGCTACAGCCGCCACCTTGAGACCGAAGCGGACGCCGAAGGGTTGAAGATGCTGCTGGCGGCGGACGTCGACCCGCAGGGGATGATCGCGTTCTTCGAGAGCATGCGCGCCGCGGAGCGGGGCGCGCCGAGCGCCACACGCTATCTGACCTCTCACCCGCTCGCCGCGGAGCGGGTCGAGACCCTCAAGCAGCTGGCGGCGTCCCACACGACGGGGTTCCGGCCGCTCCTGCCGGGCCGGGACTGGACGGACCTGAGGCGGGTCTGCGGAGGCTAGGCTCTAGCGGCGCGGAGTGTCGCCGAGCGCGACGACGACGAGCGAGCCGTGGGAGTCTACCGGCCGGACGCCACGTCCGTAGCCGGCGACGTTGTCGCACAGCCAGCCCACACAGGGCGTACGGGAATCAACCTCGCTCTTGATCGCGGCCCACTCGTCGGCCGCGGCGCGACCGAGGGCACGGTGGCGAGCGCCGGACTCCACGACGAGCACGAGGCGGGCGCCGTCGCCTTCGAGACGTTTCAGGGCCGACCGCGCGGCCTCAACGGACCCCTGGATGAGGGCCTCGGGGTCGGGCACAGACCGCTCCTCGAATCCTTCGGCGTAGCCCAGGCCGGTCGAGTAGGCGGCTTCGAGACACGCGGCGCTGGCGAGTGGCTCGCTCGTCGAGGTGCCGTAGACGAGGGGGGACGAGAGCACGCTGCAGACCGTGCGCATCTTGGGTCCCATCAGGATTCGCCAGGGCTGCAAGAATGACTCGGCGGGCGCGCCGAAGCCCGGCTTCACGAACGCGAGGCCGAGGCCGCGCGGATACCGCATCCTGAACGGCCAGCCCGAGAGGATCAGCCGGGCCGCTCCCTGCCCTGCCTCTGTGAGATGGCGACCCCCCGAGGCGGCGACGCCGCTGACGGCGCCTTCCCCATTGGTGAGACAGATGACCAGGGCACCCGCGGTCACGGCCCCGTTGTGGGTCAGGATCGCCGAGGTTGCGCCCCCGGCGACGCCCACGGGTCCCAGCACCCCGCGGATGAGTGGGACGACGTCCTGGGCCGGTACACCCGCTGTGACCAGCAGGACGAGGTCTGGAGAGGTACCGTGCAGACCGGTGCGCGCCATTGCGGTCGCGCGAACAGCTGCCCAGATCGCGTCCTGGTGCGAGGCGAACCCGATACCGATCTGGAGGGTTTTCGACTCGGTTTCGACGGGGATGGTCGCGTACATGGCTCCGAGCGGTTGCAGCAGGGGTGCCAATCCGGAATGGGCTAGAAGATCAGGGACTTTCTTCGAGGACAGGCTCGGGAAGGTGTCAGTTCGGCAACAGGTGTGCTATTTAGAGCATCCCGTACTCCTTCAGGCGGCGGTAGATGGTCCTCCTGGAGATCCCGAGCGCGCTGGCGGCCGCTTCCTTGTCGTCCTTGTAGAACGACAGGGCACGGAGGATGAGATCCTTTTCCACGTCGGCCAGCCGGGGTACGGATCCGCTGGCGGGCGAGGCGACAGCCGGAACGGAGGCGGTGCCGAGGACCGGCAGATCCGCGAGGGTGATCTGCTCGCGAGCGCCCATGGCGAAGGCGCGCTCGATGACGTTCTCGAGCTCGCGCACGTTGCCGGGGAAGTCGTAGGCCGCGAGCGCGGCCAGGGCGTCCGGTGTGATCCCCTTCACGTCGCGCCTGAATCGCCGGTTGTAGCGGCGGAGGAAGTGGTTCACGAGCGCCGGGATGTCCTCTCGCCGGGTCCGCAGCGGCGGCAAGCTCACCCGGACCACGTTCAGCCGGTAGTAGAGGTCCTGGCGGAATCGCCCGTCGGCGATCGAGCGATCAAGATCGCGATTGGTCGCCGCGATGACCCGGACATCGACCGAGTGCGCCTTCGTCGAGCCGACCGGGCGCACCTGCATCTCCTGCAGCACGCGCAGCAGCTTTACTTGAAGTCCCGGCGACAGCTCGGCGATCTCGTCGAGGAAGATCGTGCCCTCGTTCGCGCCGCGGAAGAGCCCGAGCGCGTCGGAGACCGCGCCCGAGAAGGCCCCTCGGACGTGCCCGAAGAATTCCGACTCGAGCAGGTCTTCTGGAATCGCGCTGCAGTTGACGGGGATGAAGGGTCCTTTGGCGCGGCCGGAAAGCCGATGGATCGCCGCGGCCACCAGCTCCTTGCCGGTCCCGCTCTCGCCCTCGATGAGGACCGGCGAATCCGTGGTGGCGACCTTGCTGATGATCTCCTTCACGCGCTGCATCGGCACCGAGTTGCCCACGAGCTCGTTCACCGTGAGCTCTTCGCCCAGGCGCGCGCGGAGCGATTGAACCTCGCCTTTGAGGAACCGCCGCTCGGTCACGCGCGCCATCAGATGGCGCAGCTCGTCGAGGATCAGCGGCTTGGAGAGATAATCGTAGGCGCCTTCCTTGAGGGCTTCGACGGCCGAGGCGATCGTCGGGTAGCCCGTCATCACGATCACCTCGATCGATTCGTCGTGACGCTTGATCTCGCGGAGCAGATCGAGGCCGCTCATCTCGGGCATGCGAATGTCGGTGATCGCGGCGTCGTACAGCTCGGTCCGGATCGCCTCGAGCGCCTCGGTCCCGGTGCCGACGCATCCCACCTGGTAGCCCCACTGGGTAAGGGCTTCCTTCAGGAGTTTGAGGATCGAGGGTTCATCGTCGACGACGAGGATCTTGGCGACTTCCATGTCCTTAACCGACTCTAGCATGACCGAGATGTCAAACTGACAAGCTATATAAACGTTTCCGGCAATGTCTGGGCTTGCACTGGGGGACCCGCCATGTTAGCGTAGACGTTGACTTTTTACCGAGGAGACCGCCACATGGCCAACCCCGAGACCATCCACCTGACCGAAGAGAATTTCGATGCGGCGATTGGCCGTGAAACCGGGCTCATGATGGTGGACTTCTGGGCTGAATGGTGTGGCCCCTGCCGCGCCATCGCGCCGGTTCTCGAGGATCTCGCCCGTGAGTCCGCGGGCAAGGTGACGCTCGCCAAGGTCAACGTCGATGAGAACCCCGGGCTCGCGGCGCGATACGGGATTCGCTCTATTCCGACGGTCCTGTTCGTGAAGCAGGGCAAGGTCTCCGATCAGGTGATCGGCGCGGTACCCAAGGCCAAGCTCCAAGCAAAGCTGGACGCTCTCGCCTAGCCGCCCCCAACGGGTCCGCATCAGCACCGCCAGCACAGGCATCCCGTCGCTTTCTCCGAGCCGTGAGGAGTTCCGGGCTCTCGCGGCACAGGGCAACCTTGTGCCCGTGTTCGCGGAGCTACCGGCCGATCTCGACACGCCGCTCTCGGCCTATCTTCGCCTGAGGCCCGGCCCGTACTCGTTCCTCCTGGAGTCCGTCGAGGGCGGCGAGGTGTGGGCGCGCTATTCGTTCCTGGGCGCGGACCCCCTGATGGTCCTCACGGCCAAGAACGGGCGGTTGACGCTCAGCCGCGACGGCCGCACCGAGCGGCTGCCGGAGGGCAATCCTCTCGTCGCCGTCCGCGATCTCCTCAAGCAGTTCCAGCCCGTCCCGGCCCCGGGGCTCCCGAGATTCCAGGGCGGCGCGGTCGGCTTCCTTGCCTACGACATGGTCCACCACATGGAGCGGCTGCCGCGCACGACCCAGGACGATCTCGGCCTGCCGGACGCGGTGTTCCTCTTCACCGATACCCTGCTCGTGTTCGACAACCTGCGCCACCGGCTGCTGGTCATCGCCAACGCCGTCGTCGAGCGGCACGACCCCGCCGCGCTCGATCGAGCCTACGACCGGGCGGCGGTCCGTATCGGGATGACGCTCGCCAAGCTGGCGCGCCCGGCAAGGGCGCCCGCCACGTTCTCGCTTCCGGCGGCGGCGCCGCTCCTCGCCGAGGGCGAGACCGGCTTCACCTCGACCATGAACGAGGCGCAGTTCGTCGACGCCGTGCATCGAGCCAAGGCGTTCATCGCCGCCGGCGACGCGTACCAGATCGTGCTCTCGCGACGGCTCGACTGCCGCCTCACCGCCGATCCGTTCACGGTCTATCGCGCGCTCCGGACGATCAATCCGTCACCCTACCTCTTCTTCCTCCGGCTGGGCCCGATGTCCATCGTGGGCTCGTCCCCCGAGGTGCTGGTCCGGGTCGAGGGCGGTCGGGTCGACCTCAGGCCGATCGCCGGGACGCACCCGCGCGGCGCCACCGAGGCCGAGGACCGCGAGATCGAGGAGCGGCTCAAGAACGACCCCAAGGAGCGCGCTGAGCACGTCATGCTGGTCGATCTCGGGCGGAACGACGTGGGCCGCGTCTCCGAGCTCGGCTCGGTCAAGGTCACCGAGTTCATGGAGATCGAGCGCTACTCCCACGTGATGCACCTGGTGAGCCACGTGACCGGCAAGCTCAAGGCCGGGAGCGACGCGCTCGACGTGCTCCAGGCTTCGTTCCCGGCCGGGACCCTGAGCGGCGCGCCGAAGATCCGCGCGATGGAGATCATCGACGAGCTGGAGCCGACGCAGCGAGGTCCCTACGGCGGCGCGGTGGGATACGTCTCCTACTCGGGAAACCTCGACTCGTGCATCACCATCCGCACGATCGTGTGTCACGGCCGGCGCGCCTCGGTGCAGGTCGGGGCCGGCATCGTCGCCGATTCGGATCCCAAGACCGAATGGCTCGAGACCTGCTCCAAGGCGCGCGGCATGATCCTGGCGCTGCGGCTCGCGGCGGGGACCGAACGATGATCCTCGTCATCGACAACTACGACTCCTTCACCTATAACCTCGTCCAGTACCTCGGCGAACTGGGCGCGACGCTCGAAGTCATCCGCAACGACGCGCTCAGCTCTGACGCGATCGCCGCCAAGAGACCCGAGCGCATCGTGATCTCGCCGGGGCCGGGCAATCCCGATCAGGCGGGCGTGTCGCTCGAGGTCATCCGTCGCCTCGGTGCGACGACGCCGATCCTCGGCGTCTGTCTCGGCCACCAGTCGATCGGCCAGGCTTACGGCGCCACGGTCGCGCGAGCCAAGACGCAGATGCACGGCAAGACGTCCGCGATCCGCCACGACGGCCGCGGCGTGTTCGCCGGGCTCGGCAACCCCTTCGTGGCCACGCGCTACCACTCGCTCGCGGTCATGCGCGACACGGTGCCTGACGCGCTCGAGGTCACGGCCTGGGCCGAGGACGGCGAGATCATGGGACTCCGTCATCGGCGCGATCCCGTCGAGGGTGTTCAATTCCATCCCGAGTCGATCCTGACGATCGAGGGAAAGCAGCTTCTGAGAAATTTCCTCTCCGGATGAGTCGGCCCCAAGCAGCGACCGAGCGACGCCTGATCGAGATCATCCGGCGGGCGGCCCGGCGAGCGCCGGGGGTCCGGGTCGGGATCGGCGACGATTGCGCGGTGCTCGAGCCGGCCGCGGGAAGCTTGCTGCTGGCCACCACCGATCTGCTCATCGAGGACGTGCACTTCCGCCGCCGCTGGGCCACCCCGACGGACATCGGCTGGAAGTCCCTCGCGGTAAACGTCTCGGACATCGCCGCGATGGGTGGCCGCCCGCGGTGGGGCCTGATCGCGCTGGCCTGCCCGGAGGCCGTGAGCCTCGAGGAGGCCGAGGCGTTCTATGCCGGTGTCCAGGCCCTGGCGACCGAGCACGACGTGGCGATCGTCGGCGGGGATACCTGCGGTTCGCCCCGAGGCTGGGTCATCAACGTGACCCTTCTCGGTGAGGCGGTGCGGGCGCCCATCCTCAGGTCGACGGCCCGCGCCGGGGACGTGATCGCCGTCACGGGATCGCTCGGGCGCTCTGCCGCCGGGCTGGCGCTCCTGGAGGCGAATCCGGCGCCGGCCGGTGTCGCCGGCGACGCGCGCGCCGAGGTGACCGCCGCGCACTTGAGGCCGCGCCCGCGGACGCGAGAGGGGCAATGGCTCTCCGAGGCCGGCGGCGTCACCGCGATGATCGATGTCTCCGACGGGCTCGCCACCGACCTCGGCCATCTCTGCGAGGAGAGCAGGCTCGGAGCGCGGGTCGAACTTGCACGGATTCCGGTCGACGCCTCGGTCCGCGACGTTGCGCGCGCGCTCGGTCGCGACACGATCCACTGGGCCACGGGGGGCGGAGAGGATTACGAGCTCCTGCTCACCTGCTCGCCAGAGGCGTTCGATCGCCTGGCCTCGGGGCTCGCGCGCGCGACGGGAGCGCGGCTGACGTCGATCGGCGAGATGATGCCGGCCGCCGATGGGATCCGATATCTCGACGCCTGCGGGGAGGCCGTGCCCGTCGGCCCGGGGTTCGAGCACTTCGTGACGGGGCGCGCCCGTGCCTGAGGGCATCGTCCTGAAGTTCTTCGCGCTGTGCGTGCTGATCATCTGCTCGGCGATCCTCACGGGCGCCGAGGCCGCCTACTTCTCGCTCGGCCGCGCCCGGCTCAAGCACGTCGCTCCGAAGGACGAGGACGAGCCCGTGGGCGAGCCGAAGCCGCTCATCGAGCGCCCGCATGAGCTGCTCGTCACCTTGCTGGTCGGGATCACCGTGATCAATATCGGCGCCGCCTCGCTCGCCGCGACGATCGCCGACAGCATCTTCGGTCCGACGGTGGGCATGTTCGTCACGATCGTCGTGCTGGTCTTCGTCCTCACGACCTTCGGGGAAATCCTGCCGATGACGCTCGCGGTCAAGCACCCGGAGCGGTTCCTGGCCATCGCCGGACGGCCCGTGGCCTGGCTCAGCGTGGTCCTGGCGCCGGTTCGGGCCGCGCTCGCGGGGTTGACCGCGCTGATGGTGCGGATCGTCAGTCGCGGGCGTGTGGAGCAAGCGATGCTCAGCGAAGAGGAGCTACGGACCCTCGTCGACGTGGGCGCCAGCGAGGGTGTGGTCGAGCGCGAAGAGCGCGAGATGATCCACAAGGTGTTCGAGCTCGAGGACACCCTGGTCCGATCGGTGATGGTGCCGCGCACGGACATGGTGTGCCTCGACGTCGAGACGCCGACGGCCGAGATCCTGCCGGCGCTCCGGGAGCACCTGCACTCGCGGGTCCCGGTCTACGAGGGCTCCATCGACGTCATCGTGGGGATCCTGTACGCCAAGGACCTCTTGCCCTTCATGGAAGGGCTGCCGCCGGACTTCGATCTGCGCGCCCACCTGCACCCGCCGTACTTCGTCCCGGAGTCCAAGCGCGCCGACGCGCTGCTGCAGGAATTCCAGGCCAAGCGCGTGCAGATGGCGATCGTCGTCGACGAGTACGGCGGCACCGCCGGCCTGGTCACCCTCGAGGACCTACTCGAGGAGCTGGTGGGCGAGATCGCCGACGAGTACGACGAGCCCGAGCGGCTGATCCAGCGAGTCGATGCGACCACCTACAGAGTCGCCGGCAAGCTGCCGATCGAGCAGCTGAACGCGGCGACGGGCCTCAACATCTCCAACGAGGGCTACGACACGGTCGGCGGCTGGGTCCTCGATCTCTTCGGGCGCGTGCCCCGGCGGGCCGAGCGCGCAGAGACGGCCGAGCTCCAGCTGACGGTGGAGAAGGTGGAGCGGACGCGGATCGTCGAGGTGCTGGTGGCGCTGAAGAAGCCCGCGAAGGAGGCGGCCGCGTGAGCCTCATCTGGCTGGCGGTGCTCTGTCTCATTCTCACGATGTTCTTCTCGGCCGCCGAGATGGCGTTCATCGCCGCCAACCGTCTCCGGCTGAAGTACCTCGCCGAAGAGGGCAGCGGCGTCGCGCGAAGCTACCTCGAGGCGTTTCGGCAGCCCGAGCGAGTGCTGTCGACCGCGATGATCGGCGTGACGATCTCCCACATCGTCGCCGCCTCGGCGGTGACGTGGGTGCTCTTGCCGACGCTCGGCTGGATGACGCCGTACGTGGTGACCGCTATGCTGACGCCGGTGATGCTCGTCCTCGGCGAGATCATTCCGAAAGCGGTCGCGCGCGAATGGGCGACCAGCTTGCTCCTCAGGCTCTACCGGCCGCTGACCTGGGCCGCCGTCATGCTCGTACCGTTCGTGTCGTTCGCGAACTTCGTCGTGGGCGCCGTCCTGCGCGCCTTCGGCGCTCGCCAGGGCGACATGCGCGCCTTCGTCTCGCGCGAAGAGCTGAAGGCCTTGCTCCAGCTCGAGCCCGGCGAGGCGGACGTGACGACGATCGAGGCGCAGCTGATCGACAAGATCTTCGACCTGGGCGACACGACCGTGCGCGAGGTCATGGTGCCGCTGGTCGAGGTCGCGATGCTTTCCGACACCGCCACGCCGCGCGAGGCGGTGGCTTTCGTCATGGACCGCGGATTCTCGCGTGTGCCGATCTTCCGGCAGCGCGAGACCAGCATCGTGGGGGTGGTCGGCGCCAAGGACATCCTGAGCCGCGGCGCCGCCGTGCGGACCCTGGACGAGCTCAAGCGGCCGCCGTACTATGTGCCCGAAACCAAGCGCATCGACGACTTGCTCCGCGAGATGCAGCGAAACCGTACCCACATGGCCGTGGTCGTCGACGAGTACGGCGGGTCGACCGGCGTCGTGACGCTCGAGGACATCCTCGAGCAGATCGTGGGCGACATCCACGACGAGCACGAGCGGGCCGCCGCGCCCGCCGAGCGACTGCCCGACGGCAGCTACCGGGTGTCCGCGCGCGCGAACATCGACGAGCTGAACGAGGCGCTCGACTGGACGCTGCCCAAGCGAGATTACGAGACCGTCGCCGGGCTCGTGCTCGCGACCCTGCACCGGATCCCTCGAGCCGGCGAGGAGTTCCAGATCGCGGGCTATTCGATCACCGTCCTCGAGTCCGATGCCCGGCGTGTCATCTCGGTCAAGATCGCTCCGGTCGCCGGCACGACCCTGCCGGTCGCCGGAACCAGCAGTTCATGATCGCGTCTCGGCCCGCCGAGCGCCGACGGGCCGGGCGCGCACGAAGAGGAGAGTGAGCATGGCGGGAAGCATGGTCGAGTTCACGTCGAACGGCAGCAAGACCGCCGGATACCTGGCGACGCCCGCAGCGGGCAAGGGACCGGGCGTGCTGGTGCTCCAGGAGTGGTGGGGGCTCGTCGGTCACATCAAGAACGTGTGCGACCGGTTCGCGGGCGAGGGCTTCACGGCGCTGGCGCCGGACATGTACCACGGAAAGACCGCCAGCGAGCCCGACGGCGCCGGAAAGCTCTTCATGGCGCTCAACATCTCGCAGGCCGAGCGAGATCTGAGAGGCGCGGCGACGTACCTCCTGGGCCAGTCGTCCACCAAGAAGATCGGCGCGGTGGGCTTCTGCATGGGCGGCCAGCTCGCTCTCTACGCCGCCACGCTCAACCCCTCGGTCTCGGCGTGCGTCAATTTCTACGGGATCCACCCGAACGTGAAGCCCGACTACACGAAGCTGTCCGGGCCGGTGCTCGGCCTTTTCGCGGAAAAGGACGGCTTCGTGACGCCGCAGGTGGCCAAGGATACCGACGCGGCCATCATGAAGGCCGGCAAGCAGTCCGAGATCAACATCTACCCCGGGGTGGACCACGGATTCTTCAACGACGACCGGGCGGACGTCTACAACAAGGCGGCCGCGGCCGACGCGTGGAAGCGCACTCTCGCGTTCTTCCGCCAGCACGTGAAATAGCCGTCGGCGAGCGCGGGGCAGCGGGGGCCGGCGCCCCCCGCGGTCGCTCGTTGCCCCGGCTCGCGAGGTTTCCGGTTTCTTGGTGCTCCCGGTGTCGCCGGGCGATAAGCTCGTGAAGATGCGTGAGTACCCGCTCGACGTCTTCCTCCCCGCAGCCGGATTTGGCGAGCGGCTCCGGCCGGCCACGAGTCACCTGCCCAAACCCCTCTTGCCGATCCTCGGCACGCCGATCATCGAGCGAATCCTGAGCAGGCTGGCCCGCGTGTGCGACGGCCGGATCGGGATCAACCTGCACTGGAAGGCCGAGCTGCTGCGCGCCTGGGCCACGGCGTCGCCCTGGAGCGAGCGCATCGTCTTCTTCCCCGAGGACCCGATCCTCGGGACGGGCGGCGCGCTCAAGAACGCGGAGTCGATGCTCTCGAAGCGTCCGTTCATCGTCCACAACTCGGACATCCTCCTGGACATCGACTTCGCGCGGCTGATCGAGGAGCACCTCGGCTCGGGCAACACGGCGACCCTCGTGTGCCATCGATTGTCGCACCTGAGCAACGTGGTCATCGACGACAGCGGTCAGGTGCTGGACGTCGAGAACCCCGGCGCCTCGCGACCGGATCCCTCCCACATCGCGAACAAGGTCGCCTACACCGGCATCGCCGTCTATTCGCCGGAGATCCTGGGCTTCCTTCCCGCCGGCGTCTCCCACGCCACCGTCGCCTGGGTCGCGGCCTCGAAGGCCGGCTTCAAGGTGCGCGTGTTCGACGTCACCGGCGCCTACTGGAACGACGTCGGCGATCCCGCCACCTACGCGCGCGGCGTGCTCGACGCCTTGCGGGAGCGCGGCGAGACGGTCTACCTGTCGGCGGGCGCGCGCTGCGGGAAGGTCGAGATCGACGGTTACGTCGTCCTCGAATCAGGCAGCCAGATCCGGGACGGCGCGCGGGTCAGGAACTGCATCTTCATGCCGGGCGCCGACGCCTCCGGCGAGCACGACAACGCGATCGTCGGACCCGACTACGAGATCTCGCTCGCCGAGGCCGACATGCAGCCCTCGATCCACGCCGCGGAGAAGAAGCGCGTCCCGCTGGGGGATCCGCTCTTCGCGCGCCACTTCAGGACGCGTCCGGGAGTCGCGCGCGGGGCAGCGCCGAGCGCGACCTCGCCCGTGTGGTCCGAGGCGATTCTCGTCGGGCTCGGCGGGTCGGACCGCCGCTACTATCGCGTGCGGAACGACGGCCGGACCGCGATCCTGATGGAATGCCGGCCCGAGGATCCGGACTTCGAGCGGCATCTCGCCTACACGCGATTCTTCGCGCGGCACACCGTGCCGGTCCCGGCGCTCCTGACCGAGGACAGCGCGAACAAGCGCGCGCTGTTCGAGGATCTCGGCGACACGTCGCTCTACGCGTACCTGACCTTGCCGCGCGACCACGAGAGCGTCGAGAGCATGTACCGCGACGTCCTCCGGAGCCTCGTGACCTTGCACACGACGGCGACCGCCCGCGTCGGCGAGTGCCCGCTCCTGGAAGCGCGGATCTTCGACTACGACTACCTCCGGTGGGAGACGACGTATTTCCTCGACCGCTTCGTCGCCGGGCTCCGCCGGGTCGAGATCGCGAACCGGCCGGCTCTCGACGCGGAGCTCCACCGCCTGGCGCAATGCGTCTTCACCAAGCCGAAGGTCATCATCCACCGCGACTTCCAGTGCCAGAACATCATGGTCCACGCCGGCGGCCCGCGGATCATCGACTATCAGGGCGCTCGCATGGCGCCGCCCGCCTACGACGTCGCGTCGGTGCTCTGGGACCCCTACCACCGCCTGGACGACGGCATGCGCGAGCGGCTGCTCGCCTACTATCTCGACGAGATGAAGGCCGATCCCGCGCATCCGTTCCACGAGGCGGCCTTCCGGGACAGCCTGCTCGCCTGCCGGCTCCAGCGCCACATGCAGGCGCTGGGCGCCTACGGATTTCTCTCCGAGGTGAAGGGCAAGAAGTACTTCCTGAAGCACGTTCCCGAAGCGCTCCGGCTGCTCCGCGAGGACGTCGCCGCGGTCCGGCAGGAGTATCCGGAGCTCGCGCACCTGATCGCCGCGCTCTGAGCGCGGTCGGCTCAGACCTCGGTCCCGCCGAGGCGCAGCACGATTCTCACACCGCGCCGCGGCGCGAGCACGGTGCCGGGCTCGGGCTCGACGCGCCAGCCCGGCGCCAGCGTCACCTCGTATCGCTGCGCGACCATCGCGACGACGACCTGCATCTCGATCAGCGCGAAGGCGCTCCCGATGCAAGCGCGCGGACCGCCGCCGAACGGAAAGTACGCGTAACGCGGCCGCGCCGCGTGTCCGTGCCGGAACCGCTCCGGAGCGAACCGCTCGGCGTCCTCCCAGAATCGCGGATCCCGGTGCGTGACGAAGGGGCTCAGCAGCACCGTGGCGTTCGCCGGAATGCGGTAGCCATCGATGTCCACGGCGGCGGTCGTCGTTCGGGCCGTGATCCACGTGGGCGGATAGAGCCGAAGCGCCTCCTCGATGACCATGCGCGTGTAGTCCAGATCGACGAGGTCCTGGGCGGTCGGACGACGCGCGCCGAGCACGGTGCGAGCTTCGCGACGGAGTCGGCTTCGCGCGCCGGAATTCTGCGACAGCAGGTACCACACCCACGCGAGGCCACTCGCGCTCGTGGAGTGTCCGGCGACGAAGAGGGCCTTCAGCTCGTCGCGGAGCTCGGTGGCGTCGAAGCCCTCGCCGCTCGCGTGGTCGCGAGCCGCGAGCAGCGCCGACAGCAGTTCGCCGTCCGGCCGAGCGTCGTGGCGTTCGCCGATCCGTCGCGACATGAACGTGTCGAGCGCGCCGACCGCCCGCTCGTAGCGTCCCTGCCCGGGTGTGGGGAGCCAGGGTAGCCAGCCGAGGGGGCTCCAGAGACCTCGGTTCACGCGCTCCGCCACGACGCTGATCGCCCGCCCGACCGTCCGCGCCTCCGCGTCGGGGACCTCGCCAAACAGCACCCGGATGATGATCGCCCGGGTCAGCTCCGTCATCTCGTCGAAGACGTCGAACGGCCGGGCCGTCTCGGCCGACTGGCGCCAGCGGTCCAGCATGGCGGCGGTGGTCTCGACGATCAGCGGGACGAGGGCCGCCATCCGCTGCGGGGTGAAGGCCGGCCGCATCAGATGGCGTCGGCGACGCCAGTCCTCGCCATCGACCGTCGTGAGACTGGCGCCGAAGAGCGGCTTGATGCGTTGGGCGGCGACACTCTTCTCAAAGCGGCCGGCGTCTTCCTGCAACACGTACTTGACATGGTCCGGGTGACTCAGCAGATAGAGCCTGCGGACGCCGAGGGGCAAGCCGACGATGTCGCCGTGTGTGCGGGCGGCGTCGAGAAAGAACGCGAGCGGGTCCTTGCGGGCTCTCGGAAAGACCCCGAGAAGCGGATAGCCGCGCGGGCCGGGGGGTGGCCCGGACATCTGCCTTCGTCGAGGGCGCTGACGAGCCCTACGCGGAGGCGGCGGCCACCTTTTCCTTCCGCTTGCGCCGGCCGGTCGCGCCGGCCTCGCCCTTGGGCGCCCGCTCCTTCTTCTCGGACTTCTTCTCCTTGTCCGTGGGCGCTTCGGCGCGGTCGACCAGCTCGAGGTACACCATCGGCGCGCCGTCGCCGGGACGGGGCCCGGTTTTGATGATGCGCGTGTAGCCGCCGTTCCGGTCGGCGAACCGCGCGGCGATCGTGTCGAACAGCCGGCCCACCACCTCCGTGTCGGGCACCATCGACAGTACCTGACGGCGCGCGTGGAGGTTCTCGCGCTTGGCCAGGGTGATCATATGCTCGGCGAGCCCGCGAACCGCCCGGGCCTTCGTGTCGGTGGTGGCGATGCGCTCGTGCCGGAACAGCGCGACGAGCAGGTTGCGAAACAGCGCCCACCGGTGCTGGGTGAGCCGGCCGAGCTTGTAGCCGGCGTTCCGGTGCCTCATCGCGTGACTCCTCCTCGGATCATTTCACGGTAACTGAGCACTGAAGGGTTCAGCTCGCCGCAGAGGCTGCGGCTCACTTCACACTGCCTCGGCCGAGCGCGCCCAGGACGTTGGGGTCGATCCGCATGCCGAGCGACAGGCCGAGCGCGGCGAGCGCCGTCTTGATCTCGTCGATCGACTTCTCGCCGAGGTTCTTCACGTGCTCCAGGTCGGCCTCGTTTTTCTGCACGAGGTCGACGACCAGGTTCAACTCGGCATTTTTCAACGCGTTGATCGCGCGCGCCGGCAGCGCCAGCTCCTCGAGCGTCTTGCCGAGGGCGTCGCGCAGGAACGCCTCGCCCTCCGCGCCCTCCGCCTCCTCGTCCTCGCGCGGAACCCCCGCGGCGAGTGGACGAAAGTGATCCCTGAGGTAGGTGGACGCCCGCGTGAGCGCGTCGTCCGGGCTCACCGAGCCGTTCGTCCACACCTCGAGCACCAGCTTCTCATAGTCCGTGATCTTGCCCAGGCGCGACATCTCGACGTTGTAGGACACCCGGGTGATCGGCGAATAGGCGGCGTCGAGCGCCAGGGCGCCCGCCGGCGCGGCGACCGTGGCCCGGTCGACCGCCTCGTAGCCGCGGCCCATGCCCACGCCGAGCTCGAGCGTCACCTTCGCATTCGACTCGATCGTGAACAGGTGGATCTCGGGGTTCACCACCTCGACGTCGGTCTCGGGCACGTCGCCGCCCGTCACGTCCTTCGGCCCCGTCACCTCGATCCGGAGGACCTTGGCCTCTCCCGAGGGGACCTGGATGGCGAGCTTCTTGATGTTGAGCAGGACGTCGACGGTGCCCTCCTTGACGCCGGGGATCTTCGTCTCGACGCTCTTGACCCCGTCGATCCGCACCCACGACACGGCCGCGCCGGGCACGACCGCGAGCAGGGTGCGCCGGAGCGAGTTCGCGACGGTCAACGCATAGCCCTTCTCGAACGGCTCGGCGACGAGCCGGCCGTAGCGGTCACTCAAAATCTCCCACTCGACCTTCTTCGGCCTCTGAAATGGAATGCGGGGCATAGCCTTTCCTATTTGGAGTCGCGCCTCGGCCGGCGGGGCCCCAGCCCCGCGACGGCCTGCAGCGCGCACCTCACTTGCTGTAGAGCTCGACGATGAGCTGCTCGGCGACCGGGATCTGGATGTCGTCGCGCAACGGTAGGCTTCGGACGACCCCTTTCTTCTCGTTCGGATCGAGCTCCAGCCACTGGGGCACCTGCCCGCGGCCGGCGTTGACGTTGTCGTCGAGGCGCGCCTGCAGCTTGGACGTTGGTCGGAGCTGCACCGCGTCGCCCACCTTCACCAGGAACGACGGCACCGAGACCTTGCGGCCGTTCACCTGGAAATGGCCGTGCGTCACCATCTGGCGCCCCTCGCGTCGCGAGGCCGCGAATCCGAGCCGGTGCACGACGTTGTCGAGCCTGAGCTCGAGGAGCCGCAGGAGATTCTCGCCGGTGACGCCCTTCTCGGCCTCGGCCCACTGGAAGTATTTGCGGAACTGACTCTCGAGCACGCCGTAGATGCGCTTGGCCTTCTGCTTCTCGCGCAGCTGCACGCCGAAGGCGGTCGGCTTGCCGCGGTTCAGCCCGTGCTGGCCCGGCGGATAGTTGCGCCGCTCGATCGCGCACTTGTCGGTGAAGCAGCGGGCGCCCTTCAAGAAGAGCTTCATGCCTTCGCGTCGGCAGAGCCGGCACTTCGCGTCTCGATACCGCGCCATGGCCGCCCCCTATACCCGCCGCCGCTTCGGCGGGCGGCAGCCGTCGTGCGGAATCGGCGTCACGTCACGGATCGCGGTGATCTCCAGGCCGGCGGCCTGCAGCGAGCGGATGGCCGCCTCGCGACCAGCCCCGGGGCCCCGCACGAAGACCTCGATCTGCTTCAGGCCGTACTCCATCGCCTTGCGCGCGGCCAGCTCGGAGGCCGTCTGGGCGGCGAAGGGCGTGCTCTTGCGCGAGCCCTTGAACCCGGCGCTGCCGGCGCTCGACCAGGACACGACGTTGCCCATCCGGTCCGTGAGCGTGACGATCGTGTTGTTGAACGTCGCCTGGATGTGGGCGATGCCGGTGCGCACCTCGCGCCGCTCGCGCCGCTTGGCGCCCTTCTTCCGTGGTGCCGGTTTCGTTTCTTCGGCCATGCCTTACGCTCCCGCCTTCTTCGGCGCAGCTGCTGCCGCCGGTGCCGCCACGGGCGCCGAGGGCGCCGCCGCCGGCTTCTTCTTGACCATCACGCCCCGCTTGGGGCCCTTCCGCGTCCGGGCGTTGGTGTGGGTCCGCTGGCCCCGAACCGGCAGACCGCGCCGGTGACGGATGCCGCGATACGCGCCGATGTCCATCAGGCGCTTGACGTTCATCGAGACGTCTCGGCGCAGGTCGCCCTCGACCTTGAGCTCGCGCTCGATGATCTCGCGGATCCGGTTCACCTCATCGTCCGTCCAGGCCTTCACCCGTTTGTTGGGGTCGACGTTGGCCTTGAGCAGCACGCGCCGCCCCGTGGACCTGCCGAGCCCATAGATGTATGTCACCGCCACCTCGCCCCGCTTCTCCCGCGGCAAATCGACGCCAGCCACTCTCGCCATTGACTTTCTCCGTTCTCTGTTCCGTCCGAGCGGCGGCTTGGCCGCCCCAATCCATCCCGGGGGGAGGCATCGGAAGGGGGGCGAAGCCCCCCTCCGAGTGCTATCCCTGGCGTGCCTTGTGGCGCGGGTTCTTGCAGATGATCCGCGTCACGCCCTGACGCTTGACGATCTTGCAGTGCTCACAGCGCACCTTGATCGACGGCCGTACCTTCATCGCTTCTCCGTCTCCACGTCCATTGAGATCCGACTACTTGAACCGATAGGTGATCCGGGCCCGGGTCAGGTCGTACGGCGACAGCTCGACCTTCACGCGATCGCCCGGCAGGATCCGGATGAAGTTCATCCGCATCTTGCCGCTGACGTGCGCGAGCACCTTGTGGCCGTTCTCGAGCTCCACCCGGAACATCGCGTTGGGCAGCGGCTCGACCACCGTTCCCTCGACCTCGATCGCGTCTTCTTTGGTCATCGCTCTGGACTCGGTGCCGCCGGCGTGGACCGGCCGCGGAGGCTCGTCAGCACCTCCGGCCCGTTGTCCGTCACCGCCACGGTGTGCTCGAAGTGCGCCGCCAGGCTCCCGTCCTGGGTCACCGCCGTCCAGCCGTCGTCCAGGATCCGCACTTCCCAGCTTCCCATGGTGACCATGGGCTCGATCGCGAGGACCATGCCGGGCCGGAGCTGCGGGCCGCGCCCCGGATCCCCGAAGTTGGGGATCTGCGGCTCCTCGTGCAGCGCCCGCCCGATCCCGTGACCGACGAAGGCGCGGACGACGGCGAACCCGTTCGCCTCGACGTGCGACTGGACCGCGTGCGAGATGTCGGACAGCCGCCGGCCCGGACGGCACTCCTGGATGGCCAGATCCAGGCTCTCCCGGGTGACGTCCAGGAGCTTCTGCACGTTCGCCGGCACGGTCCCGATCGGCAACGTGAACGCACAGTCGGCGTAGTACCCCTCTACGATGCACCCGAGGTCAAGGCCGACGATGTCGCCCTCGCGAATCCTGCGCCGGGCCGACGGAATGCCGTGCACGACTTCCTCGTTGATCGAGATGCAGGCCGTCGCCGGGAATCCGCGGTAGCCCTTGAAGGCCGGCGCGGCGCCCTCGCGATGGATGTACGCCTCGACGTCCTCGTCGATCTCGAGCGTCGACATCCCCGGGCGGACGAAGCCGCCCAGCCGCTCGACGACGCCGGCCAGGATGTGGCCCGCTCGCCGCATGAGCGCGATCTCGCGCGCCGACTTGAGCACGATCACCGGATGGCCCCCGCCGCGGCGCGGATCGCGCCCCGGATCGTGGCGAGCGGCCCTTCGCCCGACACGGTCGTCAGCATGTTGCGCTGGCGGTAGTAGTCGAGCAGCGGCGCCGTCTGACGCTGATAGACTTCCAGACGCCTGCGGACGGTGGCCTCGGTGTCGTCGTCGCGCTGATAGAGCTCGCCGCCGCACGCGTCGCACACCCCCGCGCGCTTCGGCGGATTCGACGTCAGGTGATACGAGTGGCCGCACGCGCGACACACGCGGCGTCCTGTCAGCCGGCGCAGCAGCTCGGGCTCGGAGACGTCGAAGTAGACGACCGTGTCGAGCGTCTGACCGAGATCCTTCAGGAGCTTCGCGAGCGCTTCGGCCTGGGCGATCGTGCGCGGGAACCCGTCGAGGATGAAGCCTCGCCCGGCGTCGGCCCGGCCGAGGCGCTCGCCCATCATCCGGATGATCACGTCGTCCGGGACGAGCGCGCCCTGGTCCATGTAGCTCTTGGCCTCGCGTCCGAGCGGGGTTCCCGCCGCCACCTCCTCGCGCAGCATGTCGCCGGTCGCGAGGTGGAGCACGCCCCACTCTTGCGCGAGGTCGCGGGCCTGCGTGCCCTTGCCCGCGCCCGGCGGCCCGAGAAACGCGATGCGCACGCTCAACTTCCGTACCCGCTCGAGCGCGACCTGGACCGCTTCAGGAAGCCCTCGTAGTTCCGCATGAGCAGGTGCGACTCCATCTGTCGGACGGTATCGAGCGCCACGCCCACGACGATCAGGAGGCTCGTGCCACCGAAGTAGAACGGCACGTTGAACCAGCGGATCAGGTAGTCCGGCAGCACTGAGATCAGCGCCAGGAACAGGGCGCCCGGCAACGTGATGCGCGTCAAGGTCCGGTCGATGTACTCGGCCGTCTTCTTGCCGGGCCGCACGCCCGGGATGAAGCCCCCGTACTTCTTCATGTTGTCGGCCAGGTCGATCGGGTTGAACACGATCGCCGTGTAGAAGTAGGCGAAGAAGACGATCAGCGCCATGTAGCTCACAGTGTAGAAGAGCCGCCCGGGCGACATCGCGTCGGAGATCGCCTGCATCCACGGATGCGGCACGAACCGCGTCAGGGTCGCTGGGAACAGGATCAGCGAGGACGCGAAGATGACCGGGATGACGCCCGCGGTGTTGATCCTGAGTGGGATGTGCGTCGACTGGCCGCCGTAGACGCGCCGGCCCACAACGCGCTTGGCGTACTGCACGGGGATCTTTCGCTGGCCCTCCTGCATGAGGACCACCGCCGCCGTCACGCCGACCATGACCAGCACGATGCCGACGACGACCACTGGCTTCAGCTCGCCGTTCTTCATGAGGACGTAGGAGGCGCTGATGGCCGACGGCAGCCGCACGACGATGCCCGCGAAGATGATCAGGGAGATCCCGTTGCCGATCCCCTTCTCGGAGATCTGCTCGCCCATCCACATGATCAGCGCGGTGCCGGCCGTCAGGGTGATCATCGTCAGCAGCCGGAATCCCCAGCCGGGAATCGGCACGATCGAGAGCCCGGTCGGGCTCCGCATGCTCTCGAGGCCGTAGGCGATCCCGAGCGCCTGGACGCCCGACAGCACGATCGTGCCGTAGCGCGTGTACTGGGTGATCTTCTTGCGGCCCGCCTCGCCTTCCTTCGCAAGCCGCTCGAGGGCCGGGACGACGACGGTCAAGAGCTGCAGGATGATCGAGGCCGAGATGTACGGCATGATGCCGAGCGCGAAGATCGACAGCCGTCTCAGGTTGCCGCCCGAGAAGAGGTCGACCATGCCGAGCAAGGTGCCCTGGACCTGATCGAAGAACTGGGCGAGCGCGTGACCGTCGATCCCCGGCGTGGGCACGTGCGCGCCCACGCGGTACGCGATCAGCAGCACCGCGGTCATGAGGACGCGGCGCTTCAGCTCCGGGATCTTGAAGACGTTCTGGAAGCTCTGAAGGCTCTCGATCACGAAGCGGGCACTCGCTCGGGGAGCGTCTCGACCCGGCCGCCCTTGGCCTCGATCTTCGCGCGCGCCGACTCGCTCACCGCGTGCGCGCGGACGGTCAGCGCGTGCGCGACGTCGCCGGTGCCGAGCACCTTGACCCGCGCGCGATCGCTCGGTTTGATGAGACCGGCCTGCACGAGACCGTCGGGGTCGACCACGGCGTTCGCCGCGAACCCCTCCAGCGACTCGAGATTCACGATCGCGTACGAGGTCTTGCCGCCGTAAGGCATGAAGCCGCGCTTGGGCAGACGCCGGTAGAGCGGCATCTGACCGCCCTCGAACCCGCGCCCCTTGCCGCCGCCGGATCGGGCGCTGTGTCCCTTGTGGCCCTTCGTGGACGTCTTGCCGTGACCCGATCCCGGACCGCGACCGATCTTCTTCCGCCGCTTCGTGGCCCCCGGCGCGGGGCGTAGCTCGTCAAGCTTCACGGGTCACGCTCAGCACGAAGGAGACCCTGGCGATCATGCCGCGAACCGACGGCGAGTCGTCGTGGCTGACCGACTGACGGATCCGGCGCAGGCCCAGCGCCCGCACGGTCGCCTCTTGCTTGGGCGAGAGACCGATCATCGACCTGGTCAAGGTGACCTTAAGCTTCTTGTCGGGCACCGGCCACCTCCTCCGCGGGGGCGACGGCCCCGTCGCCGCGTCGCCGCGCCGCATGCAGATCTTGAAGTCGCTTGATCCGGCGGAGCGCGTCGATCGTCGCCTTGAGCACGTTGTGGGGATTGTTCGAGCCGAGGGTCTTCGTGAGAATGTCCTGCACGCCCGCCGCCTCGAGGATCGGCCGGACGGCGCCCCCCGCGATGACGCCCGTCCCCGGCACCGCCGGCTTCAGGAAGACCCGGCCGGCGCCGAAATGCCCGGTGATCTCGCAGGGGATCGTCGTGTCCTTGAGCGGGACGAAGATGAGGTCCTTCTTGGCGTGCTCGACCGCCTTCCGGATGGCCTCGGGCACCTCGTGGGCCTTGCCCAGGCCGACTCCCACGTGGCCGCGCCCGTCCCCGACCACCACCAGAGCGGTGAACGAGAAGCGCCGGCCGCCCTTGACGACCTTGGCCACGCGGTTGATGGACACCACGCGGTCGTTCAGCTCGAGCACGCTAGGATCGATCCTCGCTTCCGCCACTCGATTCTCCTAAAAGACGAGACCGCCGGCGCGGGCCGCGTCGGCGAGCGCCTTCACCCGTCCGTGGTACATGTACCCGCCGCGATCGAACACGACGCGCTCGATCCCCTGCGCCTTCGCCTTGCCGGCCAGCAGCTCGCCGACGAGCTTGGCGGCCGCGACGTTGCCGCCCCGCGGCTGGCGCGCGCGGAATTCCTTGCTCCGGCTGTCCACGGCCAGCAGGGTCCGGCCGAGGTCGTCGTCGACCAGCTGGGCGTAGATGTGGTTCAGGCTGCGGAACACGGCCAGCCGTGGCCGCGCCCCCGAGCCACGCACGAGCCGGCGCAGCCGCCGGTGCCGGACATCTCGCGCAGCGCGCCGCTCTTTCGTGATCACTTGGCCCCCGCTCCCGCCTTCTTGCCGACCTTGCGTCGGATCACCTCGTCGGAATACTTGATCCCCTTGCCCTTGTACGGATCCGGCTCGCGGAGCGCGCGCAGCTTCGCGGCCGTCTGGCCGAGCAGCGCCTTGTCGGCGCCCTTCAGGGTGATCGCCACCTGGCGCTCGATGTCGGCCGTGATGCCGTCGGGCAGCGGGAAGACCACCGGGTGCGAGTAGCCCAGCGAGAGGGTGATCGCCTTGCCCTGGACCTGCGCCCGGTAGCCGATGCCCACGATGTCGAGCTTGCGCTCGAAGCCGTCCTTCACGCCGGTCACCATGTTCGCCATCAGCGCCCGGGCCAGGCCGTGCAGCGCGCGGATCTTGCGGTCGTCGCCGATGCGGGAGATCACGAGCTGGTTGCCCTCGAGCTTCGCGCTGAGCCCCGCCGGGACGGGCTGGGCCAGCTTGCCCTTGGGGCCCTCGGCGCGCACGGTAGCCCCCTCGATCTGGACCTTCACACCCTGCGGGATACTGACGGGCTTTCGGCCGATCCGTGACATGACGCTCCCTCTACCACACGTAGGCGAGCACTTCGCCGCCGACCTTCTGCTTGCGCGCGTCGCGATCGGTCACCACGCCCCTCGACGTCGACACCAGCGCCACGCCCATCCCGGCCAGGATGGAGGGAATCTTGTCGTGGGTGACGTAGATGCGCCGTCCCGGTGTGGACACCCGCACGAGCCCGGAGATCATCTTCTCGTTGCCCACGCCATACTTGAGGTAGACGCGCAGGGTCCCTTGCTTCTCGTCCTCGAGCACGCGGAAGTTCTTGATGAAGCCCTCGTCCTTCAGGATCTCGGCGATCCGCACCTTGAGCTTCGAGGACGGGATGTCCACCTTCTCGTGCTCGGCGCGGCTCGCGTTGCGGATGCGGGTCAGAAGATCGGCGATCGGATCGCTTCGCATGGCCTCTACCAGCTCGCCTTCACGATGCCCGGCACCTCGCCCTTGAGCGCCAGCTCGCGGAAGCAGAGCCGGCACATCTCGAACTTCCGGAGGTAGCCGCGCGGGCGGCCGCACAGCTTGCACCGATGATAGGCGCGCGTCTTGAACTTCGGTTGACGCTGAGACTTCATGATGAGCGCGGTCTTGGCCATGCGAAGCTACTCCCTGAACGGCATACCCAGATGCGTCAGCAGCACCTTGGCGTCCTCGTCCGTGCGCGCCGTCGTGACGATGCTGATGTCCATGCCGCGAACCTTGTCGACCTTGTCGTACACGATCTCCGGGAAGATCAGCTGCTCGCGGAGCCCCAGCGCGTAGTTGCCCCGGCCGTCGAAGGCCTTGGGCGGCACGCCGCGGAAGTCGCGCACGCGCGGCAGCGCCACGTTGATCAAGCGATCAAGGAACTCGTACATCCGGGCGCCCCGCAGGGTCACCTTCGCGCCGATCGGCACGCCCTCGCGCAGCTTGAAGTTCGCGATCGACTTCTTCGCGCGCGTGACGATCGGCCGCTGGCCGGAGATCAGCTGCAGGTCGGCCGTCGCGAAGTCGAGCACCTTGGCGTTCTCGCGCCCCTCACCGACGCCCATGTTGATGACGACCTTCTCGAGCCGCGGCACCTGGTACGGGTTGGCGAACCCGCGCTCCTTCATGACCGCCTGGACGATCGTCTTGTGGTACAGCTCCTTGAGCCGCGGTTTCGTCTCGCCGGTACCCTTCGGGCGGCCCTTGGCGACAGGCGCCGCCGCCGCGGCCGGCCCGCCGCCCTTCCGGGGCTGGGTCTGGGGCTTCGCGCCCGGCTTGCCGGCCGCGGGTGCCTTCGGTGGAGCCGTCGTTTCCTTCGCCATGGTGTCAGCCCTTGTCGATCGATTCGCCGCAGCGCCTGCAGATCCTGAGCTTGCGCCCGTCGGCGAGCCTCTTGATCCCGCTGCGCGACGGCTTGTCGCACCGGCCGCAGACCACGAGCACGTTGGACAACGCCAGCGGGCTCTCGCGCTCGATGATGCCGCCCTGCCTGAGCTTCTGCGTCGGCCGCTGGTGCTTCTTCATCATGTTGATCTTCTCGACCAGCACCCGTCTGCCGATCGGCAGCACGCGCAGCACTTTGCCGCGCTTGCCGCGCTCCCGGCCGGCGATGACCGCAACCGTGTCGCCCCGTCGCACGTGCGCGTCTGGCATCAGATGACCTCGGGCGCGAGCGAGATGATCTTGGTGAACTGGCGCTCGCGCAGCTCGCGGGCCACCGGCCCGAAGATGCGCGTGCCCACCGGATTCTCGTCGGGCTTGATCAGGACCACCGCGTTGCGGTCGAAGCGGATGTACGATCCGTCCCGCCGCCGGACCTCCTTGACCGTCCGGACCACGACGGCGCGGGCCACCTCGCCCTTCTTGACGGTCCCGTCGGGCGTCGCCTCCTTGATGGCCACGATCACGGTGTCCCCGAGCGAGGCGTAGCGCTTGTTGGCGCCGCCCATCACCCGGATGCACTGGACCTTCTTGGCTCCGGAGTTGTCGGCTACGTCGAGCATCGAGCGCGGCTGGATCATCGCTAGGACACGCGGCTGAGGACCTTGCGGATCCGCCAGCGCTTCTCCTTCGAGAGCGGCCGGGTCTCCTCGATCAGCACCCGGTCGCCCACCCGGCTCGCGTTGGTCTCGTCGTGCGCCTTCAGCTTCTTCGACGCTCGGACGACGCGCTGGTAGCGCGGATGGCGGAACACCCGCTCGATCCGTACCACGCGCGTCTTCTGCATCGCGTCCGACACGACCACGCCTTCACGACTCTTCCGCTCACCCACGGGTTGCGCCTTTCCTCTCGCGGAGCACGGTGTTCGCCCGCGCCAGATCCTTCTTCGCCTGGCTCAGCCGCGAAGGGTTCTTGGCCACCCCCATCGAGAGCTGGAACCTGAGATTGAAGATCTCCTCGGTCAGCTCCCGCGCCTTCTGCTGGAGCTCGTCCTCGGAGAACTCACGCCACTTCGCCGCTTTCATGGTTCGATCCTTGATAGGGCTCGCCTCGTCGCTCGACGCGCCTCGGCTCGCTCCTTCATAGCGCTCGCCTCGTCGCTCGACGCGCCTCGGCTCGCTCCTTCATAGCGCTCGCCTCGTCGCTCGACGCGCCTCGGCTCGCTCCTTCATAGCGCTCGCCTCGTCGCTCGACGCGCCTCGGCTCGCTCCTTCATAGCGCTCGCCTCGTCGCTCGACGCGCCTCGGCTCGCTCCTTCATAGCGCTCGCCTCGTCGCTCGACGCGCCTCGGCTCGCTCCTTCATAGCGCTCGCCTCGTCGCTCGACGCGCCTCGGCTCGCTCCTTCATAGCGCTCGCCTCGTCGCTCGACGCGCCTCGGCTCGCACTACAGCGCCCTCGTGCGCGACACGAACTTCGTCGTGATGCCGATCTTCTGGGCCGCGGTCCGGAACGCGTTGCGCGCCACGTCCTCGGGCACGCCGATCATCTCGTACAGGATCCGGCCCGGCTTCACGACGGCCACCCACTCCTCCGGGTTGCCCTTGCCCTTGCCCATCCGGGTCTCGGCCGGCTTCTTGGTGACCGGCTTGTCCGGAAAGACGCGAATCCACACCTTACCACCACGCTTGAGGCTCCGGGTGAGCGCCACGCGCGCGGCCTCGATTTGTCGGTTGGTGACCCATCCGGGCTCGAGGGCCTTCAGGCCGAAGTCGCCGAAGGCCAGGGTCGAGCCACGGACCGCGATCCCCTTCATCCGGCCGCGCTGCGCCTTGCGGTACTTGACCCGCTTGGGCATCAACATGGAGCGTCGCCTCAGGCTTCTGCCGGCGCGGCGCGGAGCACCTCGCCCTTGAAGACCCACACCTTGACGCCGATCGTGCCGTACGTCGTGTGCGCCGTGGCCAGGCCGTAGTCGATGTCGGCGCGGAGCGTGTGCAGCGGCACCCGCCCGTCGCGATACCACTCGCGCCGCGCGATCTCGCCGCCCCCCAGCCGTCCGGCGCACGCGATCCGGATGCCGTCGGCGCCCAGGCGTAGCGCGGAGGTCACGGCCTTCTTCATCGCCCGCCGGAACGCGACGCGCTTCTGGAGCTGGAGCGCCACGTTCTCGGCGACGAGCTGCGCGTCGAGCTCCGGGTGGATGACCTCCTCGATGTTGAGGTAGATCTCCTTGCCGGTCCGCACTTGTAATTCGTTCTTCAGCTTCTCGACCTCGGAGCCCTTCCGGCCGATGATGATCCCGGGACGCGCCGTCGAGATCGTGATGCGCGCGCGGTTGCCCGAGCGCTCGATGTCGATCTTCGCGATGCCTGCGTGGTAGAGCTGGTCCTTGATGAAGCGCCGGATCTTGACGTCCTCGTGCAGCAGATTCGCGTAGGCCTTCGTCGCGAACCAGCGCGAGCTCCAGGTGCGCGTCACGCCGATTCGGAAGCCGATCGGATGCGTTTTCTGACCCATCGCTACTTTTTCTCCTTCGGCTTCCGGGTGGTCCGTGCCGCCGGTTTCTTTTGGCCCCGCGACGGGGCGCGGCGCGCGGTCGTCCGCCGCGCCGGAGCCCGCCGCTCCTCGCGCGGCGGCGGCGCGCTCGGTCGCGCCGGCGGCGCGGGCGCCACGACCGCGCCGTTCGTCTCGTCGCTGACGCCGATCGTCAGATGGCTCGTCCGATGCTTGATCGAGAACGCGCGGCCCATCGCGCGCGGCTGCACGCGCTTGAGCACGGGGCCGCCGTCGGCGTACGCCTGGACGACGCGCAGGTCGTCGAGGTTGCGCACCTGGTGGTTGTGCTCGGCGTTCGCCACCGCCGAGCGCAGCACCTTCTCGACCAGTCGCGCCGCCGCGCGCGGCGTGTACTCGAGCGTCGCCAGCGCTTCCGCCACGGGCCTGCCGCGGATCTGGTCGAGCACCAGCCGGGCCTTCCGGGCCGACACTCGGACGAATCGGGCGCGCGCCAGGGTTCGCACCGCTCAGGTCTTGCCCGTCGGCGACGTCGCCGCCTTCTCAGCGGTGCCGTGCGCCCGGAACGTGCGGGTCATCGCGAACTCACCGAGCCGGTGGCCCACCATGTTCTCGGTCACATACACGGGGATGAACTTCTTGCCGTTGTGGACGGCCACCGTGTGGCCGACGAACTCGGGCGGGATCGTCGTGCGCCGCGACCAGGTCTTCAGCACCTTCTTCTGACGGCTGCGGTTCAGCTCCTCGATCCGTTCGAACAGCGTCGGATCGATGTACGGGCCCTTCTTCAGCGAGCGTCCCATCCCCTGCTCCTATTTCGTCCGTCGCGTCACGATCGCGCTATCCGACGGCTTGGCGCCGCGCCGGGTCTTGTAGCCCTTGGTCGGCTTGCCCCACGGAGTCATCGGATGGTTGCCCTTGCCCTTGCCTTCGCCGCCGCCCATCGGGTGATCGACCGGATTCATGACCGTGCCGCGCACCGTCGGGCGGAAGCCACGCCACCGGACCCGCCCCGCCTTGCCGATCGAGACGTTCTCGTGGTCGAGGTTGCCGACCTGACCGACGGTCGCCATGCACGTGAGCGCCACCATCCGCACCTCGCCCGAGGGGAGCTTCAGCGTGGCCCGGTCACCCTCCTTGGCCAGGAGTTGCGCCTGAGCGCCCGCGCTCCGGCAGAGCTGCGCGCCGCGCCCGGGCTGGAGCTCGACGTTGTGCACGAGCGTCCCGACCGGGATATTCCGCACCGGCAGCGCGTTGCCGGGGAGGATGTCCGCCTGCGGGCCCGACATCACGGTGTCCCCGACCCGGATCCCCAGCGGCGCGATGATGTAGCGCTTCTCGCCGTCCTTGTAGTGGAGCAGCGCCAGGCGCGCCGAGCGGTTTGGATCGTACTCGATCGCGGCCACCCGCGCGGGTATCCCGTACTTCTCGCGGCGAAAGTCGACCCGCCGGAGCATCTGCTTGGCCCCGCCGCCCCGATGGCGCACGGTGATCCGTCCGTAGACGTTGCGGCCGTTCGTCCGCCGCTTGGGGGCGAGCAGGCGCTTCTCCGGCTCGGTCTTCGTGATCTCGTCGTAGGTGACGTACGTCAGGTAGCGGAGAGCAGGCGACGTCGGCTTGACGGTCCGGATGGCCATGACCCTACGCCCCCTCGACGAGCTCGATCTTGTGCCCGGGCGCCAAGGTCACGATCGCCTTCTTCCAGTCCGCGCGCCGCCCCTCGGACCGACCCATGCGCTTCAGCTTCCCCTCGAAGGAGGCGGTCCGGACGGACGACACCTTGACGTTGAACACGGTCTCGACGGCCACGCGAATCTCGACCTTGTTCGCGTCGGGCCGGACCCTGAACGCCACCGTGTTCAGCTCTTCCTTCTGCCGCATGCTCTTTTCCGTCATCAGCGGACGGATGAGAATCTCGCGCGCCGTTCGGCTCACGACAGCGCCTCCTCGAGGGCGACCAGGCCCGCGCGCTCGCAGACGACCCGGCGGGCGCGAAGCAGCTGATAGACCGATACGTGCGCCGGCGTCTCGACGGTCAGCCACGGAACGTTGCGCGCCGCGCGCGCCAGCCCGCCGTCGAGCTCGCGCACGACGATGAGCGTCGGCGTGCCGTTGGCCCCGAGGCCCGCGAGCCGGCCGACCAGCGACTTCGTCTTGCCGTCGCGGACGTCGAGCGTCTCGACCGCGGACAGCTCGCCGGCGGCGATCTTGGCCGCGATCGCCGCGCGCAGGGCCTGGCGTCGCATCGTGCGCGGCATGTCCTTCGTGTACTTCCGCGGCGTCGGACCGAAGGGCTTGCCGCCCCCCTTCCACTGCACGGCCCGCGTCGAGCCCTGACGGGCGCGGCCGGTTCCCTTCTGCTTCCACGGCTTGCGGCCGCCTCCGGACACCTCGCTGCGACCCTTGGTGTCGTGCGTCCCGGCGCGGCGATCGGCGAGCTCGCGGGTGACGGCCTGATGGAGAAGCGGCGCGCTGATCTCGGCGCCGAAGACGTCCGCCTTCAGCTCGAGCGATCCCGCGGCCTTGCCCTTCGCGTCCAGCACCGGTACGGTCGGCATCGCTATTTCTTTTCCGTGACCTTCTGCTGCTGCGCCTTGGTCGCCTTGACCGACTTCCGCACCATCACGAGGGTTCCGTTGGCGCCGGGCACCGCGCCCCGCACCAGCACCAGATTCTGCTCGGGCATGATCCTCACCACCGAGAGGTTCAGCACAGTCCGCCGATCGCCGCCCATGCGCCCGGGGAGATGGTGGCCCGGCCACACGCGGGAGGGATCCGACGAGGCGCCGATCGAGCCGGGAGCCCGATGGAACATCGAGCCGTGGGTCGCGTCGCCGCCGTACCAGCCGTAGCGCTTGACGCCGCCCTGGAAGCCCTTACCCTTGGTGACACCGACGACGTCGACCAGCTCGCCCGGCGCGAACATCTCCACGGTGAGCGCCTGGCCGAGCTGATAGCCCTGAAGCTTCTCGGTCTTCTCGAGCCGGATCTCGCGCACCACCTGCATCGGGGCCACGTTCGCCTTCTTGAACACACCGGCCGCCGGCTTCGATACGTTCTTCTTCTTCGTGCCGAACCCGAGCTGCAGTGCGTCGTACCCGTGCGACTCCGTCGTCTTGATCCCGATGACGGTGCACGGCCCCGCCTCGATGACCGTCACGGGGACGTGGCTCCCATCGTCAGCGAACACTTGCGTCATCCCGACCTTCCGCCCGATCAGTCCTTCCTTACGCGCCATCGCTATCCCCGAAGTTTCCGCGTCTCGCGACCGGTTTCACCTCGAGCTCCTGTAGTTCGCGGCCGCTCAAAGCTTGATCTCGACGTCCACGCCTGCTGGCAGATCTAACTTCATCAGAGAATCCACTGTCTGCGGCGTCGGGTCGACGATGTCCAGAAGTCTCTTGTGCGTGCGCATCTCGAACTGCTCGCGCGAAGTCTTGTCGACGTGGGGGCTGCGTAGCACCGTCCAGCGGTTGATGATCGTGGGCAACAAGACCGGGCCCGACACGCGCGCGCCGGTGCGGCGCACGGTCTCGACGATCTCCTTGACCGACCGATCGAGCAGCTGGTGATCGTAAGCCTTCAGGCGAATCCGGATTTTCTGATCAGCGGCCAAGGTTGCCATCGCCTACTCCACGATCTCGGTGACGACGCCCGCGCCCACCGTCCGCCCGCCCTCCCGGATCGCGAACCGTAGCTCCTTCTCCATCGCGATCGGCACGATCAGCTCGATCGACATCGTCACGTTGTCCCCC
>Ga0209157_1000194_pt1 | contig 53940 bp, 45 predicted proteins | sample GraSoiAngelo_135_FD_185892 | JGI IMG/M metagenome (GOLD analysis project Ga0209157, IMG submission 185892) | Grasslands soil microbial communities from the Angelo Coastal Reserve, California, USA - 14_0929_05_40cm (SPAdes) (version 2) | ecosystem: Environmental > Terrestrial > Soil > Grasslands ... | reverse complement strand
CGTCCGGCGTGACCGCGAAGTCGTAGACGAGGATCCGCTCGGGCCGTGGCAGTGCCCCGCTCGGCCGCTCCATTCGTCGCAACGGGTTATGGATGCGCGTCGGCTGTTCGAGGGGGCAGGCCGGCAAGCCCGCGGCGGCGAAGTTCGGTGGGAATCATCGACGTGCGGCCGCGCGCACGCCGCGTAAGCCGGCGAGCGACCAGGCGGCCAGCGCCACGTGATACGCGACGGCGGGCCAGAGCGCCACGCCAGCCATGCTTAACACGGTCCCGGCAAACACGAGGACGGCCGCGCCCAGCGCGTTGTAGGTCAGGACGCCGGCGAGCACGCCGAGCTGGGCCGGCGCGCGGGCGTCGGCCCGGGCCGCCCAGCTCGCAATGCCGATGCTGAGCACACCTGTGCTGGCGATGCGGCCCATCACGAGGGTCTCCGGCGCGGGCAGGTGCCAGCCGAACAGCAGCGCGAAGACGAGCGCGGGCCACACCAAGAGCAGGAGCCCGGTCGGGCCTTCGACCAGCGCCGTCACGTAGAGGATCGGGCTCAATCGCACCGAGGATCACCCTTGCGGATGGTGAGTGGCCAGCGCCCGCCTCACGGGACCTTCCGGACCGGTGGCACCTTGTAGGCGCCCCGCCGAACCACGAAAGGCGTTCTCATTAGTCGCGGGTGCGCCACTTGAAGTCGACGATCTGGGCGATCGTGCCCTTGAGGGGGCGGAGCTCCACCGTCAGCTTGACGAGCTTGCCCTGGAAGGGGAACGGCACCTGGTAGTCCCGGTCGTCGATCGGCGTGCGCGTGTCGACGCCCACGTCGAAGGTCTCGTCCTCAGGGAAGAGGAAGGGCAGCGTCTTGGCCATCCGCTTGTCGTCGACGACGTTGCCGTCGACCTTGAGCACGCCACGTCCGCCGAGCCCGAACCCGATCCCGTCGTACGTGAAGTCGTACACGAGGGTGTGCTTGCCCGGGGTCAGCGCGTCCTTACCCTCCCACCGGATACGCTCCAGGTTGACGTTAGTTGTAAACGAACACCGGCTTGCCCTTGAGAAGGTAGAAGCCGAAGCCGCCGAACCGGCCGCCGTCGGTGACGAGCATCCCCTCGGCGCCGCCCGGCGGGATCTCCACCTCCGCGGTGATGGTGTAGGACCGATCGAGGACGAACGGGGCGCCACCCTTCGGCGTGTTCGCGAGTTCGCCAGTGTAGACGAACCGGGTGCGCCCGCCGCTTGCGGTCGGCTTCGGCTCGAGGAAGCGCGACAGCGACCTATTGTCCAGCGGCAGCACCTGGTACTTCGCCGCCTCCTGCATGAAGACCTTCTGCATCTCGGCGAGCTTCTGCGGGTTCTTCGCCGCGATGTCCTCGGCCTGCGTCGGGTCGTTGGCGAGGTCGTACAGCTCCCACTTGTAGCCGTTCAGGATGTCCTTGGGCGCATCCTGCGGCAGGTCCTGGAACGCCGCCCACGGCAGGATCGGCGGCGTGGTCGAGGCCATCCAGCCGTCGTGGTAGATGCCGCGCATCGCGAGCATCTCGAAGTACTGGGTCTTCCGCGTCGACGGCACGTTCGCGTTCGCCTTGTCGAAGGTGTAGACCATGCTGACGCCGTCGATCGGCTGCTGCGGTACGCCGTCGACCGTGTCAGGCGCGCGGATGCCGGCCGCCTCGAGAATGGTCGGCACAATGTCGATCACGTGATGAAACTGGTTGCGGATGCCGCCCACATCCTCGATGCGGGCCGGCCACGAGATCACCATGCCCTGGCGGGTGCCGCCGAAGTGCGAGGCGACCTGCTTGGTCCACTGGAACGGCGTGTCGAACGCCCACGCCCAGCCCACCGCGTAGTGCGGGAAGGTTTGATCGGAGCCCCAGGTGTCGTACCACTTCATCTGCTCCTTGAGCGGCACGACGACGCTGTTGAACGAGGCGAACTCGTTCGGCGTACCGAGCGTGGTGCCCTCGGGGCTCGCGCCGTTGTCACCGCCGATGTAGATGATCAGCGTGTTGTCCCGCTTGCCCAGGTCCTCGACCGCCTGGATCACGCGGCCGATCTCGTGGTCGGTGTAGGCCATGTAGCCGGCGTAGACCTCGGCCTGGCGGGCGAGCATCTTCTGCTCTTCCTTGCTGAACGTGTCCCACTTCGGCACGCTGTCCGGCCACGCGGTCAGCTTCGCGTTCGGCGGGATCACGCCGAGGCGCTTCTGGTTGGCGAAGATCCGCTCGCGTTCTTCGTTCCAGCCGTGGTCGAACTTGCCCTTGAACTTCTCGCTCCATTCCTTGGGCGGGTGGTGCGGCGCGTGCGTCGCGCCGGGCGCGTAGTAGACGAGGAACGGCTTGTCCGGGGCGATGGCGTTCAGGCGATGCATGTAGTCGATCGCCTCGTCGGCCATCGCAGTGATGAGGTTCCAGCCCGGGTTGCCCTCGTAGGGGGCGATCAGCGTCGTGTTGCGGGTGAGGTTCGGCTGCCACTGGCTCGAGTCGCCGCCGAGGAAGCCGTAGAAGTACTCGAAGCCCATACCGACCGGCCACTGGTCGAACGGCCCGGCCTGGGTGTGGAGCCAGCCCGAGACGTTGTGGTTCTTGCCGAACCAGGAGGTGCCGTAGCCGTTGTCCCGCAGGATCGTGCCGATCGTCGCGGTGTCCTTCTTGACGATCGAGTCGTAGCCGGGAAAGCCAGTCGCCCCTTCGGCGACGATGCCGAAATGGACCGAGTGATGATTGCGGCCGGTGATGAGCGCGGCGCGGGTCGGCGAGCACAGCGACGCCGAGTGGAAATGCGTGTACCGCAGCCCCTGCTGGGCTAGCTTGTCCATGTTCGGCGTCGGGATCGTCCCGCCGAAGGTGCTCTCGGAGCCGTAGCCGGCGTCATCGAGCAGGATGAGCAGCACGTTGGGCGCGCCCTTGGGCGGCACGACCCGAGGCGGCCACCAGGGCTTCGACTCGGCGGCGGTCTGCTTGATCTCGCCGCCGAAATTCGGCGGCACCGGCGGGAGAGCCCTGGATGTCAGCGACTCGGTAAACGCCGGCGACCCGGGCTTCGCTGGGCCCGCCTGGCCGCTGACCGGGACCTGCGCGAAGACGGCCACGAGCACGGCCGCGGCCACGCCCGCGACCACCACAGAGAGAACGATCCTGCGTTTCATGATCTTCACTCCGAGTTACGCTTGGCGGTCCGCATCAGGCGCTGCTCGTCCGCCGGCGTGAGCTTCGGCCGGTCGAGCGAGAGCGTGAGCTTCACGAGCCGGCCGTTGAACCGGAACGGCACCTTGTAGTCGCGGTCCTCCACCGGCGTGCCGGTGTCGGAGCCGACGTCGAAGGTCTCGTCCCATTGCAGCGTGATCGGGATCGTCCGCTCCATCTTCTGCGTCGCCACCACCTTGCCGTCGACCTTGAGCACGCCGGTCCCGCTCCTACCGACGCCGCTCGTGTTGTTGAACGCGAGCGTGGCGAAGCCGAGCCCGTCGTACTTGAACTCGAACTCGAGCACGTGCTTGCCGGGGGCGAGCGCCTCCGCACCCTCCCAGCGCACGCGCTTCAGGTCGAGCAGGTTCCAGACGTAGACCGGCTTGCCCTTCAGCAGGTAGAAGCCCCAGCCGCCGAAGCGGCCGCCCTGGGTCGCGAGGATGCCTTCGCCACCGCCCTGCGGCACCTCGATCTCGGCGCGGATGCGGTACGACGTGCCGAGAAGTTGCGGGGCGTCGCCCATTGGGATGCCCGTCAGCGGACGGAGGTAGGTGAACTCGGTTCTTCCGGCCGCGAGGCTCGGCCGCGGCGCGACCATGCGCGAGGCGAGCGAGTTGTCGAGCGGGAAGACCTGGTACTTGGCGGCCTCCTGGAGGAAGATCTCCTGCATCTCCTTCAGCTTGGCCGGGTTGGACGCGGCGAGGTCGTTCGCCTGCGTCCAGTCCTTGGAGAGGTCGTAGAGCTCCCACGTGTAGGCGTTCATCACGTCGGTCGGCGGGGTGGCGCCGAGGTTCCACGGCGGGCTGATCGGGCGCGTGTTCGCGTACCAGCCGTCGTGGTAGATGCCGCGGTTGCCGAACATCTCGAAGTACTGCGTCTTGCGCGCGGACGGTGCGGCTGCGTTGGCCTTGTCCCACGTGTAGACCATGCTCACGCCCTCGATCGGCTTCTGCGAGATGCCAGCGACGGTGGCCGGCGCGGCGACCCCCGTCGCCTCGAGGATTGCCGGCACCACGTCGATCACGTGGTGGAACTGGTTGCGGATGCCGCCCGCGTCCTTGATGCGGGCGGGCCAGGCGATCGCCATGCCGTTGCGCGTGCCGCCGAAATGCGAGGCGACTTGCTTGGTCCACTTGTAGGGCGTCGAGAAGGCCCAGGTCCAGCCGACCGCCATGTGGTTGTAGGTGCGCTCCGAACCCCAGGCGTCGTAGAAGTACTTCAACTGGTCGGCCACCGGAACCTCGACGCTGTTGAACTGCGCCACCTCGTTCGGCGTGCCGACCGGCGAGCCCTCGGCACTCGAGCCGTTGTCACCGCTGATGTAGATGACGAGCGTGTGATCGAGCTTACCCGTGTCCTGCACGGCCTGGATCACGCGGCCGATCTCGTAGTCGGTGTAGGCGAGGTACGCGGCGTACACCTCGACCTGGCGCTCGAACATCTTCTTCTCGTCCGCGGTGAGCGCGTCCCACTTCTTCAGCTCGTCGGGCCACGGCGTCAGCACCGCGTCCGCCGGGATCACCCCGAGCTTCTTCTGGTTGGCGAAGATCTGCTCGCGGAGCTGGTTCCAGCCCATCGAGAACTTGCCCTTGAACTTCTCGATCCACTCCGGGGTCGGGTGGTGCGGCGCGTGCGTGCCGCCGGGCGTGTAGTGAACGAGGAACGGCTTGTCGGGTGCCGTCTCGCGTTCAGCCGCTTGATGTGCGCGATCGCGTCGTCCGCCATCGCGGTGGTCAGGTTCCACTTCGGGTTGCCGACGTAGGGGTAGATCGGGTCCGTGCCGCGGAAGAGGTTGGGCTGCCACTGGCTGGTATCGCCGCCGACGAAGCCGTAAAAGTACTGGAAGCCCATGCCGATCGGCCACTGGTCGAACGGGCCGGCCTGGCTCGCCTGGAACGCGGGCGTGTTGTGGTTCTTGCCGAACCACGAGGTGGCGTAGCCGTTCTCGACCAGGATTCGGCCGATCGTCGCCGAGTCCCGGCCGATGACGCTGTCGTAGCCGGGGAAGCCGGTGGACATCTCCGAGATCACGCCGAAGCCCGCCGAGTGGTGGTTGCGCCCAGTGAGGAGGGCCGCGCGCGTCGGCGAGCAGAGCGCGGTGGTGTGGAAGCGCGTGTAGCGCAGTCCGGCCTGCGCGATCCGGTCGAGCGCCGGCGTCGGGATGACGCCGCCGAACGTGGTCGGGGCGCCGAAGCCGACGTCGTCGGTCATGATGAGCAGTACGTTGGGCGCGCCCTTGGGCGGCACGACCGTCGGCGGCCACCAGACTTTCGACTCCTTCTCCACCGGCTTGATCTCGCCGCCGAACTTCGGCGGCACGGGCGGGAGGGCGCTCGATTTCAGCGCTTCCGTGTACGCCGGCGCACCCGGCTTCGCCGGACCCTCCTTCCCGCCGACGGTGATCGGCACAAGGAACGCGCCGACCACGCCCGCCGCGAGGGCGATCACAATCGCAAGCAGAACGATCTTCCTCTTCACGGTGTCATTCCGCTCGTGACCTCAGTTGTTCCGGTTGTAGTCGAAGTTCTGCACCTGCACGCTGATCTGCTTCGCCGGCACCGTCACCTCGGCATAGGCCACATGGTTGAGGCCGGTGGGGAGCGTCTTGAACGTGGCCGTGAGGTTCACCGGGTCGCCCTCGAACGTGGTCGACACCTGGATCTTCTGCGCGTGACGGGTGCGCGGATCCACCCACAACGAGAAGGTATCGTCTGGAAAGACGACGTTGCGGCCGGTCATCTCGAAGAGACCGTTCGCGTCGGGTCCGCTGGCGATCGCCTTGTTCATGAAGTCCTGCACCTTGCCCGCCGTCGGCAGCGAGTATTGCTCGAGGAGACCTCGCAGCCCGGTCAGGTACTCCTCCACCTTCGTCCGCTCGTACTCGACGATGCGCCGGCGCAGGAAGCCGAAGGGCAAGGGTGCGCTCTGATCGTTCATGATGCTGCGCTGGAGTCGTCCGTCCGGGCCGTAGTTGACCGCGTCGATGCGCGTGTCCTTCACCTGTCCTTGGTCGATCACCTCCGTGCGGCTGGTCCAACTGTACTGCCGCATCAGGGTGGCGTTGGCCTTGCGGGCCTCGGTGACCCGGACGGCCATCTCCGTGAGGGAGGGCGCGGTCTGAGATGGCACGGTCTGCGCGTAGCTGAGGGTCATCACGATCGCGGCGAGTACTGGCAGGCAGGTCTTCATAGGTGCTCCTTCCCGTCGAACCGTGTGCCCGGGACCGTAACAAGGCGTCGACGCGCCGGGTATCGGACCTTGGTCCAATGGCGTCAACCCTCGCGCACGGAAAGCTTACTGTCCCGGGGTGCCGGGTCGGTCAGGACGACGTCAGCGCCGGGCCTCCGCCTCGAGCCGCTGGATGAGTTGTCGCACCTCCGCGTTCGCGGGCTCGAGCTCGGCGAGCCGCCGCGTATAGGCCAGCGCCTGAGCCGGATTGGCCTGCTCGCGCGAGTAGGCGATCAGCGCAGCGAGCGTCTCGCGATCGTACGGATGGCGCGAGAGCACGCGCAGGAGCGTTTCCATCGCCTGCTTCGGCCGTCCTGCCCCGTTCAGCGCCACCGCGTACACGTATCCGTACCGGGCGCTCTCGGGGGCCAGACGCGCCGCTGCTTCCAGCTCTGTCAACGCCTCTGGCATGCGCTGCTGCCGTACGAGCAACAGTCCGAGGGCGTGATGCGCCGGGGCGCTCCGAGGGTCGCGCTCGATCGCGGCCCTCAAGACACGCTCCCCCTCCACGTCCCGGCCGGTGGCCCGGTAGAGGTCGGCGAGGTTCACCGCCGCAGGGACGAAGCGCGGGTTCACCTCGAGCGCCACTTTCAGCGCCTCCTCGGCTTCGGCCGCCTTCCGCTCGGCCGCGTACAGCAGGCCGAGGTTCACGTGCGACTCCGGGCGATCCGCGTTGAACTGCTCGGCGGCGATGTACTCCGCGAGTCCCCGGTCCAGAGCCTTTCGCTGTGTGTCTGTCAGACGTTCCGGGGGCGAGCCAGCCAGCACGCGCGCAGCTTCCATGCGCACCGCGCGGACGGGATCGTCGAGCAGCGCGGCCAGCAGCTCGACGCGACGCGCCGGCTCGGCGCCTTCGAGCGCGCCCGCTGCGGCTCGGCGCACGAGCGGATCAGGATCATTCAATCCCGCGCGGACGACCTCGCCAGCCGCCGGGCTCGGGAAAATGCCCAGGCGCGCGAGCGCGCTCGCCCGCGCGATGGCCGGCTGATCGCCGTCGCGGGCCACGGCCTGGAGCAGGTCTCCCGCCCCGGGGCCTCCGATCGAGGCTGTCCGGAACGCCTCGGCGTAGCGTTGATATCCGCGCGGCGCGTGTCCGTACCAGACCTCCACCTGCTTGGCGGCCCACTCGGCCGGGCGCCCGCTATGACAGCCGGTGCACGCGTTCGGCACGCCGAGCTTCACCGAGAGATCCGGCCGCGGGACGCGGATGCTGTGATCGTGGCGCGGGTCGATCACCATGTAGGTGGTGGTCGGCATGTGGCACCGGACGCAATCGACGCCGCGCGACCCTGCCGCGTGGAAGTGATGCTTCGCCGTCTCGTACGTCTGGCTCGCATGGCAGCCGAGACAGACCTGGCTCCCTGGTGCGCGGAGCTTGCCGCTGTGCGGGTCGTGGCAGTCCGAGCACGTCACGCCACGGTTGAACATCTTCGACTGCAGAAAGGAGCCGTACTCGTAGACCTCGTCGCGGATTTGCCCGTCAGGGTGGTAGAGCCGATCCTCGAGCAGCGCGACTCGATGGGTGTCACCGAGCGGCCGGCCGTGGCCGTCGTCGTCGGCGAACTGGCCGCGGCGCGCGTGACAGCGCCCGCACAGCTCGACTTCGCGCGTCGGCTTGCCCGGCGGCGTCCGCTTCGCGTTGCCCGTCTCCGCGCTGATCGCCCACGTGACGGCCTTGCGCTCGTCGAGCGCGACGGCGAGTCCCTTCGTCCCGCCGTCGAGACTTCGCCAGTTGCCTTCCTTCTTCGCCCACGCGACGTGGCTCGAGCCGGGCCCATGGCACGCCTCGCACGAGACGTTGACCTGGGCATAGGCGGTGGCGAACCGCCGCGTCCTGGCGTCGTAGTTTTTTCGCACGCCTGTCGAGTGGCACTCGGCGCACATGTAGTTCCAGTTCTGACTGAGGCCCGTCCAGTGCAGCTCGTCACGGTGGGTCACGTTCTGGCCCGGGTAGAGATGAAACCATCGCTGCCCGCTCTGGGCGCGCGGCCGCGTGTCCCAGGCGATGCCGAGCGCCTGGAGGCGGCCGTCGGGGAATTCGATGAGGTATTGCTGGAGCGGCGATGTTCCGAACGCATACGTGACGTCGTAGTCGTGCAGCATGCCGTCGGGGCCATCGGTGTTCACCACGAACTTCCCGTCACGCCGGAAGAACGTCGACGTCACGCCGGCGTACGTGAAGCGCGCGTTGTTGAAGTCGCCGGCGACGCTGGCGGCTGTCGCCGGCTGCATGGCGAGATCGTGATGCGATCCCCGCCAATTCTGCTCGGCCTGCTGGTGACACTGCCCGCACGCCGCGTGCCCCACGTGACTTGCCGGCGGGCGCGACGGCGGAAAGCCGCCGGCCCAGGGCATGCTCACCCGGCGGCCCGACTGCAACCACCAGGCGCCCGCCGCGACCGCCAGCGCGGCGAGAGCCACGGCGGCACCGAGCGCAACCGCTCTCGAGACACGCCACGGCCCGGCAACCGGCTCTGTCGGTCGATCGGCTGCGGCCCGCCTTCGCTCCCTCTTGCCTCGGCCCATGTCCCCTACTGGCCCTCGTGCGTTCCAACCAGGCGCCAGCGCGACTACTCGAACGCGAAGATCCGTTTCCAGTCGTTCTTCATGCTGATGACGACCCAGCTCTGCTTCTTCGCCTGGGCCATCAAGGCGTCCGGGAAGGTGCCGACCCTGGACGTCGGCCCGTAGGCGAACTCTCGCGTCGCGTCGTCGTGGTGCACGAGCATCATCAGTCGGGCGCCGTCACCCGCCTGGGTGTACTCCAGCATCTGCTTGTCGCCGATCGAGTTTCCGAACGCGGCGACCGGGCGCCGCCCGATCACGAGGTGAATGCCCTCCGGCTTGCCTACGTTGTCGTCCATCAGGAGAAGCTTGGGCACCTTGGTCAGAACGGCCTTGCCGCTCTTGTCGTAACCGAACTGCGTTGCGCTCGCGCTGCCGACCACCTGCTCGGGCGGGATGCCATACACCTGCTCGGCGTAGACGCGAACGAAATCTTGGCCGCCACCGGTGACGAAGTATGTCCTGTAGCCGTTCGCGCGCAGGAGCTTCATCACCTCGAGCATCGGCTGATAGACGAGCTCGGTGTAGGGGCGTTGGAAGTGCGGGTGCTTGGCCCTGGCGATCCAGTCCTGGACGATCTGCTTGAACGCGTCGACCGTCATGCCGGTGTGCGTCACGGCGAGGATCTTCTCCAAGTCCGGCATCGTCAGCTTCGCGATGGCCGCGCGGTCCCCGGACAGCACGGTCCTGAAGGGCTCGACGTCCTTCAGCCTCGGGTCCTTCTCCGCCACCATCCCGACCTGGTGAAGCGCGAACACGACCTGGGCGTACATCGGCTGCTCGACCCAGGTGGTGCCGTCCTGGTCGAACGCGGCGATGCGTGCCTCGGGAGGCACGAATTTCGGGTTCGCCTGGTCGGTGGTCACCTTCACGAACTCGAGGATCGCCTGCTTGGCCGGCCCGTCGTTCCACGACGGCAGGGGGTCGATCTGCGCGTGGGCATCGAAGCCGGCGAGCAGCAGCGCGCACAGCAGAAGGAGCCACGCGGGAGATTTCATCGTCGACGCCTCCCTTTCCCGAATAAATCATCCACCTGGTCGTCTCCGGCGCATGACGGGCGCCCTGCGCGGGGCGCCCGCCACGAAGATCAGCAGATACCTCGTTGCTTACTTGCTCATCGCCGCCCGGGCCGCCTCGATCTTCGCCTTCACCGCGTCCAGGTTGAAGCTGGCCCCCTTCTGCATCGGCGGGTACTCGACCGCAGTCATGGCCAGCTTTTCGACTTCCTGCTGAACGAACACGAAACGCCAGAATTCGTACTTGAACCAGTCGAAGTATTGCTGCGCCCCGGCTCTGGTCCCGCTCTCGGGCCAGCCCGTGCGCTCGAACGGATCGAGGCGAAGGTTGACCAGGTACGGGATGTCGACATGGACCTTCGCACCCAGCCAGCCGTCGGGCTGATCGACGAAGCGATACTTGAAGTCGTCGACGCGCACCGCGCCCAGCGTGCTCTCGCCGAAGTAGAAGATCTCGTGGCGATTCGACGGCCCCTTGCCGGTGATCATGTCCATCTGGCTGTAGCCGTCGAGATGCACCTTGTAGGTACGATCGCCCATCTGCTTGCCGCGCTTCAGCTCGTCCCCGATGTTCGGGTTGCCGGCCGCCGCCACGAGCGTCGGGAACCAGTCGAGCCCTGACATGATGCCGTTCTCGACCTTGCCCGCGGCCACCTTGCCCGGCCAGCGGATCATCGCCGGCGCGCGGAAGCCGCCTTCCATGATCGTGCCCTTGGACTGCGCGAACGGGGTCTGTCCGCCATCCGGCCACGTGAAGACCTCGGTGCCGTTGTCGGTGGTGAACACGACGATGGTGTTGTTGTCCACGCCCATGTCCTTGAGCTTCTTCATCACGAGGCCGATATCGTCGTCGAGCTGCGCCATTCCGGCTTCGTGGATGGTCCAGTTGTTCTCGGAGTTGCGCATCCCCTGGTACTTCGGGGAGAGGTGCGTGACGATGTGCATGCGGGTCGGGTTGAGCCACAGGAAGAACGGCTTGCCGTCGGCCTTGGCCTTGTCGATGAACTTGAGCGCGAGATCGCGGATCTCGTCGTCCACCGTCTCCATGCGCTTGGGGCACAACTCTCCCTTGTCCTCGATCTTCTGCTTGCCGACCTTGCCCCAGCGCGGATCGACGGTCGAGTCGTCGACGTTCGTCGCCCACGAGTGGAGCATGTTGCGCGGGCCCACCTTCGGCCTGAGGTTCTGCGGATAGTTCGGATGGCAGGGGTCTTCCATCGCGTCCAGGTGATACAGGTAACCGAAGAACTCGTCGAAGCCGTGCACCGTGGGTAGGTAATCGTTGCGGTCGCCCAGATGGTTCTTGCCGAACTGGCCGGTGGCGTACCCCATCGACTTGAGCACGGTCGCGATGGTCGCCGCTGCCGCCGGCAGGCCGACGGTGGCTCCGGCCTGGCCGACCGTGGTCATGCCGGTGCGGATCGGCAGCTCACCGGTGACGAACGCCGCCCGCCCGGCTGTGCAGCTCGCCTCGGCGTAGTAGTCGGTGAACAGCATGCCCTCGGCGGCGATCTTGTCGAGGTTCGGCGTCTTGCCCGCCATCATGCCGCGGTGGTAGGCGCCGATGTTCCAGATGCCGATGTCGTCGCCCATGATCACGACGATGTTCGGCTTCGGCTGCGCTGAGGCCGATGCTGCCGTGAGCGCCGCGACGGTGAACAGTGCGAGCAGAATCAGCAGCCCTCTTCGCGTGTTCTTCATTGCATGTCCTCCTCTCATAGGTCTCGACCAGCCCGGTGCGGGTAATCACTCGGCCTTGTCGATGGTCTGCGGGTCGAAGCTCTGCCCCCGCTGCGGCGGGTCAAGATCGGCCGCGCGGCCGAAATAGTTTCATTCGACGGGGGCGTCCGATACTGGACCTTGGTCCTATGAGGCCAGCCCTCTCCGTCCGGAGGGTGGATTCTCGCGCCGAGTTTTCGCGCCGGGTGCCGCTATCGCTCCGCCGCGATGCTGAAGCTCTCGTCGACCCTCCAGCCACGCGCCGTGAACTCTTTGCGAGCGCGTATCGACATCTGGCCGGAGAGCCAGGTTGTGCGATCGGGGGCCTTGAAGTCGTCTCGCTGTGCCATGCGGCTGGTGCGCTCCGTCCACGCGACGTAGTCCACGGCGGCGGGGATTACCAGCGTGCCATTGGTCGTGCGCCCGATGATGGGGCCGGGCGCCGTCGTCACCGCGATGGGCGCCACGCTCTCGTGGTAGCGGGCCAGGATGTTCACGCTCCCGGCCACGAAGCGGGTCTCGTCCTGCGTCTTCGCGGCGGCGGCGAAGTCCACGACGGAGGAGGCGAGCCCGTTGACGCCTTGCAAGCGCTGGAGGCCCTGTGCCAGCGCGGTGAGCACACTCAGCGAGTACTGCTTGTTCTTCATGAGCGCCTGCACCTGGGCCTCGCTCGCGCCGGTCTCCGCGAAGATGGCCTGGTCCTTGTTGATGAGGTCGCCCTGGGGGGTGTCATACACGGTCGTGTTGGTGATGGTCACCGCCGACATCGCCATCGAGTAGGGGACCAGTACGGACATGGCGGCCTGGATGCCGAACCGCCCGGAGAAGGCCACCCACGCCATGTCGCTGAGCTTCTTGGACAGGACCGGGTTGGTGGTGTAGGGGTCGACCCCGAGGCCCTTGGCGAGGTCCCGCCTTTCCTTCTCGTAGCCGAGCGCGGTCACCGTGATACCGCCCACGCGCTCCGACACGTCCGCGACCTTCTGCCCCCCGCTCGCGCCGGGCGCAGTGGCGGCCTCGGCGACCTTCTCACTCCCCAGCTTGATGCGGTCCCACAGGCGCGTCACACCACCGGGGAAGCCCTCGATCGTCTCCACGGGATCGACCAGCATGTGGACAGTCGACGTGACCGGGCGCGCGATCGCCCTGCCCGCTGCCTCGGTAAATTCCTTCGTCTTGCTCATGTCGTCGAGCTGGGCCAGGGCGTAGACCTCCTTCACCCGGATCTGGAACATGTGGATGCCATGGGCCTCGAAGGTGCCGTAGTCCGAGCGGATCGTGAAGTACGCGAGGAACCCTTTCACCGGGACGCGGTCGTCCACGGTGAAGTGGGGCCCCTTGAGCAGCTCGGGAGCGACCAGGTCCTTCGCCTTGAGCACGGGCTCCGTCTCGAAGCCCGACTGGCCCCGCGCAGTCATCACCGTAGCGCCCATGATGATGACGGTGATGATCGCAATGGAGGAGAGTATGGATTTCACGAGTTGTGGTCCCCCTTGGTGAGCCTCTCTTGCTTCATCCACGTCTTCGCACTGCCCCGCGCGTCATCGTGCAGGAGGGCGGGCGGCCCCACGCTGGGCCCCCCGCCACGATGAGTCGCCTCGATCTTCGCTTTCACGGCATCGAGGTTGAAGCTGGGGCCTCTCTGCATCGGCGGGTACTCGATGGCCGTCATGATGAGCTTCTCCACCTGCTGCAGGGGTCTTTCTGGGTGTGCGCATGTCAGCGCCTCCGGTCACACATGCCCACGCAGTCGCGCGAGGCGGTTCGAGAGCGCGCGCGCGAGCGAGTAGGGCCCCACGATCAGCACCGGCCCCACCACCAGCGCCGCGCCGGGATGCGAGACTCCGAGGATGACCCACTGGAAGACAGCGTCCAGGAGGATGCCCATCAGCAAGAGGTTCACCACCGTCTCGAAGCCGGTCCTCACGAGCTCACCCCGAAGGTCCCGACGAAAGAGCACGCCGTAGAGGTATGGCGGCCGTCCCGCCCGCGCGTCGGCCAGGCCACTCCGGATGCCCAGGAGGGTCGCGATCACGGGCTGCATGACGAAGCGGAATCGACCCGGGCCGGTGAGCCGTCTGGGGATGTCCTCGAAGAACGCACGCGAGAACAAGTACATCCCCCCGCGGTCGAAGGCGTCACGCAGCGACCCGGGCAGCGACAGCACGAGCACGAGCAGCGTGAGGCCCGCGAGGATGGCGGTGGCGTGTCGCCTCGTCATGGTCCGAGCGCGGCCAGATCGCTCAGGTCAGCGCTTGCGGCTGGGAGCCGCCTCTCCGCTCTGGCCACGCCGCGCCGGCTCCACTTCCGTGATAGCGGCGGCCTTGCCGAGCTCGAGAAACTGCTCGGCCGTGCTGGTCGCGAACACGTGCATGGCCCGGGCGATGGTCCCCGTCCATCCCGTCTGGTGGCTCGCCCCGAGGCCGGCCCCGTTGTCACCGTGAAAGTACTCGAAGAACTGAAGGTAGTCGCGCCAGTGCGGGTCCTCCTGAAACTTCCGAGTTCCCCCGTAGATCGGCCGCCGCCCCTTGCTATCCCGCAGGAAGATGCTGGCCAGCCGGCGCGTGAGCTCCTCGGCGACCTGGTACAGGTTCATGTACCGGCCCGAGCCGGTGGGACATTCGATGGTGAAATTTTTGCCGTAGTAGGTGTGATACTGCAGCAGGGCGCGGATGATCAGCCCGTTGACGGGCATCCAGATCGGCCCGCGCCAGTTGGAGTTGCCTCCGAACATGCCCGTGTCGGACTCCGCCGGCAGATACGAGACCCGATGCTCCTGGTCTCCCACCCGGAACACGTAGGGATGCTCGGCGTGGTAGCGCGAGATAGACCGGAGGCCGTAGGGGCTCAAGAACTCCTTCTCGTCGAGCATCGTCGCCAGCACGCGGCGGAGCTTGGTCTCGCTCAAGACGGCCGCCAGGTGCCGGCCCCCATGGCCGGGCTTGCTGGGGTCGTGGATGAAGGCGGTCAGTTCGGGACGTGACCCGAGGAACTGTTTGAAGCGTTGGCGCAGCTCCGGGTACTTTGCCAGGAGCTGCCCTTGGAAGACGGTCGCCGCGCAGAGGGGAAGCAGGCCCACCATGGAGCGCACCTTCAGGCGCTGGGCCCCGCCGTCCGGCAGCCGGAGGACGTCGTAGAAGAACCCGTCCTCTTCGTCCCACATCCCGACGTCCTCGCCGGCGTGGACCATCGACGAGGCGATCCACAGGAAGTGCTCGACGAACTTGACTGCCATGTCCACGTAGGCCGGCCTGTGCATCGCCAGCTCCACGGAGATCTCCAGCATGTTCTGGCAGAAGAGCGCCATCCAGGCGGTGCCGTCGGCCTGCTCCAGGTGACCGCCGGTCGGCAGCGGCGCGCTCCGGTCGAAGACACCGATGTTGTCCAGCCCCAGGAAGCCGCCCTCGAACACGTTGTTGCCGGAGCGGTCCTTGCGGTTCACCCACCAGGTGAAGTTCAGCAGCAGCTTGTGGAAGGCGCGCTCGAGCCAGTCGAGGTCACCCTGGCCGCGCCGGGCCTGCTCCAGGCGGTACGTGAAGATGGTGGACCAGGCGTGCACGGGCGGGTTGACGTCGCCGAAGTTCCACTCGTACGCGGGCAGTTGCCCGCTCGGGTGCAGGAAATTCTCCCCGAGCATGAGATCCAGCTGTCCCTTGCCAAAGTCCTCGTCCACCATCGTCAGCGCGAGGACATGGAAGGCCAGGTCCCAGGCCGCGTACCAGGGGTATTCCCACTTGTCCGGCATCGACAGGATCTCGGCGTTGTACATGTGGTGCCAGTGATCGTTGCGGGGGGCGGCGCGGCGCTTGGCCTTGAACGGATCCGCGCCGCGCTCGGTGAGCCACCGGTCGACGTCGTAGTAGTAGTACTGCTTGGACCAGAGCATCCCGGCCAGCGCCTGCCGCATCACGTTCGCAGCGTCGCCCTTCAGCGAGGACGGGATGACCGTGGCGTAAAACTCGTCCGCCTCCTGGCGGCGCGCCCGCATCACGGCGTCGAAGTCGCCGAACGGGTCGGGCTTCTTCGGAGCCGATGCGGCCGGCGCCACATCCGAGAGGCGCAGCCGAACGGTGCGCGATGTTCCAGCCGCCACGGTGAGGGGATAGTGGGCCGCCGCCTTCGTCCCCGTCTTCTCGGGATTCACTGCGTCCTTGAGGTTCTGAACGATGTAGCTGTCGATCCCATCCTTGACGTAGGGCGTTCGGTTGGGCGAATTGAAGAGGCGCTCCTGGTTGGTCTCGTTCTCGGTGAAGAGCAGCGCGGCGGCGCCTTCGGCATAGAGGCGTCGCTCGCCGAGCTCCGAATGCGAGGCCACGATCCCGCCACCGGCCTCGCCGGCGGCCTGCCGGAGGACCGGCCGGGGCACATCGCCACCCCAGGACCACACGTTGCGGAACCAGAGCGTCGGCAGCACGTGCAGCGTCGCTGGCTCCGGGCCGCGGTTCTCGACGGTGATCTGGATGAGGAGATCCTCGGGGGACGCCTTGGCGTATTCCACGAACACGTCGAAGTAGCGGTCCTGATCGAACACGCCCGTGTCCAGTAGCTCGTACTCGAACTCATGACGGCTTCGACCGCGGTTGGTCTCGATGAGATTGGCGTACGGATAGGCGGCCTGGGGGTACTTGTAGAGGTACTTCATGTACGAGTGCGTCGGCGTCGAGTCGAGGTAGAAGTAGTATTCCTTCACGTCCTCGCCGTGGTTCGCCTCGCTGTTGGTGAGCCCGAACATCCGCTCCTTGAGGATCGGGTCCTTGCCGTTCCACAGCGCCAGCGCGAAGCAGAGCAGTTGCTGGTCGTCGGAGATCCCCGCGAGCCCGTCCTCGCCCCAGCGGTAGGCACGCGAGCGGGACTGGTCGTGGGTGAAGTAATCCCACGCGTCGCCCGAGTCGCTGTAGTCCTCGCGCACCGTCCCCCATTGCCGCTCCGAAAGATACGGCCCCCACTTTTTCCACTGCGCGGCCTTGGTGCGGGCCTCCTCGAGTCGACGATGCTCGGCGTCCATCTGTGGCCTCCTGTGCGTGTCCACGGAGTTGCCTTCGTTCACCTCGTGGCATTAATGACGAGCGCGCAGCTTCATGGAGTCAGACATCGTCGATCGTCGCGGCTCGTCGCGCCTTGAGACTAATCGGTGTCACGAGGCCTGGCGTATTGGACCTTGGTCCCACTACGGCCGTTCCAGCGAGCCGGCCAGCATCCAGGGCACTGCCAACCTTTCGTGTCGACGGTCGAACCCACGACCTGCTCACGTAGTCACTTCCCGGAACGCTCGAGCGCTCGCACCGCGGTTGCGCGCCTGGTGAGCGGCGGCGAGCGCGTCGAACTCAGGGTCTGTCCGCCGCCTTGCCTCGGATCAGCGATTCCGGGTGGCGGTCGAGATAGTCCATCAGGACGCGCAGCGACCGCGCCGCGCGGGTGACCTCCTGGAGGGCGTCGCGCAAATCCTGCTGGCCCGGCGCGTCCGGGCCGAGAAGAGTCGCGTCCGTGTTCTTGAGCACCCCGTCCGCGGTGGCGATCACGCGGCGCGCCCCTTCGAGCGTCGTGTTCACCTCGTTGAGAGTCGTGTGCAGTCCGTTCTTGAGCAGGGCGTCGGCGGCCGCAAGCGCGCGGCGCGTCTCCTCCAGGGTCGCGTTCAGCTCGGGGAGGGTCTTGTTATTGGCGTTCCCGAGCACCTGATCCACCGACACCAGCGCCCTTCTCACGTCGTCGCCAATCGCCTCCAGCGGCAGCTTGTCGAGCTTCGTGACGATGTTGGTAAGCTTGGCCTCGATGTCCGGCAGCGTGCTCGGGGTCACCGGCAGCACCGGCACGTCCTGACTCCAGTCGATCTTCGCCTTGGGCGAGTCCGGGAAGTGGTCGAACGCCACGTAGAGCTGCCCGGTCAGTAGATTCCCGCTCCGGAGCTGCGCGCGCAGCCCCCGCTGCTCGACCAGCCGTTGCATGAAGGCGTGGCGCTCCGTCGCGCTCCGCGCGAGGGTTGCGCGTGTGGCGGCCTGTTGGGCGCTCAGGCGCGCGAGCAGACGATCGGGGTAGGTCACGATCTCCACGCGCCCCCGAACAATCGCCGTCGCCCGGTCGATGTCGAGACCAACATTGCTGACCTCGCCCGCCGTCAGCCCCAGGAGGGTGACGGGCGCGCCCGCGGACAGCCCGCGCAGCGACTCGTCGAAATAGAGCACGTAGCGCGTCGAGATTGATTCCGGCTGCTTCATTGCCGTGGCCCGGTCGCCGTGGAGGGTGAACGCCGTGTTCGGGGCGGCTGGCTCGGGCTGGGCAGCGAAGGCCGGCGTGTCGAACGCGACGCCGCCCGCCAGCAGGGCAACGAGCGATTCCGTCCGTACCTCCACGCCACCGGCGCCGACCGAGACATCGACGCCGCTCGCGTTCCAGAACCGGGTGCCCGCATTGACGTACTTGTCGTAGGGCGCGTTGACGAAGATCCGGAGCTCGATCGCCTTGCCATCGCCCGCCAGACTGTACGAGACGACTTGCCCGGCCTGCAGGCTGTGGTAGTAGACAGGCGCGCCGACACCCAGCGAGCCGAGGTTGGCGGCCTTGAGCACGAACGACCGGCCCGGCTGCCCGACGGTGATGATCAGCGGCTCCTCGAGCCCGATGAACGTGCGCTGCTTCTTGGTCGACTTGCCCACCTCGATGCCGACGTAGTTGCCCGACAGCAGGGTGCCGAGCCCCGACACCCCGCTCAGTGTGACGCGCGGCTGGACGACCCAGAACTTCGCGTCTTCCACCATCAGGCCCTCGGCGCTCTTGGCGATCTTGGCCGTGACCTCCACCTTCGAGTAGTCGGGCGACAGCCGCACCGCCGTCACCTGCCCGATGCTCACGTCCTTGTACTTGACGAGGGTCTTGCCGGCTTCGAGGCCCTCGGCGGCCTTGAAGACGATGGTGATGGTGGGGCCCTCGCTCAGGATGCGCTGGACCGCAATTCCGAGGGCCACCGCGGCGGCGAGAATCGGGATGATCCAGACGACCGAGATCCGCGTGCGACTTCTGCGCACGACGGTGGCCTGCGGGAGATCGGTGTCTTCAGGCATGGTGTTCCTTCATTGCATGGCTGGAATCCCAGATGAGGCGGGGGTCGAACGATTCGGCTGCAATCATCGTCAGTACCACCACCGCCGCAAAGAACAGCACGCCCGGACCAGGCGCCACCCACATCAGCGGTTGCAGCTGCACGAGGGCGACCGTGAACGCATCCACGAACACGTCCAGCATCGACCAGCGGCCGATGAACTCGACCATGCGGTACAGCCGGGTCCGCTCGCGGTTGCTCGTGATCGAGCCGCGCTGCACCGTGATCAGGAGATAGGCGAGCGCGACCAGCTTCCCGAGCGGAACCATCACGCTGGCGACCAGCACGATGAGGGCGAGCGGCCACGAGCCCGTGGTGTAGAGGAGGATCACGCCCCCCATGATCGTATCGGAATCGGCGGATCCGAGCGCGGTCGTGGTGAGCACCGGCAGGACATTCGCGGGGATGTAGCAGATCGCCGCGGCGATGACGAGGGCCCACGTGTACTGGATGGAGTGGTGACGGCGCGAGGCTAGCTCCACCCCACAGCGCGGGCAGTACCCGGGCTCGGCCGCCTCCGCGGGCCTCGCCAGCAAGTCGCACGTCTCGCAGGAGACGAGTCCGGCCCGGGCGGCGGTGAGCTCGGCCGTCATCGCGGGGCCTCGCCATCCGCCCACTCGACTCGCTTCCAGATCTCGCGGGGATCGATGGTGATCATCATCGCGGCGAAGAGCACGACCAGCGCGCCCATCGCATACAGCGCGATACCGGGCTCCACCGTGGCCAGCTCCGCGATCTTGATCAGGGCGACCAGGATGCCGAGGATCATCACCTCATTCATCGACCAGGGGCTCATGGCGTGCCCCCAGCGCAGCATTTCGCCAACCCACTGCGGCGCGGGCGGCCGCCTGACCGCGAGGAGTACCGTCAGCATCAACAGGATGTAGGCTCCGGGCGCGATGCCTGCGCAGAACGCGACGACCACAGCCGTGAGCGGTTCGCCCGTCCGCCACATTCCGAGCGCACCTCCGGCGATCGTGGTGCTCGCCTGGCGCCCGACGGCCGAGAGCCCCAGCAGCTCCGTCGTATGGGCGACGATGAAGACGACGGCGGCCGCGAGCGTAAGCGCTAGCGGGCGGTCGAGTGGATCGATGGACCGGGTCGCGAGCGTGTTGCCGCACCGCGGACAGCGCGCTTTGCCGCCGGGCGGGAGCGCCGGAAGGTGCTGGAGCAGATCGCACTCGGAGCACGCGACCGTTTCCATGGGATTTGGTCCTCGAAGAGGCCGAGTGATCAGTCGGACAGCGCCTTCTTCAGTCTGGCCGTCTTCCGGGCGTGCTCCGATTCCTCGTGCTCCGCGCTCTTCACGTCCTTCAGCTCGATCGTGACGCTGGCGATCTTGCCGGTGAACTTGAAGGGCACCTTGTAGGCTTCGATGACCGGCGTGCCCTCGTCCACGCCCACGTCGGCGCCTTCGTCCGCCGAGAACGCGCAGCACTGGGTCCGGTCGATCCGGCCCGTGGCGACCTTCTTGCCGTTGACGAAGAGCGTGCCGATGCCGCCCTTGCCGACCCCACCGCCGTCGTAAGCGAACTCGTAGCGGATGGTCGACTTCCCGGCGGGCAGCGCCTGCTGGGCGGCCACCGTGTACCGCTGTAGACCGAGCCAGTTGTAGGTGTACGTCGGCTTGCCATCCTTTATATAGAGGCTCCAGCCGCCGAAGCGACCGGCCTGAGCCAGGATCACCCCGTTGGCCCCGTTCTTCGGGATCTGCACCTCGGCGGTGATCGTGTGCGACCGGTTCTTTGTGTTGATGAAGACGTTCTCGGACATCCCGATCATGCCGTCGTAGACCGTCAGCGACGTGCGGCCGGCCATCAAGTCCGGCCGTCCGACCATCGCTGCGTTGAGGCGCTCCAACGTCCGATCATCGAGAGGCAGCACGGAGTACTTGACGGCTTCCTTCAGGAAGAGCGCCTGCAGCTCCTTGAGCTTCTCGGGGTTCTTCGTGGCCAGATCGTTCGCCAGGCTGAAGTCCGCCCGCGTGTCGTACAACTCCCAGATGTCGTCTTCGAGCGGCCTTCGGACCTTGAATTCCCACGCCGCCCGGTGGACGGTGCCGGCGAGCCAGCCGTCGCTGTAGATGGCGCGGTTTCCGAAGATCTCGAAGTACTGAGTCGTATGCCGGCTCGGCGCCTTGGCGTCGGTGAACGTGTAGGCGAGGCTCACGCCTTCGATGGGGGTCTGGGCCGTGCCGTTCACGCTCTTCGGCTCGGGCAGGCCGGCCGCCTCCAGAATGGTCGGCGCGATGTCGATGACGTGGTGCCACTGCGATCGCACCTCGCCCTTCGCTGTGATGCCCTTGGGCCAGTGGATCACCATCCCGTTGCGGGTGCCGCCGTAGCTCGAGGCGACCTGCTTCGTCCACGTGAAGGGCGTGTCTCCCGCGACGGCCCACCCGGCCGCGTAATGCGGGTAGGTCGTCGGGCCGCCCAGCTCGTCGTAATGCTTCAGGATGTCCTGGACGGTCTCGTGCACGCCGTTGAAGTAGGTCATCTCGTTGAAGAGCCCGACCATGCCCCCTTCGGCGCTCGCTCCGTTGTCGCCGACGATGTAGAAGATCAGCGTGTTGTCGAGCTGGCCGGTTGCCTCGATGGCCTGGATCAGGCGGCCGATCTCGGCGTCGGCGTACTCGCCGAAGCCCGCGAACACTTCCATCTGGCGGGCGAACAGCTTCTTTTCGTCGGGGCTCAGCGCGGCCCAGTCCTTGATCGCCTCCGGCTTCGGCGCGAGCTTTGTCTCCGGCGGCACCACGCCGAGCCGCTTCTGCCGCGCCAGCGTCTCCTCGCGCAGCTTGTCCCAGCCCTGGTCGAACTTGCCTTTGTACTTCGCGATCCACGATTTCGGGACCTGGTGAGGCGCGTGGGTGGCGCCGGGCGCGAAGTAGATGAAGAACGGCTTGTCGGGCGTGAGCGATTTCTGGTACCCCATCCAGTCGATGGCCTGGTTGGTCATGTCGGTCATGAAGTGGTAGTTCGGGTCCTTGGACGGCTCGACCTGGTTCATCCCGTCGTAGAGCAGCGGCGCCCACTGGTTGGTCTCGCCGCCGATGAAGCCGTAGAACTTGTCGAATCCCGAGCGCGTCGGCCAGCGGTCGGTCGGGCCGGACGGGCTCACTTCCCAGGCCGCCGTCTCGTGCGACTTGCCGAAGGCGGCGGTGCTGTAGCCGTTCAGCCGCAGCATCTCCGCCAGCGGCGCCACGCTGTTGGGGCGCTGCCCGGTCTGGCCGGGGAACGAGGTTGCCGTTTCCGTGATCGAGCCCATGTTGTTCATGTGATGGTTGCGGCCGCTGAGCAGCGCCGTGCGGGTCGGCGAGCAGAGCGCCGTGGTATGGAATTCGTTGTAGCGCAGGCCGCTGTTGGCCAGGCGCTCCACCGTCGGCATCTGGATGGGCCCGCCGAAGGCGCTCGACTGGCCGAACCCCATGTCGTCGATGAGCACGATGAGCACGTTGGGCGCCTTGGCCGGCGCCTTCACCTCGAAGCGCGGCGGCGGCGTGGCGTTGCGGACATCGAACACGGTGCTATGCGGGTACGTCGGCTCCGGAATCGGCAGCACCGTGCGGTCGGTGGGCAGGACCACCCGCTCGGGGGCGGCCCCCTGGGCGGCGACGGGCGCCGCCGTCAGCGGGCCGAGCACCAGCATGAGAGCTATGAGAGCAAGCGTCATCGACGTTCTCATTCCCTGTTCTCCTCCAGTGGCCCTCTTCTCGCTGGCGCCCCAGGCGCCATCGATTGGACATTGGTCCCATCCGCCCGGCAGCCTCATGCCACGGTGAGGATCAGCTCAATCGCGTCGGCGATTCACCCTACTGCCCGAGAAGCGCAAGGGGGTCTCGCAGCGGAGCGCTAGAAATGTGAATGAGTCCTCCGAACGGCGTGTCCAGCTCCAGGACCAGGAAGATCGCGCCTGAAATCGACAATGCGCAAACGAGCAGCGTCGCGATGACGGTCGCGTTGGCCGGTGCGAAGATGCCGAAGCTCGTGAAGATCATCGCGAGCCAGAAGGTCAGCACCGCCAGGAACGGTAGAGGAATCGAGGCGCCCTTCTGCTCGAGAAGCAACCACCGGGCGCGCCCGATCTCGAGACCGAGCCGGAGCGCCTCCGCCTTGAGTGAGCGCTGAGCCTCGTCCCGTGGCGCGAGCGCCTGGATCTCGTCATAGAAGCGCTCGGAGTCGGTCTTCGGCGCGAGCTGCGTCGGTCGAGCATGGTCCGTTGGCCACAACCGCTCGAGCGCCTGCCCAACGGAGTTGCGAACCTGCTCGCGAGCCTGCCGTGTCTCCGGACCGTAATGAGCCATGAGGCGGTCGAGGACGATGACGTTCGCCGACATCTGGATGAGGTCACTTCTCTGGACGTCGTAGGAGTTCTTCGCCGAGGCGAGCAGCAGGCTCACGACGAGCGCCGACATCGTCGCGATGAGCCCGATCCCCAGCTTGACGATGTCCTTCGAGTCCGTGCTCAGATGATGTTCGGGCAGGACGGCGCGGAGCCGCAGGCCGAGCAGCGCACCGCCGAATGCGCAAGCGAACACGATCAGCCCCATGGCCAGGGGGCTCGTGATCAACGGCTCGTCGAAGATCATTCCTCGATCATGTGTTCCCGGCGCTTGAGATAGAAATGGCGCACTGAGCTGTAGAGGTCGATCGTCGTCGCTTCCACGCCCGCGAAGAGGTCGTAGTTCAGCGCCCGATCGTTGACGGTGTCTCCCACCTTCATGCCGACCTGGCCCACGAACGGCACGAAGTACGTGAGCGGGTTCATCGCGCTGTCCACGCCCTTGCCGATGCCGTCACGAACGGTCGTCGGTCCGAGCAACGGCAGGACGAGATACGGACCAGACGAGACGCCCCAGAGGCCGAGCGTCTGGCCGAAGTCTTCCTGGCTCGGTTGGAGCTCGGCGACCTTGCCCGGGTCGAACAGCCCGCCGATACCGAGGGTGCTATTGAGCACGAACCGGGAGACTTCGCGCAGCGCGCCTTCCCACTTTCCCTGGAGCAGGCTGTTGATGAACCTCGGCACCCACGTGACGTTGTTGATGGCGTTGCCGAGCATGATCTGCACCTGCTCGGGCACGACCGCGCGGTAGCCGCGGGCGACCGGTTTCAGCGCATACTTGTCCACGTTGTAGTTGAACGTGAACATCTTTTCGTTGAACGACTCCCAGGGATCGTACTGTTCGTTATCCAGATCACTCGCCCGGGGGGGCACGGTGATCGTCAGGTCGAGGTTCGGGTTCTCCGCCTGGGACGCGGTCACCAGTCCCTCGGGCCGGGCGGTCTTGGCGACGCAGCCGGCCAACACCAGCCCGGCGGCGAGGCACACCACAATCTGCATCGCGTACGGAGTGCGCATGTCGTTCGTCTCCCGAACGGCATGCTCCTCGTTTTCAGCTCCGCCTTCCATGGGATGTTGGTCTCACATGAGGATTGGGGGTCCCGCCAGCTCGGGGACCCCCGCCACATGAAGACTCGTGTGCAGATCTGCTCAGAACTTGCAGATCTGAGCGGCCGGATCCCAGTAGCCGGTGTGGTTCGTGCAAATCTGCTGGGCGGTCATCATCGGCGTCGTGTAGGCGCAGGACTGCCCCGACGAGTTGTACTTGCCGCCGTGGGCCTCACACATCTTGGCTCCGGTCATCTCCTTGCCCGCGCACCCCGTGATGGCAGTGGTGGCGGCCAGCGTGAAGGCAACGATCAGCCGTCTACGATCGACCATGTGTGGTCCTCGTGTGGTCCTCCTTTGGGGGGCCCCTACGGAAGGAACTCGCAGATCTGGGCGGCCGGGTCGTAGTAGCCGGTCTGCTCCTCGCAGGTCTGCTTGGCCGTCTTCGTCGACGCCGCGTAGGAGCACGACTGCGTCGACGCGTTGTAGGTGCCGCCGTGAGCCTGGCACATCTTGGCCGAGCTCATCCGTACTTTGCTTGCGCACCCGGTCACTGCCACCGTGGCGGCCAGGGTCATCACGAGAACGAGGTGTCGACGGTTGCTCATTTGAGGGCCTCCCGCGCTGTGCGCGCCATCTGCGTTGAAATTCCGGACGGAATGCTGGCCCTGCCCGGAAACTTGCGCTATGGGACTTTGGTCCTAGGACCCCGACCCGTTACTGAGTCGTGCCCGTGAGCTCGATGATCTTGCCGGCGCGGAGCACGTTCATCTTGAACGGGGTGCCCGGCGGCGCGACGGCCAACCTGTTGCGGATCTTCTCGATGTTGTCTTCGGACACGACGGGGATGCCGTCGACCGAGAGGATGATGTCGCCGCCCAGGGCGATCTCCCGCCCACCGACGGTGACGATCCGGTCGCCCCCCTGGAGGCCCATGTTCCACGCCTGCGAGCCTTGGGAGACCGTCTTGACGAGGAACCCGGCGGGCGCAGGGACGTTGAAGATCGCCGCGAGGTCGCCGGTGAGTACGATGCCCTGGAGGGCACTCCAGAACACCTTCCGCTCGATCAGGAGCTTTTGCGCGGAGTTGATCGTCACGACAAAGCCGAGGCCCTCGCTGCCGCCAGACTTTGAGATGTTCTGGCTGACGATGCCGATGACCTCGCCCGCCATGTTGAACATGGGGCCACCGGAGTTGCCCGTGTTGATTGTGGCCGTGGTCTGAAAGAACTCCGCCAGGGGCATGTCACGAAAGATCGTGTTGGCCGGCCAGCGTGCGCTGATCCAGCCCACGCTCATCGAATGAGCGAGCCCGTAGGGGGCGCCGACGACCATGACCTGTTGGCCGACCCGCACCGTGCTGGAGTCACCGATCCGCGCCACCTGCATGGCCGCTGTCACGCGCTCGAGCTGCAGGAGCGAGACATCGGCGGCAGCATCGGACGAGATGATTTTCGCGCGCACGACCTCACCGGCGACGCCCTCGACGGTGATCTCGTCCATGGCGTTGACGACGTGGGCGGCCGTCATCACCTTGCCGCTGGCGGAGATCAGGACACCGGAGCCCGTCTCGTTGAAGCGGGTGACGCCGCCGGCGCCGACGTCGCGGCCCTTGGCGCGCACGACGACGACGGACGGGTTGACCTTGCGGAAGATGTCGTCCAGGTTCTGGGCCCGGGCCGCCGGGGCGAACGCCGGCAGCACGGCGGCCGCGAGTATCACTGCGAGAACCTTCATAGGCACCTCGATGTGGACCGGCGTGTGGGCACCGCCTCGCCGCGATCCCTACTGTGCGAGACGCTGAACGGACGTGGCAACCACTCGGTCCCTCTCGGCAGGTACTGTGCCTGTTACGACCACCCAATCACCCGGGCCCAGGGTGTCGTACTGGTCCTGATCCACCTGTGAGAGGTCGACGTTGATGGCCCGGCTGCTACCGGGAGCGACGGCCACCTGTCCCTGGAATCGGATCGCGCTGTCTTGCGCCGAACCGATGCCGACGACCGCCGGGAGGATTACGGTCAGGACCGCTCCGAACGTCTTGACGAATGCACGTCGGCTCATTGATCTTTCCTTTTGAGGCTCACGCGTACTTCACCGTGTAGGTGCTCGATGCTCGCAGTCTGTACACGCAGAAGGCTATGGGACCAAAGTCTGATACCGCTGCCGCACGCCGCTTCCTAGCATCGCGGGCGACGATGCTGACTCGATTGAGGATCGCCTGGCTGATCGCCGTGCTCGGCATCGTCGCGGTGCCGGCGGCGCCTGCGCTCGCCCAGTCGAGCGGTGACGAAACCGAGCTGGCGAAGAAGACGCAGAACCCGGTGGCCGACCTCATCAGCGTGCCGTTCCAGAGCAACTTCAACTTCGGCGTGGGCTCGAAGGACGCGACGGTCTACGTCCTCAACGTACAGCCGGTGATCCCGCTCCACCTGAACGCGGACTGGAATCTCATCACACGGACCATCGTGCCGATCATCAACCAGCCTTCGCTCTTCCCGGGTCCCGATAGCATTTCCGGAAGCGCCTTCGGGCTCGGGGACATCAACCCCTCGCTGTTCCTGTCACAAGTAATGGGACCTTGGTCCGATGGCACACCGGAGACGGCGCAAGTACGTTTGCGGCGGCCGTCGTGGCTCGATTTCCCTGTGGAGGGTGTGAGATGAAGGTGTGCGGCTTCATCGTCGTCCTCGGCCTGGCCTTGCTGATCACGCCGGTACCGGCGAGCGCGCAACCGGTTCCCGTCCCGGAGACCTGGGGTGGAGATTTCTTGTCGCGCGCCCGGCTCACGGGTAACTGGGGCGGATTTCGGGACGAGCTCGGCAAGAAAGGGGTCGTGTTCGATGCCGACCTGCTCTTGACGCCTCAGGGCGTCGCGAGCGGCGGCCGGGACACCGAAGCCGAGTTCTGGGGCAACGCCGAGTACACGCTCAACGTGGACACCGGCAAGGCCGGCCTGTGGCCCGGCGGCTTCCTCAGGCTCATCGCCAACAGCGGCTTTGGAGACAGCGTGCTGCAGGATTCGGGCGCCATCAACCCGGTCAATACCGCGGCACTGCTGCCCGCGGCCAACGCCCCGACCACCGCCCTGATGCACGCGACCTTCATGCAGTTCCTCAGTCCGAAGTTCGGCCTCGTCGCTGGCAAGTTCTTCACGCTCGATGGAGACCCCGGCGAGTTCACCGGCAACTACCGCACGCAGTTCCAGAACGGCGCGCTGGTGTTTCCGATGACGGCCGCCCTGGTGCCGATCTCGGCCTACGGGGGTGGCATCGTCGCCATACCGTGGGAGGGCGCAGTCCTGTCGGCGCTGGCGCTCGACCCGAGCGGCACGCCGACGAACAGCGACGTGACGGAGGCGTTTCGCGACGGCGTCATGGTGCTCGCCAGCGCCAAGTTCTCCGTCAAGCCGTTCGATCGGGTGGGCCACCAGGGCGTGCAAGTGATGTGGAGCAACAAGGAACGCTTCTCGCTCACCCAGGACCCGTCCAACATCGCCAAGATCGCTCTGTTCAACCAGTTTCCGCGACTTGCCGATCCCGGCCCGATCCTGGAACGCATCCTCGAGCGGTTCTTCCCCCAGCTCCTCGTCCCCGTTCAACCTGCGAACCGCAAGAACGACACCTGGGCCGTCTTCTACAACTTCGACCAGTATCTCTGGCAGCCGGCCGGCGACCCCAAGCGCGGGATCGGGGTCTTCTTCACGTTCGGCGCCACCGACGGAAACCCGAACCCCATCAAGTACTCCTACAACATGGGTATCGGCGGCAACGGAGTGGTGCCCGGGCGTCCGAACGACAACTTCGGCATCGGCTGGGCGCGCACCGAATTCAGCAGCAACTTCGTTCCGTTCTTGCGCCAGCGGCTCGACCTCGGTCTCGACCACGAGGACGCGGTCGAGATGTACTACAACGCCGCGCTCACGCCCTGGCTCAACGCGACGGTCGACCTGCAGGTCGTCAATCCGGGCCTCAAGAAAACACTCGACTCGTCCAACCGGCTCACGGATGTGAACACCGCGGTCGTGGCAGGAGCACGCCTCTACGTCCGATTCTAGAGCAGCACCTTGATCAGCCGCGTGACCACCTCTTCGAACGGCATGATCGTGAGCGTCAGCGGGAGCAGTGGGGCGGCCGTCACGGCGGCGAGCCGGATGACCGCGTCCAACCCGAAGGGCACGGGCCGCATGTCGCGCACCGTCTCATAGCCGCTGTCGAAATCGGCCCACGACGAGATGTCGGGGTTGCCCACGAGCAACTCTCCCGCCGGGACCCCGCCGCGGATCCACTTGTCGTCGAATTCCTGGGCGTGGCGGCTCGCGAGCACACCGTATTCGCGGAGCCCCCGCCGCCTGGCTTCGACGAGGAGCGGCGTGAACATGACGAGTGGGGCAAGCATGAAGAGGACGAAGAACGCGACGAAGCCTGCGGCATCCACTTTGAATGTCAGCAGGTTCTGCCCCCCGTAGAACACCCGGCTGGCGATCAGCCCGGCCAGCATCGCACCCTGGGCAAAGAGGACCGGCTCGAACGCGTAGGCGCTGACGCCCACGAATCCCAGGCCAGCTGCCCGGTCCGGATGGGTGGGGATGAGCCGCAGCTTCAGCCGCGAGACGCGCCACAGGAACGAGAACCACACGAACAGCCGCAGGTACCACCGCAACAAGATGAGCTGGAAGATCGGAATGCTGACGAACGCGTACCAGTACCCCGAGAGCGTGAGTCGCACACCCGCGCCGTCTGGCGTTCCGTACCACGTCGCCCGATGCAGCGCGATCTGCTCGCGCCACACCCAGTGGCCGACGGTGTAGATCAGGACGATGAGGCCGACCTCCAACGCGACCGAGTTGCGCAACCGCAACGCCGAGGCGATCGCCGCGTGGAAGGCCGGGACCTCCTCCGGAACCACGATACCGCGATCGACGAACTGCTCCACCACCGGGCGGATACGCCGATGGACCACGATCTCGGCGAGGATCAGGATGGGAAGCGCGATGAGAAACCGTACGTGCGTCTCGATGTCGTGGAGGAAGGGGAGGGCCACGGCACCACCGGTCGCGCTTCGTCCGATGAGCGAAAGGACGAGCAGCGGCAGCCACGCGACCGCGGCGATGACGATCGCCCGCCACTGCACCAGGTCGAGCGGAGGTTTCAGGATGCGGGAGCGGACGTAGAGCTGGTACAGCGGCCCACCCAGGACGAGCGAGAAGTCGGACGGCAGCATGACGCTCACGTCACCTGCTCGATGTCCGGCGCCGGCCACGGCTGATCCGCGTAAGGCGCTCGCAAGGATCGGCGGTTCGGGGTCGGTCACGATCGTTCGGTGCCCGCCATCCAACCATGCGACGAGCCGCGCGTGGTATGGGACCAAGGTCCCATACCACGGGTAGGCATAGGAGTCGTCCCGACGAGCAACCCGAGAAGGCCGCCGGCGCGGAAGCTACTCGACGAAACTGGCGTTGAACTTGAGCAGTCCGTCGTCGCTCTGGCCGCTCAGCATGCGTTTGCCGCCGCTCTCGTAGAGCTGCACAGTGCCGGATGGGGTGACGGACACCCCGCCCTGCTGCTGTAGAGTAGTCTGGTATCGTGCCTTGCCATCCTTCACGCTGATCGTGCCGTAGACATCCGTCGTTCCGGAGTAGTTGGTCGAGGCCGTGAAGGTCCCGTCCGGGCGGATCGTCGTCACCGTGGAGCCGCTCACCTGTGGCCTGAAGACCCATCCCGTCCAGTGTCCGGCAAGCTGCTTGACGTCGGTGATGGCCACGGGCGTTCCGGACGTCGCGGCGGTGGCGCACCCTCCGAGCCCGATTGCCAGTGCGATGACGAGCGCGATGTAATGCAGCATGGTCTCCTCCTTTAGAGTTTCGACACCCTAATACCTGATCTTTCGCTCGACGCGCTCTAGCTCCTCCGCCAGAATCGGCACGCCGAGATTGCAGGCCTGGACGCCCTGGACAGCGCAGAGCTTCAGCACCTCCATGATCTCCTCCATGGTCGCGCCCAGCCTGAGGGCCGCCTTGATGTGCCGGCGCGTGCCGGGCGCGTACATGTGGGTGTAGGACGCGTCGAAGGCGATGCTCAGGAGCTCGACCTCCTTGGGGGGCATCACGCCACGCGCGTAAATCCCGATCCCGGTGGCCATGAACTCTTCGGTCCACACCGGGTCCAGCTCGAAAAAGGGATCCCAGGCTCGGCTCCACTGGCCGATCACCCGCATCTTGTCGCAGGCCGGAGTTGCCATGCCATTCGAACGTCTGGCGGGCTTCACGCCCGCGGCGAGGGCCTCCTCGAGGAGAATGGGAGCGCCCAGGCTGCACGAATGGATCGACAACACGGACGCGCACTTGAGAACGAACAGGATCTCATCGCGGGTCGCGCCCGCCTCGAGCGCAGCGCGGATGTGACGGCGCGTGCCGCCCGGGTCGAGGTTGGTGCAGGCCGCGTTGAGCGCGATGCCGATCAGCTCCGCGATCTTTCGTGGCAGCACCCCCGTGCCCCAGGGGTTCGTGGTCATCTTCACGCACGCCTCGGCCCAGGCCGGATCCCATTCGCGCAGCTGCGCCAGCGCCGCGTCCCAGGGCCCCGTTTCGTCTCTAGTCGCCATGATCTCTCTCCTCGTCGCCGCGGTCACAGTCCGAGATGCTGATGAAGAAACGCGCGCATCTTCTGGCGCGCCGCGATCGCCTCCGGCGCGTCGGGGATCCGATCCGGGAAGTTGTGGATCATGCCCTCGTAGAGATCGAGCTTCACCGTCACGCCGGCCGTATCGAGCGCCTGGTACATCCGCACGAAGCCGCTGAGCAAGACCTCCTTCAGACCGCCCTGGATGAGCGTCGGCGGAAAGCCCGTGGCGTAGTCGCCATAGACGGGTGACGCGTACGGATCCTTGTGATGCTCGAGCGCGGCGTAGGCGGCGGCGGCTTGCCTGGCATGCCGTTCGTCCAGGGCATTCGGATCGGCCGTGCGCAGCGTGGTTTCCGTATCGCCGCTCGCGGTGACGTCCAACCACGGAGACACCAGCACGATCGCTGCCGGCATCCCCAGCCCTCGGTCGCGCATCTTGAGAACGGCCGCGGCGGCCAGCCCGCCGCCGGAGGCGTCCCCGTAGATGGCCGTGTCCGAGAGGCGTTGGCCGTCGCTTCGCAGCGCCTGGATCGCCGCGATGACCTGATCGGACATCTGGTCGTAGTTGGCGAACGGCGCGAGCGTGTAGTCGACGGAGATCACGCGGAGCCCGGTTTCGTGGGCGGCGATGACGGCACGGCCGAGGGTGGATGCGGCGCTCGACATCACGTGGGCCCCACCGTGGGTGTAGACGAGCACCTTGCCGTTGTCCGTCCAGTTGTTGGGACGCACGTCCAGCACGGGGACCCCGCCCAGACTCGTCTCCCCGACGGTGTGCTCGTAGCGCTTGAGACGGGGCGCGGACGTCGCCGTGCCGGCCGCTTCTGCGAAGACCTGCACCTTTTTCCAGCCGGCCAGGTCTCCTGCGTCGGGGAACGCGGGCATGAGCGCCGGATCCCGTAACGTCCGGAGGAATTCCTGCGCCTCTTTCGACACCGTTTCCGGGACGTTCACATACGGGTGTTGCTGAGTCGGCGTGGTCATGTTCGACTCCTCGGTCTCCGTCGGTGCCGACTTACTCCGGCACGGCGTTCAGGAGGTACATGAGCACCAGGGCGGGGCTCGGGCGGCCCAGCACACGGAACCACTTCTCGTAGATCCGGACGATCTCGTCGGACCGGTAGAGACGGGAGAGCGCCCGGTTCACGACGTGGCGGAAGGCCGCGTCTCCGCGTCGGAGCATGAGCCCGTAGGGTTCATACGAGAATTGCTCGTCGACGAGCGTGAGCTTCTCGGGGTCCTTGGATCCGACGAGGAGGCCGACGAGCAGGACTCGGTCGGAGGCGTAGGCGTCGGCCTTACCGCTCTCCAGAGCCGCGCGGCCCTCGTCGTGATCCTTGACCGGGACGATCTGCGCTCGCACCAGGCGCTTCTGCAGCGCCGCCTGCAGGGCCGGCTCCGTGGTCGTGCCGGGAATGACGGCCACCTTCTTGTCTCCCAGGTCGGAGACGCTCCGGATCCGGGAGCTCGTGCCGACGAGGAGGCCGCCACCGTCGATGAAGATCAGCGGACTGAAGTCCACCCGCTCCTGCCGTGAGAGCGTGACGGTCGTCGATCCGCACTCCATGTCGATACGGCCGCTCGTCACGGCGTCGATGCGGTCGGCGACGGTCACCGGTGCCCAGCGGACCTTCAGCTGGGGCAGGCTGAGCGCCTCCTGGACCTCGGTCACGATCCGCGTGCACAGATCGATGGAGTACCCGGTGGGCTTTCCATCGCTGCCGACGAAGGAGAATGGAGCGGAGTTCTCGCGGTATCCCAGGACGATGGTTCCCGCGGTCTTCATCTTCTTGAGCGTCCCTTGCAGCTCCTGAGCGGCCGCGGGCACGGCCATCGACAGCACCAGCAGCACGACGACGGCAGATCGTTTCATCGCTTTCCTCGCTTGGTCCGTTTTGGGTCGATGATTCTTCGCTGCGATCACGGTTCGCAGGCGGCCGGGACCGAGAGAACCCGTGATCGGCGTAGCCCAACCCGCGACTCACGGCTCGCGCTGGACGTCCGGTCCCAGCGGTGCGTTCGTCAGGGTTCGCTCGCTTCTCTCGCTCGCGCATCGACGGGATGCTCGCAGTCCCGGGAACGGTCGGCTATGGGACCTTCGTCCGACTCCCGCTGGCACCTCCGACGCCCTGGGAATCCGGTTGCGAGGCGCGCGATCGGTCCTCGGCGCTGCGAAAGTGGAGGGCGACGCTCTCCTCGTGCAACGTCAGCTCGGTCCGCAGCGGGCCCGTGCGGGTCGGCGGCAGCGAGGCCAGCAGGTTCTCGAGCATGGCAAGGAGGCGACGGGCGACCTGCACGCTGTCGGCGCCGTACTGGCGTATCTCGGTGATGGCGAGCTCGACGAAATCCTCCCAGCCGGGCGTGCGGTACACCAGGCGCACCCGTCCCGCGTGGTCTCGCACCACACCGGTGTCGAGCCGGCGAACGCCGACCTTGCGCAGGAGGTGGTGGATCTGGTCGAGGGCGAGCACGGCGGTCGTCGGGTCGTTGATCGCCGGCGACAGCGCCTTCAGCGCGATGTCGACGATGATGCGGAAGGCGAACGCCGGATCCTGTTCCATCGTCCGTTCCGAGCCGAGCGCGATGGATTCCCGGACCGGCGTGTCGAGCCGACGGCTCCCGCCGTAGATGTTGAACAGCAGGTCGCCCTTGGCCACGAAGTCGCCGACCTGCGGCACGACCTCGATGATGCAGTCCTCGCGTTCGGCGAGCGCGGCGAGGCCCTTGATGTCGAGGGCGAGCACGACTCCGGACTTGCTCGACAGCTCGACGGTCTGGCTGGGTGGGGCGGCGAGCACCTCGGCCGGCGCGGTCTCCTCGGTGAGGCGGCTCGGGTAGACCTGCTCGATAACCCGGATCCCCCGATTACCCACGTCGGTGAGCACGCTCACCGGCCGGAGGTGCTCTCCGAGATAGCTCACGAGATAGACGAATGTCGCGATGGTGGCCATGTTGAGCACGATCGTGAGCGCAATCCCGAGTTGCGGCACCGATGCGTCGATCCGGCTCAGCACGGCGAGCCCGTAGACGAACGTGAAGGCGAAGAGTCCGACGGCGGCGCGGGTCGCGTTGTTCGCGAACGCGCGGGCAATGATACGGGGAGTGAGCTGGGCGCTGGCGATCTGCACGGCCACGAGCAGGATGGTGAAGACGAACACGATGCACGTGAATGTCGTGCTGACGAACGCGGCCGTGAGCGCCCGTGCGCCCGCCGGGCCGAATCCGAACAGGGACCACCGCGTCGCCTCATCGAGGCGGCGGATGAGCGGGGCGATGGCAATGGCACCCACCATACACGCGGCCGGGGTGATCCACAGCGACGCGCCGAGCAGGCGCCGCAGACGGTGGCGCTGAAGCCAGGTCAGGAGGAGACCTTCCGTGGCCCGGGCGCCTTCACCGCTCGGTCGCATGTCACGACGGTGATTCTTCGACGCGAGCACCTGCGTTCGCCATACGACGAAGGTCCCATGGTCCGGATGACCTGGATCGGGTAAAGGTCGATGGCTGGAGGACGGCCATGAAGACGCTCTCGGGGTTCGCTGTCTCGTCGGCGGTCGGGCTCACGCTGCTCACCGCCTGCGGCTCGACCTCCGATGGCTGGATGAAGCCAGGGATGACCAAGGAGCAGCTCGACCAGGACACGGCGAGCTGCCTGCTCAATTCCAGCATGGTCGTCCCGGGTCTCAGGGGGCCACACAACACCGTCGATCAGGATCGCTACCGTCGCTGCATGGCCGACCGGGGCTACACGGCGGGGCCGGCGAACTAGTCTCGAAGGAGCGCCGACCAGCGGCGTGACGCCAGGATCAGTCTTGTGCGAGCGCCCGCTCGATGGCCGCGATCAGCGACTGGTCGTCGAACGGCTTGCACAGGTACGCGACCGCCCCGGCTTTCCGCGCCCGTTCTCGTGTCGTGTCGTCGTCGTGACCCGTGATGAATACCGTCGGCACCGACGCTCCGGAAGCGAGCAGCCATTCGTGGAGATCGAAGCCCGTGAGCGTGCCCAGGTGGATATCGAGCACGAGGCAGCTCGGTGGAGGACGTACAGACCGGAGGAACTCCTCCCCCGAACCGAAGGTCTCGACGGTGAAGCCAACCGCCTGAAGTAGCCGCCGCAGCGCACGCAGCAGCGATGCATCGTCGTCGACGATGCCGACGACCGGCGAGCCCGCCATTGGGCCGCACGTTTCCAGCACAGGATCAGTATAGGGAACCGCCCCGGCCTGGCTATGGGGCCTTGGTCGTAGAACAGTCGGCGACCGCGTCGCAGCCGGCGTATCATCCTGGGCGCACAGAATGAGGATCGATCTCGACCGTCACGCCATGCTCGACGTCGCTCTCGCCGAGGCGCGCCAGGGACTGGCCGAGGGCGGCATCCCGATCGGCGGCGCCCTCTTCGACACCCAGGGCCGGCTGCTCGGGCGAGGCCACAACCGGCGCGTCCAGCAGAACGACCCGTCGCTGCACGGCGAGACGGACGCCTTCCGCAACGCCGGCCGGCAGCGAAGCTATCGCGACAAGATCATGGTCACGACGCTGGCGCCGTGCTGGTACTGCAGCGGGCTGGTCCGCCAGTTCCGCATCCGCACCGTGATCGTCGGCGAGTCCGTCAACTTCCCGGGCGGCATCGACTGGCTCCGCGAGCACGGGGTCGAGATCATCGATCTCAACTCGCGCGAGTGCATCGACATGCTCGCCCGATACATCGCGGCCCACCCCGAGATCTGGAACGAGGACATCGGCGAAGAGTAAGCTCACGGGCGGCCGATGACCACGCGCACGGTCGGCGCCCGCATCCCACGGAACGAAGACCCCCGGCTGCTCCAGGGCCGGGGATGCTTCGTGGACGACATTCAGCCGGCCGGCGTGTTACACGCCGCCGTGCTGCGCAGCCCGCACGCCCACGCCCGCATCGTCGCGATCGACGCGACCAGGGCTCGCGCGCTGCCGGGTGTCGCGCTCGTGCTCACCGCCGCCGACCTCGGCGAGCTCGATCAGCCGACGCCGCTGCTCATTCCGAACCCGGCGCTGACTCATCCCCGAACACCGCGGCCGCTGGCCGCCGACGAGGTCCGTTACGTCGGCGAGCCGGTCGCGCTGGTGATTTCCGACAGCCGCTACCTGGCCGAGGATGCCCTCGAGGCCATCGAGGTGACGTGGCAACCGTTGCCCGTCGTCGCCAGCCTCGACGCGGCCCGCGCCGAGGGCGCGCCGCTCGTCCACGCCGACGTGCCGGGCAATCGCGCGGCCCGCCTGGCCCAGCGGGTCGGCGATCCCGATGCGGTGCTGGCCGGCGCGGCTCGCGTGTTCCGCGAGACGCTCTGGATCGAGCGGAGCTGCGGGAGCCCGATCGAGACGCGCGGCGTGGTCGCGGAATGGGACGCGCGCGCCGGAGCGCTGCGCGTCTGGGACGCCACCCAGGCGCCACTGCCGATCAAGAACGGGCTGGCGCGCATGTTCGGACTCCCGGAGTTCAAGGTGGACGTGATCGCGCCCGACGTCGGCGGCGGCTTCGGCACCAAGATCATGCTCTTCTATCCCGAGGAGATCCTGGTGCCGCTGGCGGCGATCCGGCTCGGCCGGCCCGTGAAGTGGATCGAGGACCGCCACGAGCACCTGATCGCCGCCAACCAGGAGCGCGGCCAGATTCACGACGTGGACGTCGCGGTCGACGGCGACGGCCGGATCCTCGCGCTGCGCGACCGGTTCGTCCACGATGCCGGCGCCTACACGCCGTACGGGATCATCGTGCCGCTGATCACCTCGACGCAGCTGCCCGGCCCCTACCGGCTGCCCCATTACGCCGTCGAGTTCGACGTCGTGTACACGAACACGGCGATCGTGACGCCGTACCGCGGGGCCGGGCGCCCCCATGGCGCCTTCGTGATGGAGCGCGTCATCGGTCGCGTGGCGCGCGAGTTGGGGCTCGAGGCCGTCGAGGTGCGGCGCCGGAACTTCATCCAGCCGCACGAGTTTCCCTGGGACGTCGGCCTCACGTTCCAGGACGGCGGCCCCACGCGCTACGACAGCGGAGACTACCCGCGCGGCCTCGAGATGGCGCTCGAGACGATCGGGTTCCGGGATTTCCGCGCTCGCCAGGCCGAAGCGCGCCGGCAGGGGCGCCATCTCGGTCTCGGCGTGGCCTGCTACGTCGAGGGCACCGGCATCGGCCCCTACGAGGGCGCTCACGTGCGTGTGGAGCCGAGCGGCCGCGTGCTGGTCGCCACGGGCCTCACGACCCAGGGCCAGGGTCACGCGACCACGTTCGCTCAGATCGCCGCCGACGCGCTCGGCTGCGATCCCGCCGACGTGACCGTGATCACCGGGGACACGCGGCGATTCAACTGGGGCGCCGGCACCTTCGCCAGCCGCGCGCTCGTGACGAGCGGCAACGCCGTCGGCGTCGCCGCGCGGAAGGTCCGGAACAAGGCGTTGAGGATCGCGGCGGACCTGCTGGAGGCGTCTCCGGACGATCTCGAGATCGCGAATGGCCGTGTCAGCGTGCGAGGTGCGCCGGCCTCCGCGCTCACGCTGGGCGCGCTCGCCACGGTGGCCAATCCCATCCGCTACGCCTATGGCAAGGAGGCGACCGACGCGGCGCTCCGGCTGGTGAAGCCGCGGCCGGGTGCCGTGCTCGCGCCCGACGAGGAGCCGGGGCTCGAAGCCCACGGCTACTACGCGCCGCCGCACGCCACGTTCGCCAGCGGTTGTCACGCGGTGATCGTGGAGGTCGATCCCGCCACCGGCGAGGTGAAGATCATCAAATATGCCGTCCACCACGACTGCGGCCGGATGATCAATCCGATGATCGTCGAGGGACAGATCCGCGGAGGCGTGGCGCAGGGGGTCGGCGGCGCCCTCTACGAGCGGATCGTGTACGACGGCGAGGGCCAGCCGCTGACCACCACGTTCATGGACTTCCTGATGCCCACGGCGATGGAGGTCCCGTCGATCGAGATCGTCCACACCGAGACGCCATCGCCGCTTAATCCGCTGGGCGTCAAGGGCGTCGGCGAGGCCGGCGCCATCCCAGGGCCGGCGCTGCTGGCCGAGGCCGTGGACGACGCACTCGCCCCGTTCGGCGTGCGTGTGCGCGAGATGCCGCTCGGCCCCGATCGGCTCCGACAGCTCATCGCCGCCGCACGGCGGTAGAATCCAGCCTCACCGACCATGGCAGCAGCGGGCGACCTCGGCTGGACGATCCGCCGCAGCGCGTACTTCGATTCGGTGGCGCTCATGCGCGTGGCCGAGCAGGCGCGCCAGATCCCCGGCGTGCTCGAGGTCACGCTGGTGATGGGCACGCCGGCCAATCGCGCGACGCTGGTGGCGTCGGAGCTGTGGCCGGTGGATGCGCCGGCCACCGCGCCCGAGGATCTGCTCATCGCCGTGCGGGCGAAGAGCGACGACGCCCTCCGTCTCGCGCTGGCGAGCGTCGAGCAGCGGCTCGACGCTCCCCGGGAGTCACGTCCGGCCGCTCGTGACGACGTGGCGCCACGCACGATCGTGGGTGCCCGACGTCGCGCGGGTGTTGCGAATCTCGCGCTGATCGCCGTCCCCGGTCCCTACGCGGCCATCGACGCTCACCAGGCGCTGTCGGCGGGCCTCCACGTCTTCCTCTTCAGCGACGGCGTTTCTCTCGCCGACGAGGTGGCGCTCAAGCTCCGCGGGCGCGAGCTCGGCCTCATCGTCATGGGGCCCGAATGCGGGACCTCGATCGTCAACGGCGTCGGGCTCGGGTTCGCGAACCGTGTCCGCCGCGGCTCGATCGGTGTGGTCGGCGCCTCGGGCACCGGCATCCAGGAGGTCACGACGCTCGTCCACCGCCTCGGCGGCGGAATCTCCCACGCGATCGGCACCGGCGGACGAGATCTCGACGCCGCGGTCGGCGGCGTGACCACGCTCCAGGGACTCGGCTGGCTGGCGGAAGACGATGGGACCCGCGTGATCGTGATCGTGTCGAAGCCGTCGTCGCGCGACGTCGCCGACCGCGTGCTCGCCGCCGCGGCCCGAATAGGGAAACCCGCCGTCGCCTGCCTCCTCGGCTACGACGGACAGATCCCAACGGGCCTCGAGGTCGTGACGACGCTGGAGGAGGCGGCCATCGCGGCTGTTCGACTCACCGGTGCCGCCCCGCGCGGCCTGGACCGCCCGGTCATCACCTCTTCCGCCACGAGCGGCAGCATCGTCGGCCTCTATACCGGAGGCACCCTGTGCGAAGAAGCGCGTTGCCTGGTTGGTGGCCGTGTCCACCGGTTCGTCGACTTCGGCGCTGAGGAGTACACGCGCGGGCGACCGCACCCGATCATCGACCCGAGCCTTCGACACACCGCGATCGTCGACGCGGCCGGTGACGGCCGCGCGTCGGTGATCGTGCTCGACGTCATCCTCGGCGACTGCGCTCATCCCGATCCGGCCGGCGCGCTCGCCCCCGTGCTCGTGGACGCGCGTGAGCGCGCGCGTCACGCTGGCCGTTCGCTCAGTGTCGTTGCCCACGTCGTCGGCACCGACGGGGACCCGCAAGGGCTCGGCGTCCAGGAGAACGCGCTGCGCAAGGTCGGCGCCATCGTCTGCGCGTCCAACCGCATCGCGGCGCAGACCGCCCGAGACATCGCAGAGGCTCGCCATGCCGGCTGACGCCTTGCTCGGCGCTCCGCTCAACGTCGTCACGGCCGGCCCCGAGCTCTTCAGCGCGGCCGTGGCCGCTCAGGGCGTCGCCGTGACGCGCGTGGACTGGCAGCCGCCGGCGAGCGCCACGGGCCTCGCCTCACTCTGGTGCGACACCGTGGATGCCGCCAACCGACTCGCGCTCGATCGGCTCCTGGGCGCTCAGCCGGTGCTGATCGACGTTCGCCCGGCGATCGACGTCGTTCCCGGCATGACGAACGACACGGTCCTCCACGCCGGACCGCCGATCGAGTGGGAGCGCATGAGCGGCCCCCTGCGCGGCGCCGTCGCGGGCGCGCTCGTGTACGAGGGCCTGGCTGGGACGTACGAGGAGGCGGAACGCCGGGCCTCACGCGGCGCCGCCGGCTTCGATCCCTGCCATCACCACGCCGCCGTCGGCCCGATGGCCGGCGTGATGACGGCATCGATGCCCGTGTTCGTCGTGGAGAATCGTGCCGCGGGCAACTGCGCGTACGCCACGCTGAACGAGGGCCTCGGCAAGGTCCTGCGCTACGGCGCCCACGCTCCCGAGGTCCTCGAGCGGCTGGGCTGGTTCAGGGACGTCCTCGGCCCGGCGCTCGGCGAGGCGCTGCGTCGTCTCGGCGGCATCGACCTGCGCGCGCTCATCGGTCAGGCGGTGCAGATGGGCGACGAGTGCCACAACCGCAACCGCGCCGCCTCGGCGCTCCTCATCAAGGCCCTCGCGCCGGAGCTCGCCGCGCTGGATCTCGCTCCGCGCGAGCGCGCACGGATCCTCGCCTTCGCCGCCGGCAACGAGCACTTCTTCCTGAACGCCTCGATGGCGGCGTGCAAGGCGGCGCTCGACGCTGCTCACGGTGTGCCGGACTCCACGCTGGTCACGACCATGGCGCGCAACGGCACCGACTTCGGCATTCGCGTCAGCGGGCTCGGTGACCCGTGGTTCACGGGCCCGGCCGAGACGCCGCAAGGCCTCTTCTTCCCCGGCTACGGCCCCGCCGACGCCAACCCCGACATCGGCGACAGCGCGATCACCGAGACGGCCGGCCTCGGCGGCTTCGCGATGGCTGCCGCTCCCGCCATCGTGCAGTTCGTGGGGGGCACGGCGGCCGAGGCGCTGCGCTACACGCGCGCGATGTACGAGATCACGTTGGCCGAGAACCCGGCGTACCGGATCCCCGTGCTCGATTTCCGCGGAACTCCCACGGGCATCGACGTGCGGCTGGTGGCCCAGACCGGGATCCTGCCGCAGATCAACACCGGCATGGCTCACCGCGAGGCGGGCATCGGCCAGATCGGGGCCGGCCTCGTCAAGCCCCCGCGCGTCTGCTTCGATCGAGCGCTCGACGCGCTGGTGCAGCATCGCGCGCGGGCGGCCACGCCCAACCATCGTCACTGAGGAGGACCAGCTATGTACGCTCAGGCGTTCAAGGTCGGCATGCGCGCCCCCGACGACGTCAGTGAAGCCGCGCGACTGCTCGATGCGCGCGCGTTCAGCGCCGAGCACGTGGTGGCCATCCTCGGCAAGACGGAAGGCAACGGCGGCGTGAACGACTACACGAGGGCGCTGGCCACGCTCTCGTTCCAGATCCTGCTCGCCGAGCGCTCGGGCCAGAAGGTCTCGGCCATCGCCAAGCGCGTGCCCATCATCTGGTCGGGGGGGACCGAGGGCCTGATGAGCCCCCACGCCACGATCTTCACGCGCGAGCCCGACCGCGGGACGCCCAGCGGTCAGAAGCGGCTCGCCGTCGGCACCGGCTACACACGCGACCTGCTCCCCGAGGAATTCGGAACGGCGGTTCACGCCCGGGTGGCGGCCGAGGGCGTGAGCGCCGCCATCAAGGACGCCGGGATCGAGTCACCGGCCGACCTCCACTTCGTCCAGATCAAGACCGGCGCGCTCACGACCGAGCGCGTGAACGAGGCGCGGCGCCGCTCACGGTCCGTCGTCACGAGCGACACCTACAAGTCGATGGCGTACGGGCGGGCGGCCGCCGCGCTCGGCATCGGCGTCGCGTCGGCGGCGATCGAGGCCGGGAAGCTCTCCGACGACGTGATCCTCCACGACTTCTCGATCTTCTCGGAGGTGGCCTCGACGTCGTCGGGCGTGGAGCTGATGAACTGCGAGGTCATCGTGCTCGGCAACTCCGCGCGCTCCACCAGCGGCCTCCACATGGCGCACGCGCTGATGAAGGACGCCATCGACGGCGCCGCCGTGCGCGAAGCCCTGCGTCGGGCCGGACTCGCCGTCGAGTGCGAGCTCGGCGCCGCCGATCGCGAGCGTCTGATCAACGTGTTCGTCAAGTGCGAGCCCGATCTCTCCGGCGCGACGCGTGGGCGGCGGCACGTGATGTTCGAGGACTCCGACGTCAACGCCACGCGCCACATCCGCGGCGCCGTCAACGCGGTCGTGGCCTCGGTGACCGGCGACACCATGTGCTACGTGTCGGCCGGCGCCGAGCACCAGGGGCCTCCCGGAGGCGGCGTCGTGGCCGTGCTCGCGCGTGCGCCGGGAAGCAAGTAACGGCGTATCATGACCGACGTGCCCGCCGCGTCACCGACGGGTGAAGCCGTGACGACGCGGCCAGTGCAATACGGCGAGGTGGCAGCAACGGCCCTCGCGCCGTCGCCGCGGATAGCCGCCGGAGTAACGTCCGGCCGGCGGGCACACGCTCCGATACCGAGCGCTGTCGGGCCTCCCGCGCGCACGTCCCGTGGCCGACGTCATGGCGTGGCGCGCGTGTCCAGAAAGCGAACACCGCGTTAACGTGCCATTCGCTCGGAGCGAGCAGAGCGTGAACGTGAGCGAAGCGCCGTCGTGGCGCGTCCATTGCACCCTCGACACCGACGAGCGCCCATGGACCAGAAGTGGCTTCCCGACGAAATCCTCAATGGCGTGCGCGTCGTCCTGGTCGAAGCCAACAGCGAAGACCGCGCGGTTCTCACGGCACTCCTCTCGATGTACGGCGCGGATGTCAGGGCGGTGAGCTGCGCGCGCGAGGCCATCGGCCTCCTGCAATCGGCGGCGCCCGCCGTGGTGGTCTGCGATCCGGGCGCGGCGACCGAGGATGGCGTCTGGCTCCTGCGTCAGGCGCGGGCGTGCTCGAGCGAGGATGGCCGGACGCGCCGGATTCTCGGATTGTCCGGCGCGTACGGCGCGCGTGACAGCTCGCGAGTCCTCGCCCTCGGCTTCGACGGATTCCTCTCGAAGCCGGTCGACGTTCAGGTCTTCTGCGCGATGGTCGCCGATCTCGCGCGGCCGGGAGTCTAGTCCCCCGAAGCTCCGAGCGCGACGCATCGAGGCCACTCGCCCGGTGTGAAAGTTTTTTCCTATCGCTCTCGATTGCGGCCGCCCGCGCGCCGTCCTCTCTGGTACCATGACGCACACTGCTGGTCGACTCGATGCACCAAGCTCACTCTCTCGCACGCACGACGTTGCGCCACCCGAGGATTCGGCGGGAGTCATGTTGACGACACCGTTCCCATCCGAGGAGGACAGGGCCGCCTGGGTGGCGGCGATCGTCGACTCATCCGACGATGCCATCGTGAGCAAGACGCTGGACGGCCTCATCACGTCGTGGAATCGGGCCGCCGAGCGAATTTTCGGCTGGACCGCCGCCGAGGCCGTCGGCCGGTCCATCACCATCGTCATCCCACCGGACCGGCTGGCCGAAGAGGAAGACATTCTCGCCCGCATCAAACAGGGCGAGAAGATCGAGCACTTCGAGACGACGCGCATGCGGAAGGACGGCACCCGGTTCGAGATCTCGCTGACGGTGTCGCCGATCAAGAACGCGAAGGGCGAGGTCATCGGCGCTTCGAAGATCGCTCGCGACATCAGCGCGCGCCTGCACGGCGACGAGGCAATCGCCCGACTGGCGGCCATCGTCAACTCGGCCGACGACGCCATCGTGAGCAAGACGCTGGACGGCGTCATCACGTCGTGGAACCGGGCCGCCCAGGCCATGTTTGGCTGGACGGCCGCCGAGGCCGTCGGCCAGCGGATCACCTTGATCATCCCGCGCGAGCGTTGGCCCGAGCAGGACGAGGTGCTCGCGCGCGTCTGCAAAGGCGAGAGCATCGACCACTTCGACACGGTTCGCGTGCGCAAGAGTGGAGAGCGCATCGACGTTTCGCTGACCGTCTCGCCGGTGAAGGACGCGCGCGGCCGGATCATCGGCGCGTCGAAGATCGCGCGCGACGTGAGCGATCGGAAGCGCGCCGAAGCCGAGCGGACAAAGCTCCTTCAAACCGTGCAGCAAGCGCGGGAGGAGGCGGAGGAGCTCAACCGGAGCAAGGATCAGTTCCTGGCCGTGCTCTCTCACGAGCTGCGGACGCCCCTCAATGCGATCTTCGGCTGGGCCCGCATGCTCCAGAGCGCGGCCATGGACGAGGCGACGAGCCGGCGCGCCATCGATGCGATCCTCCGGAACGCCACCGCCCAGGTCCAGCTCGTCGAGGATCTGCTCGACGTGTCGCGGATCATCACGGGCAAGATGCGGCTCGACGTGCAGTGGCTCGATCTGAAGTCGGTCATCGAGTCGGCCCTGGACGCCGTGCAGCCGGCCGCAAGCGCCAAGGGCCTCAAAATCGAAACCGTCTTGGATCCCAATGCCGGGCCCGTGGTGGGAGCGGCCGACCGGCTGCGCCAGGTGGTCTGGAACCTCCTCATGAACGCGATCAAGTTCACGCCTCGCGACGGCCGCGTCCAGGTCCACCTGCGGAAGCTCAAGTCCCACGTCGAGATCGTGGTCAGCGACAGCGGTGAGGGGATCCAGCCGGAGATCTTGCCGTTCATCTTCGATCGCTTCCGCCAGGGCGACAGCACGACGACGCGCCCTCACGGAGGCCTCGGCCTCGGGCTGGCGCTGGTCAGGCATCTGGTCGACCTCCACGGCGGGCGTGTTCGCGCGGCGAGCGAGGGCCCGGGCCGTGGCGCGACCTTCGTGGTCGAGTTGCCCGTCGCGATTCTCGGCCCTGAGGCGGGCACCACGTTGGAGACCTCGGCCGCGATGGGAGCACTGCCTCTCCAGAACGTTCGCGTCCTGCTGGTGGACGACGACGCCGACGGCCTCGATCTCACGACGGTGATGCTGACCAACAGCGGGGCCCAGGTGAAGACGGCCGTCTCGGTCGCCGCCGCCCTCGACGTCCTGGAGTCCTGGCCGGCCGACGTGCTCGTCTCCGACATCGAGATGCCCGGCGAAGACGGGTACGAGCTTCTGCGTCGGATCCGTGCAAAGGAGCGGGGAGGCCGGACCCGGCTGCCCGCACTCGCGCTGACCGCCTACGGCCGTCCCGAGGACCGCCGGCGCACGCTGGCCGCCGGATACAATCTCCACCTGGCCAAGCCCATCGATCCGTCCGAGCTCGTCCTGGCCGTCGCCAACCTCGTCGGTCGCACCGGCTGATCATCGTGCTCGTCGTCGCCATCGTGGCGGCCCTCGTCGCAGTCGCCGCGCCCGCGCGCGGCGAGATGCTCCTGCCCTCCGGCTTCACGGCCAGCGTCTACCTCACCGGTGATGGCTTTGCTCAGCCGGGCGGCGTGCCCTCGTCGTCCACGCTCGTCATCGACGACGCCGGCCTCCTCTATCTCGCCCGAACCGGACGGCGCTTCACTGCGGGCGAGGTCGAGGACCTCTTTCCCCTCTACCGGATTCCGGTCGGTGGCGCGCGCCTGACCCCAGCCACCGAGGCGCGCTACTTCTACGGGCCACCGCTGCCGAACCCTCAGGTGGGCGCCGTCCGCGGTCAGGACGTGCTCGTGACCACGTTCGATCGCGAGCGCAAGATCGGCGTGCTCTATCGTCTCCGGGACGGGACGGCCGAGCTGCTCGCGGGCGGCACACCGCCGCGGGGCGAACCGCCGCTGCTGCGACAGCCGGAAGGCGTGGCCGTGGACGGCAGCGGCAACATCTACGTGGCCGATCGAGAGCAGGGTGCCGTCGTCAAGCTCGACGCGTCCGGCCGCGTGCTGCAGCGACGATTTGCCGAAGTGATGCGGCCCCGTACGGTCGGGGTGGACCCGAGCGACCGACTGTGGATCGGCGCCGACGTCAGTGTCGAGGCGCCCTGGCAACAGGGACCGGGCGAGATCTGGGCCGTGAGTCCGCAGAGCGGCGCCCAGCTCGTCCTGCGGGGCCCGCTGGCGGCTGGCCTCGCCGTCGCGCCGTCCGGCCACGCCATTGTCGCCAATCGCCAGGCCGCCACGGTCGTCGTGGTGACGCCGGACGGTCAGACGCTCGAGCTGGCCAGGTTCACCGAGGGCGACGTGCCGCGCGGCCTCGCGCTCGCGCCCGTGACGCCCCAGACGCGCCGGGCCGGCATCGCGGGTGACCTCTTCATCGTCGTCATCCGGCGGGGCATCTTCGCCGTCAACGAGGTGGTGCGCGTGGCCGGCCCGCTCGAGTCGTTCATACGCGGCGGCGGCGTGCCGCGACGCTGAGCGCGACGATGCTCACGAGGCCGGCGGCGCCGCCGGTCATGCACGCGGTGGCCACGCCGGCGTGCTCGGCGATCGTGCCGACCAGAAACGATCCGATCGGCGTCATTCCCACGAAGACCATCGCGTAGAGACTCATCAGTCGGCCGCGCAGCTCGTCGGGCACGGTGATCTGCACCGTCGTGTTGCAGCTCGTCATGAACAGGATCTGGGCCAGACCGATCACGGCGAGCAGTCCGGCGGTGGGCGCAAACCGATGGACGGCCCCGAGGGCGATCGTGGCGATCGAGAGGACGAGCGCAGGCACGATGACCATCGGCCGCGACGGCCACGGCTGATTGAGCGCCGCCATCACGAGGGCGCCTATGACGGCGCCGGCGCCGAGCGCGGCCATCAGCAGGCCGAATCCGTGGGCGCCCTCACCGAGGACGTCGCGCGCGATGAGCGGGACGAAGACGTTGTAGTTGATCACGAAGAGGCTCACCGTCAGCAGGAGGCCGAAGACGAGCGCGACGACCGGCGTGCCCACCGCGTAACGGACACCTTCGGCGATCTCGGCGACGAGGTGATTGCGCCGCCGCGGCCGGGGCCGGCCGTCGTTGCGCACGGCGAGCAACGCGATGATCACGGCCACGAAGCTCGCGGCATTGACGAAGAAGGCGGCGGCCTCGCCCCAGCGGGCCACCAGGAGGCCGGCTGCCGCCGGCCCGATCACCCGGGCGCCGTTGAACATCGCCGAGTTCAGCGCGATCGCGTTCATGAGATCGTTCTTGCCCACGAGATCGGCGACGAACGCCTGCCGCGCCGGCATGTCGAACGTATTGGCGATGCCGTAGACGGTGGCGAGGACGGCGACGTGCCAGTACTGGACGTGGCCGCTCGCCACGAGCACCGCGAGCGCGAGGGCCTGCAGCATGAGCACCGTCTGCGTGCCCAGGATCAGCCGGCGCTTGCGGACGCGGTCGCTGACCGCGCCGGCCACGAACGAGAAGAGCAGCATCGGCCCGAACTGGAGCGAACCGATCATTCCAAGCCGGAACGGCGAGTTCGTCAGCTCGAGCACGAGCCAGGCCTGGCCGACACTCTGCATCCAGGTGCCGATCAGCGAGACGAGCTGGCCGGCGATGAACAGCCGGAAGTCGCGGTGGGCGAGGGCCCGGAGGCCCCGGGGGACGCCGGCCATCGGTGTACTGTAACTCTGTGCTTCTGCGGTATGTTCTATGATGTGAGTAGTGTGCCGGCGGCCCCTGGCTCCCCCCCGATGGGCTCGACCGTCACCATCCTCTTCAGCGACATCCGGGGCTTCACGGAGTACACCGAGCAGTACGGCGACGAGGTCGCCTTCCAGGTGCTCCAGGAGCACAACGAGATCGTCCGCCGTCACATCGGCGCGTTCTCCGGGAAGGTGGTGAAGACCCAGGGCGACAGCTTCATGGTGGCGTTCACGACCGCGCGCGGCGCCGTCCTGTGCGGGGCCGCCATCCAGCGCGAGATCGCCGAGAAGACGCAGGCCGAGAGCGGCACGCGGATCGCGGTGGGCATCGGCATCAACACCGGAGAGCCCATCTACGAGGGCGGCGATTTCTTCGGCAGCACGGTCAACCTCGCCGCCCGGGTGTGCGCGACGGCCGGCCCCGGCCAGATCTTCGTCTCCGAGACGACGCGCCACGTGGCTGGTCGACTCGACGGCGTCGAGTACATCGACCGCGGCCTGCACGAGCTGAAGGGCTTCCAGGACCAGCAGCGTCTCTTCGAGGTGGCGTGGAAAGCGGTCCCACCCGGCGTTCCCGACGAGGCCGAGATCAGCGCGGTCGAGGGCGCCGTCCAGCGCGCGCTTGGCGTGCTCAATCGCGTCCTCGGAATCGGCCACCGCGACGATCCGGCGTTCCGCCCGCTCCTCGAGTGCCAGGCCAAGGCCAGTGAGCTTCGGCTGTCGCTGTCACGAGCCGTGGCCGAGCAGCGCGGCTACACCGTCAAGCAGGTGGACCAGGCGATGCTCCCGTTCGCCGATCTTCTGACGCTGGTGACCGGGCGCGAGCATCTCGACGACCAGCGATGGGGCCAGCTCGAGTCGGGCGTCGGCCGTGCGTTCGGGCGCCCCCTGGTGGCCGCCGCGACGCGAGGCCGTCTCTTCGTGGGCACCGAGCGCGAGTCGCCGAGAAACTCGGTGCCGCCACCGCCACGCGATCCGGAGCCGCCGCGCGCCGAGCGGCCACGCCGGCTGCCGACGATTCCCGATCCGCCAGCGCCGATGCCGATCGACGCCCGTGTCCAGGGCATACGGTGGTGGGTGTCGCTCCTGGAAGGCTGGCAAGCGTGGAAGGCCTCGGGCATGGCGCAGGCGCACGCCGTTCGCGCCGCGGTGACCCGCCATCCGTACTTGCTCGCCGTCGCGCTCAGGGAAAGCCCGAACCACGACGAAGGCCGGCTGTGTGCCGGTTACTTCGCCCTGCTTGAGCACGTGGAGGATCAGTCGCCGGGCTTCGTCAGGACCGCGGTCGACCAGGCGGCGGCGGCCGTGGGCTCGGGTGAGCCGGCCGCGCTCGACAACGCGCTCTACGGGCTGCTCGTCGGGCGGGGACGCTTGCGCGAAACCTTCGCCGACTTCGTCCGAGAGGTGATGATCGCCGCCATCCCTGCACCCGGCTTGTGGACGGACGCCACGGTGACCGAGCGCGAGGAGTCCACGTCGGTGGTGACGCGGCCCAGCGCAGCGGTCGGCGACCCCGGCGAGGCGCGACAGGAGTTGACCGAGACCCAGCACCGCGCGGGAGAGCGCCGCTTCGCGCTGACGATCGCGCCCCTGACCGCGCGCTTCTTCTGCCTGCGCGGCGTCGAGCTGCGGAATCCGCGCGACGTCGAGCTGCGGCTCACGCGTGCGGGGGAAGGATCCGACCACGGCTGGTCGCTCCAGGTGAGGACGGATCAGCTCCTGCACTCGCCGCCCCGGCGACTCACCCCGAGCGGCACCTCGCTGCCCGGGCTCGGCCGCAACTACGGCGACCTCTGGATCGGCGTGTTCAATCCCGAGCCGGCCGCGCCCGCCGTGTACGAGCTGACCGTCACGATCACCGTGCAGAGCCCGCCCGGGATCCGCCGCGCGTTCTCCCCGCTCGGCCGCGGTCCCCGTTAGCCTTCGAGGTGCTCCATGACTGCTGATGACATCATCTGGCGCCCGCGTCCCGAGGTCGCCGCGCGGTCGCGCATCGGCACGTTCCTCCGTGTCCAGGCGATCGCGACGCTCTCCGAGCTCCAGCGTCGCTCCGTCGCCGATCCCGAGTGGTACTGGACCAAGGTCGTGGAGGACCTCGGGATCCGCTGGCTGCGCGCGCCCCGGCGCGTGCTCGACGATGCGCGCGGACCAGCGTGGCCCGTGTGGTTTCCGGGCGGCCTGATGAACCTCGCCGATTGCTGCGTGGACCGCCACGTCGAGAGCGGGCGCGCGGCGCATCCTGCGCTGATCTGGGAGGGTGACGACGGCTCGACCCGCCAGGTGACGTACAGCGAGCTGCTCGGCGAGGTGAGCCGCCTGGCCAATGCCCTGCGAGCGCTCGGCGTCGGCGAGGGCGATCGCGTCGGCATCTTCCTGCCCATGTCGCTGGAGGCCGCGATCGCGACGCTCGCCGTCGTGCGCATCGGCGCGATCTACACGCCGTGCTTCTCCGGCTTCGGCGCCCAGGCGGTCGCCTCGCGACTGCAAGACAGCGAGGCGAAGGTGCTCATCACCGCCGACGGGTTCCATCGCCGCGGCCAGGTCGTGCGGATGAAGGAGACCGCTGACGAGGCCCTGGCGCTGAGCCCGACGGTGAAGGCCGTCCTCGTGTATCGCCGTCTCGGCCGCGAGATTCCGTGGACCGCCGGTCGCGATCGGTGGTGGCACGAGGCTGTGGCGACCGTGTCCCAGACGTGTCCCGTCGTCCCGGTCGACGCCGATCGTCCCTGCCTCATCATCTATACGTCGGGGACGACGGGCCGGCCCAAGGGCACCGTGCTGACCCACGGCGGATTCCTGATCAAGTGCGCCCACGATTTTGCGTACTGCATGGACGTGGGCCGTGACGACCGCCTCTTCTGGCTCACCGACCTCGGATGGTTGATGGGGCCGATGGCCATCACGGCCGCGCTCGTCCACGGTGCCACCGGGGTCGTCTTCGAGGGCGTGCCCGATTTCCCGAAGCCCGATCGCTTGTGGGGCCTGGTCGAGCGCCATCGCATCACGGTGATGGGACTGTCGCCCACCGCCGTGCGCGCGCTCATGCCTCACGGCGCCGATCATCCACGCGGCCACGACCTCTCGTCGCTGCGCATCCTCGGATCGACGGGCGAGCCGTGGAATCCCGAGCCCTATCGCTGGCTCTTCGAGCAGGTGGGAGGCTCGCGCCTGCCCATCATCAATTACACCGGCGGCACCGAGATCTCCGGTGGAATCCTCGGCTGTTTCCCGATCGCGCCGCTCAAGCCGTGCTCGTTCACGGGGCCCATCCCGGGAATGGCGGCCGACGTCTTCGGCGACGACGGCCGCCCCGTGCGCGGTCAGGTTGGCGAGCTGGTGGTGACGAAGCCGTGGCCCGGCATGACGCAGGGCTTCTGGCGCGATCCGGCGCGTTACGAGGAGACCTACTGGTCGCGCTGGCCGGGCGTGTGGGTCCACGGCGACTGGGCCGTGATCGACGACGACGGCTTCTGGTTCCTCCAGGGCCGTTCGGACGACACGTTGAAGATCGCCGGCAAGCGCCTGGGGCCCGCCGAGGTCGAGTCCATCCTGGTCGGTCACCCCGCGGTGGCCGAGGCCGGAGTCATCGGCGTGCCGCACGAGGTGAAGGGCGAGGCGGTGGTGTGCTTCGTCGTGCTCAAACCGGGACGCCAGCCGTCCGACCCGTTACGTGCCGAGCTTTCAGAGCGGGTGGCCCACGAGATGGGCAAGGCCCTCAAGCCCGAGCGCGTGCTGTTCGCGCGCGACCTGCCGAAGACGCGCTCGGCGAAGATCATGCGCCGCGTGATCCGCGCGACCTATCTGAAGAAGGAGCCGGGGGATCTCTCGTCGCTCGAAAATCCCGACGCCGTCAAGGCGATCGCCGAGGCGAGCTGATGGGAGCGACTCTTGTGAAGAGCCTTGCGATGCTGCTCGTTCTCGCCATTCTGGCCGTGTCCTACGGTGGCGCGGGCTTCTCGTCGTCGGACTCCTCAGCATTCCCGGTCTCCCTTCGGCAAGCCGTATGCGAGCGCGACGGTGGCGTGTGGCGCGCGAATGGGAGGTGCGAGATCCAGTCGACGGCGAGGTGATGCGGTACCTCGCAAGCGGTGAGGTCTCTTGTTGCGTTGTGTTGTTGACAGCCGCGCGGCCACCCCCTAGATTCGCGGCATTCGCGACACGTGGTTCGCCGCCGATGGGGAGGCCTCATGATCACGCTCGTCGTCAACGGTCAGACGACTCGGTTCGATCTCGACGCTGACACTCCGCTGCTCTACGTTCTCCGCGACAACCTCGCGCTCAACGGCCCGAAGTTCGGCTGCGGCCTCGGTCAGTGCGGAGCGTGCACCGTGCTGATGAACGGCCAGGCCGTGCGCTCGTGCTCGGTGCCGATCGCCAAGGCGGCCGGCCTGCGCATCACGACGCTCGAAGGGCTTGGCTCGAGCGAGAAGCCCCACCCGATTCAGAAGGCGTTCATCGACGAGCAGGCCGCCCAGTGCGGTTACTGCATCAACGGCATGATCATGACCAGCAAGGCGCTCCTCGAGCGGTCCCCGAACCCGAGCGATCGCGAGATCAGGAAGGCCCTCGCCGGCAATCTCTGTCGCTGCGGAACGCACCAGCGGATCGTGGCCGCCGTCAAGCGCGCCGCCGTCCTGATGGCGAAGGGGGGCTAGCGATGCTCGACGCTCCGACGACGCGCAGGGATTTCCTCAAAGGCACGGGCGCGCTCATCGTCTCGTTCAGCCTGGCCGGTCCACTGGCCGAGGCGAGCGCCCAGACGGTGACGGCGGCCAAGCCGGTCGCGCTCGACGAGGTGGACAGCTTCCTTACCCTGGCGTCGACCGGCCGCGTGACGGTTTACACGGGCAAGGTCGACCTCGGAACGGGCACGCGCACGTCGCTCCGTCAGATCGTTGCCGAGGAGCTCGACGTGCCGCTCGACTGGATCGCGCTCGTCGAAGGCGACACGGCCACGACGCCGGATCAGGGCCCGACGTGGGGCAGCCTGACGATCCAGGTCGGCGGCGTCCAGATCCGCCAGGCGTCGGCCACGGCGCGCAAGGCACTGCTCGAGCAGGCGGCTCAGCGGCTCGGCGTCGCGCCGGACGCGCTGGAGATCCGGTACGGCGTGGTTCGCGTCAAGACCGATTCGACTAAGAGCGTCGCCTACAGCGAGCTCATCGGGGATCGCGAGTTCCACCTGAAGGTCGACAAGACCGCGCCGCTCAAGAGCCCCGGCGAGTACACCATCGTTGGTACGTCGGTGCCGCGCGTCGACATCCCGGCGAAGGTCACCGGCGAGTGGAGGTACATGCAGGACGTGCGGGTGCCCGGCATGCTCCACGCGCGCGTCGTGCGGCCTCCGGCCGTCGGCGCCGAGCTTCGGAGCGTCGACGAGTCGTCGGTGAGCGGGATCAAGGGACTGCGGAAGGTCGTGCGCCAGGCGAACTTCCTGGCCGTGGTGGCCGACAGCGAGTGGGCGGCCGTGAAGGCGGCGAGCCAGCTGACGGCGACGTGGTCGTCGTGGGAAGGCCTGCCCGAGATGAGCAAGCTCTACGAGCACGTCCGTTCCACGGCGATCAACAAAGACGAGGTCACGATCGACAAGGGTGATCCCAAGGCCGCTCTCGCCGGCGCGGCCAAGCGGCTCGAGGCCACCTACGAGTTCGCCATCCACACCCACGGCTCCATCGGGCCGTCCTGCGCGATCGCGGAATGGAAAAACGATCAGCTCACGGTGTGGACGGCGTCCCAGGCCACGCACCTGCTGCGCCGCGACCTGGCCATGACGTTCGGCGTGCCGGCCGACAAGGTCCGCTGTCTCTACTTCGACGGCGCCGGTTGCTACGGCCGCAACGGCCACGAGGACGCGGCCGCCGACGCCGCGCTGCTCGCGCGCGAGATGGGACGGCCCGTGCGCGTGCAGTGGATGCGGCACGACGAGCACGGCTGGGATCCCAAGGGCCCGCCGACGCTCGTCGACGTCGCCGGAGGGCTCGACGCGGCCGGCAACGTCGTCGCCTGGCAGTCGCAGTTCTGGATCCCCAAGGTCACGCTCATCACCGAAGGCGTGCCCTTCGTGGCCGCGACGCTGGCTGACCTGCCGAGAAAACCGACGCTGAATCCCGGCAACGTCTTCCAGAATTCGGCGCCGTCCTATACGTTCGCCAACGTCCACGCCGTCTGCCATCGGCTCGAGACGACGCCGTTCAGGCCGTCGTGGATCCGGACACCCGGCCGGATGCAGAACACTTACGCGAACGAAGCGTTCATGGACGAGCTCGCCGCGGCGGCCGGCGTCGATCCCATCGAATTCAGGCTGCGGCACATGAATGACACGCGCGGCGCCACCGTGCTCAAGGCGGCGGCCCGGAAGGCGAAGTGGGAGACCCGGCCGTCACCGCGCAAGGCCGGAGGCGGGGTCGCGCGCGGCCGCGGCGTCTCCTACGTGAAGTACGAGAACGTCCGCACCTACGTCGCCGCGGTGGCCGAGGTCGAGGTCGAGCGCTCGAGCGGTGCCATCCGCGTGACGCGCGTGACCGTGGCCCAGGACTGCGGGCAGATCATCAATCCCGACGGCGTGCGAGCCCAGCTCGAGGGCAACGTCATCCAGACGGTGAGCCGCACGCTGAAGGAGGAATTGAAGTGGGACCGCTCGCGCGTGACGAGCGTCGACTGGCAGAGCTACCCGATCCTGACCTTCCCCGAGGCGCCCGTCGTCGAGTCGGAGCTGATCAATCGGCCGGCCGATCCGCCGTGGGGCGTGGGCGAGCCGTCGGCGGCCGTCGTGCCGTCGGCGATCTCCAACGCCGTCTTCGACGCCACGGGCGTGCGCATGCGCACGGTGCCGTTCACG
>Ga0209157_1000192_pt1 | contig 54205 bp, 43 predicted proteins | sample GraSoiAngelo_135_FD_185892 | JGI IMG/M metagenome (GOLD analysis project Ga0209157, IMG submission 185892) | Grasslands soil microbial communities from the Angelo Coastal Reserve, California, USA - 14_0929_05_40cm (SPAdes) (version 2) | ecosystem: Environmental > Terrestrial > Soil > Grasslands ... | reverse complement strand
GCGCCACCCACGCCGATCGTCGCGGCGACGAGCACCGGCGACAGCGAGTTCGGGAGGATGTGGCGGAAGATGATGCGTCCGTCACCGTCGCCGACGCACCGCGCGGCCTCGACGAACTCCTTCTGCTTGAGCGAGAGGAAGGATGCGCGCACGAGGCGCGCGACAGGCATCCAGTTCAGGATGCCGATGACGAACACGATCATGAGGAAGATGCCGAGCTCCGGTCCGAAGATCGCCTTCAGCGTCTCGCGGAACAGGTAGACGAGGACGAGGAGCAGCGGGAGCACGGGAAGCGAGAGGAAGAGGTCGGTGATGCGCATGAGCGGGTTGTCGAGCTTGCCGAAGTAGCCCGCGATCGCGCCGACGGTCGTGCCGAGCGTGATCGCGATGAAGACTGCGGTGAGGCCGACGGCGATCGAGATGCGACCACCGTTCAGGACGCGGCCGAGCAGGTCCCGACCGAGGTCATCGGTGCCCATGAGGTGCTCGGGCGACGGTCCTTCGAGAGAGCGTGCGAAGTCGATCAGCTGCGTGCCCGTGTAGAGGTACGGGCCGATGATCACCGCGAGGACGAGGAAGGCGAGGACGAACAGTCCCATCATGGCGAGCCTGTCGCGCGTGAACGTGTACCAGGCGTCGCCCCACAGCGAGCGGGCCGGCCGCACGCGCTCCGGCGTCGCGACGGTCGTCGTGACGCGCTGGGTGGTCGTCGCCACTTAGGAGTACCTGATCCGCGGGTCGAGCGCCGCGTACAGCACGTCAGCGAGCAGGTTGAAGGCGACCACGAGCACGGCGAAGATCATCAGCACCGCCGTCACGACCGGCGTGTCGCCCTGGAAGATGGAGCGAACGAGGAGCTCGCCGATCCCGGGCACGTGGAAGACCTGCTCGGTCACGATCGCGCCGCCGAAGATCGCCGGGACGCCGAGCGCGATGATCGTCACGACCGGGATGAGGCTGTTGCGCAGGACGTGACGGATCACGACGAATCGTTCGAGGAGGCCCTTCGCGCGCGCTGTGCGCACGTAGTCGAGTGGCAGATGCTCGAGCATCTCTGCCCGGATGTAGCGCGTGAGCACGGCGGCCTCGAAGAAGCCGAGGACGGCGATGGGCATGATCGACTGGCGGAGCTGCGCCACGAGCGAGCCGAAGTCGTTGATCTTGAGGTTCGAGTCGTACACGAATGGCAGCCAGTGCAATTTCACGCTGAAGATGATGATGAGGACGAGTCCGGTGAAGAAGGTCGGCACGGAGAAACCGAAGTACGCGAAGGTCGAGAACACGTGGTCGGCGATGGAGTTGCGCCTGACCGCGGAGAAGACGCCGATCGGCAGCGCGATGAGGAAGCCGACGATGTAGGCGACGCCGACGACGGCGAGGGTGTTCGGAAGGCGCTGGAGGAGCAGCTCGATGACCGGCGAGTGACTCATGAACGAGTAGCCGAAGTTTCCGGTGGCCATGCCCTGGATCCACTTGAGGTACCGGATCGGCCACGGTTGATCGAGGCCGAGTGCATGGCGGATCTGATCGCGCGCCTCCGGCGGGATCCGCGGGTCGGCGCCGAACTGCGAGAGCGGGTCGATCGGGGCGAGCGCGAGGATGGCGTACATAACGAAGCTGATGGCAAGGAGGGTCGGTACCGCGATGAGGAGGCGTCGCGCGATGTAGCGGCCCACGTCCTACCTCGTCATGCCGACGGTCCGCCGCTGGCGGCGCGGCCGGTTGGCCGCGCCGCCGGGGCGACGAACTCGCGCGTTACTTGGTCCAGTCCGCGATGTTCCACATCTCCGAGTCCCACGGCGTCGGGTCGACGCCCTTGAGGCTCTTCGACACGCCAGAGGTCGCGAAGGTCCGGTTGACGAGCGGGATGACGACCACGTCCGTGAGGAGCAGGTCGTTCGCCTTCGTCGCGAGGTCGTTGCGCTTGTTCTGGTCGGTCTCCGTGCGGAGCGAGGCCACGATCGCGTCGAAGTCCTTGTTGCAGTAGCGGTGGTAGTTACCGAAGTTCCAGTTGTTCGCCTTGGCGGTCACCTGCGCGCACGTCCAGCCGTTGAAGTAGGACGTCGGGTCAGGGTCGCCGGAGTTGGTGAACATCTCGACGTCGGTCCAGAAGTGGTTCGCGCCGTCGGGTGAGGTGTTCGTGAAGAAGACACCGGCGTCGACCGACTTCAGGGTGACCTTGAAGCCGACCTGCTCCCAGTTCTGCTTCATCACGTTCTGCACGTTCTGGCGCACGGCGTTCACCGTGGTCGAGTACGTGATCTCGAGCTTGATGCCGCCCTTGGCGCGGACGCCGTCACTGCCTTTGACCCAGCCGGCGCTGTCGAGCTCCTTGTTCGCCGCCGCGACGTCGAACTTGCAGACATCGAAGCTCGCGCTCGCCTTCGAGTTCATGGGCTCGGGTGCCGTGAGGATGTTGCAGGTCGGCTTGCCGGTGAGTCCGTCACCGTAGAAGCGCGTGGCCACCGTACCGCGGTCGCTCGCCATCGCGAGCGCGCGGCGCACGGCCTTATCGCTGAAGAACGGGTGCTTCGTGTCCGGCTCACCGCGCCTGTCGCCCAGCGACGGGCTCGGGTCGCTGAAGTTCACGAGGATGCGCTCGACGCTCGATCCGTACACGGTCACGAGGTTCGCGAGCGTCGACTGCTGCGCCATCGGGCGGAGGACCGTCGCGTCGACCTGAAGGTTCCAGGCGTAGTCCGCCTCGCCCGTCTGGAACGAAGCACGTGCGGACGCCTGCGCGTCGCCGCCGCCCTTGAAGGTCACGCTCTTGAAGTACGGCTTCTTCGCGTCCCGGTAGTTCTCGTTCATGACGTAGGTGACGGTGTCACCAGGCTTGAACGTGTCCACCTTGTAGGGACCCGTGCCGATCGGCTTCTGGTCGGCGGTGCAGTTCTTCGCCGCCGCGCCGACGCAGCTCGTGTACTGCTTTTCCTGGAGGATGAGCGAGCCGCCGCCCACGCCCCACTGGTAGTAGAACGGCTGCGACTCTGTGTAGGTCACGACGACCGTCGTGTCGTCCTTCGCCTCGACCGACTTGACGTTGTCGCAGCGGTCGAATGTCGAGGCCGCCGTCTCCTTCGTGCACTGGTACTTGTAGGTGAACGCCACGTCCTTCGCCGTGAACGGCGTGCCGTCGGACCACTTCACACCGGAGCGGAGCTTCCACGTGACCGTCTTGAAGTCCTTGGTCACACCGTTGTTCGCCGGCGTCGGGATCTCAGCCGCGAGGCCGTTCGCGACGGGAAGGCCGTCCTTGCCGAACGAGGCCATCGGCTCCATGACCAAACGCGTCGCGTCGGCGTCCTTCGTGCCCGTCGCCTGATGCGCGTTGAGGATCGTTGGCGCCTGCCAGTAAAGGATCTTGAGATCGCCACCTTGGCCTCGGGTCGTTGCCGCTGTCGTCGCGCTGGCCCCGCCCGCCGATGGCGATGCCCCGGACGGACCGGGCTGGCCGCACGCGGCGACGAGCATGGCGACACCGAATCCCGCAATCGCTCGCCTGTAGTGCATCACGCCTTTGCTTACCTCCCACGCTTTCCCGCGGCCAGTTCCGCCATACGGGAGACCGGCCTGCGAATCTTGGAAGCCTAGTTGCGCGCCACCGGTCCTATCAAGTCGGTACCGGCGCGGCGAGGCGAGGTTCAGGAGCGGAGGGAGGCTCCCAGGCCCCTTTCGAGACGTCCTTGGATGCGCTTCAGGGCCTTTTCCACGTCTTCTTCCGACAAAGTGCCGGTCGCTGAGCGGAGCACGACTCGGACAGCAAAGCTCTTCTTCCCCGCCCCGACTTGGGGTCCGCGATAGAGATCGCGAAGCGCGACCGACTCGGCGACGCCCTTTGCCGCCTCAGTGATGGCCTGCTCGACCTCGCCGTACGGCCGAGCCTCATCGACGACGATCGCGATCTCGCGGATCGCGGCCGGGTAGCGCGACGGCATGACGGCGGACGGGTGCGCCGGTGTCTCGGACAAGAGATGCGCGAGCTCGAACTCCGCGACGAAGGTCGCGTGTTCCGGGAGCTCCCACATCGCCGCGACACGCGGATCGAGCTGGCCACCGACGGCGACGACGCGTCCATCGCTCTCGATGCGAAGCGAGCGCCCCGGATGCAGACCCGGACCGCCCCGCTGGAGCGCCCCCTTGACCGGGCCCGCGCCGACGGCATCGCGCAGGCCGATGGTGATGCCACGGAGATCGTGCAGGTCCCACGAGCGCGGTGATGTGAGCCACGTCTCGCCCTCGTGCACCGGCTCGGCCTGACCCGCGAGGAGGATGCCGACGGTCCAGCGCTCCTCGGGCAGCTCCGCCTTGCGCGGCAGGTACACCGGAGAGATCTCGAAGAACCCAACGCCTTCGCGATGGCGGAGGTTGCGCGACGCCGTGTCGAGCAGGCTCGCGCGGAGCGTCGGCCGCATGACCGATTGCGACACGGTCGTCGGGTTGGTGATGCGCAGCGGCTCTGGCGCGAGAGGCGATCCGTCGGCGGTGAGCTTTGTGAGCCAGGCCGGGTCGATCGCGGCGTAGGAGATCGTGTCCTGCAGACCGAAGCCGACGAGCACGTCACGAACGCGCTCGCGGAACACGTCGAGCGGATGACGTTCGTGCGCGGGGAGGGGACCGAATGGCAGGCGCGTCGGGATGCGGTCGTAGCCGACGATCCGTGCCACCTCCTCGACGATGTCCTCAGCGATCCCGATGTCGGTGCGGAAGGCCGGCGCGTACGTGTCGATGGTGTCATCGGCGACCTGGACGTCGAATCCGAGACGCCGCAGCGCATCCGCCGATTCCGCGCTCGCGATCGACGCGCCGAGCACGCGCGGGACGTCGCTCCCGCGAAGGCGCACGTGCGCCCGATCGCGCGGATGCGGATAGACGTCGGTCGAGCCGATGAGCCGCCCGCCGGCGTGCTCGCCCATGAGGGATACCGCGCGCGCGAGCGCGAGTGATACGAGCGCCGGCGAGAGGTCGAGCCCGAAACGCCGCGCCGCGGCACTCCCGCTCGAGCCCTGCAGACCGTGCGCGTCCGAGGAGCGGCGGATGCCGAGGGGCTCGAACGACGCGGCCTCGAGCGCGACGGTCGTCGTATTGGGACGGATCTCGCTGTCCTCGCCGCCCATGACGCCTGCGAGACCGAGCGCGCGTTCGCCGTCGGCGATCACGAGATCCTCGGGCCGGAGTGCGCGGTCCTTGCTGTCGAGCGTGCGGAGCCTCTCACTACGCTTCGCCTTGCGCGCGACGAGCACGCGGCCGCGCAGCATCGTCGCGTCGTAGGCGTGCAGCGGCTGCCCGATCTCGAGCATCACGTAGTTCGTGATGTCGACGATGTTCGTGATGGGACGCATGCCCGCAGCGACGAGACGGCGCTGCATCCAGTCCGGTGATGGTCCGATGCGGATCCCCTCGAGGTAGGCCGCCGCGAAGCGCGGGCACGCGCGGTCGTCCTCGATTCGTATGGTGAGCAGGCTCGGGTCAAGCTTGCCCGGCAACTCGGCGGCTCGTGGTTCGGTGAGCTTGACGTTGTAGAGCGCGGCGACCTCACGGGCGATGCCGAGGATCGAGAGGGCGTCCGGACGGTTCGGCGCGATCTCCATGACGATGACCGCATCACCGATCGCGTCTTGGAGCAGTACGCCGACGGTGAGGGACTTCGCGAGCTGCATGATGCCGTCGTGGTCCTCGCCGAGGCCGAGCTCTTTGGCGGAGAGGATCATCCCCTCGCTGGTGATGCCGCGCATGTTCTTCGGCTTCATCACGACGCGTTCGCCGGTGTGTCCGTCGACGTACTCGGCGCCGAGCTCGCCGTAGGGGACGACGTCGCCGGCGGCGATGTTCGTCGCGCCGGTCACGACGGTCTTCGGCTGGGCCGCGCCGAACTCTACCGTCGCGAGCTGCAACTTGTCGGCGTTCGGATGCTTCTCGAGCTTTTGGATGCGGGCGACGCGCACCTTGTCGCCCCACGCGCCGCCGACGCGCTCGACGCGGTCGACCTCCATGCCGGCCATGTGCAGGCGCGCCGCGATCTCATCAACGGTCGCAGGGGCCTGCACGTACTCGCGCAGCCAGGAGTACGGGACCCGCAGGCTCGGCATCAGACCGCTCCCAATCTCTGGCCTTCGGCCAGAGACCGCTCAAGACTGGTGGACTCGCTCCTCGCAGCACGCTCGCTTCGCTCGCTGACAGGGGCCCCTCCCCCTGACTGCCTCGTCGCTCGACTCATACCGACTCCAAGTAGCGCATGTCGTTCTCGTGGAAGAGGCGGATGTCGGGGGTGCCGGTGAGGAGCATCGCGAGACGCTCGACGCCGCCGCCGAATGCGAACCCCTGGTACTTGGACGGATCGTAGTCGACGCGCCGCAGCGCCTCGGGGTGCACCATGCCGCATCCCGCGGCCTCGATCCAGCCGGAGCCGCCGCACGTCGCGCAACGTCCCTTGTTCGTCGTGCCGCTGCCGTCGCACACGAAGCAGTCGAACGCGATCTCCGCCGACGGCTCGGTGAACGGGAAATAATCCGGACGGAAGCGGACCTTCCGCTCGCCCCCGAACAGCTGGCGCGCGAATGAATAGAGGACGCCCTTGAGGTCGGCCATCGAGATCTGCTCGTCGATCGCGAGGCCCTCGTACTGGAAGAAGATGCTCTCGTGCGTCGCGTCGGTCGCCTCGAACCGATAGCAGCGTCCTGGGACGACGACGCGCACCGGCGGCTTCCGCTTCTCCATCACGCGGATCTGCATCGGTGAGGTGTGCGGGCGCAAGCCGACGCGTCGATCGGTCGGGTCGCCGAGCGGGTTCGCGATCCAGAATGAGTTGAACTTGTCGCGCGCGGGGTGATCGCGCGGGATGTTGAGCGCCTCGAAGCTGTAGTAGTCGTACTCCACTTCGGGGCCCTCGACCGACTCGAAGCCCATCGACCCGAGGATGCGCGTGATCTCGCGGATCGTTCGCGCGATGGGATGCATGTGCCCGACGCGAACGCGGCGCGGCGGCAGCGTGAGGTCAGCCGTCTCGGAGAGGCTCTTTGCGATCGCGCCCTCGCGCAGCGCGCGGCCGCGCTCCTCGAGCGCTTTCTCGACGCGCTGTTTCGCCTCGTTGACGGCCTTTCCGTACCCGGGCTTCTCCGCCGCCGGCAGCGTCGCGATCTCCTTCGTCGCGGCTGTGATGAGCCCGTCCTTGCGCGAGAGGTAGCGCACCCGCACCGCCTCGAGCGCGGCCTCGTCCGCGGCGGAGGAGATCTCCTTCACCGCTCGGTCGGCCAACCCTTTGAGGTCCGTCGCTGTCGCCATTTCGCGCCTCCCAAAAGAAAAAGCCCGCTCGTCCCGTCGCTCACGCGACGCGGGACGGAGGCGGGCCTCCGCGGTACCACCCGTGTTTCCCAGGGAACGCATCCCTGGACACTTGTTGGGAGGCGCTATCGGGCCTCACCCGGGTGCGCTTTTCTGCGCACCGGCTCTGGAGCGAATTCCCGCGTCCGTTGTCGCTGCGGTCTCTCAGTCCATGGACCGCATTCCCTGTCGCGACCGCTACCGCGGTACTGCTCTCCTTCTACGCCTTTATGAGCTTGCCTTGTCCCCCTTCACGAGATCGATGTAACGACGGAATGAGTTCGGATCCCTGACCGCCATGTCCGCGAGCACTTTCCGGTCCAGATCGACGCCGGCGGCCCGCATCGCCGCCATGAGCCGGCTGTACGAGACGCCCGCCTCGCGCGATGCGGCGTTGATACGTGCGATCCAGAGCGCACGGAACTGCGACTTGCGCTTGCGGCGGTCGCGGAACGCGTACGTGAGCGCGTGCATCGCGGCCTCGCGGGCCGGACGGACGAGCTTGTGCTTCGTCTGGCGACGGCCTTCGGCTGCCTTCAGTAGTTTCTTGTGCTTCTTGTGTGCGGCGACGCCGCGCTTCACGCGTGCCATGCGAGCTCCTCTTTAAAGGTTGGGAAGGAGCTTGCGGACGAGCTTGACGTCGCCTTTCGCCACGAGCGCCTTACCTTGATGCCGGCGCTTGCGCGCCGGTGACTTGTGCTGGTTCAGGTGTCCCTTGTACGCCTTCATGCGCGAGAAGTGACCCTTGCCGGTCACGCGGAAACGCTTCTTCGCACCGCTGTGGCTCTTGATCTTCGGCACGGCGTGACCACTCCTCGCATGAATGTGAAACACGATTGTACGCGAGCGGGTCGCGCGCAGTCGCGTCCTTTACGCAGAGCGCTGCGGCGGTCGCGCTGCCGCGGGTCGCGCGGTCGTCGTGCGCGGTGCCGCGGTCGTGGTTGGCGATGCGGTCGCACTCGGCGCCGCCGGACGCGGCGCGACCGGCGTCGGACCCGATACGGGTGCAGCGGGCGCGGCGACCGGCGGTCGAGCAGGCGCGGCAAAAGGCCGCGGCGCGGCGGCGGGAGCCGCTGGCGTGCGCGGCAGACCGGGCGCGGGTCTCGTTCCCGGCGCGGGGAGTGGCTGCTGTGGCGGCATCTGCCCGGGCGCGGGCGGCGCGCCCGCCCCGCGCAGCGGGTTCATCACCATCGACATCGAGCGGCCTTCGAGCAGCGGTGTGCGCTCCACGCTGCCGTGCTCCTTGAGGCGCTCCGCGATCTGCATTAGGAGGACGCGGCCGCGATCTGGGTGCGCGAGCTCGCGCCCGCGGAAGCGGACGGTGAGCTTCAGCTTGTCGCCATCCGCGAGGAACTTCGACGCGCTCTTGACCTTCGTCTCGATGTCGTGGTCGTCGATCTTCGGCGTGACCCGAATCTCCTTCCAGGTCACGGACTTCTGTCTTTTCTTGGCCTCTTTCGCTTCCTGCTGCTTCTCAAAGCGGTACTTCCCGAAGTCGAGGATCTTCGCGACCGGCGGCACGGCGTTCGGCGCGATCTCGACGAGGTCGTAGCCGAGATCCTGCGCATGCGCGAGCGCGCGTTGCGTCGGCTGGACGCCAAGCTGTTCGCCGTTGGGGCCGATGAGGCGCACGGCTGGAACGCGGATCTGGTCATTGACCCGCAGTTCGGGCGCGGCTATCGGCGGAGCTCCGCGATCAGGAGAGGGGCGCCTCTGGCGCTCGTGAGTTCAACTCGGAAAAGGATATCACCGCGCGAGCAGCGCTTCGAGGTGCGTGCGCACCTCGGGCCACTCGCGGTCGAGGATCGAGTAGTACTTCGCGTCGCGCAGACGCCCGGTGGGCATGAAGCGTTCGTTGCGGATCGTCCCCTCGAGCTTCGCGCCGATACGCTCGATCGCCTGTTGCGATCGCACGTTGATGGCGTCGGTCTTCAGCCAGACGCGCGCCGCGCCCAACGTGTCAAACGCGTGACGAAGCTGTAGGTATTTCGCTTCGGTGTTCGCCGCCGTCCGCCGTGCGTCAGGCCCGAGCATCGTCCAGCCGATCTCGACCGACTTGTTGATCCGATCGATGGCGCCGTAGCGCGTCGTGCCGATCGCCTTGCCATCACTGACGCGGCGCGTGAGCCACGGAAGGTGCTCGCCGAGGATCGCGAGGTTCAGCGCCGATCGGATGTAGCCCTCGGTGTCCGCGACCGTCTTCGCCGGCGGCGCCGAGAGGTAGCGGAAGATTTCCGGGTCCCTCTGCACCTCGAAGAGCTCCGCCGCGTGCTCCATGTGCAGCGGCTCCAGGCGGACGTGCCTCCCCTCGAGCGTGACGGGGCGCGGATCGAACGCCGGAGGCTGTCGGCCGGCGATGAACGCCATCGCGACGTCGTCGGCGAAATAGCCGCGATCCGTCATGACCGCGTCCTTCTCGATCCCCTCGACCTCGAAACCGCACGCCTTGTACGAGTTGATCGCGCGGTCGTTGAACGCCAGCACGTGCAGCGAGATGCGATGCGCGCCCACGTCGTCGACCAGGTGGCGCACGAGGAGGTTCAGGGCCTCGCGACCGAGGCCCTTGCTCCACAGCGCCTTCTCGCCGATGCCGATCCCGACCTCGGCGCTCCTCGCTTTCAGCTGCCAGTCGCGATAGTTCGCCTGACCGATCGCGCGCCCGTCGTACTCGATCGCGAAGAGCTTGCCGTCGCGCTCGGCGAAGCGGTCGATCCACTCGCGCGCGGAAGCGTCGTCCTTCCAGCGCTGCGGATTCCTTCCCCACTGGAACCACGCGAAGTCTGCGTCGTCTCCCCAGCGCTTGATGATGGGCGCGTCGTCGTGCGTCATCGGCCGGAGCGCGACGCGCTCGCCCCGCAGTGTGGGGCCGCTCGTCGTCTGCGCGTGCGTCACGCCATCGCGTCCCCTGCGCTCGGCTCGCGGTGCCCAACGAAGTCCGCGGGGAGAGCCTTGCTGTCGCGCTCCTCGCTGACCCGCTCGAGGAACGCGTCGAGCGTCACGCCGCGCTCCTCGTCGCGCGAACCGCGACGCCGGACAGACACGGTCCCCGCCGCGGCCTCTTTGTCGCCGACGATGAGCATGTAGCTGGACTTCCGTTCCTGCGCGGCCTTGATGCGCGCGCGCATGTCACCTTGCTGATCGAGCTTCACGCGGAAGCCGCGCGACCCCAGTCGGTCCGCAACGCTCCGCCCGTAGTCGAACGCGCTGTCACGGATCGGGATGACCGTGGCCTGCTCCCAATTGAGCCAGAGCGGGAAGTTGCCGGCGTAGTGCTCGATGAGCCCGCCGACGAATCGTTCGAGCGATCCGAAGAGCACGCGGTGGATCATCACGGCGCGCTCGCGCTGGCCCTGCGCGTTCACGAACGTCACGTCGAAGCGCTCGGGCAGGTTGAGGTCGATCTGGATCGTCGGACCCTGCCACTCGCGGCCGATCGCGTCCATGACCTTGATGTCGATCTTCGGGGCGTAGAAGACGCCGCCGCCTTCGTCGATGTCGTAGGGCACCTCGCGCACGCCGAGCGCGTCCGCGAGCGCCTTCTCCGCCTTGTCCCACAGCTCGTCGGTGCCGAGGCGCTTCACGGGGCGCGTCGAGAGGTAGATCTTCGGATCGGAGTAGCCGAACACGCGCAGGAACTCCATCGCGAGGTCGAAGACACCGCCGATCTCTGCCTGCGCCTGGTCCCACGAGCAGAAGATGTGCGAGTCGTCCTGCGTGAAGCCGCGAACGCGCAGCATGCCGTGCAGCGTGCCGCCGCGTTCGTAGCGGTACACCGTGCCGAGCTCGCCGATGCGCATCGGGAGCTCGCGGTACGAGTGCACCTTCGACTGGAAGACCTTGATGTGGCCGGGGCAGTTCATCGGCTTGATCCAGAAGTTCTGCGTGCCCTCGTCCAGCGCGAGCGGGCCGTACATGTTCTCGCCGTACTTCTCGAGGTGGCCCGAGCGCTGGTAGATCTTTTCGTGCGCGATATGCGGCGTGTAGACGAGCGTGTAGCCGCGCTCGTGGTGCACCTTCCGCCACCAGGTCTCCAGCTCCTCGCGGACGATCGAGAGGTTCGGTAGCCAGAGAACGAGACCCGATCCGAGCTCGTCGTCGATGCGGAAGAGCTCGAGGTCTTTCCCGAGCGCGCGGTGGTCGCGACGCTCGATCTCCTTGAGCTTCTCGAGATACGCGTCGAGCTCGGCCTGGCTCGGCCAGACCGTGCCGTAGATGCGCTGCAGCTGCGGGTTGCGCTCGTTGCCGCGCCAGTACGCGCCGGCGATGGAGAGCAGCTTGAACGCCTTGATGTCGCCGGTGCGGGCGACGTGCGGACCGCGGCAGAGGTCGACGAAGCCGTTGTGCTGGTAGAGGGAGACCTTGCCGCCTTCGACCCTGTCGTCGCTGTCTTTGCTCGTGCCATCGGCGGCGAGCTTCTCGATCTGGTCGACCTTGTACGTCTGGTTCCTCGCGCGGAAAAAGTCGAGCGCCTCCTTCACGGACATGTCGCGATGCTCGAAGGCGTGGTTGGCTTTCACGACCTCGCGCATCTTCGCCTCGATCTTCCCCAGGTCCTCTGGCTGAAGCGGACGCGGGAGATCGAAGTCGTAGTAGAAGCCGTCGGCGACCGGCGGGCCGAATCCGAACTTGGCATCGGGCATGAGCTCGAGCACCGCGCCGGCCATGACGTGCGCGGTCGAGTGCCGCAGCGCGTAGAGCTTCTCGTCGCCGTGGCTTGGTTTGCGTTCCGTCTTCGCCATAGCCGCCGTCTCCTTCGGACAAAAGAAAAGGCGCCTTCGTCCTTTCGTTCGGGACGAGGCGCTTACCCCGCGGTTCCACCCGAGTTCCCCATCCACGCTCGCTTCGCTCGCTGAAGACACTGCGCGTGAGGCTCTCGCGCTCGGCTATATGGGGCCTGCCCTCATCGCTCGGCGGTGGTCTCTCCCACTCGGACCGGCCGGCTCACACCACGCCCGGCTCGCTTTCGGTCACATCTAGATAGGAGCGCTTCCGCGTCGTCGCGCGACTAAAAGGATAGCGCTGTGCCGTGGGCATCTTCACGAGCGGACGGCGGCGCTCACACGCGAAGACGCCCTGCCGCAGCGAGGACCGCGAGCGCATCGACCGTGACCCAATCGTTTCGCTGCTTCGGGCTCGTCGGTCCCCAGTCGACGTGATCCGCGTAGCTCTTGAGCGCCTTCGCGGTCCCGCGGTGGTAACGCTTCTCCGCGGGCCATCCACCGTCGCTCAATCGTTTCGCCTCGACGAGATCGAGCGCGTCGGCGCACCGCCGGTCGCGGATCTTGCCGATCTTCATCGTCGCCTTCAGGCCGCCGAGGACGTCGTAGTGGTAGTAGAGCGGGTAATGCAGCTGCATGAACTCTGGCCGGATGACGCGTCCGTCCGAGACGCGCCACGCAAGCCGGCGTCGCAGGAATACCTCTGCGGCGCGATCGACGGCCTTCGCCGCGGTCGCGTTCCGACGTTCGCGCGCGTACGCGGCGAGTCCGAGCATCGGCAGAAGCGTCTCCATGAAGGACGACGTATCGGCCTTTGGCTTGCGGTCGCAGTTCCAGCCGCCATCGGGCCATTGCCAGTGAATGAGTCGCTCGACCAGCGCGTCGGCGCGGCCGTCGTCGATGCCGAGCGCGATCACAGAGAGGAGGGCGTTGCCCTGCTGCGAGGCGCAGCGGCGATACCGCCCCTGCACGATCGGCACACCGCGCTGTCGGTACGCGGCGGCCTCGGTCTTCGCTTCGAACTCATGGAAGTAGGCAGGCGACAACCACAAGTCGAGTACTCGGTCGCGGATGCTACGAAGCGCATCGTCGCCGGGGGGATAGCCGAGGTCCGCGAGGCTCGCGAGTACCCAATGCAGCCCTTGCCATTTGTAATAGACGGCCCGCGCCGTGCCGGGACGACCGAGTTGCGTCCTACGCGAGAGCAGCGCGCGAATGCGCGGCGACGTGCGGATCTCCTCGCCCAATGCCGTCAGCCTCGGTGACCGCGCATTCTCGCCGAGCACTTCGACGCGGGCCTTCCAGCGAATGGACGGCTCGGGTGAGCGTAGGATCGCGTCGACGACGGCTGCCGTCCTCACCTCTTCATTAAATAGAGGGAGGCGCGGTCCCGCTATACGTGGCGAAGTCGAGCACGATGTATGTGTTCGGCGGGACCTGCCGCAGCGGCGTCGAACCTTCTCAGAACGGTGCGGCGAGAGTGTCGTAGAGCCGGACCCGTACCTGACCCACCGATCCCTCGATCGAGAAGTCGGCGAGCACCGGGTAGCGGCTATCCAGCCACTCCCGCGCGGCGACCGCCCGGGCCTTCACGTCGGCGCGGTCGCCGCCGACAAGTGATTCGACGAAAAAGATCCGAGGGTGGATCTGCGTGTACGCGCGCACCGACGCGAGATCGAGAGGTGTCGCGTCGCCGTCGACCCAGGACCACTGCAGCGCCGACGCCTCGAGAAGTGCGGCGGGAAGGCGGTCGAGGCGTGTGTAGTAGCTGAACGCGAGCGCGCACGACCAGGCATTACAGACCAGGCCGTCGCGCGCCTCGTAATGCTCGGCGATCCACGCCGCCGCGCTGCGGAAGTCCTGGCTGGGCCCGAAGGTGTCCTGCGGGATCGCGAACGCCGCCGCGACGACGAGGCAGATCGCGAGCGCGACGCGTGCGAGCGGCCTGCGCACCGCCACCACGCCGACCCCCGCGAGAAGGCAGAGCGCGGGCACCACGACCACGAGATAGCCCCAGGCAAAGAGGTGCAGGTTGAACCCCGGCTGCGACGCCACGTATGCGAGCGCGAACGGGACGGCGAGCCAGGCGCACAGCGCGACCGCTGCGCCCACTGGAAGCGCGCGCCGCCACGGCCGCGTGCGCGCGCGCAGCGTGAGCAGCACGCCCGTGGTCGCGGCTGCCGCGAGCAGCAGACCGTAAACGATGCTGTGGCCGGCGAAGTTCCACAGCGCGCGTCCCATCTCGTACGGGCTCGACGCTTGGACGTGAAGGTTCGGCGATCCATGGGTCACGGCATAGAAGCCGAGCGGCAGGATCGCGACGGAGATCGCCGCGATGCAGATCACCATGGCGCGCAGCGATCGTTTGGCGCGAGCGCGCCAGTCGTTCGGCAGAACGAGCAGGGCGCCGAACGCTACGACCTGCGCGGCCAGGACCAACCCACTGAAGAGGTGGGCGTACACCGCGGCCGTCATGATCAATGCGTACGCGACCCACCAGAGCGTGCGGTGACGCGCCGCGCTCATCGCGACGAGAAGCACGAACCAGCCAAGCGACACGAGGAACACCTCAAGTGTGTATGCGCGCGTATACCGCGCATTCACCAGCATGACGTGATTCAGCACGAGGAGCGCCGCAGCGACGACACCGACCGTCGCGCCCCAGAAGCGACGGCCGGTCCAGAAGACGACCACGACGGCGAGACCGGCGAACGCGACAGAGGGTAGGCGGACGACGAGCTCGTCGGGAGGGATGCCGATGGCAGCGGTGACATCGAGCCAGACCTTCAGCAGCGCGTGGTACAGGACCATGTTCACTTCCTTCGTCCAGGCGTAGCGCCAGAACTCGGACCACGTACCGCTGACGAGACCGATGGAGAACCCCTCGTCTCCCCAGATGCTCAGCTGCGGGACCCTGAACAGGTCGATCGCCACCGCGACCGCGAAGAGCGCGAATGCGGTGGCGCGGCCGGCGGCGGCCCACGTCCGCATCTGCGGCGCGGCACGCGATATGACCTCAGCCGCATCGACAAGGGTGCGGCTCTTTAATAGGAGGCGGGGCCTGCCGGCCCCGCCTCGGATGCGCGTGGGAACGCCGGCGCTCACGGACGGACGCTGACGTCTCCGGTCCTGACGTCGTACATGTCCGTCGGCGACGGATCGCCGGCCGCTGGGCAGGAGCCCTGATGCTCGACGACCCGCCAACGATCCTTGATTACCGTGCCGCCGTTGGGGCCGTTGTCCTCGAATGCCCAACCGATCGTCTTGCCGGCCTGCGGTGCGAAGAAGCCAGAGGTGGACGTGACGACTGAGTTCGCCCACGCCTGGGCAGTGCCGATCGCGACCGGCACGATCCCAAGGCAAGTCGGCTTCGAGTACAGCTTTCCGGCGGCGACGCACTGGCCCGCGCCGACGCTCAGGTTCGCTGAGCCGCGGAGGGTGCCGCTCTTGGTGTAGATCTTCACAGAGAACGAACCGATAAACGACGTCGAGAAATCGGGCGGACATCCGGCGTCCACGGTGCCCGCGCCGATGACGTAACCGCCACTCGCCGCGTTCGCAGTGCTTCCCCGCACGACCAGCGTCGGCGCGGAGAGCTGCACGAGTGAGCACGTGAGATCGGTGTCGCTCGCGTTGATCGCCGCGACCGAGCTCGTGAGCGCGGTGAGCGTGTCGGCGTCGACGCTCAGATCGATGCTGTCCCCGTCACTGCAATCGATGCGGACCGGCGTCTCGAGTCCTGCGGAGACAGGTAGCGACATCCCCAGGAGCAGACCGAACGCGACGACGAACGCGCTGAGCGCTCTCTTCATGGCACGACCACCCCCGAACTTCAGTGGGAGCGATGCTCATCCCCGTCGATTGATGCGCCGTTGAACGTGGATTGAGTGCCGCGGCGGTCATGCGCAAGTGCGTACAAGGGTCGCGCGAAGACGCAATTCGGGTCGCCAGGTCGTCGCAATGTCGCACTGGGATGGGCTCCCGAGCGCGGGGCAAGAGCAGCCGCACAGGCGTCAAAAAGGCCAGAATCAGGCCATTTCTGAGGACGTCCTAGGTCGGAAGCCGGCCGGTCGTACTAGGCACGCCCGCGACGAGTGTCTCCCTTTCCGCGTCGGTCAGGCGCTCCTATTCCAGTCTCTTGCCCACTAAACGAGGGAGGAAGCCAGAGGAGTGAAGCGGGCGGGAGCGCTGTTCGTGCTCACGGCGACGATCGTGTTCGTCGCGGGCGGTTTGGTCGCAGCGGCACCGGTGCCGCCTGGAGTCAGCGCGCTCGGCCTGCACGCCGTATTCGTCGATCAGTCGCCCTCACCGACGCTTCTTCCCGGCACGATCACGAAGCACACGGTCCACTTCCGGAATGTGGGCATCGCCCCCTGGCAGCGTGGCGGGCGCACGCAGGTCAATCTCGGCATCAGCGGCGACGTCACCGCGTTCGCCGCACAGGGGATCGGATCCGGATGGCTCTCGCCCAACCGGCTCGCGACGACATCCGAGGATATGGTTCTTCCCGGCATGATCGGCACGTTCACCTTCCCGCTGCGGGCGCCGATGGATCCGGGCGCGTACCGACTTCCGATCCGGCCCGTGGTCGACGGGATCACATGGCTCGAGGATGGCGCGCCGCCGGTCGTCCTGACGAGCGACCTCGGCTTCCACAGCAGCGTGGTCGAGGTCTCACGCCATTCCGTGCTGCATCCCGGCGACGTCAGCACGCTCACCGTCAAGATCCGCAATACGGGGGCACGCACCTGGACGAAGGGTCAGCTCGGACAGCAGGTGAACCTCGGCGTCGTCGGCGACGACAAATTCCTCGGCGCTCTCGGCGTCGGCTGGCCTACACCCGACCGTGTCGCGATCCAGTCCGAGCCGACCGTGATCCCCGGCGGCCTTGCGACGTTCATCTTCCGCGTTCGCGGACCCAGTCTTCCCGGTGTGTATCCGTTGCGGTTGCGCCCCGTCGTCGACGGCGTGACCTGGCTGGAGGACGACGACGTCGTCAGCCTCATCACCGTGGCCGCACCAGGTGCGCCGACGACGCCCGCACCCGCCGCTGAGCCGGCTGGCACGACGCTCACCACGATGAATGCGGCTGTGCCGGCCGTTAGTGGGCCGAGCTTCCAGCTCGCGGCCACGGTCGACCCGACCTCGGTGGTCACGGGAGGCACGGCCAAGATCACCGCGCGCTTCGCGACCTCGGACAGCAGCAGCGGCAATGTGCTGGGCGTGTTGGTACACGCACCGGCGACGGACGCGCTCGCATATCAGAAGTGGTTCCACAACGAGAACTTCGCCGCGGGAGACTCGCGCGGGTACTCCGTCTTGTGGCAGGTACCTGCTGGCAGCAACACGGGCACGTACACGGTCGAGCTCGCGGTGTACTCGTCGGGATGGAAGACGCTTTATGCGGCCGACGCTTCGGCGGCCTCGTTCGGTGTGAGCGCGCCGTCTCCCGGGCCCGGTGCGACGCCGACGCCGACCGTCCAGCCGCCCTCGCCGACTCCGAGCGCGTCGGCGACGGCTGCGCCGAGCGGGACCCCGGGCTCCAGCGCGACGGCATCGCCAACTGCGGTGCCCGCGACGACGCCGCCCGCGACGACCCCACCGGCCACGAGTTCTCCGTCACCAAGTCCGACGGCCGCACCGAGCTTCGTGCTCGGGTCATCCGCGACCCCAGCGAGCGTCTCCCCCGGCGGCAGCGTGACGATCACGTCCACGGCGACGAGCGCGACGGCGGCCACCGCGATCGTCGACGTGCAGATCTACGCGCCGAATGCGACGACGAGCTCGTACCAGGTCTACTACCAAGACCAGACGTTCAGCGCCGGACAGCAGCTGTCCTTCCCGACAAGCTGGGCCGTGCCGCCGAGCGCGGCGACCGGAACGTACCGGGTCGTCGTGCGCGCGTACTCCAGCGGATGGGCCACGCTCTATTCGGTCAGTGATCCCGCCGCGACGTTCGCGGTGTCCGTCGCGCCCACGCCGACACCCACGCCGACCCCGGTGCCGACCGCGACGCCCACCGTGGCGCCCACCGCGACTCCTTCTCTCGCGACGGTCGCGTATCGGGGTGGCAGCACGAACTCGGCGCCGAGCGGGCTGTCGCTGACGCTCACTGTGCCCGCGGGCGTGCAGAACGGTGATCTGCTCGTTGCGACGGTCGCCGACTGGCCGGGCGTGCTCACGGGCCCAAGCGGCTGGACGCGCGCGCTGCTGCCATCTGCCAACCAGGGCTTGTGGTACCGCGTCGCCTCGAACGAACCAGCCAGCTACACCTGGACCGGCTCGCTCAACGGGACCTGGTCCGCCGTCATGGACGTCTTCTCCGGCGTGAGCACCTCCACGCCGCTCGATGTGACGCCGCTCGTGAACAGTGGCGCCGTCGCGTCGGTCGCGTGGCCGGTCATGGCAAGTGCGACCGATCAGGCGTGGCACCTCGTCGTGAGCAGCGAGAACAACAACACCGACACGATCAGCGTGCCCGCGGGCTATACCGCGCGCAGCGCGACTGCGGGGAGCTCGTTCATCCGCAGCTCGACGCGGCTCATCACACCGGCCGGCTTGGTCGCGGCGAGCGCGACCGAGACTTCGACGTCGCCGAACTGGCACGCGTTCAGCGTGATCCTGCGCCCGGGCGTGGCCGGCGCGCCGCTTCCCACACCCGCCCCGACGACGGCCCCGACGTCAACGCCCGCACCCACCGCGACTCCCGCGCCGAGCTTCACCTCGAGCGGAACGCTCTCGCCCGCGTCACTGCCGGCCGGCGGTACGACGCAGATCACGGATGCGGTCACGAGCGCGACGACCACAAGCGCACTCGTCGACATCGAGATATGGGATCCGACGGCCGCGACGAAGGTCTTCCAGGTCTGGTACGACAACCAGACGTTCGCCGCCGCGCAGACGCGCAACTACGCGACGAGCTGGACTGCGCCCGCGGGATCCACGGCCGGCACGTACGATGTGCGCCTTTGCGTCTACACAGCCGGGTGGACGCAGAAGTACGGGTGCAACAGCGTGGGTCTCGCCGTGACCGCGTCGGCCGCGACGCCGACTCCGGCCCCGACGCCGACTCCGGCCCCGGTGCCGACCGCGCCACCGTCGAGTGCCGTGTCCGCGCTGCATGTCTCCGGGAACCGACTGCTCAACGCGCTCGGTCAGCAGGTCCAGCTGCGGGGCGTGAACCGCTCAGGCGCGGAGTACGCCTGCGTCCAGAACAACGGCATCTTCGAGGGCCCGGTGGACCAGGCGTCGGTGAACGGCATCAAGAGCTGGCACGCCAACGTCGTGCGCCTGCCGCTCAACGAGCAGTGCTGGCTCGGGATCAACGGCATCAACCCGTCGTACTCGGGCGCCAACTACCGCAACGCGATCGTCAACTACGCGAACCTGCTCAACCAGAACGGGCTTTACGTCATCCTGGATCTGCACTGGTCGGCACCGGGGACGACGCTTGCCACGCATCAGGTTGCAATGCCCGACCTGGACCACTCCCCCGCGTTCTGGTCGAGCGTCGCGAGCACGTTCAAGGGCAACGACGCGGTGATCTTCGAGCTCTTCAACGAGCCCTGGCCGGACAACCAGCAGGACAGCGTCGCCGCCTGGACCTGCTGGCGCGACGGCGGCACCTGCGCGGGCGTCTCGTACCAGGCCGCGGGCATGCAGACGATGCTCAACTCCGTGCGCGCCACCGGCGCGACCAACGTCGTGGCCCTCGGTGGCGTCGGCTACGCGAACTACCTTTCGCGCTGGCTGCAGTACAAGCCGAGCGACTCGCTGAACAACCTCATCGCCGCATGGCACGTGTACACGTTCAATGCGTGCAGCAACGTGACGTGCTGGGACGGCGCGCCGGCGTCGGTGATCGCACAGGTGCCGGTCTCCGTGACCGAGACCGGCGAAAACCACTGCGACGCCACATGGTGGAACACGCTCCTCGACTGGCTCGATGCGCGCCAGACCGGCTACCAGGCGTGGTCGTGGAGCAGATGGTCCTCCGCGGACTGCACGTACTCGACCGGTTATGTGTCCCTCAGCGCGCTGATCCAGGACTACGCGGGAACCGCAACGCCTTACGGCCAGATCTACAAGAACCACCTGCTGCGCTTCTGACCTCAGTCTCAACGTCTGACCGCACGCGGCCTTAACGCTGCGGGCAGGTCATATACGCATGCGGTCAGTGTGTATCTGCGTCCTTATGTGCGCACGTCGCGCCGCGTCATGAAGATCCTCTGGATCCCTCACCTGCCGTGGGCGCGAATGACGGGACAGCGCGAATGGCACCTCATCAGGCGGTTGCTTCCGCGCGGCCACGAGGTCCACGTCGTCACGTGGGACCTGGTCCGCCCCAAGACGCTCCTGCGCACGATCGCGCCGGGGACCGAGCGCGACGGCACGCTCGTGATCCATCGTGCGCCTCGCCTGCCGAACCCGATCGGTCGCGTGACTCGGAACTACGCACGCGGGTTCCTTCCCAACGAGTGGCTCTTCCGCCGGCATGTTCGCGAGATCGCCGCCGCAGGATCATTCGATCTCTTCGTGTACGGCATCAGCCACAAGGCCGTCGGGCTTCCGCCCTTCGACGTCCCGCTCCCCCGCGTTTTCGACTACCTGGATCTCGTGGTGTATCCGGATATCGAAGAGGCGTACCTGTGCAACAGCGACATGGTGCTCTGCACCTCCGGCGTGCTCGTCGACCGCGTGCGCAGTCTGGGCGGCCGGCCTCAGTACCTCCCGAACGGCGTCGACGCGGCGCGGATCGCTTCGGGACGGGCCGACATCGTCCGCCGCAAGCTCGGCCTCGAGGGCAAGACGGTCGTGAGCCTGATCGGGCTCACCTGCAGTCCGACGCTGTTCTTCATCGACGCGATCGCCGCGGCGGCGCGCGCCGTTCCCAACGTCGTCTTCGTCGCGGTCGGCGGCGCGGGCTGGCTTCCGCACGAGGGGCTCGGCCGATTCGAGGCGCGCTGCCGCAAGCGCGGCGTGCCGTTCATCGCGACCGGACCGCTCCCGCACGACGCGGTCGCCGACTACTACGCGGCGACGGACGTCGGGCTGTATCCCGGTGACGCGAATCCGTACTTCGACGCGGCCTGCCCGCTCAAAGTCCTCGAGTACTCGGCCGCGGGCAAGCCGGTGGTCGCGACGGATCTCGCGGAGCTCCGGCGTCTCGCGTTCCCGAACGTGTATCTCGCGCCGCCGACGCCTGAGGCGTTCGCGGCGGCGATCGTGCGCGCGCTCGGTGAGCGGACCGCGATGCCGGACCTCGCGCCGTTCGAGTGGGACGCGCTCGCGTTGCAGTTCGAGAGCGCTTGCGAGGCGCTCATCGCCGAGCGGCGGATCGTGACCATGCCCGCGCAGCCGGAGCAAGCGTTTCCGAGGACAGCCTGATGAGCGGAATCGGTCGCGTGCTCGTCGTGATCGGGACACGCCCCGAAGCGATCAAGCTCGCGCCGGTCGTCCACGCGCTGCGGACGGGTCCGGAGAAGCTCGAGACGAAGGTCTGCGTGACGGGACAGCATCGCGAGATGCTCGAGCCAGTCCTCCGGCTGTTCGAGCTCGAGCCCGATCACGACCTTCAGCTCATGACACCGAACCAAACGCTCGCCGGTCTCACGTCGAGCCTCATCATGAGCCTCAGCGCGACGATCAAGCAGGAGCGGCCGGACTGGGTCGTCGTTCAGGGCGACACGACCACCGCGCTCGGCGCCGGTCTCGCGGCGTTCTACGAGGGCGCGCACATCGCGCACGTCGAAGCGGGGCTGCGCACTGACGAGAAGCGCTGTCCGTTCCCGGAAGAAGCGAATCGCCGGATGGTCGATCTCCTCTCCGACGTTCACTTCGCGCCGACCGAACGTGCGCGGCGCAATCTCCTGCGCGAAGGGGTCGATCCGTTCGGCGTGCATGTCACCGGCAACACCGTCATCGACGCGCTGCAGCAGGTGGTCTCACGCCCGTACGACGTCTCATCGGGACCCCTCGCGGGCATCGCGTTCGACCGGCGGATCGTCCTCGTCACCGCGCATCGCCGCGAAAGCTTCGGCAAGCCGCTCGCCGGGATCTGTCGCGCGCTGAGGGAGCTCGCCGACCAGATCGAGAATATCCAGATCGTGTACCCCGTCCATCTGAATCCCAACGTGCGCGACACGGTGCACGCTCACCTCGGCGGACATCCGCGTATCGCGCTCATCCCTCCGCTCGACTACGCGTCGCTCATCCAGCTGATGCGCCGCAGCACGATCGTGCTGACCGACTCGGGCGGCATCCAGGAGGAGGCGCCCAGCTTCGGTATCCCGGTCCTCGTCCTGCGGCCCGCGACGGAGCGGCCCGAGGCGGTCGAAGCGGGCTGCGCCCGCATCGTGGGGACGGACGCCACGCGCATCGTCCGCGAGGCGCGACGCCTCCTCGAGGACGAGGTCGCGTACCAGCGGATGGCCCGCGTCGCGAATCCGTTCGGCGATGGACGCGCGGGCGAGCGCATCGCCGCGGTCCTGCACTCCGAAATGCGCGGCGAGAGCGTCGCGCGGTCGCCGCAGCTCGCGTTCGTGCCGCCGACGAGCCTGAGCGAGGCTGCGTCATAGCGCGCATGCCCGGCGGCGGGTTCACCGCTCTCTTCGTCGTCGCGCTCGTGCTCGCGACGACGCCGCCATCGGCGCTCGCGGCTGCGGCGATCTCGCCGCTGCACGTGGACGGGAATCGACTCGTCGACGCGTCAGGTGCTCAGGTGGTGCTGCGCGGCGTAAGCCGCTCAGGGACGGAGTTCGCGTGCGTGAACGAAGGTGGATTCGGGATCTCGCTCGGTCCGCTCGACCAGGGTTCCGTCGACGGCATCAAGAGCTGGCACCAGAACACCCTGCGCCTGCCCCTCAACGAGGACTGCTGGCTCGGGATCAACGGCGTCAACCCGGCCTACTCCGGAGCGAACTACCGCCAGGCGATCGCGAGCTACGTGAGCCTGCTCAATCAGAACGGGCTCTACGTCATCCTGGACCTGCACTGGAGCGCGCCGGGGACGACGCTTGCGACGCACCAGCAGACGATGGCCGACCTCGACCACGCCGTCGACTTCTGGTCGAGCGTCGCGAACACGTTCAAAGGCAATGACGCCGTGATCTTCGAGCTGTTCAACGAGCCCGTGCCCGATGGATCGCAGGACAGCGACGCGGCCTGGACCTGCTGGCGCGACGGCGGGACGTGCCCGGGCGTCGCGTTCCAGACCGCAGGCATGCAGACCTTGCTCAACGCGGTGCGCGCGACCGGCGCGACGAACGTGGTCGCGCTCGGCGGCGTCGGCTATGCGACATACCTCACGCGCTGGCTTCAGTACCGGCCGACCGATCCGGTGAACAACCTCATCGCCGCATGGCACGTCTACAACTTCAACATCTGCAACAGCGCGAGCTGCTGGGACGCGATGGTCCCTCAGCTCATGGCACTGGCCCCGGTGCTCGTCACCGAGACGGGGATGGATGCGTGCGACGCCACGTGGTGGAACGCGCTCCTTGACTGGCTCGACGCGCGTCAGATCGGGTACCTCGCGTGGACCTGGAACCGCTGGAGCACCGACTGCAGCTCGCGCGCGCTGGTCACCGACTACTACGCCGCGACGCCGACGCAGTACGGCAGCATCTACAAGACGCATCTCGCCAGCCTTCCAACCGACACGGCGACGACGGTCTCATCGAGCGCGCCGCGATCGGTCGAGGGTCAGGCGGTCACATTCACCGCGACCGTGAGCTCGCGCGCCGGCGGCGACGTGCCGAGCGGAAGCGTCGCGTTCGCTGTGGACAGCACTGACGCCGTGAGCGCCTCTCTCGATCCGGCAGGGGTCGCGACCGCCACCCTGACGTTCCCCGACGACGGCGCTCATAGCATCGTCGCGCGCTACCTGGGTGCGCCGCGCTTCGCGCCGAGCGCGAGCGCGCCGCTCGCGCAACAGGTCGCGAATGCCGCGCCGACCGCCGGGCCGCTCGCGGGACCCTCCGACCCAGTTGCCGTGAGCGCGCAGGTCGCGCTCAGCGGCGCGTTCACCGATCCCGGCACCGCCGATACGCACACGGCGATCGTCGACTCGGGCGACGGTACGGCGGCTACGCCGGCGACCGTCACGGAAACGCTCGGGTCCGGCACGATCAGCGCGAGCCACGCATACGGAGTGGCAGGCGTCTATCGCGTCACGGTGACGATCGCCGACGACGACGGCGCTTCCGCTCAGACCACGCTCGAGGCCCTCGTCGTGTTCGATCCGGCCGCCGGCTCCGCGCGCGGCGCCGGCTGGTTCTCGTCACCAGCCGGCGCCTACGTTTCGGACACGACCGCTGCGGGTCGGGCGTTCTTCGGATTCCTCGCCCGATATCAGAAGGACGGGGCCGTCCCATTCGCGCAGCCGGGCTTCCGCCTCAAGACGGATCGCTTCGCGTTCGACAGCACGGCATACGACTGGCTCGTGGTCACCGGCGCGAAAGCGCAGCTTCACGGTTCGGGTCGCGTGAATGGAAACGCAGGTTACGCCTTCCTCGTCTCCGCGATCGACGGTGATCGGATCGGTAAGGACGTTCCGGACAGGCTGCGCATCAAGATCTGGGACGCGGCCAGCGGCGCCGTGCTGTATGACACCCAGGCGGGCGACCCGGATGGTGCGGACCCCGTTCGCGTCCTGGGCGGCGGCAGCCTCATCGTCGGCCAAGGTCCCTGAGATGGAGATGCTCGTGCTTGACGAGGTCGACGAGGTCGTGGACCTTCCACCGATCGCGGGAGTGCGCATCCCGCGGTGGGACCTTGGAGCCCTGGGGCCTCGGACCTGTCCGCTCTGCCATTCGACGAACCGCGCATCGCTCAGGCGGCCCGACGCTCTGCCCGTCGCGTATTGCCGCCGCTGTGCGCTCTGGTACGTCTGCGAGGCCCCCTCCGATGATCAAGTGGCCCGCTTCTACGACAACTACTGGGGAGGCCATCGGCCAGCCGAGCTTTCGGCTCCCTCGGCGGCGCAAATGATGCAGCAGCTCAGCGTGGAGGGCCAGCTCCCATCGGTCGGCGGATATGAACGCATCCTTCCGAAGCTCGCGGCTGCGCTGGGAGGATTACGGGGAAAGCGCATCCTCGAAGTCGGTTGCGGCTACGGATCCCTTCTGCTTGCCGCGAGGCTACAGGGCGCCGAGGTCATCGGAAATGACATCTCGGGCGACGCCGTTCGCTTCCTGCGCGAGCAGCTCAACATCCCGGGGTTTGACGTTCCCTTTGCGCAATGCGTCGAAGAGATCGGGCCGGTCGATGCCGTCATGATGGTGGACCTCATCGAGCACCCGACCGATCCGGTGTGCCTCATCGAGACGGCGTGGGCCGCGTTGCGCCCTGGCGGCGTCCTTCTGCTGTGGACGCCGAACGGCGGCGCTGCCGGCGCCGTGACGAGTCAGGCGCGTGAGTGGCTCGGCTTCCGGGTCGACCTCGAGCATCTTCAATACTTGTCGGCCGCGACGGTCGTAGCCATCGCGTCACGCCACGGCTGGGCCATCGAGCATCTGGAGTCGCTCGGCTTCCCCGATCTGGCGACCGTCGCCTATCGCCCTCCGAAGAGATCGGTCGTCGCTCGGTTGCGTCGCTTCGCGTACCGGTCTCTACCGAGGACCCGGGTGACGGCCACCGCGCTTCGCGCTGCTCGCGCACTCCGCCGCTGGGCCGCTCCGGAGAGCAAGGTCGACGCCTCTCAGGGTGTGTACAACCTGTTCGCGATCCTCAGACGTCCCACCTAGCTCGGGCCGCGCGAACGATTCGCTGCGCCGTTTTCATCCCACCTCCTCGTGAACCGGCTGGCCGACCGGCTCGATGACGGCGCGCTGTCCCCGGCGCGCGCCGATGAGCGTGGCGATCGCGTGCAGGTCTGTCGGTCCGATCGCGCGCAGTGCGACGACGCCGACGCCATAGACGAGCAGTGCGAGCGGGACCATCGAGGCGAGCGTGGTCGCGCCGCTGAGGAGGACCATGAGTCCCGCCGCGACCGCTGCGACCGCCGCTTTCGCGACCGTTCGAACGCTCTCTCCCGTCAACAGGTCGCGAGGCGTGATCCGGATGGTCCACATCAGAAGGCCGAGCTCCGTCAGCGTCGTCACTGCGGCGGCCCCGTCCTGCGCGAAGCGTGGGATCGCGATGAGGTTCGCGCCGACGTTCAAGAACGCGAACGCAGTGGCCATCGCGAGAAGATGCTTCTCGCGACCGAGCGCAAAGAGCGCATACCCGATGACCGAGTTGAGATAGAGCAGGAAGAGGCCCGGCGCGAGCAGCCGAAGCGCGCTCGTGGCTGGCGAGTACGCATCAGCGGAGTAGAGGATCCCGACGATCTGGTCGGCGCAGAGCACGAAGATGAGAACCACCGCGCCGCCGACGATCGTGAGGAGCGAGAGCGCTTTCGCGATGACCATGCGCAGCTCCGCGCGTGGACCGACTGACATGCGCGAGTACATCGGATAGAGGACGCGCGTTACGACGATCGACTCGAGGATCGTCGCGGCGTTGAAGAGACGATAGGCCGCCGCGTACCAGCCGACGTTCTCGGCCGGAGCCATCCCCTCCAGCATGACGAGGTCGACGTTGAAGTAGAACGTGCCGACGACGCCGTAGGCGCCGATCGGTAGCGCGGTCCGGAGGAGATCGAGGGCGCGACGCGGCGCCAGCGCCCACCGGATCTCTGAATGCCGCCGGAGTGCGGCGATGAGGATGCCGGCGCAGACCGTCGCCCCGATGAGGAACGCGAGCGAGATCAGGAAAAGGCTGGGCCGCGGCAGGAGGACGAGGATCGCGACGCCGACGACCGCGGCCACGATCCGGTAGGCGACGGACGAGAGTGATAGCAAGGAGAACTCCTCGCGGCCCTGCAGATACGCGGCGATCGCGCCGCCCCAGGCCACGAACAGCGCGGCGACGGCGAGCACGACGATGGCGCCGCGCAGGTCATCGTCGTACCCGAGGAAGATCGTCGCGAGCATCAGGACCGGCAGCGCGGCGAGCCAGAGCGCGGTCCGAATGAGTAGCGTCGTCGCGACCAGGCCATCCTCCCGCCCCCCGCGCTGTGCCACGGTCCTGCTGACCAGCGTGGTCGTGCCGAAGTCGACGAAGATCGTCAGGAACGCCGCGTAGGCAAGCGCGAGAGAGAGCTGGCCGAACCGCGAGGGTTCGAGGTGCCGCGCCTGCACCACGGTGAACGCGAAGGTGGCGACCCAGATCGCCAGCTGGGATGTACCGACGATGAGGATGTTCTGCGCGGTCCGTCGGAGGCTGGTCATCGCTCTCAGGCGACGTGTCGGTACGCGACCCGACCTGCAGCGGCGAGGACCGTCACGGGCAGGTGCGGCCCGATCGACCTTGCGACGCCGCCGACCCACGACGGCCGGCGCCGATCGACGGGTGCCGGCGGGTAGCGGAGGTACACGAGCTCGGAGCGCAGCGCGCCGAAACGTTCCTTGAACTGCGCGAGGCCCGCGTTCGTCGGCTCGACGCGACCCATGTCGAGCCACGACGCGCCGTGCGCCTTGCCGCTCGCGATGCTGCGCCACATGAGCGACTTCCCCATTCCGGCGCGGTCCAGCACCGGATGCGACGCGCTGTATTTCCACATCAGCTTGTCGCGGAACAGGATCGTCACCAAGCCGGCGATGGGCACGTCGCCATCGAGCAGGAGGTGGATATCGAGCATCTCGCCGAGGCACGCTGCGAGATTGCGGAACCACGCGTGGGGCTGCGGCGGCACGCCCTGCGTCGAGCGCGTCAACACGTGCAGCTTGAAGTACGCGTCGACGAAGGTGCGGTCGCGGCCTACGACGTGACGCAGCTGACTGCGCTCGGCCCGTCGGATGTCCTTGCGGTTGTCGTACCTGATGCCCTTGAAGAGCGCCTCGAGATCCGGTCGCAGGTCGATCGCGTAGTGGTAGGAGGGCTCCTCGGATTCGAATCTGGACAGCCCGCCGCAAGGGATGAGTGGTCGAGTCTGCACATACCGCCATCCGCTGCGCCGCGCCTCGGACGCGACGCGTTCGAGAATCTCCCCAAGACTCGTGGGATCGTCGACGAGCGGCTCGCAGTGGTCCGAGAACGGCAGCGAGACGAGGCGCCGGCCGGTGAGCCAGCTCGTGACGACGCAGAACGGTATCGCGCTGCGCAAGTGCTCGCCGCCCTTGGCATAGCCGACCGGCGTGAAGCCGTAGGTGCGTCGGAGCGCGTCGAGCCACTCGGGCGTGTGGAACGCGGACGCGCGCGGATCCTGCCACACGCGCTCGCGCCAGCGCCAGTCGACAAGCGGGTCGAAGGTGCTGATCATCGCGTCGCGCCGGCCGCGCGGGCCGCGCCGAGCTGACGGCGTCCCCACGCGACGTTTGCCGTCGCGGGTAGCTCGAGCAGAGCGGGTAGCGGGTCGTCGAGCGCGAACACCGCGCACTCGATAGGCGGTCGCAGCGACCACAGATAGTCGATGAGCGACAGTTCGCCGTGGCGGAGCGCGCCGATGGCGGCGGGCACGTCGGTGAGCGCGCGGACCCAGCGCACACCGGCACGTGCGCGGACCTGCGCGACCGTTTCGCCGTGCACCATGCGCCACAGCAGATACGGAAAGTCGACGCCGGCAGCGCGCCCGAGGCTGTGCCAGCCCCAGACGCGCGGATTGATGTCGAGCAGCTTGAGCCGTCCGTCGCGCTGGTCGCGCTTGAACTCGAGCTCGACGATCCCGTCGAAGCGGAGCGCGCTGAGGATGCGCCGCGCCGTCTCCTCGACGTCGGGCGCCTCGATCGTCTCGACGAACGTGCTCGCGCGACCGAAGTCCATCGGCCACTGCCGGGTACGGCGCGCAGCAAGGCACGCGAGCGGCTCGCCGCGCCGGCAGAGCGCCGCGTAGGACAGTTGGGTCTCGCCGCCGCCGGGGATCTGCTCTTGGATCATGATGGCGGCAGGGTCGCTCACCGCCGCGGCCTCGTCGTAGCGCGCGACCAGCGCCGCGCGATCCGCCGCGGGCCACGCTTTGTCGATCGTGAATCGATCGAGCGCTGGACGGATCGCGGGCTTGAGGATCGCGGGGAACGGCCCGCCGTAGGCGGCCACGTCAGCGCGATCGCGCGGATACCACGTAAGCGGATGGTCGACGCCCACGTCGGCCGCGAGCCTGTACGTCAGCCTCTTGTCGTAAGCGTGCTGGAGCACCTCCCATGGCACGAGGATGCTCAGCCGGTAGCGCTGCGTGAGGGCGTCGCGGTTGCGCGCGATCAGGGCTGCTGCCTCCTCGCCGCCGGGATAGAGCGTCCATCCGCCGAGTCCGCACTGGTGGGCCAGCTCGATCAGTCGCGCGACCTGATCCGCTTCGGCCGCGGCCGGCCAGCGGATGGCGCGCCGGCAGAAGCGTGACCATCCCGCGAGCAGATGGTCATCGGTCAGAACCCAGACCGGTACGCCGCGCCGACCGAGGCTGCGCACGAGGCCGAGGCTCTTGTAATCGCCGCCCATCACGAGCGCGCCTGGGTGCATCGTTGCGCGCACACGCAGGGGGGCCATGGCCTAGTGGGCGGCGCGCTGGAGCTTGACCGCGCCCTCGGTCTCGGTGCGCGCGGTCGGCGCCTCGGTCGCTCGGCGCGTCACCATCCGCGCGGCGAAGGCGGTCCCCGACACGAAACGGAGCAGTGGGCCGAACGAGTACATCGCGGGCGCGCCGACGAAGTGCAGCCCGGGGACCGAAGACTCGAATCCCCGATCGAGGATGGGCTGCCCGTCGACGCAGCGCACGCGCGCGAGGAGATCCGGGGCGAGGAAGCGGTACTGACGGATGTCGACGCCGTAGCCGGTCGCCATGAGGACGTGATCGACCGTACGCGTGCTGCCGTCGTCGAGCCGGAGGCTTACCCGGCCACCGCGCCGTGCCGCGTAAACGACGGACCGTCCGGCGGCGATGACGAGGTTGCCCAAGCGAGGCCGCAGCCAGAGCGACGCGCCGGGCGCGAGCGCGCGCCGCGTGACGTCGTTCTGCACCGCCCGCGGGAGCATCCGCACAAGCGACGGGTGTGCTACGAGGTGGCTGATCAGGGCGGGGCCCACGTCCGTGCGATCGAAGAGCAGCGGGCCGACGACGCCGTCGCGCGGCGCGCGGCCTACCCAGCGCAGACCGGGAGCGCGCATGACCACCTCTACCTCGGCACCGTTCTCCTGGAGTAGGACGGCACTCTCGATCGCACTCTGACCGCCGCCGATCACCGCGACGCGACGGCGCGCGAACGGCGCGAGGTCCGCGTGGTCGACCGAATGGCTCGCAAGATCGGGAGAGAGGCCGTCGAAGACCGCGGGCCTCGCCGCGAAGGGAGCGATGCCCGCGGCCACGACGACACGCGGGACCGCGACTATCTCGCCGTCCGCGAGCGTGATGCGGAAGGTCGCATCCTCCGCGTCGATGCGCGTGACGGTTCGCGTGTCGAGGTCGGGCAGCGTACGCGCCTGGTACCAGCGGCCGTACGCGACGAAGTCCGCGATGGGGATCGGACGCGACAGGTCCGCCGGCTGCTCGCGCTCGTAGGCGTCGAGGCTATGGGCCGATGCCGGATCGCCGATATGTGACGCCGGCCAGCTGCTCCGCAGGCACATCCCCTTCGGCATGTGCTGCATCCAAAACGACATCGTGTCGCCGAACGTGCGCACGTCCACGCCGGCGCGGCGGAGCTCGGCCGACACCGCGAGCCCGTACGGACCGGCGCCGATCACGATGGCGTCGAACGTCCGGGTCATCCTGCCCGCCCTTCGTGCGACACCCAGTCACGTGTCTCCCAGGACCGCACGACGAAATCGCGAAGGGTGAGCGCGTCAATGTCACCGGTGACGGCGAGCGCGCTCCGCGCGCCGTCCGGCCAGCGCCAGACGCGGACGAGCGGGCCGGTCCCGGACTCGATCGCGTCGAGCACCGCAGCCTCGGACCACGCTGCGTCAGAGCAGTCGACGTATGCGCCAAACCGTTCGCGATCGTCGGATACCTCCGTCGCGAAGCCCTCTTCGGCGACGAATCGCAAGAGGTCCGGCGGCGATCGGCGCGACACGCCGACCATCGGCAACCGCGCAGCATCGGCCTCGAACACGCGCCGTTCGCAGCGCGAGTCGCGCCCGTACCACGGCGCCGCGGGCACGTCGAGACCGCGGACCAGAAGCGTCGCCTGGGGATCCGCGACCAGCGACACGCGACAGCGCCCGGACGCCGCGGGCATCACGCGCAAGGAGAAGCCCGCGCGGCGAATCCACCACGCGGCGAGGTCGTCGAGACAGGCGACGTGGACCGCTGGATGGTGTACGCGCGCGGATGTGAGGCAAGCCTCGAGCGCCTGCCCGAGCTCGCTCACGCGCTCCGGATGCAGCTGGATCGTGAACAGGTCGCCGCGTCGATAGGTGAGCTCGAGGATGTGCAGCCATTCCGCGGACAGAGCCGGTTCGGTGACGCGTATGCGATCGAGGAGGATCTCGTCGTCAGGCACCGCGACCGGGATATCGACGAGGCCGTCGCGCAGTCGCGGCCGGACGGCGACCGCGCGCGCGTCGACCGCGCTGTAGAGCCGCAGCGCGAGGGCGTAGCGCGACGCCGCGGCCGCGTCGAGATCCGACGAGAGGAGCGGGAAGACCACGGCTTGGCTGCTGTGGTAGCGCAGGCCGAGGGATCGCAGCACGTCGAGGGTCGCGTCGTTGTAGCGAAGGTACGGCCCTCGAAATCCCGAGGCACGGAGCCCGCTCCGGCCGAAGAGCTCCATCGCACGCGCGATCGTCGCGCGCTGACGCGCGTGATCGAGCGCGGCGTGATCGCCGTGTACCAGGCCGTGCAGCGCCAGCTCGACGCCGCGCTCGGCGTAGCGGCGGAGCAGCTTGGGGTGACGCTCCAGGACGCAGGCGGTGGTCGGCCACGTCGGCCGCACGCCGTGCGCCGATGCGAGCGATTCGTAGCGGTCCAAGCGGCGCGCCATCGCCGAGGTGGTCGCGCCGAAGCGCGAGACGACCCTCGCGGTCCGGGCGATCGTGCCCGCCGCCCCACGGCTCTGCAGACTGACCGCGAGACTCATGCCTTCTCTGGCACCTCGGACCGCACGTCACGCGCGCTCTCGGAGCGCTCGCGCGACGCGAGCCGCTCCACGATCTCGAGGTAGCGCTTCGCCTGGTGCACCCAGCGATACGGCTCGTTGCGCGCCGTCGCGTTCCGCACGAGGCGCTCGCGCAGATCGCGATCCGCGTAGACGGCGTAGATGGCTTCGGCAAGCTCGCGCTCGTCCCCGGACTCGAACATCTGAAAACATTCACTGCCGAAATACGCATCGACCGAGCGCGTGCGCGAGATGATCACGGGCTTGTGGAACGCCACGAGGTCGAACATCTTCGTACAGAGCGTCACGTCCCGGAATGCGTCACGCCGGACGGCCACGACACCCGCGTCCGCAGCCGCGATGTGCGGCATGAGCGCCTCCATCGTGACCCAGCCACTGAAATGGACACGATCCACGAGGTCGAGCTCCCTCGTAAGCGCCTCGACGGCCGGCCGGTGCGTGCCGTCGCCCCAGATCTCGAGCCGCAGGCCGGGGACCCGCTTCCTGAGCAGCCCCACGGCACGCACCACGAGATCGAGCCCGTAGTTCGGCTCGATCGTGCCGTGACAGATGAGCGTAAAAGCGTCGCTCCCCGGTGCCGCCCGGACGTGTCGCTCCGGCTCGAATCGTTCGTCGTCGAATGAGTTGAGGACTACGGCGATCTTCGCTGCCGGTGCGCCGCGCTCGACGAAGCGCTCGCGCATCTGCTCGGTGCAGGTCGTGACGAAGTCGGCGAAACGGATGCTCAGTCGCTCGAGGAACGACAGGACGCGGACCATCGGGTGATCGAGCGGCACGCCGTACTTGGTGGCCCCGTACTCGGGCATGCACTCGTGCAGGTCAAGCAGGACGCGAGCGCCAAAGAGCTTCGGCACGATCGCCGCGAACACCAGCCAGTCGGGCACCGACGTCGTCTCGACGACGCGATAGCGATGGCGCAGATGCAGCGCGGCGGCGAGCGCCGTCGCCACGAGCTGGAATGCCGCGAACTCGAAGAGGTAACGAAGCTTTCCGCCGCGCAGACGACCGATCGGCAGGTGATAGACGGAAACCCCGTCGGCGTGGTCGAAGAAGCGTTGATCCTCGAACTTCAGGCAGATCACGTCGACCTCGTGTCCCGCGAGGACGAGCGCGCGCGCCTGCCGGCTCACGCGCGAGTCGTATGGATAGTGCGAGTGGCTGATGATGCAGACCCGGGCCATCAGGCGGCCTCCGCGGTGACGCTCACGGCGAGGAAACCAGGAACGCGAACTGCGCCGCGACCATCGCCGCCGCGAGGCAGCCGGCGAGCCACGGCCGCCTCGCCGCGGGGCTCCACGAGCCGATGAGGACCGCGACGAGCACGAGGGCGACCGCCAGAGCGGTGTACGGCATCGGGACCCGACGCTAGAGCGACGATGTTGAGACGATGTGGTCGGGCGGGTTGATGGTGCGCTCTCGGCGTCATGCCGGGACTGTGGCGCCCTGGAGCCGTGCGAGGTCCACCGCGCTCGCCTGTCGCTCGTCCCGCAGACCCACGAGTTCGCGCACCGCCGTCTGTGCCGTCGAGAGCGCGTGCTGCTCCTCGAGATACGAGTACGCCCGCGAGCGCATCTGCGCGCGGGCTTGCGCAGACGTGAGCAGGTCGACGACGCGGGCTGCGAACGCCGCCGGCTCTGATTCGATGAACGCTTCGCAGCCGGACGTGATCGCCAGGCCCCAGGCGCCGTCGAGCGTGGTAACGACAGGGATCCCGTAGCGGAAGGCCTCGAGCAGCTTGATGCTGATCCCGAAGGCGCCGAATAGCGGCGCGATCATCACGGCCGAGCGCGCGTAGATCGTCGCGATGTCCCGTCGGAAACCGAGCAGCGTGATGCCAGGGACACGCCACGCCGGCGGCGCGATCTGCCGGCCCTCGGCATCCGTCGGTAAGCCCGCGCCGGCGATATCAAGCGTCGCGTGGGGCAGTCGACGGCGGACCAGCGGCCAGACTTCACGGCAGAACCAGTCAACACCGCGAAGGTTCGGCTCCCAGGTGAGATTCCCCGCGTAGCACAGCCGCGGCGCATTGCTGTCGCGCTTGACGGCTGGGGCGAGCGGGACGACGTGCGGCACGACGCGCGGCTCGACCCCGGCCAGCGCGCGGAACGCGCGTGCGTCGCTCTCTGAGATCGCCGCCACCGCGTCGACCGACCGAAGGAGCTCGCGCTCATACTGTGTGGCGGCGCGCGCTTCGGCCTGCGCCACGAGTCGCCGAAGGCCGTGCTGCCGGAGCGCGAAGTCGACGAAGCGGTCGCTCTCGACGTTGTGCTGGTCGAGGACGACGCGCGCCGTCGGCAACAGCTCCCGGACCAGCGGAAGGTAGTAGGCCATGCCGAGGCCGTTGATCCACACGACGTCGAACGAGCGGCCGGCGAGCTCGCGGCGGAGCGCACGCCGGACACTGGGCGAGTGCCATTTCCCGGCCATATACGGGACGCCGCGAAGGATGCGCAGGGCCGCGACCCGTGGCACGTAACGACGATGGCGGAAGAGATGCACCGGGTGGAAGACGGGCTCGAGGACCCGCAGCTTCGGTATCGCCCTCTCGAGCTCCGCCCGGCGATCCCGGCTGATCTGCTCCTCGCACAGGTAGAAGAGGTCGATGCCGTCAACCTCGGCGAGTGACGAGAGAACGCGCAGTTGCGCGATCGAGCGGAGCCGTCCGCCGTCTCCCGCTGGCCACAGGAAGTCCGCCGACAGGTGGAGGATACGCACCCGTTTCACTCTCGCGGCGCGCCTTGAGCGCGCATCAGTCCGGCCATTGAGATGCGCTCGTCGTCTTCGTTTGTTGCTCTTCCGCCACGAACGCGGCGAGCCCGAGTGATGTCCCCAGGACGATCATCGTCCGGCTGTAGGTGAGGCCCAGATCCACGGACGAGAAGACCACCTGCAGCACGACCAGCGTGACGGGCAGCGCGACGACCCACTGGAGCGCTGGCGCGCTGAGCCGCCGGAAGAGGTCCGATCCGACGAGCACGGCGCGCGCGACGAGGAACCACAGCGCGAAGGCGCCGAGCGGTCCGGCCTTCAGCCAGAGCCAGAGCAGCGCATCGTGGGTGATGAATCGCCAGTACGGGAACGAGATATCGGCGACGTCTCGTTCGAAGAGATAGCGCTGACCGACACCGACACCGGTGAGCGGCAGTTCGCGGATGGTGTATCCGATGTTCTCGTGCTCTGTGTCGCGAAACGCATTCGAGGCTTGATCCACCAGGCTCGTGGCGGACGCGTCGACGACCGAGCGCATCGCGCGAAGCGGCTCCGCGGCCGGACCGGTCGCATCCCAGAAGATGAGGAGGTAGAGCCCCAGCCCGACGCAGGCGAGCGCCCCGAGCACCGCCGCACGCCGCGGACGCGTGAATAGAGCCATCAGCATGATCACAAGACACATGACCGCGAGCGCGATAAGGCCGACGCGACGGTAGGCGACGAACTCCGCGACGACGAAGAGCGGCTGCAGCGCGAAGAGCACGAACACGAGCCGCGAGCGATGGCCGACCAGGACGGCCACGAGCGCCAGCGCGATCGCGGCGCCGATGAAGATGACGTCTTCGTGGCTACTGATCGTGCGGAGCGTGTAGGAGAGGTCCGCTGCCGCCTGACCATTCCCGAGGATCTGCACGGCCTTTACCGCTGACACGAGCACGAACAGCCAGAGGAAGACCGACAGTTGACGATGCTCGCGCACCAGGTTCGCGGTGAGGAAGTAGGCCAGCGCCAGCTGGACCGGCGCACGGCTCTCCGTCAGCGCGACGTCCGCGTTCCAGGAGGCCCCACGTGCCACGCCAATGACCGTTCCGAGCACGAAGACGCCGACGTAGCCAAGCACGGCCCAACCGAAGGCGCCCATGCGGAGACGTTGATGCGTCGCGCCGAACCGGCGTGCCGCCAGCGCGACGCCGGTCAGCAGCATCAGCAGGTCGGGGATGCTGAGACGGATCGGGAGCGGTGTGTACGCGTTGATATTCACGAAGAATTTCGTCTCGGTGATGGGCGGCTCGATGCCGGAGAGCCGCACCTGTTCGAAGAGGATCGCCGACGCGAAGAGGACGAAGAGACCGAGCGTCGGATAGGCGCAGATCCCGAGCACGACGATGGCGCCGGCCAGCGGTAGGAGGAGCATGACGTCGCCGCCTGATGCGACGATCGCGAACGCATAAGCGGCTGCGCAGAGCAAGGAGATCGCTCCGAAGATGACCGTTCGCGGCGGTGCCGCGGACCCGCCCGGTCGGCGTGTGGTCGCCGCGGAGGCCGAGGTCGGGACGATCACTCCCCGGGCGAGGGCGATGCCGGGATCACATCGGCTCGGATGGGCTCGCGGGCGGCGGTACGCGCACGACGGGCGCCGGGTACGCCGAAAAGCGTCCCGACGAGCACGAGCAGGGCGGCCAGTCCGAGGCCCGCCGCGATCGCGACGGTCGCGATCGTCATCGCCGTGCGCTCGCCGCCGCTCGGTTGCGTCGATATGCGCGGCTGGTCGACGATCTGGAACTCGACCCCGCTCACCTCGAGGAGTGCCGGCGCGAGCGCCGCGCGCTCCTGACGTCCTCGCAGATCGCTGAGCCTCACGAGTGCGAAGTCCACGCCCAGGCGCAGCTGCGCACGCACGTGCTGATCGGGGTCGCTGAGTGGCTCGGGATGGGTCCGGTTGAAATCGTCGAGGGCCTTCTGCGCGTCGAGTGCTTCTTGCTGGGCAAACGCGACCTGACGCTCGTAGAGCAGGCCGAGCGCCGCGGACGACAGCTGCCGCGCCTGGTCGATCCGCTCGGCACGAACGGCGAGCGCCGCGTTCAGCAATTCAGGCGGTGTCGTCGGATCGTGGCTCGCGAACGAGACCCTTATGAGGCTCGTCCCGAGCGTCTCGACGCGGAACCGCCGCTGGATGTCGTTCAGGAATCCGTCCTGGTCACCCGAGGCAGCGAAGCGCGATTTGAGCGACGTGCGGCCGATGACGTCGATGAGGAAGCTTCGCGTCTGGAGGAGTTGCTTCAGTACCTCGGCCTGCTGCGCCGCCGCCGTCTGGATGAGGGCGACGTTCGGGTCATCGGGATCGGTGACGCTGAGGGCGGGAGCCGCGCGCACCGCCCAGATCGTCGCCTCGGACTGATAGGTGCTCCGGTACTCGATGACGGCAGCGGCGAGGCCGGCGCCCCAGATGATGAGGAGCATCGCGGCGATGACCCATCGGTACGCGCGAGCCGTGCCGAGATAAGGCCGCACTCGCGAGAAGCTAGGCACGCAGCATTGAAGTCGTCTGGGTCGCTGCATTGACGGACTGACGTCGCTGCGCCTCGTGCCGAAGGATCGGCTGCGGCGCGCCATCCATCGTCAACGCCTCCCCTGCGGGCGCCTTAATCCGATTACGCCTCGATACGCACGTGCGTGTAGCGATGAGTGCCCCCGCGAACCCTGGAGCCCCGTCGCAGGGGCGACGCATCCGCCGTGTCGGCAATTGGGACATCCTGCCGGCGGTCCTGGGGGGCGCGCTGGCCAACGCGGTGGCGGATCCGCGCCGATTGCGCCGCCAGCTTGCCAAGCGCATGTGGATCGAGCTCAAGCGATTCGCGGCGTCGCGCGTGACGAACATCGACGTCGCGAGCATCGCCGGCATCGATCAGGTGCGCGTGGAGGGGACGGTGATCCGTCGATCCCCGCTCGTCTTGTGTGCGCTCGCCGCCCTGCTCGAGCCACGGACGATCTTCGAATTCGGCACGTACCACGGTGACACGACGTGGCTCCTCGCGCGCAACGCGCCGACCGCGCGCGTGTACACGCTCGACTTCGCAGGGCTCGACGCCGTCCAGGGCGCCCAACTTGAGGTCACCGATGCCGACGAGTACTTCCGCGAGTGGGATCGCGGTGCGCGCTTCCGCGGCACCCCGGAAGCCGAGCGCATCACCCAGCTCGTCGGCGACTCGGCGGCGTTCGATTTCTCGCCGTATCGCGGATCGATCGATCTCGTGTACATCGACGCGAGCCACAGCTACAGCTACGTGCGGGCGGACACGGAGGCCGCGCTTGCCATGCTCTCGCCGAGGGGCGCGATCGTCTGGGACGATTACACGCACTACGCGGGCATCTTCGCGTACCTCAACGAGCTCGCTCGCTCGCTCGAGCGGCCGATCATCCACCTCCTCGACACTCGCCTTGCCGTCTACAGCCGCCGCCCGCTGACGAACCGTCATTGACCCACCGCAGCGCGCCTCAATCTGCGGGCGGTTCGATGTTGCCGATGACCTGGGAGCGGACCGTCTCCGGACGTCCCGCGGACGAGGATGACGTCGCGCAATTCGACCGCTGGTCGGAGCGTTATGAGCGCTCGAAGTGGCAGCCCCTGCACTTCGATCGCGTCCATCGCCACGCGTTCGATCTCGCCGCGCGCTTCGGCGACCCCGCCGCGGTCCTCGACGTCGGCTGCGGTACAGGACGGTTGCTGCGCGCCGCGCATGAGCGCTGGCCGAAGGCGCGCCTCGTGGGCGTCGATCCGTCCGAGGGCATGATCGAAGACGGGCGACGAAGGACGCGCGCGGAGCTGCACGTCGCGGGCGCCGAGGCGATCCCGCTCCCCGACCACTCGATCGACCTCGCGTTCAGCACGATCGCATTCCACCACTGGGCCGATCCGGCGCGCGGGCTGCGCGAGGTCGCACGCGTCCTCCGTCCTGGCGGCGGCCTCGTGCTCATCGACAACATCGGACCGGATTGGATCGCGCGCCGTCTCAAGGACCGCCCTTACCTGAGGGCTGACGAGCGCGTGACCCTCTGGACGGAGAGCGGCCATCGCGTCCTGGAGCAGCGACGCATCGTGCTGCTCCCCTTCTTCCTGCCGATCCTGCTCGCCACCGTCTCGGCGTCCGCTCCGTGAACGTCACCGTCGTCGGTGCGGGCTACGTGGGCGCGATCTCCGCGACGGTCCTCGCGTACCTTGGCGATCGGATCACTTGCGTCGAGAGCGACCCCGTCCGCCTCGCCGCTTGGCGCAGCGGGACCGACCCGCTGCGCGAGCCGGGGCTCGGCGACATGCTGCGCAGGGTCGACGTCCGCTTCGTTCCGCATGCAGACTTCGCCGACGCCGACGCGATCCTGGTCGCGGTCGGCACACCGATGGGTCGCGATGGCCGGCCCGACCTCGAGCAGGTCGAGACCGCGGCAGCGCAGATCGGGGCGCGCGCCCGGCCCGGCGCGGTGGTGCTCATGCGATCGACCGTGCCGGTCGGCACGTGCGATCGCCTGCAGAGCGGTCCCCTGCACGCACAGCGTGTCGTCTCCAACCCCGAGTTCCTTCGCGAAGGGCACGCCCTGCGTGATGCGTTCTTCCCCGACCGGATCATCGCCGGCGGTCCGGCTGATGCGCGCGCCACTGTGGCGGAGCTCTACGGGCGCATCATCGATCGCTACGGTCTGCCGCGCGATCTGAGCGCCGACAACGGCTCGAGCGGGCCCGTCCCATTCCGCTGGATGAGCGCGACATCGGCGGAGCTTGCGAAATACGCGGCGAACGGATTCCTCGCGACGAAACTCAGTTTCGCGAACGAGATCGCCAACCTTGCGCAGGCCGTCGGCGCCGACGCATCGGCGGTGCTCGGATCGATGGGACTCGACCCGCGCATCGGATCGCAGTTCCTTCGCCCGGGCCTCGGATGGGGCGGCTCGTGCTTTCCGAAGGACACGCGCGCGCTCCAGGCGATCGGCGACGGCATGGGCTACGACTTCCTCGTCCTGAAGGCGGCGATCGAACAGAACGCGCGGCAGCTCCGCGGCTTCGCCGCCGCGATCGAGCGCGAGCTGCCCCAGGGCGCGACCGTCGGCCTGCTCGGCCTCGCGTTCAAGGCCGGCACCGCCGATACGCGCGAGTCGCCGGCGATCGCCCTCGCCCGGCTGCTGGTGCGCGCGGGCCTTGCGGTGAACGCGTACGACCCCGCGGTGCGAGAGGTCGCACGCGACCTGAAGATCCGCGTGCACTCGACGGCCGCGGAGGCCTGTGACGCCGCGGACGCAGTGGTCATCGCGACCGAGTGGCCGGAGTTCGCGGCGATCGATCTCGGCGCAGTGCGTCGCCTGACGCGCGGCGATCTCCTCTTCGACGGCCGCAGCGTCATCGCGCCAGCGGCCGCCGCGGCGGCGGGGTTCCGCTACGCCGGTCCGGCCGGCTTCAGCGAGCGATCGATCGAGATGACTGCGGTGCAGCGTCTCCGACTTGGGACGGCCGCATGACTGGGAGGAGCCGTATGAACAGGTCACTGCGCTGCGGAACGCTCATCTTCATCCTGCTTCTGCAGGTTCTCGTCACGGGGCGACCGGCTGCTGCCGCGGCGGGCGACCTCATCGCCGACGTGATCGTGCCCGATACCTGGCCGACGCAGGTCGCGCCGAGCGTCGCGTTCGACGGCCATTACCTCTACTACGTGACCTACGGCACCGCGGTGCTCCATCGCATCGACGTGCCGCCGGCGGGCGGGACGACGTATGCGACCGGTCACCTGACGATCCCGGTCACCGGTGCCTCGGGCCTCATGACCCTCGCGTACGACGCTGGCAGGGACAAGTTCTGGGCCGTCGGGAACGACGGGCTCACGATCTACCTCCTCGACAAGTCCGGTATGGCGACGCGCGTCTTCAGCGTCGATCCTGTGCAGGACCGGCCCGGCTTCCAGTCGGGCCAGTACGCGGCGGAAGTGAAGATCGCGTACGACCGCAGCGACGACACGATCTGGTACAGCCCTGACGCGACGTCGCGCATCTACCACTACAGCACCTCGCCCGATCTCGCCGGCACGGCTCAGCTCGTCGCCGCGACGCCGTACGTCGACGTCGGCGTGCCACCGAACGACATGAACGCGCAGTGTGGCTACAGCCAGAGCAGCGGCATCGCGACGGGCGGCGCGAACCTCTTCGTGAGCGTCGCGGGATGCAACTATCTCTTCGAGTACACCAAGACCGGGATCAAGGCTGCCTACTACGCCTACAACACGAACGCGGGCACGAGCACGCAGGACATCGAGTGCGACAACCTGAGCTACGGCGTGCCCGTCTTTTGGATCCGCGACGCGTGGGACGGACACATCCGCGCGTTCGAGCAGTCCGGCAGCGCGTGCCTCTACGGCGGCGGTCAGCCCGGGTCCGCTCCGAGCGTCTTCCCGGTGGTCGAGGCGCTGACCGCGACCGCGTTCCCCGTGCACCAGTACAGCCACCTCGTCGCGATGCCCGCGCAGGTGAACGCCGGCGATCTCCTCCTCGCCATATTCACGAACCACGCATGGGCTACGGTCACGCCGCCGCCGGGCTGGACGGCGATCGGCACGACGCTCAACGGCACGGTGGTCCGCACGAGCCGCTTGGCCAAACGCGCTGACGGGACGGAGGGCGGTACGACGGTGGACTTCCAGACATCGGTCCTCGAGACGGCCGTCGCGCATGTGTACCGGATCAGCGGCTGGTTCGACGACGGCGTGCTCACGGACGCGATCGCCGACGCGGGTGTGATCGGCAGCGGTCTGACCCCGGACCCGCCCGCGCTGGACCCCACGGCGTGGGACGTCGAGAACACGCTGTGGATCGCCGCGTACGGCGCGGAGAACCTCGGCGACACCGCCGGTTATCCGACTGGTTACAGTGGCGGTCGCTACGACCCCTCGGGTGGCCTCGTCGGACGCTGCTCCGCCGCGACGGCGCGCCGCAACGGCGCGCTCGCATCAGAGGACCCGGGCCCGTTCCAGAACTACGCGGATCAGGCCTGGGTCGCGGTCACGATCGCCATCCGTCCGCGGGCGGCGCAGTGAGGGCCGTCCTCGTGCGACGCGGTGAGCTCGTCCGCGATCCGCCCCCCAGCAACGTGCGCATCGGCAAGGGCGCGCTCATCGACGACGACGTCCGTCTCGGGAGCGAGGGCGGCGGCGCTCCCGTGCGTCCGATAGACATCGGACGAGATGCCCGGATCCGCGGCGGGTCCGCGATCGACGCAGGAGCTCGGATCGGAGATCGTCTCGAGACCGGCCGTAATGTTTCCATCGGCGAGGACACGGTGATCGGGGCCGACTGTCACATCCGGAACAACACCGTCATCGAAGGCGACTGCGTCGTCGGCGACCACGTCCGCATCGCGGCGAACTGCTTCATCGCCCGGTTCACGACGATCGGCGACGGTGTCACGATCGCTCCCGGCGCGTGTCTCGCCAACGACCCACATCCGGGAAGCGACGCGCACGGATGTTTACGCGGACCGACCATCGAGCGTGGCGCGCAGATCGGCATGAACGCGACCATCCTTCCGTTCGTGACGGTCGGTGAGCGGTCGGTCGTGGGAGCGGGCAGCGTCGTCACCCGGGACGTGGCCGCGGAGCTCGTCGTCGCTGGCAATCCCGCGCGCGTGCTGAAATCGATCTCGGAGGTGGTCTGCCCGCTCGATCTGGAGGAGGGCGACTACCTCAGGGCGGCGACACATCCGGACTCGATGAGGCCCGCGCCGCCACCTTCTCAGAACTGGAAGTAGAAGAAGACCTCGGTAGCGGCCGGCGCCGCGACCGACGCGAAGAGGACCACGACTGATGCTGCCGCACCGAATGCGACGGGACGGAGCGCGCCCACCGGCAGTCGGACCTTCGGCCATAGACCGTAGCGACTGACGAGCCACGTCGCGATGAGCGCGACGGCGATACACGCAATGAAGAGGCTGCTCCGTGCGGTCAGCGTGCCCGATCCGACGCCCTGACCTGACATGGCCTGGAGCATCACCCCAGCGGCCGCCAGCGACTGCGCGCGGAAGATAGCGAGGCTCACGAGGTAGAAGACCATCGTGAAGACCCAGCCGCTGATGCTGACCAGCGGGTGCGCAGGCAGGGCGATGCGGCGCGCCAGGAACCAGTGCAGCGCCATTCCGATCCCCCAGACGATGCCGAAGACGACGAAGTTCCACGCCGCGCCGTGCCAGAGCCCGCAGAGGACGAACGTGATGAAGAGGTTGAGCATGACCACCGGTGCCGGTCGGCGCGAGCCACCGAGCGGGATGAAGACGTAATCCCGCAGCCACGACGAGAGGCTGATGTGCCAGCGGCGCCAGAAGTCCGCGAGGGACGTCGCGAGGTATGGCATGTCGAAATTGATCGGGATGCGGAAGCCGAAGAGCGCCGCCGATCCGCGAGCGATGTCCGTGTAACCCGAGAAGTCGAAGTAGATCTGGAGCGCGAACGCCAGTGTCGTGATCCACGCGTCGCCGGTCCCGATCGCCCCGTCGGCGGCCGCGCGATACCCGTCGTTCACCCAGACGGCCATGCGGTCGCCGAACAGCACCTTCTTGATGAGCCCACGGCCGATGAGCCAGAGGCCCACTCGCGCCAGCTCGGGGTCGAATCGGTCAAGAGAGGCGAGTGACGGGACGAAATCCTGGAATCGCTTGATCGGCCCCGCGATCTGCGTCGGAAAGAACGCCGAGAAGACGTGGAACTTCGAGAAGCTGTGGACGGGCACATCCCCGCGATAGATGTCCACCAGGTAATGGATGAACTCGAACGTGAAGAAGGAGATCCCGAGCGGCAGCACGAGCCGCAGCAGCGGTGGGTCCCAGCTCGTCCCGAGGATCCAGTTCGTCGCCGCCGCGGCCGACGAGACACCGAAGTCGAAGTACTTGAAGAGCGCGAGGACGGCGAGGTCCATGGCGACGAACGCGGCCAGGAGCGACCGCCGCCGGTCCACCGTGCGGCCGAGCGTGAGGCCGAAGGCGTAATTCATGACGACGAGTCCGAAGATCATCGCCGCGTACGGGACGCTCCAGCTCGCGTAGAAGACATAACTCGCAACGAGCATGACGTGCACGCGCCAGCGCGGCGGCGCGGACCAGAAAGCGACCCAGCTGATGGGCAGGAAGACGAGGTACTGAACGCTGTTGAAGAGCATCAGTCGAGGTCGAGGGCGCCGAGCTGCTCGCCAACGCAGCGCGAGTGCCGTTCCGCAGCATCTGGGAACACATGAGTCGCGTCGCGGAAGTCCTCGGCAGAGACGACGGAGCGGCAGTCGATGATCGGGACATGCTGCCGCGCCGCGAGATCGCGGATAGCCGCGTCCGCAGTGCTGAGGTATGGACCCGCGATGTCGTACGACGCCGGATGAAGCGGAGGCAGCATGAATACGACGTCGATGCCTCGCGCCTGCATCTCCGCGACGAGTGCCGTGAGGACCTTCGCTCCCGGTGCGGTCGTCGCGGCGTCGCCGACATCGGTGAAGAGCCGGCTCGCGACGGCCACGACGCGCGTGTAGGAGTTCGCGCTACCCGGGGCGACCCAGTACCCGAGCAGCGATTCGTCATAGCGCTGGCTCGGGGCGAGAGCGCTGATCCACTCCTTGAGGAGTTCACGCTGCCCGTAGGCCGACCAGACGGCTCCGAGCGCAGCGTCGAAGCGCTCCTGCAGGTCAACGGACGCGCCGAGCGACTCGAGCTCGGCAGGTGACAGGAGCTGGCGCGCGAAACCGCCGTCCTCGAACTTCGCGCGTTCGTCGACGGCCCAGGGAGACACGCTGATCACGACGACCCGCGGATGCATGAAGCCGAGCAGACGCTCGGTCATCGCCCGGGTGAGCCACGGATTCGCTGCCGAGAAACCGCCGTTGAAGCCCGTGCCGCAGGCGCACTCCGCCGACACGACCGTCGGCATGACACTCGTCATGATGGTCGAGTCGCCGACGTACAGCACGCGCGCATCGGCATGTCGCTCTGCGAGCGCGAGCTTCGCGGATGCCGTCTGCGGATTCGAGATCGCCACGTGAGCGGCGAAGAAGCCTGAGCGAAAGAACGCGAACTCGATCGTCACGAGTATGGCGAGGCACGTCGCCGCCGCGATCGCGATCGTCCGCGCCTGCGCGCGTATCGATAGCCATGGCGTCACCGCGATGAGCTGAGCATCGTGCGCCGGCGGGTCCTGTGGCTCGTCGGGCACGGTCGGGATGCTCACCCGCGTGGACAGGAGGTCGCGTCGCGTCGCCTGCGTAAGAGAGATTCCGAGGCAAACGAATTAAGACGGCATGAAGGCGCGATTGAAGGCCGCCCCGCGATCACGCCCGCGCTCTGCGGTCCGTCACGAGCACGCCCCGCGCCGTCACGCGGCTCTGCACAGCGTCTCAATTCGCTGGCGCTGTCATCACGCCATGACGAAGGCGGCCGCGATCGGTGGCTCTCCCGTCGCCATCGGATCGCGCCTTCGCCGCGCGCTCGATGCGGGCCGATCCGTGATCACCGCGGAGCTCGCGGTGCCGGCGACGGTCGCGCACGAGCTCATCCTCGAGCGCGCGAAGGGGCTGCTCCGCCCGCAGATCGTCGCGATGAACATCACCGATGGGCTCCGCGGCCGCCCCGCCCTGTCCCCGATCGCCGCGGCCGCCATCCTCACGCACGCCGATCTCGGCGTCGAGCCGATCGTCCAGGTCGTGGCTCGCTCGCGCGCGAGGAACGCGCTCATCGCCGATCTCCTCGGCGCCTCGGCGCTGGGCGTGCGCAACTTGCTGTGCATGACCGGCGACGTGCCGGAGTCCTCCGGCGACATCGACGACGTCGACGTCTTCACCCTGATCGAACTCGCTCGTGGTTTCCCCGCAGGTCTTGGCACGGAGTTGCTGGGCACGGCGGAGCCGTTCTGCGTGGGCGCCGCGTGGTCGCCGTTCGCACCAGATCCCGCCCACGAGGCCGAGCGCCTCGTGCGCAAGCATGCGGCGGGTGCTGTCTTCGTGCAGACGCAGCCGATGTTCGACGCGCACGGCTTCGCCGCAGCGATCGATCGGCTCCCCGTATCCCTCACGGAGCTGCCGATCATCATCGGGCTCGCTCCGATCCGCTCGTGCGATCACGCGCAACGTCTGGGCGCGATCCCCGGCATCGTTATCCCCGACCGCCTGCTCGCGTTGCTCGATCGCGCGAGCGACGAGGCCGACGCGTGCGAGCGATATTGGGCTTACCTCGACGCGGAGCTCGACTGGCTCACGCGCAACGTGCCACATCGCGGATTCCATCTCATGCCGATCGGACACTCCAAGCGCGGCATCCGCCAGTCTTCTTCATTCGAGCGGCTCTATGCGGCCGCGACGAGGGCGCTCGACGCGGCCCCGCCCAACCTCGCTGAGGTCGCGGCGCCGGTCGAGGTCAGCGGTCGCGTGTTCGGGACGTCCGCGGTTTGAGCGCCGCCGGCCTGCGGGTCGGGCTCAACCGTGCACGACATCCAACCTCAACGCCGGACCTGGACGCTCCGCTCATGCTGCAGGGCCTTCGCGTCGCGCCGTCCGCGCCACCGCCGATCGTCCCGCGAACAGTGTCGACCGACATGCCGGCCTCGCCCGCGACGCTCGTCACCCCAAGTTGCCCGGATCTCCATCGGTGGCTTTTCGGCGGCGCGCTGGCGCATCCGAGCGGCGCGATCGCCGGCTGGCGCGAAGCCGAGACCGGACGACTCTCCGATGAATACCCGGAGATCTCGGGCTATTTCCTGAGCGCGGCCGTCTTCGCGGACGCGACCAGCAGCCCGGTGGTGGCGGGCGCCGCTGAGTGGCTGACGGAGCGAATCGAAGCGAATGAGATCGCATCGCGGCGCGCGGACGGTCCGGCGATCTACAACTTCGACCAGGGCATCATCGCGGCCGGACTCCTCAAGTACGGGATCCGGACCGGTCACGCGCGCACCATGACAGCGGGTGTTCGCGCGGCCGCCTCGCTGCGCGACCAGATCCAGCGCCATGGCCATCTTCCCACACTCGATCCCACCGGCGGGCAGCCGCAGGGCCGTCCCGCCACGTGGTCGACCGTGGGACGACTTCACCTCGCGAAGACGGTGCAGTGCCTTCTCCTCGCCGCCGAGCTCGGTGAGGGCGGCATGCGTGACGCCGCGAGGATGCTCATCGCTGACACGCGGGCCCGCTTCTCGCTCGGGAGCGAATCATTCCGCGAAGCCAACGGCGAGACCAATCTGCACTCGACCTGCTACGCGCTCGAGGGCTTTTGGATCTGGAACGCCGCGAACGCTGAAGATGATCGAGACGAGCTTCTTGAAGCGACGATGGATGAGCTGATCGCCAAGCGGCTTCCCTCAGGCGGCTTCCCCCGCAACGCTTCCCTTCCGGGCGAGCAGTCGGACGTCACGTCGCAGGTCGCGCGCCTGGCGCTGCTGCTCGCTCGCGAAGAGGCAGCCCGGCCGACGATCGCGCGGCTTCGCGCGGTCGCGATCCCGACGGAGCGCGGCTACGCGATGCCCTATCAGCCCGAGGCTTCCGAACTGCACCAGAACGCTTGGGTCACGATGTTCGCGGCGCAGTCGCTCGCGCTCGCCGACGGTGTGCGTGGCCTCGAGTGGTGGGAGTTGATCTGACGAGCGGCTGGTGATCGCCAGAGCGGTCGAGGTACCGGATGTGCTCGCGCCTGGCACAGCATCGGCACAGCGCCTTCTCAATACAGTCGCCATTCGATGGATGCCTGACCGGGATACGGCACGCACCGGCGCGGTCCGTACCGCGTGAAGGAGTGAACGGCGTGACGGCGAAAGTCATCGTTGGTACGGGCAGCTATCTGCCAGAGCGAGTCATCACGAACGATGACATTGAGGCGATGGCCGCGGACTTCGACCGCGAGCGCGCAGGCTGCACGCTAGACGAGTGGTCGCGCAGGCAGATGGGCGCGGTGCGCAGGCGCCGCGCCGCCCCCGGTGAGGGCACCTCCGACATGGGCACGCGGGCGGCCCAGCAGGCGCTGTGCGACGCGCGGATGAGTGCGCGCGATATCGACCTCATCGTGCTCGCGACCGTCACGAGCGATCACCGGATGCCTCCCACGGCTGCGCTCGTGCAGCGCGACCTCGGCACCGAGGCTCGCTTCGTTCAGATCGACTCCGCGTGCACTGGGTTCGTCGACGCGTTGATGGTCGCCGACGGGCTGCTCGATCGGCTTGGGGCAGAGACGGCGTTGGTGGTCGGCACGGACGCGCTCTCCTACTACATGGATCCGCAGCGGTTTCGCGCCCAGACGATCTTCGGTGACGGCGCCGGTGCCGTCGTGCTTCGTGACGGGCTCGACGGGGGCTACGGGGTCAAGGCCTACTCCACTGGTTCGAGTGGCAAGGACGGGTTCATGGTCGCGATCGCCGCCGGCGGACCGAAGCAGCCGATCACGACTGAGGTCATCGAGCGGCGCGAGCAATACCTCGAGCTGGCGCTCAAGGTGATCCCGCCCTTCGGCGTCGCCAAGATGGTGCAGGCCACAACTGAGGTGCTCGCGCGCGCCGGTGCCACGGTGGAGGACATCGACTGGGTGGTGCCGCATCAGGCCTCCTCCAACATCGTGATGGAGACCGCGCGGCAGCTCGGCCTCCCGCTCGACAAGTTCATCGTGAACTTCAGTGAGGTCGGCAACACCTCGGCCGCATCGGTACCCTTGGCGCTCGATTCAGCGAATCGCCTCGGCTGCCTTCGCGACGGCCAGCACATCGTGATGCCGGCGGTCGGTGCGGGCATGGCCTGGGGTGCCGCGTACGTCGTCTGGCACGACTACCACTGATGTCGCACCGGCCCTTCGCGGGTAGGGTCGCACTGGTCACCGGCAGCTCGCGAGGTATCGGGCGCGCCATCGCGTTGCGGCTCGCGCGCGACGGTGCGGACGTGGTCGTCAACTACCGCAAGCGCGACGACGCGGCGCGCTGCACGGCCGCCGAGATCGAGGCGCGCGGCGCGCGCGCACTGCTCGCGCAGGCGAACATGGCCGAGCCAGCCGAGATCGAGGGCCTGTTCGCGACGATCCGCCAGGAGTTCGGCCGGCTCGACTTCCTGATCTGCAATGCCGCGGCTGGGATGCAAGGCACGATGCTCGAGGCCACGCTGAAGGCGTGGGAGCTCGCGATGAACGTGAACGCGCGCTCGTACCTTCTCTGCGCGCAGGCCGCGTTCCCGCTGCTCACCGCGCACGACGGGGGCGGTCGCATCATCGCGGTGACAGCCCGCATCGCGACGGAGCGCGCGTTCCCGTATTACGGGACCGTCGCCGCATCGAAGGCGGCGATCAACACCCTCACCGCGTACCTCGCGGTCGAGCTCGCGCCGCACAACATCTCGGTGAACGCGATCTCGCCCGGTCTGGTGGATACAGAAGCGCTCGCCTACTTCCGCCGCGGCGGCGAGCTGCTCGAGAAAGCCCGCTGCATGACGCCGTCGGGCCGCGCGACGAACGTCGACGACATCGCCGGCGTCGCCGCGTTCCTCTGCTCCGATGCCGCCCGCCAGGTCAACGGCCAGGTGCTCGAGGTAGATGGTGGATACACCCGCCTATTCCTGTGACGGGCGTCCGCAGCGGATCCCTCGGCAACTTTCCAGTCGTTGATTCCGGATTGAAGACCCCTCGCTCGCTGCCCACATTCAGCCCTATCTCGCGCATCGTCATTGCCGACCCGCACAGAACTTCAATTCCCCAGCGGTCTCATGTCGCCATGGCAACGGAACGGCTGGCCGTCGGAGTCGCTGTCGAGGTCGCAGATGCGAGCACGGCCGCCGCCCCGCTGTCGCAGGCGCTCGGCGAGGCGCGCCGACGTCAGCTGGGGTACGCCTTCGCCAAGCGCCTGCTCGACTTCCTCGCGTCGCTCGTGCTCATCGCGATCCTGCTTCCGGTCTTCATCGCGATCGCGATCGCCATCAAGCTCGACAGTCCGGGTCCGGTGTTCTACCGCGCGGAGCGGATCGGCCGGTTCGGAAGGCCCTTCACCGTGCTGAAGTTCCGCTCCATGCGCGAGGGTTGCTCGGCCACTCCGCACGTGCAATTCGTCCGGAGCCTGCTGCGCGACGGCAAGACGTGCGATCTCTATAAGGTCGATGCCGATCCACGGGTCACGAAGTTCGGCGCGTTCCTGCGCCGAACGAGCGTCGATGAATTCCCGCAGCTCTGGAACGTGCTGTGCGGCGACATGAGCCTGGTCGGTCCGCGGCCGGATGTGCGCTACGCCTTCGTCGACTACGCGGACTGGATGCAGCGCCGTCTCGATGTGAAGCCCGGGATGACCGGACTCTGGCAGGTGAGTGGCCGGAGCCGCCTCGGCCTGCTCGACATGTACCGGCTCGATGTGAGCTACGCCGAGCAGGCGTCACTGCTCTTCGATCTGCAGATCCTCGTCCGCACGATCCCGGTCGTCCTCGGGCGCGACGGGGCCGCCTAGGACCGCGGTGCGCGTCGCGCTCACCGGCGGCGGCGGCTTCATCGGATCGCACGTCCTCGCGCGCATGGTCGGCGCCGGTATGGATGTCACGCTCCTTGGCCCAGAAACAGGACACTGTCGCTACGCCGCGTCGCTCGTGGCATCGGGACAAGTTCGCCATCTGCGATGCGACTCGACGTTCCGCGATGCAGATCGGCTGCGCGATGCGCTCGGCCCGGTCGACGCCGTCGTGTTGCTGGGCTACGTCATGCCTGGTGCGAGCGGTGCAGCTCGCCTTGCCGAGGAGATCGAGCTCAACGTCGTCCCTCTGAGCCGGCTCCTTCGAGCGCTTGATGGTTGCTCGCACTTCGTGTTCGCGAGCACGCTCGAGGTCTACGACGGCGGCGAGGTGGACGGTGACGAGCCAGGGCCGGTGACCGCGTTCGGATTCGCGAAGCTCACCGCCGAGCGGATGCTTCGCGTGTTCGCGCCGGCATCGACGGCAACGATCCTTCGGTATGCGAGCGTCTACGGCCCGTACGAGCCCGAGCGACGAGCGATCCCCCGCCTCATCCGCGACGCGCTCGCGGGCACTCCGCTCCTGCTCGACAGCGACGGCTCGGAGGAACGCGACTACCTCCACGTGTGCGATGCGGCCGCGGCGACGATCGCGGCGGTCGACCGCAAGGCCGACGGTGCCTATGACATCGGGACGGGGATGGCGACCCGCACGCTCGATCTCGCGCGCACGATCGGCGAGCTCGCCGGCGCGAAAGCGCGCCCGGTCTCGCGCGCGCCGGTTGAGGGTGAGTCACGCCCGCCGCGGCTCGTCGCGGCGACGCGGCGCGCGCAGGAGGAGCTCGGTTTTGCGGCGCGGCGCCACCTCGTGGATGGTCTCAAAGAGGAGATCGGTTGGATTCGGTCGCAGCCGGCACCGAAGGTGGGCGTCGCCCTCGCGGCGACGGCCTAGTTAGGCGATCGCGGCGGCGAGCTCATCCCAGACGCGCTCTTGGATCGCGGGTGCCGCCGTCCAGCGCTGCTCGACGCGGCGGCCGATGATCGTCATCTGGTGCGAATAGAGGAGCGACGCGGCCTGGAGCATGTCGAGCGCCTGCTGCCTTGCCTCGTGGTCGCGCCACTCGAGCACGCCGAGGCGCACCTTCGCGATCCGCTGGTGGATACGGTCGAGGATCACGTATTGCGGACCCTCAGGCCACTTCTGCTTCTTGATGTCGATGCCGTGCGCGAAGACGACGCCGAGGAGGTCGGCCTTACGGAAGTCGTTACCGGTGAAGGCGTTGGTCGTGCGCAGCGGGTCGATGCGGTCCGCGCCTGAGCCCCAGGGCCGGCCGTAGAAGCGGACGTCCTTCAGACGCCCGGCGAAGTGGCAGTCGATGAACTCCGCGGTGAACGACTCCCACGCGTCGAGCTTCGCGTTGTCGAAGGTACAGCGCTCGAAGCGCGCCTGACCGGGACGCACGCCGGTGAGGTCGGCATCGTCGAACTTGCAGTCGCGGAAGATCGACTGCCTGCGGCTGGAGAAGAGCGGCTGATAGCGACGATCGAGCGCCTGGCCGCTGAAGTCGCAGCGCTCGAACGTGCACCCCTCCGGGGCGAACTGATCGAAGGTGACGCGGCGGAAGTCCGCATCGCGTACCGTCGCGCGACTGAGCATCAGGACGCCCTGCATCGAAGAGCGCTCCCTACGCCGGTCTAGCTCTCGTCAGCTGCTGCGTAGATCGGAACGACATTCGAGGTAGCTGCCGACTCCATATGCGAACGGCCCTCGAAGATCACACCCTTCTCGATCGTGAGCGATGGGGTCGTGATGTCGCCGTGGACCTTTGCAGGACGGCGCAGTTCGACGGCCTGCGTCGCCTTGATGTTCCCGACGACCTCACCCTCGACGACTACTGTGCCGCAGCTGATCTCGGCCTGGACCTTCGCGCCGTCGCCGATCTGCAGCAGATCGTTCGTCGAGATCTCGCCGGTGAAGGTGCCGTCGATGCGGACCTTGCCTTCGAAGGCGAGCTTGCCCTCGAACTCCGATCCGCGGCCGAGCAGTGCATTCAAATCTGAACTCGCCGCCGTCATCGGGGTATAGCTGCGCGTCTCTGGTTGTGCCATTCGTGTGCCCTCCTCCGCTGGTTCCTCATCACGGCTAGGCGCAGGCGGGTCGGCGGGTCGCCACACCGGTGGGGGTGTCGTCGTCGACTGCTTAGCTTGGCCGCTTCCTCGCTTGAACGTGATTGGGGACATTACTTCCTCAACGGACGAAGGGCTAGAACGTTCGCGTGGCAGTCCGCCCGATGTACGCCAAGCCGCGAGAGCCGAGCCGAGGAGCGCACCGAGTCCGGCAGAGCCGAGGATGACCGGACGGCCGCCTGGGACGAGCGCCGCGGCCGGGATCGCCAGGAGGAGCCCCAGCAGGAACCCCAAGGCGGCGCCGCAGACGAATCCAGCCGCGACGAGGCTCCCCATCCTCGTTCCCACCAGGTCGCATTCTCCGCGCTCGCGTGCTTGGCAGGCAACCGTTCAGCCCGGGGCAGTCCGAGGGGCTAATCCGCGGCCGCGACCGCCACCTTGAGCCAGCGGGTGATGCTCGGCGCGTCAACGTCTTTCGCCGTACGCACCTTGAGCATCCGATTGCCCTTGCCGGCACCTTCCAGACGCTTCTTTGGGTCGGCGAGCGCCGCCGGCGGGGCGAAGAAGTTGATGCCGACATGGTCCTTGAACGTCGCCAGAGCGCAGATCTTCTTGCCTCCGCGCTCGTAGAAGGGGACGCCCCACTTGATCGCGACAGTCGCGTCGGGGACGGTCTTCACGATGATCGCTCGGAGCTGCTCGAGGAGGACCCGCTTGTCGGCGGGCTGCTCGGCGATGTACTTCGTGTCGGCGGCCATCGCTCTCCTCCTATGCCTGCGCTGTCGGCTGCGAGAACCGCAGGAAGTTGCCGAACGGGTCGCGGAGCCCGCAATCGATACCGTACGGACGCTCCGTGGGCTCCTCGGTAAACTCGACGCCCTTCGCCTTGAGTTCCTTGTACGTCTTGCGGCAGTCGTCCGTCGTGAAGAACAGGTTCCCGCCAGCGTGGCCCTTCGTGACGAGGTCACGGACCTGGGCAGCCGTCTTGTCGTCCATCGCCGGGCGAGCCGGGAGCTCGAGGAGGACTTCGCGGCTCTTGTCGCCGGGCACATTCACCGTGAGCCAGCGCATGAAGCCGAGGTCGACGTCTTCCTTCTTTTCGAGCCCGAGCTTGCCGACGTAGAAATCGAGCGCCTCGTCCTGATCGAGTACGTAGATCGATGAGATCGCCAGTGACTTGAGCACTTCTTTCCCTCCCGATGTGGTGAGGAGGACGCTATTTGCGGGACCCATCGCGCGCTTCTCCAAAACTGCTCGGTCTCGTCCAGGCCATCGCGAAACAGTTGGGCACCGGCGCCACGGACCCGCGCCGGCGGTACTCGGTCGGCGGAGTCCCGACGATGTCCGAGAACGTCCGGCTGAATGTTCCCAGGCTGGTGAATCCGACGTCCATGCAGATGTCGGTGACGTCCCGTGCGGTCTGCCGCAACAGGAACATCGCGCGCTCCACCCGCCGCCGCTGCAGGTAGCGGTGCGGCGTCTCGCCGAATGTGTCGCGGAACGTGCGACTGAAGTGCGCCGGCGACGTGTGGGCGACGCGCGCGAGCGTGGGGATGTCGAGCGGCTCTGCGTAGGTGCGATCCATCGTGTCACGGGCACGCAGCAATCGTCGGTTCGACTCCTCCGTTGCCGTCGTCACACACCAAAACGTACAGCGCACCCACGGTAATCGATGGACGGCGCCTGCTCGCCGGACGACTACCATTCGCCGCTTGAAGCTCACACCGTCGATCGGCGGAACGGACGGATCGCTCGTCGAGGTCATGACGACGATGCGAGCGATGCGTCGCCT